>Ga0105047_10015871_pt1 | contig 11847 bp, 11 predicted proteins | sample MAT04_FD_78384 | JGI IMG/M metagenome (GOLD analysis project Ga0105047, IMG submission 78384) | Freshwater microbial communities from Lake Fryxell liftoff mats and glacier meltwater in Antarctica - MAT-04 (megahit assembly) | ecosystem: Environmental > Aquatic > Freshwater > Ice > Liftoff... | reverse complement strand
TCGCCGAAGCCGCCCTCGCCGATCTTCTTCTCGATAGTCCAGCCGTCGCGCCGGGGGATCGGCAAACCGACCGCGGGTCGCCACGAGCCGGTATCGTCGTCGGCATCGATTTTGACGCGCTTGGCCTTCCCGCTATCGGGCGGGGGCGACAACGGTGCCTGACCCGTGACGCCTACTTCGCAGACATCGATCGGGTCGTCGCTACCTTTGCAGCGATATTGGCCGTGCGAAAGCCATGATAGGCCTTCCTGTCGCACATACTGGCGAGCGCTATCGAACGCATGGCGGGAGAGCAGCGTCTGCGTGCCAGCCGCGATGTCCATGATGCGGGCCGCGAGATCGACGGCTTGCCCGGCCACTTTGCGGCCGGAGGCATCGTCGAATTCGACGACTTCGCCCAGGTGGATGCCGATTCGCGTATGGGGGCGGTGCTGCGACGCCACGATCTCGGGCGACCAAACGAAGTTGGCCAATGAGTCATGGAACTTCAGCGCGAAGGCGACGGCATCGCCGGGCGTGGCGAAGGTGGCGAAGAAGCCGTCGCCGGCATTGTCGCGCTCGATCGCCCCGGGGAACGCCGCCAGCAGTTCGCGAAACAGCCGATCGTGCGGCACCCGCAGCGCATCGGTATACGCACGGTCGCCGAGCGATTTCTTCCAGGCCGTGGAATCGATCAGATCGGTGAACAGGAAAACGGCGAGTTGCGATTTCGACGTGGACAGGCTCATGAACGGCGCACCTGGGTGAAGTCGCTGAGAGGAAGTGCGAAGATTCTACCGCGAACGAGGTGCCTGCCGCAATGGGGTACTTGAGCGAACGGGGCTACTGGCAGTCAGATCGTGGTACTCGGTTGTGTAAACGATTATCCCGGCCGTTCGGAAGCCTCACGACCGGGCTTGGGGTTCACGACCCGTAATCGATGTTATCCTTTGAATACCTATCCCACGAAAACGCCCGGGTTTAGATTGTTGTGCTGGCTCATGTGTACGGCTCTTATTTCGGGAAGTGCGAAATGGACACGCATCAGGTTATCCATCTCACGCGAAGGAATCTGGATGTCGTCTTCCCAATCTGCGAATTGTTGCTCCGGCACACCCAGGCGTGCCGCGACATCGGGGCGAGTCAGGCCAAGCCGTTCTCGTGATTTTCGCATCTCATCGGGCTTCAATAACCCTGCCTTTTCTCGAAGTTGAGCGTTGATCTGTTCGTCGACTTGCGAAGTGAAAACCATCTCCCCGCACGATTGGCAACGAGGTATTTCCATTAGCGGCAAATCGATGCAATACATGGCCGAGCCGTACTTCACGCTTGTTTGATAGGGGACGACTGCCGGAAACACCGCCCTTATCCGGCATTGTGGGCAACGCCAGGGAAATGGCCGCTGTTTGGACTCAATCTGCGGATTGTTGTCGGACATCAACGGACTCGATCTCAGGCCAGATGGACATTCACCACAGTAATCATCGGATCGTCTTCATCACCGGCATCATCGTAGTCGAGAACGGTCTCAATATACAAGACTTGCCCGGCGACCACCGGCCGCAAATCGTAATGGTGCGTACGAAACGACCATTCAGGACGAGTCTCGATAACCTGATCGACCTCACCGCCGGACTCAACGAAGTCATGCATTCGCTGAGCGAAGTTGACCAGCGGTTCACCAATGTTCTTCCGGATCCATTCAGCGGCGAGTGACGAAAAAACGACATACCCCCGATATCGCCAATTGGCGAGAGCATTGCGGTAACAAGTCAGACTTTCGGGATCGGTGAGTCTCGCCATTTCGCCTCACGACCCGTAATCGATATTATCCTTCACGTTGATCCCCTTCTCGAAGATGAATGCCCGGCGTTTCTCAACTTCTTCGCCCATCAGGTCGCGGAAGCGTTGTTCGGCGGCTTGCACGTCGCCGATGGTTACGCGCAGGAGGGTGCGCTTCTCCGGATTCAGGGTGGTGTCCCAGAGTTCGTCGGGGTCCATTTCGCCCAGGCCTTTGAAGCGGGTGATCGTCAGGCCTTTTTCGCCCAGGTGGCGGATCTCGGGCAGCAGGTCGCGCATGCTGACGAGTACATGCCGGATCTCGCCATGCTCGAGCGTGTAACGCACCGGCGGCTCGCGGCCGGCGAGACGCACCGGCGGCACGAGGTCCGGCAGGCGGAAGCCGTACTCGGCCAGTTTCGGCAGCTGGCGGTTCAGGCCGCGGATCTCGTGGAACTCCTCGACCAGCAGCCGCACCTCGGCGTCGTCCTTCTTCTGGTTCTTGTCGTCATCAAGATCGGCAACGACGAGATCGCGACCCAGCCGGGCGGCTTCGGTCTTGCGGAACGTATCGACATCTTCCGATGTATGGAACCACGACTCCTTGCCGCCGAGTTTCACATGCCAGTGCGGCAGTTCGCCTTTGTCGTTCGCCTGGGCGATGAATGACGAAAACACCACGCCCCGGCGCTCCAGAATCATCAGCGACTGTTCACTCTTATCCAGCACATCGAGCAACTGCGCAAGCCTCCCGCCCTCAATGCGCTCGGTCTTTCCGGCCACGGTCAGCACGGTGTTGGCCAGGCCGCGCTGGTTCAGTTCGGTTGCCATCTCGGCGGCCGTCTGGATGAAGCGCACCTGCTTCTTCTGCGTCACTTTGTACAGCGGCGGCCGGGCAACGTAGATGTTGCCCGCTTCGACCAGCCTGCGCATCTGCCGGAAGAAGAACGTCAGCAGCAGCGTGCGGATATGCTGGCCGTCCACGTCGGCGTCGGTCAGGATCACGATCTTGCCGTAGCGCAGCTTCGAGATGTCATCCGGATTGCCGATGTCCGTGCCGACCGCGGCAATGATGCTCGTGATTTCCGCGTTGTTGAGCAGATGCTCGAAGCGGGCTTTCTCGACGTTGAGCGGTTTGCCCCGCAGCGGCAGGATCGCCTGGTAGTTGCGGTCGCGGCCGCTCTCGGCCGAGCCGCCGGCGGAATCGCCTTCGACCAGAAACAGTTCGGAGGCATCGCGATCGCGCGTCGTGCAGTCCATCAGCTTGCCGGGCAGCCCGCCGCCGGAGAGGATGCTCTTGCGGTCGCGCAGCGCTTTGCGGGCCTTCGCCTCGGCCTCGCGCACTTCGGCCGCCAGCAGCACCTTCTGGATGATGCGCCTGGCTTCCTTCGGGTTCTCTTCCAGATACTTGCCCAGCACTTCGCCGACCACGCTGTTGACGATGCCGTCGATCTCGGGGTTGTTCAGGCGGATCTTCGTCTGTGCTTCAAACTGCGGGTTGGGCAGTGTCACGTTGATGATCGCGGTCAGGCCGTCGCCGTAGTCCTTGCCTTCGGGCTTCAGGTCCTTGAACAGGTTTTCCTTCTCGCCGTAGGCATTGATGGTTCGCGACAGCGCCTTGCGGAAGCCGATCTGGTGGGTACCGCCGTTCGGGTTGTACTGGTTGTTGGCATAGCAGCGCACCCGTTCCTGATCACCCGTGGTGTACTGCAGCGCGACTTCGACCTTCACCGTGTAGTTTTCGCCGTCGCCGTTCACGGCATCGACTTCACGGAGAATGTGAATCGGCGGGTGGATCGTCGTCTCGCCCTGGTTCAGGTAGCTGACATACTCGGACACGCCGCCTTCGTAGACGAACGCCTCTTCCTTGCTGAAGCGCTCATCCTTGATCACGAACGCCAGGCCGCGGTTGAGGAACGCCAGTTCCCGCAGGCGGCCGAGCAGTGTGTCGAAGTCGAACGTTGCATCGCCGAAGATTTCGCTGTCCGCCCAGAACGTCAGCTTTGTCCCGGTTCGGTCAGCAGCGCCCATCACCATGACAGGACCGTTCGCCTTGCCGCGCTCGTATTCCTGCATGTAGGTTTTGCCGTCGCGGCGGACTTCGGCACGGGTCAGTTCGCTCAGCGCGGTGACGGCCTTGGCACCCATGCCGTGCAAACCGGCCGAGGTCTTGTAGGCCTTGTTGTCGAACTTGCCGCCGGCACCGACCACGGTCAGCACCACTTCGAGGTTCGAGCGGTTCTCACCGGCATGATTGCCGACGGGGATGCCGCGGCCGTCATCGCCGACGGACAGGCTCCCATCCAGGTGAACTGTTACGTGGATATGTTTGCAGTGGCCGGCCAGATGCTCGTCAACCGAGTTGTAGACCAGTTCATACACAAGGTGATGCAATCCGCGCGTCCCCTTGTCCGGAATGTACATATCGGGCCGGGCACGAATATGAGCGGCATCGCGAAGGACCTGGGTGTTCTTCTCGGTGTATTCTCCCGCAACGGTCGCGGTATCAATGACGGTCTCGGCCATTCAGCAATCTCCCTTGCGATTCAGTCATTCCAAATACCCGCACGAAAACGCAGGTCGGCGATGGTCACGCCGGTAAGCGCCTTGCGCAGCGCTTCGAGCAGCCGCCGCTTGTGGAACTGCGTCAGTTCCTGCAGGAGGATGCTGCTCTTCACTTCAATCTCGAGCACATGCCGCCGCAACGCGACGACGCGCGTGGCGGTCGCATGCTCGACGCCCACCGCCTCGGCCCAGGCGCGCTCAAGCCGCTGCCGCTCCTGTTGCCGACCCCAGCCGCGGGCCGCGAACAGCCGGCTCAGAATCTCGCCGATGCGTTCGGGGCCTTTGGAATCCATACGGTGAGTCCTTGACTTCCGTCGCAAACGCTCCGCTGCGCGTCGCGGCTAAACGTCAATTCAGCGGCATGATCAGGTAGATGTAATCATCGCCCGACTTGAACAGGGCGGGCTTCAGCGAGTCGACCAGTTCGAGTCTCACAGTTTCGTCCGAGCCGAGTACTTTCAAGAGGTCGATCACGAAGTTCGGGTCGAAGTTGATCGAGATCGGTTCGCCCTTATAGTCGAGCGGCATTTCGACCTTCGACTTGCCGACGGCCGCACCCTGGGCCTGCAGTGTCAGCTTGCCGGGGGCGAAGTTGAAGGCGACGCGCTTGCCTTCATCGTCGCTCATGATGGCGGCCTGGCGCGTGGCGGACAGAAACGCCGCGACCGGCAGTTCGAGCTTCACCGAGGCCTTCTTGGGAATGATGTCACGGTACGGCGGATAACGGCCTTCCAGCAGCCGTGAAACGATGGTTGCTTTCTCAGTCTGGAACAGCACATCGTTCTGCCGCAGGCAGACCTTAATCAGTTCCCCGTCGTCGTGCAGCGTGCGTTCGAGCAGTCCCATCGCCTTCACCGGCACCAGATGGGAAGGCCCGCCTGCTTCGGTCTTCGCGGTGGCCGTCGTCGCGCCGGTGCACATCGCCAGCCGGCGTGTATCGGTCGCCACCAGGCGCATCCTCCCATCGACGACTTCCCAGAGGATGCCGGTGATGGCGTACTTGGTGTCCTGCTTGGCGGCGGCGAATGCCGTACGGCGGATCATCAACCGCAGCACGCCGGCGGTCAACTCATGATACTCGGCATCGCCGAAGGCAGGCACATCGGGAAAGCCCGCCGGGTCTTCGCTGGGCATCTCGAATTCGGAGGTGGTCGTATTTACCCGGCAGCGGCGTTCATCGGCATCGATTGTCAGCTCACTGTCGGACGACTCACGCAGGATCGACGTCAGCTTGCCGATCGGCAGGATCGCTTCACCGGTCTCCTCGACATGTACCCCTTGGATCTCGAAGCGGATGCCGACTTCAAGATCATTGGCCATCAGCGTCAACCGGCCGGCTTCGGCAATGGCCTTGATGCTCATCAGGATGGTCTTGGGCGATCGGGCAGCGACGGCGGCCCCTACTACCTGGCAACCGGCCAGCAATCCTTCCCGCTGGCATTGAATGATCATGCGTGCGTCTCTCTGTCGGTTCGTGTCAGAAAACAAATACCTACTTATGAATCACTCGTCGTCGTAGTCAGGTGGGGCCTGTTCGTGTCATTCACGCGGGGCCGGTTGCCTGTTTTGCCGACGATGTCGATCAGCTCGATTCAGCTCCATCCGGTGGAAATCGCGTCACCGTCGGGGCATCTCAGTGGTGCGCCTCGATGGCTGGCTGTCCCGAAATCACGACCCGTTTTCAGCTCGTCCGCGAACGGCAACAGGCATGCACCGGTTCGCATCGTCCGCGCGACATTGATTCCACATGTTGCATGACAGCCGGACTATACAGTCAGTGCCGACAGCTCCGTGAGCTGCTGCCGAAGCAGGGGCGTATCGTGCAGTTTCTCTTCCACCTTCCGGCAGGCGTGCAGCACGGTCGTGTGATCGTAGCCGCCGAAGTAATCGCCCACGCGCTGCAGCGACAGCCCGGCCACTTGCCGGGCCATGTACATCCCCACCTGCCGCGGCCACAGTAATTGGCGTCGGCGGTCGCGGCTGAGCAGCTGCTTCTGTTTCACGTCGAACAATCGGGCCACCTGCGCGATCAACCGGTCCATCATGGTGGCGTCTTCATCGCCTTCCCGCATCGGGCCGATGGCTGTCATGGTGATCGGCCCCGGCGTGGCTTCGCGCACGCGCTCAAGTCGCTGGACATCGCCGACGATTGAGCGCACGCCGCCGGCGGGCGATCGCGTCAGCCAGTTCAGCACGGGCTGCTCGACATTCAATCCGCGTTCGGCGCACAGCGTTCGCGCGATGCGGAGCCTGCTTTCCCGACCGAGCGGCTCGATGCCGACCACAAGACCGCCCGCCAACCTGCTGATCAGGCGCGGTGACAGAGCGGTCAGCGTCACCGCGCCGGCGCCGGCCGTCACGATGGTCGTTCGGCCGCGACGCAGCCGGTCGTCGAGCAGGGCGGTCAGAAACTCGCAGCGGCCCGGCGGGGCATGCTGCAGGTCTTCCACGATCAGCAGGTCGCAGTCGCGGAACTCGCGCAACGCATCGCGCCCGCGTGACCCTTCTACCAGCCGCAGCAGTTCGTGCAGGGCGATCAGTCGGGCGATCAGCGTCGGCGACTTCCGCACCGCGGTTCGCAGCAGCCACTGGGCCAGATGCGATTTGCCGGTGCCCGGCAGGCCGTGCAGGAACACGAACGTCGACCGGGACTTCACGCAGCGGCACGCGGCCGAACGCATGGCACGGACGGCGGACCGGTTCTCGCGCACCACGACAAATCGTGCCGGGGGTCGCGTTCGTTTTCGGGGACGCTGCAGCATCGGCAACCGCCTCGGGATGGAGGGGGCGAGCGGCCCTTCCCTCATCAGGTTATTCTATGGATTTGCCCCGGTTCAGACCGGGTTTTGGCGAAGCTCGGCCACGCAGCGGCGCACGTGAGCTGCTGCCTCGCGGACGGCGTCGGGCGTGGTGGACGGGCTGAAACTGAATCGCAGGGCCGACCGCAGCACATCATCAGGCCATCCGGCTGCCTGCAACACGGGCGACGGCAGTAACGAGCCACTGGAACAGGCCGACCCGGTGGAACAGGCAACCCCCGCCAGATCGAGCTTCATGAGCAGCAGATCAGCGCGGCAACCTGGGAATGCGATGTTGAGGACATAGGGCGAACCATCGATCGGCGAGACGCGTACCTCGCCGGGAAGTTCATCGAGAAGCAGCTGCCACAGCGTTCGCACATGCGCTTCATTCGACTGCCAGTTCCGCAGCCGTATCTCCAGTGCGGTGGCGAAGGCGGCCGCCAGCGCCACCGGTTCCGTGCCCGGCCGTTGGCCGTGCTGCTGGTGCCCGCCGTAGAACTGTGGTGCGAGCGTCAACCCGCGGCGTACAAGCAGCAAGCCGATGCCGGCAGGCGCGCCGAACTTGTGCCCGCTGGCGGACAGCGAGGCGGCCCCGAGTTCATGGAAGCGCACCGGTCGTTTGCCCACAGCCTGCGCGGCATCGACGTGCAGTGGCACTTTCCCCAACCGGGCCACCGCATCGGCTACTGGCTGAACTGCCCCGGTTTCGTGGTTGACCAGCATCAGGCACGCCAACCGTGTCTCGGGACGTGGGGTCAGACCGGCAATGTCGACACCGCCATCGCGCGACACAGGCAGCCAATCGATGATGTTCCCGCGTGATTGCAGATGACGCAGCGGTTCGATGATGCAGGGATGCTCGATCGGTGATGCGATCACATGGCCCGTGCCGGCGATGCCGAGTACCGCGAGGTTGTTCGCTTCAGTGGCACCGCTGGTGAACAGCACTTCATCGGGATGGGCATCGAGAAGTTGCGCGATGCGCTGTCGGGCATCATCAAGAGCCTGCCGGGCGCGTCGGCCGTGGGCGTGAGCGCTTGAAGGGTTGCCGACAAGATCGCCGGTCCACGGCCGCATCGCTTCCCAGGCTTCGGGAAGGACTGTCGTCGTCGAGTGATGGTCGAGATAGATCATTTCACAAGTTCGATCTTCCACTCATTGTTCTTGCCAGCCTGGACCGTGAAGGTTGCTTCCAGTTCAACGGCCGTGTTGTGTTCATCCGCGTTCGCGGGATGATACGTAACGCGGTAGATACCCTCGGGGGCACCGGGCTGCGGCTTGCCGCTCTTGTCCTGCGTGTCAACGGCCGACACTTTGAAGCGGCCATGCAGATCGATCTCTGCCGTCAGCGTGTACTGAAGGTCTTCCTGCATGGGCGCGAGGTGCAGGCTACCGCCATTCCCGACGGCACTTCCCTGTCGAAACACGGTGCCTTCCACAGGATGAAGGGGCGGCAGTTTCTTCTTGCCGCATCCCCCAACAGCTGCAAGCATTATAAGCATCATCAAAAGCGGGCGATGCATGGTACGCTCTCTTTCAGTCACGCAAGTCAGCCGATGGCCGCCAACACTGCATCGCCGAGTTGTTTTGTTGTTGCCTTGCCACCCAGGTCGGGCGGCATCGTCTTGCCGTCCTTCAGTACCCGCGCGACCGCCTGCCGCAGCGCTTCGGCGGGCTTGGTTTCATTCAGATGATCGAGCATCAGGGCCGCGCTCAGCACAGCGGCGAGCGGGTTGGCGATCCCCTTGCCGGCGATGTCCGGGGCGCTGCCGTGCACCGGCTCGAACATGCTCGGGAACGTCCGCTCCGGGTTGATGTTCGCACTCGATGCCAGGCCGATGCTGCCGGTCACTGCGGCCGACAGGTCGGTCAGAATATCGCCGAACAGGTTGCTGGCGACAACGACGTCGAAGCTCTCCGGCTTGCGGACGAAGTCCATCGCGCACGCATCGACCAGCAGACTGTTGAACTGCACATCGGGGTAGTCTTTGGCGACATGCTTCGCGGCCTCGTCCCACAGGACCATGCCGTAGACCAGCGCGTTCGACTTGGTGATCGATGTCAGCTTCTTGCGCGGCCGTTTGCGGGCTGCTTCGAAGGCGGCGCGGATGATGCGTTCGCAACCGCGGCGCGTGAACGTGGCCGCCTGCACGGCCACTTCATCGGCCGTGCCCTCATACAGTCGCCCGCCGATCGGGGCGTATTCGCCTTCGGTGTTCTCGCGATAGACCAGCATGTCGATCGACCCGGCGGCCTTGTCGCGCAGGGGTCCGTTGACCCCCGGGAACAGGTACGCGGGGCGAAGGTTGACGTACTCATCGAACTTGCGGCGCATCGGCAGCAGCAGTTCGTGGACGGTCACCTTGTCCGGCACATCGGGGCTGCCGATGGCACCGAACAGGATGGCATCGTGCTTGGCCAGCGTGTCCCAGCCGTCTTCGGGCAGGATCCTGCCGTGCTTCTTGTAGTACTCGGAAGACCAGGGCAGATGGTTCCAGTCGAAGGTGGCGACGCCCTTGGCGGCTTTGTCCGCCGCTAGGATCGCCTGGTCGATAACTTCGGGCCCGATGCCGTCGCCGGCGATGACTGCGATACGATGCGTGGCCATGAAGAGGATGCTCGATTCGGGAAGCTGGGAAACCTGTGCGGGTGACGCAACTCGTGAACGATTACGCGGATTCTGGCAAGAGGCGTCAAATTCGCCGGTTCAGTTGCCGATATAGGAATGACGACACGGATTAACTTAGGACCTGCGCGTTCGAAGTTCCAAGCGGGCCGCCCCGTTTTCCGCATGCTCGCGAACGCGCTGCATCCCGCACGATCCCAAGGACGGTTCCCGATGGCAAAACAATCTCAGCATCGCCGCCTTCGCCGATGGATGGTCCGAGGGGCCGTCGCCACGGTACTGTTCAACGCTATCGGCTGCGGCTTCCCTCATGGCCGCTACGGCGGCGACGCGATGCTCGGCCAGTTCAACCGACCGATCGCCGCCACGCCGCCGATCTGGACCGGCGGCAATGATCCGGGCGTCAGCCCCGCGTGGGACGGCGGTGCCCGCATGGGCTTGCCTTCGCCCGACGTACCAGCCAAATCGAACCCGGTGCTCGAGAAGTCGTTCCTGTTGCCGACGTTCAGCGGCAGCCTGGGACTGAACAACATGTTCCGTGGCGGCGACAGCGACCGCGCCGGCATGGCACCGGGCGCCAACCCGCTGAAGCGGCCGATGCCGACGAGCGTCGGCGCCACTCTGCTGCCGGGTACGCCGGTCGCCGTTCACCAGGTCGCGCCTGTCGTGGCACCGGTGACCGTCGCCAGCGTGAAGCCCCGACTGCTCGATCAGCATACGCTGCTGACCAGCGGTTCCTCGCTGGAACCGACAATGCCGGACACGGGACGTATCTCGCAGGCCGTCTACGTGAAAGATCCGCGCAGTGTCGCGTCGGTGGAAGAGGGTCAGTCGATCCTGCAGACCTGCGGGGCACGCTCGATGTCGATGGAACCGCAACCGACTGGCGAATGGCGCTTCATCTGCACCGTCGGCGACGGCCCGGAAGCCCGCCGTTACGAAGCGAAGAGCGACGTCCAGATCGAAGCGCTGCGGGCAGTGATGTGGCAGGTGAAGAACGAACGATGATCGCCGCTTGCGGCGTCGCCCGGCACTCATGACGTGATCCGACACCAAACGCCGTCAATAGAACGACGGTTGTTGGCGGGGTCATCGTCGTATGGATAATGACCCTCTTAGCGTGCATCCCGACGGGATGCACGTTTTTGTTGATGGAAGAATGCTTCCCTGCTTCCCGACGCACAACCGATGGGTTGGAATCGGGAAGTCAGATGTTTGTGAGAAACGATCCATGCCAGTGCACGATTGGTCGAGAGTGGCAGCGGGAATCTACCATGATTTCCATCAGTCCTGGATTACCGATCTGAAAAAACTGCTCAACGATGGCGCGTTGCCGACCAACTACTATGCGTTGGCCGAACAGCGAATCAATCCAATAGCGCCTGATGTCCTGACACTCAAGGGCCCTATAACTGCAGATCGTGACTTCGATGCTGTCCAAGCTGATGGAGGCGTTGTGATCGCACCGCCGCAAATCCTTCCAGTTGACGAATCGGACCTGGAAGTGTATCGGCGCAAACAAAATCGAGTGGCGATTCGGCACGTCAGCGACGACAGCTTGGTCGCAGTCATCGAGATTGTTTCTCCAGGCAACAAGTCCGGGCGTAATGCCATGAGCAAGTTTGTGAACAAGTCAATCGACTTGATTGCCCGCGGAATTCACTTGACCATCGTTGACATCACCAAACCGACCAAGCGGGATCCGCATGGAATTCATGCAGTGATCCGGGAGGAAATGACGGATCGTGGAACCGAAAGTGACCTTTCCAAGCCGTTGACGACTGCATCATACGATGCGTCCAACGGTGTTCGCGCGTTTGTTGAGCATTTCGCTGTCGGTGACACCATACCTTCAATCCCGCTGTTTCTTCAACACAACGGCCAGATTCCGCTGCCGCTGGAACAAAGCTATCAAGCCGCTTGGAGTTATTTTCCCTCGCGTTGGCGCTCCGTCCTCGAAGCCCACTGACTCACACCGCATGCCGCAGCAGGTACGCCCGTTTGCTGGCCTGCGCGGTGCCCACCTGTCGCTCTTCCACCCAGACCACCACGAACGACTTACTGCTTCCCGAAGGGATGCGCACCTCGTCGCCATCG
>Ga0105047_10015870_pt1 | contig 11847 bp, 8 predicted proteins | sample MAT04_FD_78384 | JGI IMG/M metagenome (GOLD analysis project Ga0105047, IMG submission 78384) | Freshwater microbial communities from Lake Fryxell liftoff mats and glacier meltwater in Antarctica - MAT-04 (megahit assembly) | ecosystem: Environmental > Aquatic > Freshwater > Ice > Liftoff... | reverse complement strand
ATTTTCGCGGTTACGTTCCGGGTGACGACCTGCGACTAATCGATTGGAATTTGTACGCGCGGCTGGACCAACTGTTTCTGAAGCTTTTTCAAGAAGAAGAAGATTTACACTTGCATGTACTGACCGACGTGAGCGAATCGATGAAGTTTGGCGCGCCGAGCAAGTTGCACGTGGCCAAGCAGATTGCCGGCGCGCTCGGCTACGTCGGGCTGTGTCGGGGCGATCGCGTGCGAGTCGCTGCACTCGGAATTAACGGGAGAAATGCACCTGTTTTGCGTGGTCGGGCCGGCTTGTTTCGATTGCTCAACTATTTGCAAACGCTCGAATCTGATGAACTCAATGTTCCTCAAACCGGTTCACTAACGGATGGCATTAAAGATTTTTTGGTGCGTGGCGGCAGCCCTGGAATTGTTGTTTTGATCACCGACCTGATGGATAAATCGGGCTACGATGCCGCGCTTCGAATGCTGGTGGGTCGAAGAATGGATGTATTTGTCATTCACTTGTTGTCACCCGAAGAACTGGAGCCTCCCTTACGCGGAGATCTGCGGTTGATTGATTGTGAAGACGGTGACGTGACTGAAATCACGATGAATAGCACTGCACTTCGAAAGTATCGAGAAACCGTGCAAACGTTCATCAGTGCGGCAAAGAATTTTTGCAGTCGCCGTGGAATCACCTATGTCCTAGCAAAGTCGGATACGTCGATTGAGTCGCTCGTCACGGATTACCTTTTGAAGCGAGGCGTCGTGAGATGAGTTTTCTAACGAGTCTGGCGGCTTGGCAGTGGGCGGTTTTGGCCGCCGTGCCGATTGGCATCTTGCTGCTCTATTTTTTGAAGCTCAAACGTCAGCCGGTAAAGGTGCCCAGCACTTTTCTTTGGGCGAAGACGATTGAGGATTTGCACGTCAACAGTTTGCTGCAGCGGCTGCGAACAACGCCGCTATTGTTGTTGCAGTTGCTCGCCGTAGCGATCGCCGCATTGGCGCTTCTTCGCCCTGGTTTTCGCGATGAGTCAAAGTCGGACACGCGGCGAGTTTTTCTGCTTGATGCCTCGGCAAGTATGCAGGCGACGGACGTTGAAGGGGATGCAAATCGTTTCGAGCAAGCCAAGAGATTGATCGGGATTGAGATCGATGCGATGAGCGATCGTGACGTGGCGATGTTGATGACGGTCAGCGATCGCGCCGATGTCTTGCAGTCTTTCACCTCCGACAGACGCAAGCTTCGCGAATCTCTTTCCTTAGCGAAAGTGACCAATCGCTCGATCGCTATTCAGGCCGCATTGCGTGCTGCCGATGGACTATCCAAGCCGCAGCGCCGCTCGGTATCAAGCGACGAAGAGCCAGCAGCAGCCGAAAACCTACCAAAGACGGAGTTGATGCTGTACAGCGACGGGCGTTTTCCGCCGTTGACAGATTTGGATACCAGTGCGCTGAGTCCGCGCTACGTTCGAGTCGGTAGCGAGAGTGTTAAGAACCTAGCGATCGTGGCATTTTCAGCGCAGAGAAATGAACAGACGCCAGGCACTTTCGAGGCATTTGCGACTGTCGCGAACTTGGGTACTGAAGCAGCATCCAGCGCTGTGTCTCTACGGATGAATGATGAGCTTATGGATGCCGACAGCGTATCGCTTGAGCCGGGCGCGGAGTCGGGGTTGACGTTTCAGCTCGAAGATCAAGACCTTGTCAAGTTGGCGGTATCGCTTGATGAACAAGACAACTTGGCTGCCGATAACGTCGCTTTCGCGACACTCGCACCGGCCAGGACTGTTTCGGTATTGCTGATCACTCCGGGTAATGAGCCGCTTGAACTAGCGCTTTCGACAGGACAGGCGGAAAAGCTGTGCGTCTTTCAGAGCGAGGACACTGCGTATCTATTGAGTGATGCGTATAAGGCAAGAGCAACGACCGGTGCCGACGAGCTGATTATCTTTGATCGCTGTCGGCCTGAGTCGATGCCGATGACCAACACTTTTTTTATCGGCGAGATTCCACCTGAAGGTTGGAAAGCAAGTGAACTGAGCACGCAAGTTTTGCTTGTCGACATCGATCGTTCGCATCCGATCATGCGTTATCTTGACCTGTTTTCGCTGCTGATCGCGGAGGGGCGGACGTTGACGCCGCCGGATGGCGCGACGGATCTGCTGGTTGCCGAATCAGGGCCGGTTTTGTCGCTGGCCCCGCGCGAAGGGTTTGAGGATTTGGTGCTTGGGTTTGATATCTTAAGCTCAACGCCGACGGGTGGAACTGCGTTCAACACCGACTGGCAAGTTCAGCGTTCATGGCCCGTATTTGTTTTTAATTTGACTCGGTATTTGACGGGAGCGTCCGACATGGGCGGTCGCGGCTTTCATCGTCCTGGGGCACCATTGACCCTGAGTACTGATCGGCGACAGGGCGAGGTTTCGATTCGTTCACCCGATGGAACGGTTGAGTTTGTAAGGTCTGACGGCACCGGGCGTCTTGCATACACGGCGAAAGACGTTTTAGGGATTTATGAAGTCGAAGATGAAAAACGTGTGATTGATTTGTTCAGCGTCAACATGTTTGATCGCCTTGAAAGTACGCTGGCAAGTGCGGAGGCAGTGCAATTTGGATATGGGCTTGTCGCGAAGGAGGAGGTGATCGCACCTTCCCGACGCGAGTATTGGCGGGTCTTATTAATTGCCATGCTTGGTGTTTTGTCGCTTGAGTGGTGGTACTACGGGCGACGCCTTATCTGATTATTTTTTCGTCATCAGCGAGGGCCGTGAACATGATTCAAAACGAGCAATCAAAGCGATTAAAAGCGTTTGCAAAGAAACGCGAGGCTCGAGTGCCTCAGGTCATGGTTAGAACGGTCGGCGGGGATCGGGAGCGAATCCGAACCGAGTGCTTAGGAAAACTGACGGCGGCGATATTGGCAACTCGCAGCAGCGATCCGAAACTACGAGATGCGACGGTTGTCGAAGCGTTGCGCTATGAATGTCGTGAGCCCGGTGTTCACCTCTCAAGTCGCAATCGCGTGCATCTAGCGATGGAATCCATTCGTGCGGAGAGCACGTATGAGACTTCGACCTGGCGTTCTGCAATCAGGTCGATTTTGGAGTTGGTTGATGACACCGCAGCGATGGACCGCAACTCGACGCAACTGCTTGATTTGCTCGACACCATAAGGCATTAGTGCGATGAAAAACGAACACAAAGTCTGCCCCTAACGGCTTCACCAATCGGATCATTTTTCGGCGATGCGTCGCAGCGGGATGGCTGGAATTGCGGATGGTTCCCAAGAACGAACTTGGACATCGTCGATCATCACTTCGCCCGCGCCGATGGCTTCAAACAGAACTTGTACTTCGCCTTCTTCGGTCGTTTGCCGGTACAGCCTAACGTTTTGCCATGCGGGCGTGGCACGGACTAGCACACCTAGCTCCGGACCGCCAATGGTGTCGAAAACCAGCGCTCCCTGGTCCGGGCCGCCGAAGCCAAGTGTTCGCATTCTCGCATCAATACGAATCGGTACACCGGAGCTGAATCGAATCGATGGGCTACGGATTTGTATCGTGGTTCCTGCGTATCCACCGGGCATAGCATTGTTGGAAGCTGAGGCAACGGTGGCAAATAGACAGCCGCTGCCTTCGGCTTGTCGACCGCTTTCGATACGCACGTCAGCAACCGTTTCATTCTCATTACGACGACCGAATGACCAGCCGTAGGGGCCGATCATCGAGCCATCGTCAAGCGATCCACTGCTTAGCCGATTGTCGCTCCAGCCAAGATCACTCATCAGCGGCCACCACATAAGCTGAATGGCAACGCCACCGGTGGATATCAATGGCGGTACACTGATCATCGGTGCAAGTTGTCCGCCTGGAGACAGCGCGGAATGAAGGTTCCAGCGGGCCTTGAGTTGCCACGCGTCAGCGCGCCGCGCCATGCGAATTGCAGAAGACGAGTCGCCAGAGCGAAACAATGGTTCCGCATCGCTGAGCGTTGACTCGGCTGCATTGATGAGATTAATCGACTCGCGGTTGGCGTTGATGATTCGGCTAGCGCTGGCTGTGTTCCAGTCGGCGCTCAGTTGATCGACCGCTTCGCGAGCCAGTTGCCAGCGATCCAGTGATGCTTGACCGGCGACACGTTTCACAACCGCTGCAATTCGTCCTCCCATCTCAGGATCGCTAGAAATGATAATCGTCTCGACGGTATCGGGGGAAACAATTTCGAGCTGCGGTCCTCGGGGGGACGTTTGCACATTTACTCGTTCTGCGGAAAAGTGAGTGATTCGCCAAGCAAGCTTGATCGCGTCATCGGGAGGCAGTGTGATTTGCAAGTTATCACCATCGCCAGCCAGGACCAACCCTCGCTGCTGTGCGTAGGTCGACGCGATGATCAATTGGCCGCCTGGGAACTCCAAACGCCCACAGCGATAACGAGAGCCTGTACACGGCAGTGAATCGCTGGCCGTGCTCCCTGCGACGACCTGACCAACGGTTTCCAAGTAGCGATTGATGTAACTTAAGCCCATCGATCGTCGCTGATCTTCGGATAGGCCGCTGGTCAACGAACGGTTGGATCGAAACAGAATGGCGCGTGGCGACGATTGCAGAGCGCGCGCGACTTGTAATTGGGTCGCATGCCAAGGGACGTCATCGCCGCGCGGGGCTCCGATCGATCCAGAGATACTATCAAGCTGCTTCGTAAGAGCCTGAGGAGGATCCGTCTGGACGCCGATCGTCTGTGGCAGGACTCGGCCGAGGCGCGCCGTTCGGTCAGCGAGCGATGCGATTTCTTCATCGGCGGCCAGCCCGCGTGTTGGTGGTGGCAGGTCATGGACAATCGAATCTGCAAGTCCCGCGTAAGATCGCCACGACTCAGCAGGCGCGACAATGATCGGGCGTTGCCAGCGTATCGGGAACTTGCGAAGGCGATCAACGGTGGCCGTTGTGCTTGCCACGGACGCTTCGTTCATCGAAGTGCCAAGGTAGTAGCCAGCCAGTGGTTCAAGTAACGATTCAAGTGCAATGTCGGGCGCGGTAGGTGGCGGTGCAAAGACCGTAACTCGCGCAAGCATCGCTTCACGCAAGATACGTTCATTTGGAGGCTGGTTGATAAGCACGGCATCAAAACCAAGCGTGCGAACCCAATCAAGCGGCTCGCCATTGTGCTCAAGGATACGCGTGATGCGACCTGGCGGCATCGCAACGGAAACATTGAGTTTAACCGCCGGCCCTTGCTCGATTTCAAGAATGGGCAAGCGAGTTGCCGACTGTGGCTTATCGAAGAGAGAAGCCGTCGAGGTGACGGCGATGATTCCTTCGACAGAAACGTTGTCGATGGTGATTTGTGTCGTGCCAGCACCGGTGTACGCGTTGATGACAACAGCATCGACAAACGGCGAGTCCAGGTTGGCTTGTGCCCCATGCTCACGGCGGAGCGCAATGATTTTTAATCGCAAAGGTGCTTCGATAGCGCCGACCCCAATCTTTTGCCATTGCCCCGCCTCCCGATACTCGGTCCCGTAGACAATGGTCGAAACGGTTTGGCGGTTATGCTTGTTGAGCAGGTAAGGAAAACGAATTCGCAGCCCGATGCGTTGGCCGGTTTTGCTGCTTTGAACATGAGCGAGCGCGGTCAGCTCGTTGATCACTCGCGCCGGCTCGATGCGATATTCGAGGATCGCCTCGGTGCCGTGACCTGACTTTAGCGTGATCGATTCACAGCCGCTGTCACCAATCCCGCCATCGGGTTTATTGCTGTGATCGATCACCTCAGCGTTGCAGTCCGACGATGCGAGATTCAAGCGTGGCGGATATGCGTCAAGCGAATCGGTAAGTTGCGCGGTCGAGGTTGAGGCGACTAGCAGGAACAGAAACGGCAAATACGTTCGATAGCGAAGCGAGGCAGCCGCCGCTAAGGTTTGCCGAGTCGGGCTATGCGACAGTCGTTCGTAGAACTTTTGGAGTCGCATCGAAATAAATTGATTGACGGGGGTAGGTAACGCGTCCACAATCCATCTGACGCTGCCGAACGTTGTGAGCACTCACCGGGACGATGCCATAATGCAACACTCCCGGTAAAAGTTCACAAATCGACGTAAGGTCACTGATTACCATGATTTAACGCATCGAACCAAGAGCGATTGCGTTGACTTTTTGCAACATCAGGCGAAACATACAGCGAATCAAACGCGGTCGATCGATTTCACCTAACTCATTGCCCACAAGGAGATTACGAGTCAGGAGACGGATTTTCGCAGGGACGCGGCACCAATCGTGCAATACAGCCTTTCATCAAGTCGCCACCAAGCCGCCAACAACAAAACAACCTGCTCAAGAGATTTATCGAATGCAAATCCAAAATACGACTGGCCAAGCTGAACTTCAGAACGAAGAGACACCGCTGGAACTCCAAGAGCTCGCCCGTGCAATCGAAAGCCTACCGGCCCGCTATCGTGATGTGGTTGCCCCTGCACTGCAGCGAGTCGTTGAGTGCAGCACCCGCCGCCGCCGGATCCTGAACTTGGTTCAGGAAGCCCTGTCCCAGCTCCGTCTTGACATGAAGTATCTGATTTTCGACCTCGAAGCGACCCGCCGTGAACGAGATCAATACAAGGCGACGTTAGACGGCGAAAATCGCGAGTAGGACGACGATCTTTGGATCTCCAATCAAGCTACGGGGCTGTATCGCGACGGGGTGCTGGATTGGCCGCACCCGTTCCTACCAAAACTAACGCTCCTTGTTGTGCTCTGCCCGCCGTAGAAGCCGTGCGGTCGAAGGGGACGGCGTAAGCGGCGTAATTGCCAGTGGACGTGTTCAGCACGTAGACAATTACATTAGCGCCAATCGAACGATTGCTAGCCCGAGGGAAATCCGCGACTCCCGTAACCATCATGAAGGAACCGCCTTTCGCGCCTTCGCCGAGCGCCTCGGTTACGTTCACCGTAAACAGCCCCAGAAACTGTCCCATACGCGGATAGATCACGCTGCACTGCAACAGGCCCGAGTTGTGATCGAGCACGAACAGTCCCTCGGCCTCATCCCCGACTAGCCCCGTCGCCATCGAGTACTTCTCGCCCGAAACGGCGGCGGTTGCATCAATCGTGGAGGGAATCTGCCAATGGGCCGCGCTGCTGACTCGTCTTGAAGTTCCCAACAAATACCCGATCGCGAGCGTCGCCAGGATCACGACTGCCGCAGTTGCTGCCCAGATCGTTCGGCGAACCACGCAACCGGATATCATACAGCAGGCACCGCCATGCGGCAGCGATTCTTGGTCGGTAGGACCGGCGATCGGCAGCGAGGAATTCGTTTCGGCGACAGATAAATCGGTCATGCAAAGGTCCTTGTTTGGCGTGCTTTCAGGCGTGACGATAAGTGGATGGTTCGCGTCAACCACCCGCCGCATTGCAAATACGGCGTGAAGACCAATTGTAGGCATGTTCCCTGAGATTTACGATTGCATCCTGGCCAAAATGTAAACCTCCGGAAACTTTGGCCACCGAACGAAAGATTCTTCACCTCTCGCGACCCCTTCAGGATCAGACACGATGAGCGTCAATGCGCCACTTAATCGAAAACTTCGCATGGGACTTGTTGGCGGGGGCCAAGGTTCTTTCATCGGGCGCGTGCATTCGATTGCCGCTTGCTTAGACAATCGCGCCACCCTGGTTGCTGGTGCTTTGTCCAGCAACGCAGAACGTAGCAAAGCCTCTGCACCAAGCTACGACATCGACCCCAATCGCGCTTACGGCAGTTACGAAACCATGCTGGATGCTGAAAGCAAGCTCCCCGGCGGTGATCGCATTGACTTTATCAGCATCACGACCCCCAACCATACGCATTTTGAAATTGCCAAGGCGGCCGTCCATGCTGGGTTCAACGTCATTTGTGACAAGCCGATGACGTTTGATCTTGCCCAAGCGGAAGAGTTGCTGAAATCGGTGGAAGCATCGGATGTCGTTTTTGCCGTGTCCCATAACTACACCGGCTATCCGTTGATTCGCATGGCACGCGAGATGATCCTGGCGGGTGAACTGGGTGAAATTCAAGCGATTCGGTCGCAGTACATCCAAGGTTGGTTGCGGACCAAATTGGAAAGCGAAGATCAGAAGCAGGCCGCATGGCGAACCGACCCAACCAAGAGCGGTGCGGCGGGCGCGTTCGGAGATATCGCGACGCACGCTTATAACCTTGGTCGCTACATGACCGGTCTTTTGCCAGAATCGGTTTCATGCCATCTCAAGACTTTCGTCGAAGGCCGCAAGCTTGATGACTACGGAACCGCAATCATTCGATACGAGAACGGTGGCCTCGGAACCGTCACGGCAAGTCAAATCAGCCACGGACGCGAGAATGACTTGTCCATCGAGATCGACGGGACCAAGGGGGCGATTCAGTGGCGTCAGGAAAATCCTAACGAAATGATTGTGCGTCAAAACGGTAAGCCTCGCCAAATTTACACGCGCGATCCCAATGCTCCCTACATGAACGCCAGCGGTGCAGCCGCTTGCCGTTTGCCGGCTGGGCATCCGGAAGCGTTCTTCGAAGCGTTCGCCAACGTTTACACGGCTGCGTTTGATGCCATGTCGGTGCGTGGTGGCGGCGGTTCGTTCGAACGACGAAATACCGTTTATCCCAACATTTACGATGGCGTTGAAGGCATGTATTTCATCCAGCAATGCGTTGCAAGCAGCCAAGATAATTCCGCTTGGCTAGGACTAAAGCACCCCGCCGCACGACGTTAAGATCAGCAAAATGTTTGTTGATTTTCAATGTAGAATTCAGTTTGCTTCGATCCGTCACTCCCTTTACGTCACCGGAAACACAAAATGAACACGACCAAATTTATCGGCCTCGCCGCGCTTCTCCTCTGCATATTAAACGGGGCCAGCCTCGTGCGAGCGGCAGAAACCCTTGAACTCAATGCCGAAGCGTCGAAGATCAACTTCGTCGGTAAAAAGTCCGACGGCAAACACGATGGCGGTTTTAAGAAATTTACGTCCATGGCGGTCGCAGACTTCGAGGAGCCCGAAAACGGTAAACTTGAGATCGAGATTGATGCGACGAGCCTCTGGGCGGACGACGAGAAGTTAACGAACCATCTTAAAAACCCTGATTTTTTTGATGTCCGCAAATATGCCAAGATCAATTTCAAATCAACCGGGCTGACCGTTGGCGAGGACGAAGGGCAAGCTAAGATCAAAGGCGAAATGATCATGCTGGGAAAGACCGCTGAAATCGAAGTTCCCTGCAAAGTCTCCATCACCGAAAAAACAATCGAAGTGGATGCGAGCTTCGTCATCGATCGAACTCGCTGGGGAATGACGTATGGCGAGGGTAAGGTCAGCAACGATGTCGACGTTACAGCGCACCTTGTTTTCAATCGCTGAGCCAACAGATCTAACTCATTATCGCTCCCCATGAATCACGTCCCGCAACAGTATTAAAAGTATTGAGTCGCGATCCATGGAATCGGAAAATCAAAATGGCCCGGCTGATCTTGGACGGGCTGATCTTGGCCGGGCTGATCTTGGCCGGGCTGATCTTGGACGGGCTGATCTTGGACGGGCTGGCTTGGCGCTTCACTGGCGAATTCTGATCGGGCTGGCCCTGGGGGCCTGCGCGGGACTGTTTTGCAATGTCTTTGTCGATCCCGCCACGACGAAGACCATTTCCTCATTCGCCGAAGGGATTGGCCAGGTGTTCTTGCGCCTGATCTTCATGGTCGTCGTTCCTTTGGTGTTTTGCGCGTTGACACTCGGTGTTGCGGCCATCGGCGACGCTCGCAAGCTCGGCCGGTTGGGACTGCGAACGTTGGTCATGACGCTGGTCTTCTCCTCGTGTTCTGTGCTGATCGGCCTCACGCTTGCCAACACGATTCGCCCCGGCGGACGACTTTCGGTTGAGTCGCGTGAACAGCTTCGGGAGAAATATTCTGCGGAAGCGGGCAAAACGACGGCGCAGGCGAACAAAGCGAAGAGCCTGAGAGACTCGCTGCTGGACATCATCCCAAGAAATCCGCTGCAGGAAGCAGTCGGCTCGCTTGACGGTAGTTCACCTGGCAGCGGCATGCTGGGTGTGATGTTCTTTTCACTTTGCATGGGCGTGGCGCTAACGGTCATCGGCGACAAAGCGAAACCGGTGATCGACGTCCTCGAAGGTTTTTATGAAGCGGTGATGGCAATCATTCGCTTCGCAATGCGGTTGGCACCTTACGGCGTTGCGGGGCTCGTGTTCGCGATGACCGCAACGCTGGGGCTAGACATTATCAGGGCGCTGTTGTGGTACGTCATCACGGTGTTGGCTGGATTGTCCATTCAGCTTTTTGTTGTCTACTCGCTCGCGATTTTTCTGATTGCCCGCAAATCACCGCTGCAATTCTTCAAGGATATTTCCGAAGTGTTGCTGACGGCGTTTGCGACTTCGTCATCCAACGTAACGCTGCCAACGGCGCTGCGTGTGGTTGATGAAAAATTAAAACTTGATCGCCGTGTTTCGCACTTTGTGCTGACCGTTGGCTCGACTGCCAATCAAAATGGCACGGCGCTGTATGAAGGGTTGACGGTGCTGTTCATCGCGCAGGTCTTCGGCGTTGACTTGTCGATCTCGCAGCAGGTGCTGGTGGTGATGATGTCGATCTTGGCGGGACTAGGAACTGCGGGCGTGCCCGGAGGTTCTTTGCCGCTGGTGGTCCTGGTACTGCAATCGATTCAAGTGCCAGTCGAAGGCATCGGTATCATCATGGGTGTCGATCGATTGCTGGACATGTCCAGAACCACGGTCAACGTAGCCGGTGACATTGCCGTCGCAACGTGCGTGAATCGCTGGGAAGTAGAAGAGTTTGTTCAAGACGCGAGCCAAGCTCAGCTAGCCGAACTAGCTAAACCTTGAGATCAAGCGATCGATCGCTGCCAACGGATCGCAGCGTCTGCCTTAGCTCGGGATTGGCAACAGTAACTGAGTTCAACGTGTTACGAGCTTCCGCAGGACGACGCCAAACACCGTCTCGCCGCGAAGCTTCGTCGTTGGAGCCTGAGCTTTGTTGCTGCTGATTCTGGTTCAATAGGCTTGAGCTTTCATTCTCCGAACGCAACTCGACGTCGAGTCGCTCGACCTTCAAGCCTTGGCTTTCCAATCGCTGGCGAAGTTCGGGCAAGCTGTCTTGCAGCAACTGCCTCGCTTCTTCTCCATCTGCGATGACTTTGGCCTTCACACTGCGTCCATTGATTTGCATTTCAATCTGCACGCCGCCCAGTTCGTCCGGATGCATTTTCAAGCGAACTTGTCCGCTGTCGATGCCCATCTTTTGGAATGCCTTGGCAATCCGGTGAACCAATCTTGCGCGATCAGCAACGTCCGTCCTGCTGCCGCTCGCGGTCGATCCAGCCGCAGCGGCTTCGTTCGACCTGCTGCCGCTTTGATTGACGCCACCTGTGGATGGTGACCCCGTTACGGATTGCACTCCAGGTGTTGATGCGCCACCGCTGCCGCGTTGGCTGGCTGCTGACTGCGTTGGTAACGAGGCCAAGCTGCCAACCGATGCCAATGCTGCTTGCGTACTGCTTTGGTTTGCAACGCTGGTGATGCCATCGGCTGCACCCGTCCCCGTTGAATTTGCCGCTGGCGATGGCTCCTGGGAGCCACTTGCCGTGGGCGCATGGGAGGTTTTCACGTCCGCCACATTATCGCGATTCGCCTCTTGCCGATCAACGCTTGCAGATCGATTGTCCGATTCAGAACTTCGCCGCCGACGATCCCCTCGATCATCGGATTGCGTACTTTCGTTCGTGACCGCCCCGGCTTGCGTTTGATCAGACAAAACCGATTCATCAACGGCAGGTTTTGAAGTTAATTCGGTTGAATT
>Ga0105047_10015869_pt1 | contig 11847 bp, 9 predicted proteins | sample MAT04_FD_78384 | JGI IMG/M metagenome (GOLD analysis project Ga0105047, IMG submission 78384) | Freshwater microbial communities from Lake Fryxell liftoff mats and glacier meltwater in Antarctica - MAT-04 (megahit assembly) | ecosystem: Environmental > Aquatic > Freshwater > Ice > Liftoff... | reverse complement strand
GCTTTTCACGGGATAGCGCCAAAGGCTTTGAACGCGGCCTACTACTGTCATTTGATGGGCTCCTTGTTTCATCGAATCGCTGCCAGGCGTGTCATCAGAGCCTGGTAGCGCGGTTCGTTTGCCAGCGGTTGGAAGCGGGCGTCGAGGGGAAGCAGGAGGAGAACGCCATCGCGGCGGGTCCAAGCCTGCTCAAGCAGCGTTAGAGCGGCCTGGCGGTCACCGAGCGCCAAGCGGACTTGCGCTTCCCAGACTTCACGGCGGCGCCCCTGCGCTTGCTTTGCGTGCAACTTTTGGGCGATATCCTTCGCCTCTGCCTGCTTACCGGTGCGGGCCAGGAGGCTTCCTAAGGCCGCTCCGGTGCGATCGTCCGCCGGGTGCAGTTTAAGCGCGGCGCGGTAACCGTTTTCGGCTGCGGCGTTTTTGCCTTCATGTTCGTCGCAGTAAGCGCGGACGTAGAGCGCATGGCGATAGGTGGGAACATGGCCGAGGGCGGCGTTGGCGTGGCCCAGCGCCGCGCGGCAATTCCCTCGCGCCGCTTCCAATTGCGCCAATTGCCCCAGCACCCGGACGCTGTGCGGCTCCAAAATTTCGGCACGCTGCAGCAGTTCAACGGCTTCCTTTAGCCGGCCTTGGACGATTAGAAGGTAGGCGTAGTCCGGGATGAGACTCAGATTTCCGGGGTTGCGGTCAACGGCGTTACGTAAAAAGGGTTCGGCCGTGCGGACGTCCCAGTCGTGAGTGAGAAAGATGTTGCCGAGAGTAATGAGCGCCAGGGGATTGGCCGGCTCCAACTCCACCGCGCGGCGGGCCGCGGCTTCGGCCCGGCGGCGGAGAGCAGTCGCCTCCTTATCGTTCAATCGGGCCGCCCATTCGGTGGCTTCGGCCAAGGCGGCCCAGCCGAGGGCGTAATCCGGGTCGGCCTTGGTGGCGCGTTCAAAGGCATCGATTGCCGCTTGCATTCGGGGCGGCATGGAGGTGGTCCAAAGGTTGGCGATCTCGTCCCGATCGAAGAGCTGGTAGCCCTCCAGATAGGCGCGTTGGGCGTCCTGATTTATTTGAGGACGCATCTTTCGTTCCGACTGGCGATCCTGAGCCAAGCGCGAGCGGATGTCCTCTGCAATGATGCGGGAGATTTCGCGCTGAACCTGCAGGGAATCTCCACTGGGCCGGTCATAACTCTGTGCCCAGAGATGAAAGCCGTCCTGAACGCTGACGAGTTGGGCGACTACTCGCACGCGATTCTCAGAACGGCGGACGCTGCCTTCGAGAACCGCGGCGACGGCCAAACCGCGGCCGGCGTCGCGGACGTCGAACCGCTTTCCTTTGTACTGCCAGACGGCGGCACGGCCGGGGACTTTGATACCGGGCATGGCGGCCAGTTCGGTGATCAGCTCTTCGGTCAGCCCTTCGGACAACGCATCTTCGCCGGAGCCGCTGCTAAGGTTGACGAACGGCAGGACGGCGATGGAGTCAATGGGCGCGGACACGGGCGGCTGGTTACGACGGTAGACGAACCAGGCGGTGACGGCTATGACCAGAATAGCGGCGACGGCGAGGGAGAGCCGCATACGGTTGCCGAGGCTGGAAAAGGGACGATCCTTTCCCGCGGAAATCGGTTGGCCATCGAGGTGAGCGCGGATGTCGGCGGCTAAATCGTCGACGCTGGCGTATCGATGTTCGGACAGCTTGGCGGTCGCGTGCTTTACGATGGCATCCAGATTTCCCGCAAGGTCGCGGCGGAGGCCGGTGGCCGCAGGGGACTCGCGCGCGACGACGGCGCTGGGCAGTTCGATTTCGATCTCGCAGACGACCCGTTCTACTTCGGAGGGAGCGCGCGAGGTGCAGCGCTGGGCTCTTTCGCCGGTGAGAAGCTCAAAGAGAATCAGGCCGAGGGCGTAGACGTCGGTGCGCTCCGTGATGCTTTGATTGCGGGCCTGCTCGGGGCTGGCATAATCCGGCGTCAGCATGTAGAGGCCGGTGCGGGTGTCCAGGATGGCTTCGGGCGCCATGTCGGGGTCGAGCCACTTGGCGATGCCGAAATCGAGAAGTTTCGGATGGCCGTCCTTGGAGACCAGAATGTTCGCTGGTTTCAGGTCCCGGTGAACGATGCGGTTGTGGTGGGCGTGTTGGACCCCGTCGCAGATTGCGAGAAAGAGTTCGAGTTTTTCGATGATGGAAAGCGGCTCGGAGTAAGCGATGAGAGAGCCGCCATCGACGAAATCCATGACCAGATAGGGCTGGCCTTCGGGCGTGGTTCCGCCATCGAGGAGGCGGGCGATCGCGGGGTGATCGAGCCGGGCGAGGATGTGGCGCTCCTGACGAAAGCGCAGGAGGATGGCATCGGAATCCATGCCGCGCTTGATGAGTTTGATAGCGACGCATTGCTGGAACTCGCCATCGGCACGGACGGCCTGGTAGACGGCGCCCATACCGCCGCGGCCGATTTCGCGGACGAGAATGTAGACTCCGATGCGGCGGCCGTCGATCTGATCGATGGAGGGGAACTGCGACGACGCGGCGAGGAGAGCGGACAGTTCTTTGCCCAGTGTCTCGTTCTCGCCGCAATGCGTTTTGAGATAGGCTTCGCGGCCGGCCGGCGTGAGCAGACGCGCCGCCCGGAACAGTTCGCCGGCGCGCGCCGTTGGACCTTGGGACATGGAGCCTGTTTTATAGTTTCGCCTATCTTAGGGCGATGAGGCCATTTATCAGTTCCTGGAAACGGGGCTGGTTGGACAGGGGTTGAAAGCGGCGGTCGACGGGGAGATAGAAGAGCTCGGGATCTTTGAGTTTCAAGGCGCGTTCGAGGAGGGCGAGGGCGGCTTCCGTTTCGCCCAGTGACATGCGGACAAGGGCGGCCGCTACTTCGCGGCGGCGGCGCTTTTGCGCCATGGCCTCGAAGCCTTCAGCGATGGCGATGGCTTCGGCTCGTTGGGCGGCGCCCCCGGAGCGCGCGAGGAGATGGCCGAGCGAGGCACGGGAGCGACTTTCACCTTCGCCGAGTTTCATGAGTTCGCGGAAACCGGCTGCGGCTTGTTCGAGCCGCCCTTCCTGTTCGTCGCAAAGGGCAATGCCCCAACGGGCATCGCGTTCGGTGGACGACAGGGTGAGCGCCCGCGCGGCTTGGCGGCGGGCCTCCGGGCATTGACCGAATCGAGCCAGGACCAGCGCCAGGCGAGAGGGCAGGCGGGGCGCGAGGGGTTCGAGAACCTGGGCGCGCGTCAGCAGTTCGCGCACCTCGTCCAGGCGACCGGTAGCGGCAAGGAAATTGGCGTAGTTGACTTGCAGGCTGGAGGTGCGGGGGCTGAGTTCTACAGCACGCTGGAGGAGCGGCGCGGCCCGGCGGAAATCCCAGTCTTCCTGCCAGGCGAGGTAGCCGAGGGTGAGGTGGGCGCTGCCATTGGTGGGTTCGAGTTCCAGGGCGCGTTTGGCGGCGTGCTCGGCTTTCTGGCGGAGGGCGGCGCGGGTGTCTTCGTCGAAGCCGATGGCGAAGTTGGTTGCGTTGCCAAGGGCGGCCCAGGCGGCGGCGAAGTTAGGATCCTTTTGCGTGGCCCGTTCGAAGGCATTCATGACCGCCGTCATTTGCGGGGGGATGCCGGTGGTCCAGGAGGCTTGGATATCGGTGATCTGGTAGAAGCGGTAGCCTTCCAGATAGTCGCGTTGGGCTTCGCTGTCGGGCGCGGCGCGGCCGGTATTGTTCCAGGAGGTTTCGCCGTTGAGGCGGGCACGGAGGTCGGCGGCAATGCTTTGGGAGATTTCGCGTTGGGCGATGAGAGGGTCGGACGCTTTGCGGTCGTAGCTGCGAGCCCAAAGGTGGAAGCCGTCGCGAACGCCGATCAACTGGGCGACGACGCGGATGTCGTCGCCGGACCGGCGAATGCTTCCCTCCAGAACCGCGGTAACGCCGAGGGCTTGGCCGGCCTCGCGGACATCGACGGATTTGCCTTTGTATTGCCAGATGGAGGTGCGGCTGGGAACTTTTAGATTGCGGGTGCGGGCAAGTTCGGTGATGAGGTCTTCGGTGATGCCGTCGGCGAGGACATCTTCGCTGGCTTGCAGACCGAGATTGACGAAAGGCAGGACGGCGATGGCGTCAACCCGATCATCAGCCGGAGAAGGCCGGTGAGTGAAGTAGTAGCCGCCGGCGGAGGCGAGGGCAAGCAGGAGGGCAGCGATTGGAAGAAGCTTGCGCCGGTTGAGAAAGGGGGCGGTAGGCGGGACCGTAGTGCGGCCGGCGGTACCGGTATTGTCACGACATTGCCGGACAGCGGTTGCAAGTTCGGCAGCGGAAGGATAGCGATTTTCCGGCTTCTTGTCCATGGCCTTAAGGACGATGGCATCGAAGGCTTCGAGTTCGCGGCGCAGCGTCGGAGCGGCGCCTGAATTGCGGGCCGCGACGGCGCTGGGCTTGGGAGTGGGACTTTCGCAGATGGCACGAGCGATTTCGGCGTTGGAGGAGCCGGTGATGCGCTGGGCCGGCTGGCCGGTGAGCATTTCGAAGAGGATGGCGCCAAGGGCATAAACGTCGGTGGCGGGCGTGATGGCGGCGCCGAGGATCTGTTCGGGGCTGCCGTATTCGGGGGTGAGGAGGTGAACACCGGTACCGGTGACGGCAACGGTTTCGGGCGAGCTGTCCGGATCCAGCCATTTCGCAATGCCGAAATCGAGGATTTTCGGCCGGCCTTCGGCGGTGACGAGGATGTTGGCCGGTTTCAGGTCGCGGTGAACAATGGATAGGCCGTGAGCGTGGGCGACGCCGGCGCAAACGTGGAGGAAGAGTTTTACTTTGGCGGAAGTGGAAAGTTGGTTCTTCTGGCAGTATTCGATGATGGTGATGCCGTCAACGAAGTCCATGACGATGTATGGCTGGCCCTGCGAAGTGGATCCGGCGTCCAGGAGGCGGGCGATCGACGGATGATCGAGGCGCGCCAGAATATGGCGTTCCTGGCGGAATCGGCGGAGGATGAAATCGGTATCCATACCGCGACGGACGACTTTGAAAGCGACGGTCTGGTGAAACTCGCCGTCGGCGCGCATAGCCTGATAAACGACACCGGTTCCACCGCGGCCCACTTCGCGAACCAGCACGTAAGACCCGATGCGGCGGCCCTCACCGGGAGTGTCTTCGGAATCGTTATCCGGGTGGAGGGCCAGCGCCGCTTCGGCAACGATTTCGTCGATGTTGTTGGCGCCGGTGGAAGCGCTTTCGTCGGCTTCGATCATGGCCTCCACTTGTTTGCGGAGGTCAGGGTTATCCGGGGCTTCGCGAATGAGAAAGGCGGGGCGGTCGCCCGAAGGGAGATCAAGGGCGGCAAAGAAGAGTTCTTCGATGCGCTGCCAGCGGATCTGATCCGGGGAACTCACGCGCTATTTTCACCTCCGATAAGCATCTGCATCTTCAATAGTATGCAGCAGGTTTAAGGGAGGATTGGCCGGCGGGCTTTATGCTTCCACTTTCCCCGCGACGATTAAGGACACAGGAACAGCGCCGATTTTACGCATCAGCACCCAGTCGGATTCGCCCACCTTTTCCAGGGAGCCCTCCTTAAAGAACTTAGGGTCTTCCTTCCAGATGCTGAAGACGGCCGGGTGGGGGGTGCTGGAGACTTTTTTGCTTTGTTCGACGAGATCCTTGAAGTTCGGGGTGGCGGCGCCGTCTATGTCGGTTCCGGCAACGCTGAGGAGAAGGAAGTCGCGCTGCGGGGCGGCGCCTTGGTGATCGCCATTTTCGGGGTAATAGCTGTAACGCATGGTGTAGAGGCCGGGTTTGAAGGTTTGGCCTCGCCGATCGGAATAGGTCTGCTCGACTTTAATGACTGCCATGAGTGATCCGTGCGGAACGCCGGGCATAGTGAGATTGGCTTCCGTAGTCGGTTTCGGGGCGGGGGCCTCGGCGCGGAACCATATTTCGCTCAACGGCTTGCCGTCTTTACTGATTTTGACGCCCTGTTTTTCGAGGAGGCTTTTGACGCTGGCGGCAAGTTCAGCGGGCGGGGCGGAGCCGGGTGCGGATTTGTATTCTTCGCCGCTCAGGATAATCGACGCTAGCAGAATGCTTAGAAAAAACTTACGCATGAAATGGAGTTCCTTTCGATACAATTCCAGACGGGCATGAATGCAAACGATACTCGTAATAGATGACGACGACAGCCTGCGCGACACAATTGGTTTGATGTTGGAACAGGAGGGCTACCGGGTCCATCTGGCCGCCGACGGGCGCGAGGGCTATGAACGAAGCCTGACCCTGCGGCCGGACCTGATCCTCGTCGACTTGCGGCTGCCGGGGATGAGCGGCGTGGAGATCTGCCGGCAGTTGCGGTCCGACAAGGTGCAGACACCTATTATTGTACTCAGCGCGGTGGGTGACGAGATTGACAAGGTTCTGTTGTTGGAGATTGGAGCGGACGATTACGTTACAAAGCCGTTCGGCCGGCGAGAGCTGATGGCGCGTATGAGAGCCGTGTTGCGGCGGACGACGACGGAGGCGCATCGGGTTCTGCACTTCGGGGATACGGAGGTTGATATTGAGCGCCGGGTTGTGGTGCGCAAGGGGGAAGAGGTGAAATTGACACCGGCGGAGTACAATTTGCTGGTGTTTTTCCTGCAGAACACCGACCGGCCGCTGACGCGGGATGTGATCCTGAATTCGGTATGGGGATACAATTCGTTTCCAAATACTCGAACTGTGGACGCTCACATTGTAAAGTTGAGACAGAAGTTTGAAGCCGACCCGGCAGTTCCGCGGCATTTTTTGACGGTGCATGGCGTCGGGTATCGGTTTCTTCCATGAAAAAGGGGCGGCATGGCCCGGACCATACTTATTGTTGAAGATGACAGAGCGCTGGCTGGGACGCTGGAAATCGGCTTGCTGGCGTTGGATGATGTGGACACGGTGACAGTATTCGACGGCCGCGAGGCCATGGAATATCTGGAGACGAATACGCCGACGCCGGCGATCGTCTTGACCGATCTGGATTTGCCACGGGTGGATGGGTATCAACTCATCACTTGGATGCGAACCCGGCCGGAACTGTTGCGCGTGCCGGTAATAGCGATGTCAGCGCGGCATGACGGGACGGCGGCTCTGAAGGCAGGGGCAAATGAGTTTCTGGCAAAGCCGTTTGCGCTGGCGGTGGTACGGGCGCGGGTGCAGGAGTTGTTAAATGGCTAGATGGGTCCTTTTGCTGGCCGCGTTGCCGCTTGCGTGCCAGGATCTGGCGGCAATTCTGTCCAGGCTGGAGAAGCTGGAGTCGGAGAACCGGGAGCTCAAGCAGGAAGTGAAGCAGTTGCGGGAATTGGTGGAGGGCAAACCGAGCGTCCCGGAGAGACTGGAAATTGTGGAACGGCGGGTGGAGGAGCAGGCTTCGACAAAGGTGGAAGCAGCCAACCGATTTCCCTTGACGTTGACAGGAATGGCGCTGTTTCAGACGTTCTACAACACGCGGGGAGCCAACTCGGTGGATGTGCCGACAACGGCGGCGGCTACGCCCGGGCGAGCCGCGGCCGGGGCGTCAGTGCGGCAGTCGGTGATCGGGCTTCGGTATAACGGACCGGTGACGTTGTGGGGCGGTAAAGTATCGGGCTCCCTGTTCATGGATTTCTGGGATGGGAATACGGAGGGAGCGACGCCTCCGTTTCGAGTGCGAACCGCGGATTTTACGGTAGATTGGGCGACGCGGTCCTTTTCGGCGGGGCTGATGAAGCCGTTGATTTCGCCGCACGATCCAAGCTCGATGGCGTATGTGGGAATCTTGCCGTTGACGAGTTCCGGGAACTTGTGGCGCTGGCAGCCGCAAGTGCGGTTTGAGCAACGGGCCGGATGGTTCAAGGGGCAGGCGGCGCTGATGCAGACGGCGGAGGATTCAACGGGGGCGCCGGCAAATCTGTTGCAGAACCGGCGGCGGCCGGGGCTGGAATTGCGGGGGGCTATCGGGCACGCATTCAGTGGTGACCGGAGTTTCGAGATTGGAGTGGGCGGACATATATCAGAATCAAGGGTGGGCGCGCAGAGTCTGCCGTCGCGGATTGTTTCGATCGACTGGCTGGTGGCTCCGGTTTCAAAGTTGTCGTTGAGCGGAATGTTTTTCAGGGGTGAGAATGTTCACCATTTGGGCGCGCTGCGGCAGAGTTTTCGTATCGCGGCCAACGGCTTGATCAACACCGTCCATTCGACGGGGGGATGGGGGCAGGCGTCAATAGCCGCTACAAATCGAGTGACATTGAATCTCTTTGGCGGGGTACACAATGACCGGGACAGCGATATGAATCGCGGCCAGAACGGGCTGAACCGGAGCGGGGGCGCGAACGTGATGTATAAGCTGGCGCCGAATGTCGTGTTAAGTTTTGAGGGCTTGCAGATACGTAGCGATTTTATTGGAACGGCGAACCGGCGAATGAACCGATATGACCTCACTATTGCCTATTTGTTTTAGTCTGGCGGCGATTGCCGCGTCGGGGGCGACGCTGCAAGGCAAAGTGGAACTGACCGACGCCAAGAAAAAGGGATCGGCGGAAGGCGTGGTGGTGTGGCTGGAGCCTCTAATGGCGCGCACGCCGGCGACGGGGAAATACATGCTGGATCAGCGGAACAAGCGCTTTTTGCCGCACATCCTGGCGATTCCGGTAGGTTCCCAGGTCGACTTTCCCAACCACGACCCTATTTTCCATAACGCATTTTCAAATTTCGCTGGACAGCCGTTCGATACGGGATTATACGCCCCTGGTACGTCACAAAAGATAACTTTTCGTCGGGAAGGCGTGGTTCGTGTATTTTGTAACATTCATGCGCAGATGAGTGCGGTAATTGTAGTAGTGCCGAGCCCGCATTTCGCGACGTCCGCAGCCACTGGAATGTACCGGATTGAGAACGTTCCGGCCGGAGAGTACACATTGAAGATATTCCATGAGCGGGCGACGGAGAAGACATTGGCCGCGTTGGAACGGCGCATTACGGTTACGGGAGATCAGGATCTGGGCGCGACGAAGATATCCGAGACCGGGTACTTGGAAGTTGGACACAAGAACAAGCACGGAGCGGAATACCCGCCTGTGCCGGCGGAGAACGGACCGTATTCAGGAAAGAAGTAAGCCATGCCGTTGCGGTGGAAAATCTGGCTGTCGGTGTTCGGGATCGTTACCGGACTCTTTGGCGTCGCCGGATGGATGCTGCAGCGGCACGCCGTGGAGAGCGCGACGCTGAGCCTGGAGGAGGAAGTGACAGCGGGCTTCCAGGCTTATGAATCGGTATTGAAGGCACGGCAGGAAATGATCGGGTCGGCGGCGCTATTGTTGTCGAGTCTGCCGAACGTGCGGGCGGCTTTCGGGACAGGCGATCCGGCGACGATACGGGATTCGGCCACGGAGATGGGCTCGTATTTGAGTCCGGTGTTGAAGGAATCGACTTTCCTGGTAGTAACGGATCCACGGGGCTCGACGATTGCGGTATTGTCGGGCGAGCCGAAGATGGCCCGTTGGCCGGTGGAGGCGGCGGTGGTTCCAACCGCGCCGCGGCAGGTTTCGGGTTATCACGTGCAGGATGGGATGCTGTGCCGGCTGGTGCTGACGCCGGTGTTTGTGGACAGTGCCAGGGGGCCGGCGCTGATAAGCGTTTTGGTGGCCGGGTACCCGGTTACGGACGCGACGGCGGTAGCGTTGAAGCAATCGACGGGCGGCAGCGATTTTGTGTTTGCGGGACCGGGCGGAAGATTTGCCTCCACCGTTGCGGCAATTTCCAAGGATGATGCGCGAATTGAGAGGGATCTGTTGGGTTTGGATGGGAGTCCGGTGGGTAAGTTGACGATTGCCCGGACGTTCGGTGCGGCGGGGCAGCGATTGACGCGGCTGCGGCGGGACTTGTTATTGATCTGGGCGGCGGCATTGCTCCTGAGTTTGTTGCTGGGATATGTACTGGCGAAACGGATTGTACAACCGATATCGGAATTGGACCTGGCGGCGTCGGAGTTGTCAAAACAGCATTTGTCTCATCGGATTCCGGACAGCGTGGCGAGCAAGAAGGATGAGTTCGGACGGCTGGCGGCAACATTCAATCAGATGGCGAGTTCGCTGGAGGGAGCGCAGCGTGAGTTGATCCGGCATGAGCGAATTTCGACGGTTGGGCGTTTGGCGTCGAGCATCGTCCATGACTTACGGAACCCGCTGGCGGCGATCTATTCCGGTGCGGAGATGATGGTGGATAGTGAGTTGCCACCGGCTCACAACAAACGTTTGGCGGTGAACATCTATAACGCTTCCCGGCGGATTCTGGAGATGCTCCAGGAGTTATTGGACGCATCAAAAGGGAAGCACGGAGAACGGGAGTGCTGTAACATATTGGATCTGGTGCAGACGGCGGTGTCGTCACAGGAACCGGCGTCCGGACATATTCAATTCAAGGTGGATGTGGCGGAGGAGTTAGAGGCTAACGTGGAACGGACGCGAATGGAGCGAGTGTTCGTGAATCTGATCGCGAACGCGGTGGAAGTGATGCCGAACGGAGGCGTGGTTGCCATCCGCGCCGGACGGGAGAACGGGCATATGCATATCACCGTGGCCGATCAGGGGCCGGGAATTGCAAAGGAGATTCAGGATCAGTTATTCCAGCCATTTACCAGCTTTGGGAAGCGGAACGGGTTAGGTTTGGGATTGGCATTGAGCCGGGAGACGGTGCTGGATCATGGCGGAGATATTTGGGCCACGCAGGCAGCGCCGCGCGGGGCGGTGTTTCATGTCAAGTTGCCGGTAGGGTGAGTGTCTTCGAGCTCATCGAGCTCGCGTTGAATCTCGGCGACGTTGCGCTGGCGGATCCTCAATCGCAGGATGATCCAGACGACCAGGAAGACCAGCAGCGGGAGTGCGGTTTTCAATCGGGCGAAGCCAGGGAAGGCGACTTGGAAGAGGATCAGGCACATGAAAATCAGCGGCCCCCGCCAAGTCCAATCGTTCTTAATGTGTTTACGACGACGCTCCAGGACGGTCCGGTAGTGGGCCAGTCCGGTGGCGGCGAGGGCTCCCGGCGGAGTGGCCTGCGGCCAGATCTGGCGCCGGAACCAATAGGCGGCCACGACGGCCCAAAGGACCATTGCGGCCAGGCCAAGCCGCGGGAGCGGATCGGCGCTGGACCCAAAGCGCCACACCATCACGCTAGCGAAAAAGATTACGGCGCCGATGCTGGTGAGGACTTCGGAGCGAGTGGCGGAGTCGAACTCGCGCGCGCGGCGGTCGACGAGGCGGTCAAAATTGACGGCGAGGCTGTCCATGGGTTGATTTCTCCAAAGGTCTTTGGGCGTGTTCGGTTCAGGCATGGTGCGTCTCCTTCGCCATACGGCGGGCGAGGATGTTTTTGATGCGATGGACTTTCATTCCCACGTTGGCGGACGAAAGTCCGGTGATTTCAGCGATGGACTGGTTGTCGATTTCTTCCAGATAAAGCAGCATGATTTGGCGGTCGAGCGGCTTCAAATTCTGGATTAATTGGGAGAGGCGTTCCAGCGCACGGCGGTGGTCGAGGCCGGGTTGCTGATTTGGAGCAGGCGGAGCATTTTCTAAATCTTCGAGGCTGACGAAGACGGAATTCTTGCGGCGTTCGCGAGTGACGAAGTTAACAGCGGCATTGTGCGCAACGCGAAACGTCCAGGTTTTCAGGGAGCAGCGATGGTCGAAGGCTTCGAGGCTTTTCCAGAGATGGAAGTGAATCTCCTGGCGAAGGTCGTGGCGTTTATCGACGTCGGCTTCATAGCCGATGGCGAGGCGATCAAGGGCGCGGCCGAACTCCGTGGCGGCGGTAGCGTAGAGTTCTTCCCGTGTTAAATTTCCCTGCCCCACATTGTCTATAGTCAGTATGTCGAGGAAGTT
>Ga0105047_10015866_pt1 | contig 11848 bp, 8 predicted proteins | sample MAT04_FD_78384 | JGI IMG/M metagenome (GOLD analysis project Ga0105047, IMG submission 78384) | Freshwater microbial communities from Lake Fryxell liftoff mats and glacier meltwater in Antarctica - MAT-04 (megahit assembly) | ecosystem: Environmental > Aquatic > Freshwater > Ice > Liftoff... | reverse complement strand
CGCTTCGCCAAAACTCAGCCAGCTCACGTCAGTTTCATACCGCAGGATCGACGCGAAGATTTCGCCCTGCCGCTCCAAATCACCAAGCACCCGCAGTCCACGCGAGGCCTGCTCGACCTCCGGCAACAACAGCTTGGGAGCGGGATCCAACAAACGTGAGCTGGTTGAGTTTTGGCGAAGCGGAAACTGGCCGCTTTGTCGGGGCCTGGCGGGATCCAGAGGGGCGGATCATTGTGAACCAATCTGATCCTGAAATCGACAGCGGGCGTCCTTGGGAGTTTGTGTTGGAACAAAATGGCAGACGCACCATGATTGATCGAGGGCTTGCCGAGGGCTACAATGCGCGCACTCGCGATTGGTTCAAACGTGCTGTGCAAAGCGATTCCGCCGTCTGGTCCGATGTCTATCTATTTAGTGAAGGAGTGCCAGGGATCACCATGAGCGCAGCGGCGCGCGAAGTGGCCACAGATAGGGTGATCGGGGTGTTCACCGTGGATTTTACCTTGAGCGCAGTGCAGGAATTCCTGAAAACGCTTGTGCCGAAGCCGCCCAGAATTCTGGTGCTCTTGTCCACGGATGGTTCCATACTCGGGCGTTCATCAACCTTGGCGGATGGCAATCTGGGATCGGATGTCGCCGCCACGATCGCGGAATTACCCGTGCGCCCCGACGCACTCGGGCCTGATGAATCCCGCGGATTTGAATACGAATTAAATGGCAGGAAAATGATCGCGGTGCTGCAACGAATGGACCCGGTACCGGGGTTTTCCTGTGTGGCAATCATCGCTGCGGATGAACGTGAAGTGTTTGGTGCTGTGCTCAGTAACGCGCGCACCACAGCCATTCTGGGAATGGTCGCACTTGTCGCGGCGTCGATCATTTCCTTTTTCCTCGCAGGCAGAATGGCCCGCCCGCTCGCCATGATCAGCGAGGATCTCGCCAAGGTCGCACAATTTAATCTCCAAAAAACCGAGCCTGTGCATTCCATTGTCCGGGAGATCACGGTGGTGGGGGAGAGTGTTGACCGCATGAAAGCAGGGCTCCGGTCTTTTGGGAAATATGTGCCGACCACGCTCGTGCGACGACTTCTTGCCCAGGGCCTTGATGCTGAACTGGGCGGGACGGAACGGGAATTAACGATCCTTTTTGCGGATCTGGCTGGATTCACCAAACTCAGCGAGAGTTTATCGCCGTCGCAAACCGTTGAGGAAATGCGCGAATATTTTCAACTGGCGACTGAAGCCGTGGAACATAATCAGGGCACGCTCGATAAATTTCTGGGGGACGGCATCCTGGCGTTTTTCAATGCGCCGCTCGATCTTCCTGATCACGCCGTGTTGGGATGTCGGGCGGCGCTTGAAATTCGTGATCGACTAGCTGCGGCGGAACCGGCGCGGGAGAAAGCGGGACGTCCGTTGTTGCGTGTAAGAATCGGGATTGCCACCGGGGAGGTGCTCGTGGGGAATATTGGAACGGAAGAAAGATTTGCTTACACCGTGGTAGGTGACACAGCGAATCTGGCCGCACGGCTGGAGAGTTTGAATAAGCAATATGGCACGGTGATCATTGTGACCGAGGAGGTGCGAAACAGTACCGGGGCGACATATGAATGGCGGCGTATTGATCGCGTGGCGGTGCTCGGTCGCACGCAGGGTACGACGGTGTTTGAGTTGATTTGCGCGAGCGGGGATTTGACCGAAGAACAGGCCCGCTTGCGCGTCACTTACGAGGCGGCTCTGGAACGCTACTTTGCCGGGGCATTTGCGAAAGCAGAAACCGGTTTTGCGGAAGCCTCACGCGTGGCTCCAGAGGATGTCCCTTCCCGGGTGTTAAGAGATCGTTGTCGCGTATTGATGAAAGCAGCGCCGGAGAATTGGGACGGGATATTTGTGGCGGAAAAGAAGTGAAAGAGATGCCTGAGCAATTTTATACTAAACTGCCATTTTCACACACTGACCCCTTTGTTCTTTCGCGGGTTTAATTAGGGATGTCGTGATCCGCAGGTTCATCCAGACCGGCCCAGATTCTTTTCTGGGTCCAGGCCCGGTCTCCGCCGGTCCAGAAGGCGTCATCGGGCGGCAGGCCCAGTTGCAGGAGGCCCGCAGTGCAAATGTAGGGGCTTCCGGTGGAAATATACCTCTCCCTGAGCGAGGGTTGGTGGCCGACAGCGCCCGGTTGCAGCCAGCCGGACACATCAAATGTCCCCGGAGCATCCATGACCCTGCGGATCACGGCGGTCAAAGCGGAGCGCACCACTGCGGGTTCCAGTCCCGCCGGTAATTGGTGCGTGAGAGCGAGATCCGCAAGTGTCTGGAACGCGGCAAACCGGTAGGTGCTGGAACGGCCGATAACCGGATAAGTGCCCTCGGGTGAGATGAACCGTTCCTGAATGACTGCGTAACGCTGCGCCCGCTCCAGTGCCAGCGGCAGGTGGCTGGCGAGCGGGTGTTGCTTTTCCTCGCAGACGCGGAGCACTGCCAACAGCATCGGCTGGATCACGTAGCTGTTGTAGTAGTCCCAGTGAAATTGGGGTCCATCCCCATAGACCCCGTCTCCCTTGTACCATTGCAGGTGCATGGTTACGGCTTTTTCGACCGGTGCGATCTCGCACTCGCCGGTCAGCATCCACAGGGCGGCTTCCACCGAGGCACTGAAGAGCAGCCAGTTGCACAGCGGTGCTTCAACCGAGCGTGTTGATTTCAATGCTAATATGAGATTCTGCTTCTGGCTTTCAGAGAGATTTCCCCAGAGCTGGCGAGGCGCTCGCAGGACGGCGAGCGCGAGATAAGCGCCTTCCACGAGGGGTTGTCCATGTCCGCCATTCGCATCAAAAGGCATGAAGTCGGGCCCATCGGGATCGACCGCGTTTGCAATGGATTCTACTGCAAGGGCTATATAATGGGCCCGCAGTTTTCCTTCGGTGCTTTCGTCGGGGGGCAGTTCCAACCACGGGGCCATTCCGCCGATGAGGCGGCAAAAGGCTTCCATCGGAACATTGTGTTGCCTGATGTGGTTGCCGGGGATCGTTGACTTTAGTTTGTTTTCGCTGAGTGCGGTGAGGATCGGATCGGCCAAGCTCGTCAGGATTTGGACGCTGTAGGCACGATCGCCCGCACCGTCCCGGGTATCAGGGGATGGCTGGGGGGAGTCTATCATGACCTAGAATCCAATGGATCAGCCACCGCTTGTCAATGAAATGCCCCCACCTGCATCCGGGGGGGACTTCGGGAAATAGCGATTTTCACGGAGGCCCGGTTCTGCTTTTCCGCACACGGGATATCGCATTCGTCTAATCCAGGCGTTTGGAATGGGTTTCCGTTTGAGTAGCCGAGACCAAAGTAACGACATATCTACTCATCATGATGTTTTGATGGATTTTTCTGTTGCGGGGGCTTCGTGCGTGGGCGAGCCTCTTATTCATCATGTCCGATCTCTTTTCTCATCCTCTTGCCGCCCTGCTTCGTGAGCGCATTGTTTTTATTGACGGTGCCATGGGCACGATGGTGCAGCGTTACAAACTGGAGGAAGCGGATTATCGTGGGACGCGATTTGCGGATCATCCGCATGACCTGAAGGGAAACAACGACTTGCTCGTGTTGACCAAGCCCGAGGTGATTCGCGAGATCCACGCGGCTTATATCACTGCTGGCGCGGACATTATTGAAACCAACACCTTCAGCGGCACGACGATCGCGCAGGCGGATTACGGTTTGGAGTTTGCCGTGCGCGATATCAATATCGCGGCCGCTCAATTGGCGAAATCCGCTGCGAACGATGCCGGACGACCCGTTTTTGTCGCCGGCGCCATCGGGCCGATGAACAAGACGCTGACCATCTCGCGCGACGTGAACGATCCTGCGAAACGCGAGGTTACTTTCCAGCAGGTCGCTGCGGCTTATGGCGAGCAAATCGACGCGTTGGTCGAAGGCGGCGTGGATGTGCTGCTGGTGGAGACGGTTTTCGATACGCTGAATGCGAAGGCTGCGCTGTTCGCGATTGATGATTTTTTTGTGCGCACCGGCAAAAGGATACCCGTAATGTTATCGGGCACGATCACGGATTTGAGCGGACGCACGCTGACCGGCCAGACGGTGGAAGCGTTTCTCACTTCGGTGCGGCATTTTCCCATGCTCAGCATCGGGCTGAACTGCGCGCTCGGGCCGAAGGAAATGCGGCCGCATATTGAGGAGCTTTCGGCCTTGGCCCCGTTTTATGTGAGCGCTTATCCGAACGCGGGTTTGCCGGAGCCGCTGTCTCCCACGGGATTTCCTGAAACCCCGGAATCGCTGGCGCCACAGTTGCAAGACTGGGCGGAGCAAGGCTGGTTGAATATCATTGGCGGTTGTTGCGGGACGACCCCGGATCACATCGCGCACATTCGCGAAGCCGTGGAAGGATGCGCTCCTCGCAAACTGCCCGCTGTCACCACGACCCTGCGTTTGAGCGGCCTGGAGCCTTTCACGGCGCGCCCCGAAATTCCGTTCATCAATATCGGGGAACGCACGAACGTCACCGGTTCCCCTAAATTCGCCAAACTCATCCTCGCGGAGCAATACGAGGAAGCGCTGGCAGTGGCGCGGCAACAGGTCGAAGCAGGCGCTCAGATCATCGATATTAACATGGATGAAGGCATGCTAGACGGGGTAGGGGCGATGACCCGTTTTCTAAATCTCACGATGTCGGAGCCGGACATCAGCAAAGTGCCGATCATGATCGATTCTTCCAAATGGGAAGTGATCGAAGCCGGGCTGCGTTGTGTGCAAGGCAAGTGCGTGGTGAATTCCATCTCGATGAAAGAGGGCGAGGAGAAATTCAAGCAACACGCGCAGTTGGTGCGGCGCTACGGAGCGGCGGTGATCGTGATGGCCTTCGATGAAAAGGGTCAGGCGGACAATTACGAACGCCGGATCGCGATCTGCGAACGGGCTTACCGTATTTTGGTGGATGAAGTTGGTTTTCCACCAGAGGACATCATTTTTGATCCGAACGTGCTAACGGTCGCCACGGGCATTGAGGAACACGCCAATTATGCGGTCGATTTCCTTCAGGCCACATCTTGGATCAAAGCCAACCTGCCGCACGCACGCGTGAGTGGCGGGATCAGCAACATCTCGTTTTCGTTCCGCGGCAACACCCCCGTTCGCGAGGCCATGCACAGCGCGTTTTTGTATCATGGCATCAAGGCCGGACTCGACATGGGGATCGTGAATGCCGGGCAACTGGCGGTTTACGCGGAGATCGAACCGGAATTAAAAACGCTGGTGGAAGATGTGTTATTGAATCGTCATCCGGAAGCCACGGAGCGTTTGGTGACCTTTGCGGAGACGGTTCGCGCCAAAGAAAAAGGCGAGGTCAAAAACGAGGCCTGGCGGCAGGAGAGCGTTGAGAAACGTCTTCAGCACGCCTTGATCAAGGGCATCGTCGAATTTATCGACGTGGATACCGAAGAAGCGCGATTGCAATACAAGAAGCCGCTCGAAGTCATCGAAGGCCCGCTGATGGAAGGGATGAAAATCGTGGGCGACCTCTTCGGAGAAGGAAAAATGTTCCTCCCGCAAGTGGTTAAAAGCGCGCGTGTGATGAAAAAAGCAGTCGCATGGCTGACGCCTTACATGGAAGCAGAACGCGCTGCGGATCCGACCGCGCGCGCCATGGGGCGGATCTTACTGGCCACGGTAAAAGGCGATGTACACGACATCGGCAAAAACATCGTGGGCGTGGTGTTGGCTTGTAATAATTTCGAAGTGTTCGACATCGGCGTGATGGTGTCGTGCGAAAAGATTTTGGAACAGGCGAAGGAACTCCGTGTTGATATCATTGGGTTGAGCGGGCTGATCACGCCGTCGCTCGATGAAATGGCGCATGTTGCGCGGGAGATGGAGCGAACTGGTTGCACGCAACCACTCCTCATTGGTGGAGCCACCACGAGCAAGGCGCACACTGCTGTGAAAATCTCGCAATTTTTTTCCGGCCCCGTCGTGCATGTGCTCGACGCCTCGCGCGCGGTGGGCACGGTGAGTTCGTTGTTGAACCCGGAAAAACGGCCTGAATATGAACGCGAACTCCTGCTCGACCAGGAACGTTTGCGCGTGGAATACCAAAACAAACTCTCCGAAAAAACGCTCATCTCCATCACGGAAGCGCGTGAAAAACGTTTTCTGCCCGATTGGAGCAAAGAAGAAATCGCGGTGCCGGAATTTCTTGGAGTGCGCACCTTGGATGAGGTTCATCTCGGCGACCTCGCGAAATACATCGATTGGTCGCCATTTTTCCATACCTGGGAATTGCGCGGTCGTTATCCCGCCATTTTCAATGATTCCTTCGTGGGCACCCAGGCGCGCGAGCTTTTCGACGATGCGAGCAAGCTGCTCGAAGAAATTGTCAGCCAATCTTTGCTCACCGCAAAAGGGGTCTACGGATTTTTCCCGGCCAACAGCGTCGGAGACGATATCGAAATTTACGCGGACGAAAAACGGGACCGGGTGGTGAAGACTTTTCACATGCTCCGCCAACAGCAATCCCGCAGTGACGGATTGCCGCAGTGGTCACTCGCGGATTTCGTGGCACCAAAATCCAGCGGGCGCGCGGATTACCTTGGCGCGTTTGCGGTCACCTCAGGCCACGGCGCGGAAGAACTGGCTGCCCGTTACACAGCGGATCTTGATGATTACACCGGGATCATGGCCAAAGCGCTCGCCGACCGTTGTGCCGAGGCATTCGCCGAATATCTCCACGAACGCGCCCGGCGCGAATGGGGTTTTGGGCGCGATGAAAAACTGTCGCACGACGACCTGATTCGTGAGCGCTACCGTGGCATCCGCCCGGCTGCCGGCTATCCTGCCTGTCCGGATCACACAGAGAAAGAGGCCTTGTTCGAGCTTTTGCAGGTGGAAGCGAATGCAGGCATCACCTTGACCGAAAGCTTTGCGATGCATCCCGGAGCGGCAGTAAGTGGATTGTATTTCTCTCATCCCAAAGCAAAATATTTCGCCGTGGGCAAACTGGATCGCGATCAAATCGCAGATTACGCCGAACGAAAAGCGGAGTCCGTGGAAGAAATCGAGCGCTGGCTTTCCCCATGGCTCGGGTATGATCCTAATGGAAAACCCAAGCCTGGAATGAACCTTGGCGCGCGTGCGGCGGTGTTGACCTCGGCATAAAAGCGTTGCGCTTGGAGCGAAGCGTCGCGAGGCTCACCCAGGTGGAATCGGCGAGCGAACATTGTTTTTTTGGAGTGGCGACTTCCGCATACCAGTCGGAAGGCGGCTACAATGGCCCCGGTGAACCACGCACTAACTGGGCGACGGCCGAGGAATCGGGCGATGTGTCGCCGACAGGTTCCGCAGCCGAATTTTGGCTGCGGTATGAAGAGGATTTTGATCGTGCGGCCTCAATGGGCTGCGACTCGTTTCGCATGGGCATCGAATGGAGCCGGGTGCAACCGGGTCCGGCGAAAGATCTGGCGGATCCTGCGTTCGACGAGGAAGCTCTCCGGCATTATGCCAAAATGTTGGCCGCCTGTCGCGCTCGCGGGATGGAGCCCTTTGTCACTCTTCATCATTTTGTTCATCCGGAATGGCTGGGAATCGATATATGGATCGCCGACGCAACGCCGCAGCGCTTCGCCAAATTCGCTGAATATGCGATGGCGGCAATAAACCGTTTGCTGGTGACCGAACACGGAACGGCGCCGCTGCGTTATTACGTCACGATCAACGAGCCGAATATGCTCGCACTGAATACCCACATCGCGCGTCAGTTTCCTGGAGGAAAAAAGCGCGGTATGGCGGCGATGTCAGACGCATTGGACGGCATGCTCGCGGGGCATGTATTGGTCTACGGAGCCTTAAAAGCGCTGCATCAGCGGGAGGGATGGCCCGTTCCTGTAGTGGGCATTAATACCTACACCAGTGATCTTTATTGGTCGGATAAAGTGCTTTTCGATCTGCTGATGGTGCGCGAGCGCAAAATCACGAAAAGCGAATTAACCCTGTATTTCAAACGGCAGGTCACGGAATTTCAGCGTGCATTCCGGGAGGCGCGTTTGCCGCTGCATAAAGATGTGCCTTACCGGCTTGGTGCCGTGGTGAAAGCTGTTGCGCATTGGCTCGGCTCAAAACGATTTGATCCCCTCCGGTTTCATCGGTTTTTTGATGCGCTCGAACAGGCGGAGGCAGACTGCGTGCTCGATTTTGCCGGGATTGATTACTATGACCCATTTTTGGCGCATCTCTTTCGCTTGCCGGTTTTTTGGGATCACGAATTCAAGAATCGCTCGGTCAAAGCGTGGGTCATGAACACGATCACCAGCAAATGGTGGGATTGGCGTGTGCTTCCTCGTGGACTGCACTTTTTTTGCGAACTTTATTCGAGGGACCTCGGGAAGCCGATCCTCATTGCGGAAAATGGAATGGCGCTGCGTAGGCGACCGGACAATAGCAAGACGCCACGTCGCGACCGAATGACGCGTTCCCAATTCCTGCGGCTTTTCATGCACGAAGTCGTGCGCATTCGCGCCGACGGCATCCCGCTCCTCGGCTATTTGCATTGGTCGCTGTTTGACAATTATGAATGGGGATCTTACACGCCTCGATTCGGGTTGTTCGCGATTGATTACGCCGTGAACCGCGAACGGAAAACAGAGACGGATTCCGGGGATCGACCTTCCGAGGCTTATCGCGAATTGATCGCCGAAGCGCGCAAAAAGGCCGGGAAACCAACAGATAAATAAAGCGGCCCTGGCCTATTCCGCCCTGTCGTCCCGAAGATCGCGCAAGGCTTGCCGCGTGGTTTCATAGCGTGCACCGCAGCGGGGGCAGGTGATGATGAGCGGGGTGTCATCTTCAAATAACGACTCTCCGGTTTCTGCACCGAGCGCGGAAAGCGCACCTAAAATCCGACGCAGCGTACATTGGCAGGCAAATCGATAAGTCCGGGTTTCCAACAGACTGGCCTCGGGATTAGCGGGCAAGGTCGAAGCCTGCTCATTATTCAGCGCACGAATCCAATCGGTATCCGCTCCCGGCATTGCCACCACCAGACTGTTGTGTTCATTGCCCAAATCAAAATAACGTCCCAATTGCTGCTGACTCTGTTCGTAAAAGGCTTCGACGATTTCAAATGCCGTGGTCTGATCGAAACTGATCACGCTTTGACGATTTGCGTGATTGGTCCGCGCGACTTGTGAGAAAAACAGGTTCTGCTGGGTCGAACGGACATCTTCCGTGAAAATGCGACCGGTCACTTCGCCCAGCGGATTGCTGCCGGTCACGAATAAATTGACCCCGATATTTTCCAGGTGCCAGGTCCATGCGATGGTTTCATCCCAAGGTCGCGAGGCCAAATGCAGGGTGAGCGCCGCCAGCGCTTCTTTCAGCAAAAGATCATGCGCAGCTTCATAGCGCAGCCCGTGCTGCATCAGGTGAAGGTAATAATCCACATATAAACCCGGGAATTTTGCATCAAGTTGAAGCACGCCACGTCCGTCCAAATAACGGCTCGCGACCATGGCTCCTTCAGTTTCGCGTGATTCCTGCGGGGTAGGCTCTTCTTCCACTGCGTTATATTTCCCGTCGCACGGCTGCCTAGTCAATGGTGCGCTGCATTTTCCATACACAGCGACGGCGACTTGCCTCTTATGAGGAGCGTGATATTCTGGAGCACTTATGCGCATTCTCTCCTGCATCGCGGCATTTTTTGCCACAACCACCTCAGCCACTACCGTCTTTGCTTCATTCTACGAGCAGCAGATTCAGACCATCGACGGAAAGCCGCTCGATCTTTCGCAATACAAAGGAAAAGTCGTTCTGGTAGTCAACGTCGCGTCGAAATGTGGCTTTACCAAGCAATACGCGGCCTTGGAGGCCCTTTACCTCGAATACAAAGACAAAGGCCTGGTAATTCTCGGCGTTCCCTCGAACGATTTCGGCGGACAGGAACCCGGAACCCCGGCGGAAATTGTCGAATTTTGCACGGGCAAATATGGCATCACTTTTCCGATGACCGAGAAACTCAAGGTGAAAGGCGCGGAGGCGCACCCGCTTTACCAGTGGTTTGCTCAGGCTAAAGGCGCGCCGAAATGGAATTTCTACAAGTATCTGATCAATAAAGACGGGGAAATCGTGGATTCCTGGGCCAGCACCACAAAACCAGACGATGAAAAGCTGCTTGCTGCCATTAAAGTGGCATTGCAGTAGGCGAAAAGTGGACGGAGGAAGAGGCATGCCACTTTTTTTCTTATCTCGAAAAATTTATTTTTTCCCCTCCAAGCCCCATAGAATCAAGGCTTCCGAGGATTTGCGGGTTTCGGTGAAGAAGTTTTCGAAAAAAACATATTGCGTCACAGCCCAACCCCGATTAAAGCTTTCCTTATTGAAAGATTGTTCTGGGGGGAACAGCCGCCCTTCAACCACCTCGTGGTTGGGGGGCGGAACTCTTTTAGGGTGAAATTCGAAAATGGCTGATCTTCAAAGACACCCCGTTTCCCCGCATCCCCCACGTAATCCCTGGCCGTGGATTGCCCTGATCATGCTCCTTTTTGTAGTTGGTGGAATCGCAGCGTTTTGGATGACGCTTCGAGGACCGGAGCAAGCAGGGAAAGTCTTGATTGCTGCTGGTGGTGAAGCCGCGAAAGAAGTGATCTCCGCCTTTGGCAAATTGATTGGCGCAGAACCCAAAGTCACCAACGACAGCACTGTCGCTTTCGCTTTTCCCACCGGGATTGCGGAAGCCGCCGTGCTCCAGACCGATGCGATAGTGGAAAACTCTTTCGAAAACAGCCATTTCGGCAGCACCAAACGCATGCGGTCACGCGGCGTTTACGTCGTCAAAATCGGTTACGATTTGACCCAATCGATTGAGATTGTCGAAAATTCAGACGGCTCTGTGCAGGTCACCCTCCCACAACCCAAAGTGCTCAGCGCCACTCCAGCCAGTTATGAGGAATTGGCCTACCAGGATGGCCTATGGAACAAAATTAATCCGCAGGATCGCGAAGCACAAATCGCGATCTTGAATGCCAAAGCCTTGCATGAAGCGGCAAACGACCGCAATTTCGAGCAAGCGAAACGCGAGTTGAAGAAGCGCCTGGAAACCCTCGCCCCCGGTCGCCGCATCGACATCAGTCACACGACGGCCATGCCGCGAGCTTCGTAGGATTGCAATCCGGAGGCTTTCAGCTAATCTCGCCGAATGATCCGCTTTCTCCTGCTTTGTCTCGTTTCAATCGCCCTCAGTGCCTGTGTGCAAACGGTCGAACCCTCCGCCCAGGATCAACTCCTCATGCAGGCGCAGGAGAACGTCGCCACCATGCCCGAAGGCTAGTGAAGCCATGAAGGCCCTTCAATATATTCTCGTAACGCTCGTAGTCCTATGCGGCATCTATTTTTCTGCATTCTTTGTTCTCGGCTGGGCCGCACCACACAACCAAATTATCAACCGGTTTTATTCGTCGGCATTCTATTCTCTCAGATGCCATGGAGAATCAGGATATCTCAATAACCTTATAAAACATGAGGGGACGCTAAAATTCATTGATTCCCGTGATTCGGGAATGGCTGTGATTTACAAAGTCGGGCAAACGGGAATTGGGTTTAAAGTGCCGGATCGACTACTGGAGGAAACCAGGGCAATTCCAGCCGGAACGGAAGTTATCGTCTATATCGGTCGAAAACTGGATCGCGAAAGCATTGGAATCTATCAATACGAATTAAGAAGTATCAAAACGAAAGAGGGCATGGAAATCGGTTCTTTTCAATGAACCGGGGTTTTTGACAATTATCTGTGGACGCCTAACGTTTCGCCAACACCGCTTTTTCGTAGGCGCGCGCTTCGTTGATCCATTCAAATT
>Ga0105047_10015865_pt1 | contig 11849 bp, 10 predicted proteins | sample MAT04_FD_78384 | JGI IMG/M metagenome (GOLD analysis project Ga0105047, IMG submission 78384) | Freshwater microbial communities from Lake Fryxell liftoff mats and glacier meltwater in Antarctica - MAT-04 (megahit assembly) | ecosystem: Environmental > Aquatic > Freshwater > Ice > Liftoff... | reverse complement strand
GCACGCTATGCTCCAGCGAGCAGACCCTGGTGGCGGAGCACTCGCTGCGGGAGCCGATTCTGGCAGCATTGCGCGCGCAGAAGGCTTTCCTGTGCGATGCCGACCAAGGCGCGCGCGTGGGCCGGACGGTGCTGACTCCTCGGTTGGGCGTGAATCCGGAGTGCGTAGGGCAGCCGGCGCCGAAGATTGCCCGGATGGCGGGCTTTGAAGTGCCGGCGGAGACGTCGATTCTGGTGGCCGAGATCGGGGGCATCGGCAAGGATCACCCGCTATCTGCGGAGAAGCTATCGCCCGTGCTGGCGCTGTATTTCGTGAAGGACTTTGCCGCCGGCCTCGACGCCTGCGAGGCGATTCTGCGCTTGGGCGGACTCGGGCATACCTGCGTCATCCATGCCCAGGACGAAGCGCGCATCCGGCAATACGGTCTGCGCATGCCGGCGTTCCGGGTGCTGGTGAATACGCCGTCGCCGCAGGGGTCGACGGGGATCACGACTAGCTTGCAGCCGGCGATGACGCTGGGCTGCGGCGCCATTGCCGGCAACTCGACGGGCGACAACGTGGGGCCGATGCATTTGGTGCACGTGAAGAGAATTGCGGCGATGGTGCGCGAGGCGGGTCCCGTTCCTGTATCATCGGGGACGACGATGGTAGACCGGAATCAGATCTTGAGCGCGGTGGAGCGCTATGTGGCGTCGCGCGGCGCTAAGGTGCAGGACGACGTGGCGAGCGCCGTGGTGGACCGTTTCCTGTCGAAGCGGGCTGCGCCTGCGCCTGCGGTGGCCGCGGCTCCCGTTGCCACGCCCGTGGGGCCACTGGGGATCGACATTGCGCCCTTTGTCTGCGAAGATGACGTTCGCCAGGCCATGCGAAAAGGGCAAAAGATCCACATTGGGCCGCGAACGATTTTGACGCCCTCGGCGCGCGATTTAGGCGCGCAGTATGACATCCTGGTGATGACTGACCGGGCGCCCGCGGGTCCCCTGAAATCGAATACCGAATGAAATCCGATCTAGAAACTCTGAAGCTCGAAATTGAAGACTATTTGCCGAAGCATGACTTCGTGGCCTTCCACGGGGCGACGCGCATTCTGGACGATGATCTCGAAGTAGTGCGTTGGGACGTGGAGAATCAGCCGGAATTCCACGCCTTTCTACATGTGGCGAAGCAAGTGGGCGTGAAGCTGATTGTATTTGCCTTTCGCCGTTTCCGCGAGGAGATGGTGGAGGAGACGATGGATCAGTTGGAGGAGAGCGCCATTCCGCGCGACGAGCGGCGCGAGTATGAGACGCGCCTCAAAGAGCTCCGGATCTATGCGGGCTTTACTTGCTCCATCGAGCTGTCGTTCGACCATCAGGGCCGGACCTATCTTTTCGAACTCCACACTGATTGGTTCGACGAGGCCATGGACCTGATGGACGACATCATGGCGGCGGGGACGGAGCCCGGGCTCGAGAATGGGCCGGATTTTGGCGGCTTTTACTCAAGGAATTAGGAATTGAGCGGCTTTGCGGTTGCTTCCCGGCCGGCGCTGTGGCTTTGGAACGAACCCGATGCGGGGCAGGTTTCGTTGCTGCAACGAGAGTTGGGGATTTCGGCGGCGGTGGCGCAGGTGCTGGTACGGCGAGGTTATGGCGAGCCAGGGGCCGCCGCGGCGTTCCTCAATCCCTCGCTCGATCAGATGCACGACGGGCGGCACTTGCTGGGGCTCGATCGCGCGGTGGCGCGCCTATCGAAGGCGATTGCCTCGGGCGAGAAGATACTCCTCTACGGCGATTACGACGTCGACGGGACGATGTCGATCGTCCTGCTCACCAAGGCCATTGAACTAGCCGGCGGGAAGAGTGAATTCCATGTGCCGCATCGCCTGCGCGAAGGCTACGGCATGCGGGCCGAAGTGATTACGGAGGCGGCTGCGCGGGGAGTGTCGTTGATTGTCAGCGTCGATACCGGCATCCGAGCCAGCGCAGTAGTGGAGCATGCGCGGACCCTGGGCATCGACTGCATTGTCACCGATCACCACTTGCCCGAGGCGGCGGTGCCCGATGCCGTCGCCGTCGTGAATCCGAATCAGCCGGGCTGCCCTTACCCCAACAAGGACCTCTGCGGGGCCGGCGTCGCCTTCAAGCTGGCCGAAGGACTGCTGCGCGCCTCAAGCCTGACGGTAGAGCGGCAGCGCAAGATCCTCGACTCGCTGATGAAGCTGGCCGCGATGGCGACGGTGGCCGATGTGGTGCCGTTGCGCGGCGAAAACCGCGTCCTGGTGCACTTCGGGCTGATGGGCCTCGAGCGGACGCCGAATGCGGGCTTGCGGGCCCTGCTCGATGTGGCGGGTATCCCCGAAGGCAAGGCACCGTCAGCGCGGCAGGTGGGGTTTCAGATTGGTCCGCGGATCAATGCCGCCGGCCGGATGGCCGATGCGCGGGAGGTAGTGGAGTTGCTGCTGGGGGCCACGCCGGAGCGCGCGGCTTCCATCGCGGGCCAATTGGACGAGCTCAATCGCGAGCGGCAGGAGACGGAGCAGGGGATGGTGGCCGCGATCCTCGAGCAGTGCACCCAGACGCCGGTGACGGACGCGCAGGCGGCGCTGGTGTTTTCGGGCGTGGGGTGGCACAAAGGCGTCGTCGGGATTGTGGCGAGCCGCGTGGTGGACAAGTTCTACCGGCCGGTGTTCGTGCTCGGCGAAGACCCGGACACCGGGCTCGCGACCGGCTCAGGCCGCAGCGTGGCGCTGTTCCACTTGCTGGACGCGCTCGAAAGCATGCCGGAGTTGTTTACCAAATTCGGCGGACACAAGCAGGCCGCCGGGCTAACTCTGGAGCGGGAGCGTTTGCCCGAGTTTCGCGAGCGCTTGGAGCGCTACGCGGCCACCGTGCTGCGGCCGGAGGACTTTCGGCCGCAGTTGGAGTTGGATGGTTTGGTGGAAGTGGCGGAGGTAGGCGCCGGCTTGTTACGCAACATCGGGGCGCTGGCACCGTTTGGGAACGAGAACGATCCACCGCTCTGGGGCATTGTGGGGGCGACTGTTGTGGGGACTCCCCGCGTGGTGAAGGAGCAGCATGTCTTCTTCGACGTGGAACAAGGCGGGCGGCGGCTGAAGGTGAAGGCGTGGCGGAAGGCCGATCGGCTGGCGAGTTTCACGGGGCAGGTGGATTTGGCCGTCACGCTCGAGGAAGATCGCTACGACGGGTGGTCGGCGGTGTTACGCGAAGTGCGCCCGGCGGCTGCGTTGGCCAACTGAGCTGGCCAGCTCAGTTGTAACTTCTTCCGCGCGTGACGGCGCGCTATTCTTACTCGGCTTTACTCGTGTAACATCGGCGTAAGTGAATTGTTTTCACGCTCGCGGCGGCGAGTTTCTCAGGTGCGCGAAGGCGCGAATTAACAATACCCCCAATTACCATACCCGCATCGGTTCTCTTGTTAGCCGGCGGAAGGTGACTTACGCTCAGATCACCGACCGCAAGTTAGTAAGTGGAGAAAGAAACAAATGAAACATCTAATATGGTACAGTCTGCTGCTGGCCAGTGTCCCGACGAGTCAAGCGGGCATTATCTCTCTCAGTAGCCTGAATAACGGAGTGACCGTGAACGTCACCTCGCTTTCCGGGTTGGTAACCACCGCGGATCTGATGGCCGGCATGACCGTCAGCGCGACGTTCTCGAATGGGCAGACCCAAACTTGCACTTGGGGCGCCACGGGAGCGGGAAGCGGCGGCTGCACGGGCGGTGCGGCAGCCGATGGAAGCTTTAGTTTGGCGGCGAGCGCAGATACTTACACGAATCCGTTTTTGCTGACTAACCTCTCGACGCAAGCGTTGTTACTCTCGTTAACTCTGAATGCCTTGCCGGGCAACGCCGTGTTCGACGTCGTAGCGACGCCGGGACTCACTCCGGGATCGGATCTGGGTCAGGCCGTTAGTGGATTCACCACGCCAACCACGGCGCCGGATGGACTGGGCTCTTACTTGAATATAGTCACGGTCGGCGGCAATCCGGCGCAGGGCGATCTCTATACCCAATTGGTGATCGACTTTGGCATCACCGGGCTAGCAACCGGCCAGACCGGGACCTTTGTCGCCGATACAGACTCGATCGGCTTTACCCCGGCCGGCGTGCCGGAACCGGTGACCTGCGCGCTGTGCGGCGTGACGCTGGTGGCCATGGGCCTAATGCGGCGCTGGGGCGCAGGGAATGACGAAGCAGGAGGTAACGCCTAGCGAAGATTGTGTCCGAAGACCGAATCCTTTACTTACCACCGAACCAAACAAACTTAAAAGGACCATCCCGCGAGGGATGGTCCTTCTTTTTTGTGAATGTGGAAAGAAAACTAGGCCGCGACGGGGATCGCCTTCACGCGAGCCGTAATCCGGCTCTTGTAGCGGGAAGCGGTATTCTTCTTAATAATGCCTTGCTTGGCGGCCTTGTCGATGGCGGAATAGGTTTCCGGCAGCGCGGCAACGGCAGCGGCAGAGTCCTTCGACTCGAGAATGCGGCGCATAGCCCGGATGCGGTTGCGCAGCTTCGTGGTGCGCATTTGGTTGACCGCGGTGCGGTGTTCGGTGGTGCGGATGCGCTTGATCGACGATACAGTATTTGCCATCTAAATAGGTTCCACTACGTAGGATAGCCAAAGAGGCGGGTCGACGTCAAATCAGGGGGGCTAGGGATGCTGGTGGCGATGCCCGATGTTGATCAAAAGAAAGAGATTTACCGAAAATTAATATGGGTGCCTAGTGGATGCTAACTGCTTCCGGCCTGGCGCTGCTATAATCGGGAAACCTGCTATGCTGGCCCCTTCTGCTCGAGTACACCAACCGGAAAATGCCCCTAAAAAGTTGATCTTGCTCAGTCCGCGCGGCTTTTGCGCCGGCGTGGTCAGGGCCATTGACGTCGTGAAGATTGCGCTGGGCCTCTACGGTGCGCCGATTTACGTCCGCAAAGAGATCGTCCACAACCGTCACGTGGTGGAAGAGCTGAAGAGCGTGGGGGCGATTTTTGTCGATGAACTTGACGACGTTCCCGAAGGCGCGCGAGTGATTTTCTCGGCCCACGGTGTTTCGCCGGCCGTGCGGACGGCGGCCAAGGCCCGGGGGCTCAAGGTGATCGACGCTACGTGTCCCTTAGTCACCAAAGTCCACCTCGAAGCCATCAAGTTTGCCCGCGAGGGCTATACCATCGTGCTGATTGGCCACCATGGCCACGAGGAAGTCGAAGGCACCATGGGCGAGGCACCCACCTCGATGCGGCTGGTGGAAACGGTGGAGGACGTCGAACGGCTCGAGATCGCCGACCCCACCAAGGTGGCGCATCTCACCCAGACCACCCTCAGCCTGGACGAGACATCAGACATCGTCAGGCGTCTCAAAGAGAAGTTCCCGCTGATTGTAGGGCCCAAGTCCCAGGATATTTGTTACGCCACCGAGAACCGGCAGGTAGCGGTAAAGGCGATTGCGCCGCTATGCGATTTGCTTTTAGTGGTGGGATCGAGGAATAGTTCGAACTCGCGGCGTCTGGTAGAGGTATGCGAGAAAAGCGGTGTGCCGGCTTACCTGATCGACGATTTTTCGGAGCTGAAGGCCGAATGGATGCCAAAAGCCCAGTCGGTGGCGATCACGGCCGGGGCGTCGGCGCCAGAGACGTTGGTGCAGCAATTGATCGAAGGTTTGCAGGCGCACCACGGCTTTGGCCCAGTGGAGAACGTCGAAATTAAGGAAGAGGATGTGCGGTTTAATTTGCCGCAGGAACTGGCGGCCTCGGGCGGCCGATTAACCTCGATTACCTTGCCGTCGCTGCCGATTGCGCAGTTGTAAAAGGGAAAACCGTTGTGCTGTAAATGCCCGTAGATACCTAAAGAATGAGCCCGAGTCTTCAATTGAGCGACACGCTGTTGGCCACCGCCTATGAGGCGGCCAAAAGGTCAGTGGCCGCGTTTGCCCGGCGCCAACATGCGGACGGCTACTGGTGGGGAGACCTCACCGGTGGCGATGCGACGCTCGAAGCGGACTATCTTTTGTTGCAGTTGTGGCTGCATTCGCCGAAGGGCGAGACGTGGCAGCCTTCGGATCTGGGGCGGGCCCAGCGGGCTGCCAACTCCATCCTGACGCACCAGGCCAGCGACGGCGGCTTCAGCGCCTATCCGAAGGGCCCGGCGGATGTGAGCGCTTCGGTGAAGGCCTATTGTGCCTTGAAATTGGCGAGCCGGATTCCCGGCGTCGCCGTCGACTTAACCTCCCTCGAACGCTGCCAGGAGCGGATTCTTGCCATGGGCGGGATGCAGGCGGCTAACAGCTACGTCAAAATCAACCTCTCCCTCTTCGGCCTGTACCCGCGCGAGTTCGCTCCCAGCATCCCGCCCGAACTGATGCTGTCGGGCCCGATGATTTACGAGATGTCGAGCTGGACGCGGGCGATTGTGATTCCCCTATCGGTACTACACGCGGCCAATCCACAGCGGCCAGTGCCGGCGGGCTTTAACCTCGATGAGTTGCTCAAGCCGGGCGTGCCGCTCGAGTTTAAGACCGGTGCTAACTTCTTTAGTTGGAAGAACCTATTCTTCCTCTGCGATGACTTCGTTAAATTCTGGGACCGTTATCGCATTGAAGCCGTCCGCCAGAAATCGATCGAGATGGCCCGCGACTGGGTGCTGAAGCGCTTCGAGAAGTCCGATGGCTTGGCGGCGATCTATCCACCCATGATGTACGCCATCATGATGCTCGATTTGCTGGGCCATGAGCCCGATCATCCGGCCCGTGTCGAAGCCCAACGGCAGTTCGACCGCTTACTCGTGGACGACGGCGAGCGCTTCTTCCATCAGCCCTGCTTTAGCGTCGTCTGGGATACGGCCATCGCCGCCTTTGCCTTGGGCGAGAGTGGACTCGCCGATGCCGAAATGCTGCGCCGCTGCGGCGATTGGCTCCTGACGAAAGAGGTCCGCACGAAGGGCGACTGGAGCATAAAGCGCCCCAACCTTGAGCCCTCCGGCTGGTACTTCGAATTCGCCAACGAGCATTATCCCGACATTGACGACACCGCCATGGTGCTCAAGGCCCTGCACCACACCGGCGCTTCCGACTCGGTCGAATTGCGGCAAGTGCGCGAGCGAGCCGTCGCCTGGACCTTGGGCATGCAATCGAAAGACGGCGGTTGGGCCGCCTTCGACGTCGACAACAATTGGGACTTTCTGGCCGACGTCCCCTTTGCCGACCACAACGCCATGCTCGACCCCACCTGCCCGGACATCACCGGCCGCGTGCTCGAAGGCTTGATCCTGAGCGGTGTCGACCGCGATCATCCCGCCATCCGGCGGGGCGTCGAGTACTTGATCCGGACCCAGGAAGCCGATGGCAGTTGGTTCGGCCGTTGGGGCGTGAATTACGTCTACGGCACTTTCTTGGCCCTGCGTGGTTTACGCGCGGCGGGCGAAAGCGACCGCGAGGCCCACGTCCTGCGCGCCGGCGAGTGGCTGCGCAGCATTCAGAATGCCGATGGCGGTTGGGGCGAAAGCTGTGAGAGCTACCGTAAAGGCGGCTTTGTGCCCGCGCCCAGCACCGCGTCGCAGACGGCGTGGGGGGTGATGGGCTTGCTCGCCGGCGGCGACGAAACATCGCAGAGCGTGCACCATGGCGTCGAGCATCTGGTCGAGACGCAGCGCGAAGACGGCACTTGGTTTGAAGACCTCGCCACCGGGACGGGCTTCCCCAATGTTTACTACCTCACCTATCACCTCTACCGGGACTCCTTCCCGCTGATGGCGTTGAGCGATTGGCTGAAAGTGAAGCGCGCGGCCTAAGCGGCCTGCCCCTTCCCTTATGGGCCCCACCCTAGTTACGGGCGCAACTGGCTTCCTCGGCTGGCACATCGGTCGCCTGCTGGTAGCCCGCGGCTTTGAGGTGCGATTACTATCGCGCAAGAGCGAACCGATCCCCGGCCTTGACTGCGAGGTAGCCCCAGGCGACCTCCGCGACCGCGCTTCGCTCGAACGGGCCGTGGCCGGTTGCCGTTACGTCTTCCACGCCGCCGCCGACTACCGCTTGTGGGTGCGCGACGAGCGCGACATGTACGCCTCGAATGTCGACGGTACCCGCGATCTGTTCACCGCCGCGCAGCACGCCGGCGTCGAGCGCGTCGTCTACACCTCCACCGTCGGTTGCATCGGCTTTCCGAAGCACGCGCCGGGCGACGAAACCAAGCTCACGGCGCTCGAAGCGATGACCGGGCCTTACAAGAAAAGTAAGTTCCTGGCCGAACAAGTCGCCGTGGCCGCCTCGCGCGAACTCGATGTCACCATCGTCAACCCCACGGCGCCCGTCGGTGAGCGCGACCCGAAGCCCACCCCCACCGGCAAGATCATCCTCGACTTCCTAGCCGGCAAGATGCCCGCCTTTGTCGACACCGGGCTCAACCTGGTGGACGTGCACGATTGTGCGCTGGGCCACTTGCTGGCACTCGAGCGCGGGCGGCGCGGCGAACGCTACATTCTGGGCGGCGAAAACCTGCACCTGCGTGAGATTCTGGCGCGGCTGGCACGCTTAACCGGCCGCACGGCCCCCACCTGGCAGATTCCGCACTTTGTGGCCTACGCGGCTGGCGCCGCTTCCACCGGCTGGGCCGCCGTTACCGGGCGCGAACCCGGAGTGCCGCTCGACGCCGTCCGGATGGCGCGGCAGAAGATGTACGCCTCCAGTGACAAAGCCAAGCGCGAACTGGGCTACGCGCCGCACGCGGTCGACGACGCGCTCGGCCGCGCCATCGCTTGGTTTCGCGAGCAAGGGATGGCCGCATGACCTTAGGAATTGTCGCCGCCCTGGCCTATGAACTCGCGCCCTACGCCGGGCGTTTGGCCCATTGCCAGGGTTTTGACCAAGTGGGCCGGACGATGGCGACCGGCCAAACCGCCACCGGCGACGCCGTCCGCATGACCGCCTTCGGCCCCGGCTTTCGCGCCGCGGCCCGGGGGGCGGAAGCCATTTTGGCCGCCGGGCCCGTCGACCTGCTCCTCTCCACCGGCACCTGCGGAGCGCTCGACCCGGCACTCCAGTTGGGCGACATCGTCGTCGATAGCCGCCACCATCAGCCGCAAACGAGCGCGGCCTACCGGCGCGGCTTAATCGTCTCGCAGGACCGGGTGGCATCCACGGCCGCCGAAAAGCAAACCCTTGCCGGCCAAGGCGTCGCGGTCGAGATGGAGAGCGCCGCAGTGCGCGATGCCGCCGGCCGGCACCACGTGAAATTCGCCTGCATCAAGTGCGTTTCGGACGCGGCAGGCGAGACCTTGCCCTTGGATTTCAACCATTACCGCGCCGCCGATGGTGGCTTCCGCAAGGGGCGCATTGTGGCGGCCATGCTGGCCAGACCGTTGTCCCGCATTCCCGCGATTCTGGCCCTGCAGCGGCAGTCCCGCCGGGCGGCCCAAACTCTAGGAGGTTTCCTTGCTGACTGCCGTTTCTGACGTTCCGCGCCGTATGCTGGCGGCGGTCTATACGGGCCAACAGCGCGTGGAAGTGCAAGAAGTTCCCACGCCCGAGATCGGGCCCGGTGAACTCCTCGTGCGCGTGGAGGCCTGCGGCATCTGCCACACCGACCTCAAGAAAATCGAGTACGACCTGCTAGCTGGGCCTCGCATTTATGGGCACGAGACGGCGGGCGTGGTGGTGGGAGTGGGCGCAGGCGTCAGCCGCTTCGTTCCCGGCGACCGCGTCGTGGCCTTCCATCACATCCCCTGTAGCCGCTGCTTCTATTGCGAGCGGAAGCTTTACGCGCAATGCCCCGTATACAAGCGGGTCGGAATCACGGCCGGGTTTGAGCCAGCCGGCGGCGGTTTCGCCCAATACATCCGCATCATGGATTGGATTGTGGAGCGCGGCGTCGAAAAGATTCCGGAGGGCGTCAGTTTCGCCGCGGCGAGCCTGGTGGAGCCGCTGAACACTTGCCTGAAGGCCGTAGTGCAGGCCGGCGTCCGGCCGGACGACGTCGTGGTGGTCATGGGGCAAGGTCCGATTGGGCTCAAGTTCACCATGCTGCTGAAGCACGCCGGAGCCACCGTGCTCGCTACAGACCTCTCGGCGAGCCGGCGGGCGCTTTCGCTGGAACTAGGTGCCGACGCGGCCATCGACCCGCGCTCGGAAGATCTAGTGGTACTGGCCCAGCAAAAAACGGTCGGCCGGGGGGCGGATTTGGTCTTTGTTGCCGTCTCGGCCCCCGGAATTGTCGAGTCGGCCGTGCGCGTGACCCGTCCCGGCGCCAGAATCGTCCTCTTTGCACAGACTTCCGAGAAGGAACGAATCGAGTTGGCAGGTGCGGACATCTGTAAGGATGAACGAATGCTTTCGGGATCCTACAGCGCCGACGTCGACCTCCAACGGGAGTCGGCGGAATTGATCTTTTCCGGCCAGCTGCCGGTGGAGCGATTGATCTCGCACCGCGTTGCTTTGGCCGGTTTCGAGGGGGGTATGGCCTTGGCCTTGCGCCCGGATGATTCCTCTTTAAAGGTCCTGGTCGAGCCCCAGAAAGGGATTTCCTAATTGATTGACGGAGATGTAGACAAAAACGTCGAGCGGGCGCGGGGCTTCCGTCGCGGGAAATCGAGACCGATGCCGCAATTGCCTGTTTGGAATGGGTATAATGAGGCGTTGGTACTGGTGTTGTCGAAGGGTGGTTACGAGTGGGCGTAAGAATGCTCGCGGCCGTTCTCTACGGGAAAGAGCACGTAGAGATCGAGCCGGTTGAGGTTCCGGTGATTGGTCCTGGGGATGTCTTGGTTCGCGTCCGCGCGGCGCTGACCTGTGGCACCGATGTGAAGGTCTTCCGTCGGGGCTATCACGCCCGCATGATCGTTCCGCCAGCCCTCTTCGGCCATGAACTGTCGGGTGACATTGTCGAGGTGGGCGCGGATGTGAAGCACTTTCACGTCGGCCAGCGCGTAGTGGCGGCTAACTCCGCTCCCTGCGGCGACTGTCTCTATTGTCGGCGGCAAGCCGAGAATCTCTGCGAGAACTTGCTGTTTAACAATGGTGCCTACGCGGAATTTATCCGCATCCCGGCCCGCATCGTCGAAAAGAACCTGTACGAAATTCCGCCACACGTCACCTATCCGGACGCCGCGTTGATTGAACCTTTGGCTTGCGTACTGAAGGGCGTTGAGGATTCGAACGTTAGCGCTGGCGACAGCGTGGCCATCATCGGCTTGGGTCCGATTGGTTTAATGTTTGTGCGGATCGCGAGCCTGCTGGGTGCCCGGGTGATCGCTGTGGGCCGCCGTAAAACACAGCTTGACCGGGCCTTACGCATGGGCGCGCAGGACGTAATTTCCACCGCCGACACGCAAGACGTAGTTTCGGCCGTGCGGGCCAATACCGGTGGCCATGGGGCCGATATCGTCATTGAAGCCGTCGGCAAGCCGCAAACCTGGCAGGAATCGGTAGCCATGGTGCGGCGCGGCGGTACGGTGAATCTATTCGGGGGCTGCCCGAACGACACGACGATCTCGCTCGATACCAATCGACTACACTATTCGGAAATTACCTTGAAGGCCAGCTTCCACCATACGCCGGCGTTAATCCAGCGAGCGCTCAAAGCCGTCTCCCGCGGCGACATTACGGCGCACGACTTTGTGAACCGTGAAGAGCCGTTGCAGAATTTGCTCGAAGTCTTTAAACACCTGATGAGCCACAACGGGCATATGAAGACGGCAATCATTCCTTAAACAAATTAATCACTTGCGGGTTCGTTTCGTCAAAAAGCCCCCCGGTGCCGGGGGGCTTTTTCTGTTTCCGCCTAGCCTGCCGCGTAAGCGGCGGGTCACCTGCACCAAAGAAACTTCCGCATTTACTGGCCGCCGCGGAGCAGGGATAGGAT
>Ga0105047_10015864_pt1 | contig 11849 bp, 9 predicted proteins | sample MAT04_FD_78384 | JGI IMG/M metagenome (GOLD analysis project Ga0105047, IMG submission 78384) | Freshwater microbial communities from Lake Fryxell liftoff mats and glacier meltwater in Antarctica - MAT-04 (megahit assembly) | ecosystem: Environmental > Aquatic > Freshwater > Ice > Liftoff... | reverse complement strand
TTCAACGGTACCCCATCGGGCGCCCGTTCGGGGTGGATGCGAAGGCGGACCACCGGAGAGCGATGAAACCGGGGGTCGGCGACGGGGCGGCTCCGTGATCGGTGCACGGGTGGGGGACCGGTCACAGCGGGGTGTTGTCGTGGCTGCGGGCCACGAGCCGTTCGCTCTTGGTCGCGAGGGCCTCGAGCGCGGCGACGAGCTCGAGGCGGGTGTCGGCCGGATCGATGACTGCGTCGATGTAGCCACGTTCCGCCGCGACGTAGGGGTTCAGGAGGCGGTCCTCGTAGGCCCGCTCCAGCTCGACGCGCTCCGCAGCGGTCGCCCTTCGGTGAAGGATCTCGGTGGCTCCCTTGGCCCCCATCACCGCGATCTCCGCCGTCGGCCACGCCAGCGCCAGGTCGTTCCCGATGCGTTTGGAGTCCATCACGATGTACGCGCCCCCGTACGACTTGCGCAGGGTGAGGTTCACCCGCGGCACCGTCGCCCGGCAGTAGGCGAACGCGAGCTGCGCTCCGTGGCGGATCATCCCCCGCCACTCGAGGTCCTTGCCGGGGTAGAAGCCGGGGGTGTCCACGAAGGTCACGATCGGCAGGTTGAACGCGTCGCAGAAGGTCACGAACCGAGCGCCCTTCTGCGACGACGGGATGTCGAGCGTCCCTGCGATCGTGGTGGGTTGGTTGGCGACGATCCCGACCGGCCGGCCGTCGAAGCGGGCGAATGCGGTGACGATGTTGGCGGCCCACGGCGCCCGCAGCTCGAGGTACTCGCCGTCGTCGACGACCGCGGCGATCACCTGGCGGACGTCGTAGCTTCCCGTCGCGGTGGAGGGGAGCAGCCCGCCGGCTTCCGGGGTCGGCCGGTCGACGGGATCGTGGCACGGTGACCGGGGCGCCTCCTCGTCCGCGTTGTCCGGGAGGTACCACAGGACGTCCTCGACCACTGCGGTGGCATCCTCCACGGTCTCGACGACGAACGCGGCGACCCCAGATGAACGGGCGTGCGCCCCGGCGCCGCCGAGGTGCATGTTGCTGATCGGGACGCCGGTGAACTGGCGAACCATGTGCGGGCCGCTCACGAACGCGTACGCGTCGGCGGTCATGATCACGATGTCGGCGAGGCCCAGCAGCAGCGCCGGACCCGATACCGCCGGGCCGGTCACCACGATGATCGTCGGCACCGCGCCCGAGCATCGGACCAACGCGCGGGCAGCAAGTCCCCACCCGTGGAGCGCGGCGATCCCCTCGGCGACGTCCGCGCCGCTCGATGCGAGGTAGGTCACCAACGGCAGGCCCTCGCGCAGGGCCGTCCGGGCGGCGGTGGCGAGGGTCTCGCCGTCCTCCGGCGAGAGGGCGCCGCTGCGTTCGGTGGCGTCGACGGTGGCGATCACGACGAGGCGGCCGGCGAGCTCGCCGGTGCGGATGGACACCGCGCCCGGGACGCCGGCGCGGAGGGGGAGGGCGTGGCTCATCGGTCGTGCGACCCTCACGGTGCGGTCGGGGTTACCTCGACGGGTTCTTCGGCGAAACCAGCTGGGTGCTGATGCCCTGCGGCGCAGGCGGTCCGCTCCGTGTCGGGCCGATTCAGGTGATGGTCGGGTGGATCCCCGGCTCGTGCGCCCCGGCGGTGATGATGACCTCGCCGAGCACGTCGCGCAGTGCCCGGGCCGGCGCCGACGGAAGCCCGCGCCGCCGCCGGGCCAGGCCGACGGCGCGGCGTTGCAGCCCCTCGACGGGGATCCGTGACCACTCGGTGCTGATCAACCCGGGGGCCGCGCTGGCCGGCACGATGGCCGGCCCGAAGCCCTGGAAGGCGAGCGATGCGAGGAGCCGCATGCCGTCGACCTCCGCCTGGGGGACGAGGGTGGCGCCAACTTCGGCGGCCCGGGCGTCGAGGTGGTCCCGGAACCCGGTTCCCTGGGGTTCGAGCAGGAGCGGCACCTGGTCGAGCTCGACGAGGTCGATCGTCGTGCGCCCGAAGAGGTCGGTTCCCCGGGGTGCGATCAGGACGTGGTCCTCCTCGAAGAGCTCAGTGCTGATCAGGTCGGGATCGTTCATGGGCAGGTTCACGACGGCGAGGTCGAGCTGGCCGCTCTCGAGCTGGGGGAGGAGCGACGAGGTGGTGGCGTCGAGCACGACCACGTGCACCTTGGGGTGGGTGCGGGCCATCGACTCCATCAGGGGCGGCACCAGCCAGCGCGCCGTCGTGCCGATCACCCCCACCCGGACGCTGCCGGCGACCTCGTGGTGCAACGAGGCGACATCGGCCGCCAACGCATCGAGCTCGGTCTGGATGCGGCGGGCTCGAGCGACGACCGCCTCGCCCTCCTCGGTGAGCGTTCCGCTCGACCGGTCGATCAAGGTCGCTCCCAGCTCGCGCTCGAGCCGGGCGACGTGGGTCGAGACGTTGGATTGCACGGTGTGCAGCGCCCGGGCGGCGGCCGAGAAGCTTCCGTGCTCGGCCACGGCGAGCAGCGCGTTGAGCTGGCGGAGGTCCATCGCTGGAAATGATGTCACATATCGACGAGAACTGTTGGACAGATCTCGTGCGTCAGTTCACAATGGACTCTGCAAGGACAACACAGACGCCGAGGGCGCGGTTCTTTCCCCCCATTGAACCCCCTCGAGCTGGTTTCGACCCGACCCCCCTCGGCATCGAAACCCCGAAGAGCCGCCCACCCCCCGGGCGGCTCTTCCCATTTTCGCCCACGGGCGCAGCCCGTCTGACCCTCCGGTACGGTTCGACCATGTCTGCTGCGGCCATCTTCGACCTCGATCGCACGTTGCTCGCCGGTGCGAGCGGGCCCATCATCTCGAGGGCGCTGAAGTCCGTCGGCCTGATGTCGGACCGCACCATCCCGGGCGAGGAGCTGCTGTTCCGGGCGTTCAACATGCTCGGGGAGAACCGGCCGTCGATGATGCTCACCCGCCAGGCGGTCCGGGTGGCCAACGGGTGGTCTCGCGACACCGCCCGGCAGGCCGGCGACATCGCCGCCGCCGAGCTGCTGGCCAACGTCCAGCCCTACGCCCACATCCTCATCGACGAGCACAAGGCCGAGGGTCGCTTGGTGGTCATCGCCACCACGACCCCGTACGACCTGGTCGCGCCCCTGGGTGAGCTGCTGGGGGTCGATGCCGTCATCGCCACCCGGTACGGCGAGCGCGACGGGACCTACGACGGGACCTTCGACGGCCCGTTCGTGTGGGGTCGCGGCAAGCTCGAGGCGGTGCGATCGTGGGCGGCGGACGCCGGGGTCGATCTGGGTGACAGCTACGCCTACTCGGACTCGTTCTACGACGCGCCGCTGCTGGGCGAGGTCGGCCACCCGGTCGTCGTCAACCCCGATCCCCGCATGCGCCTGCTGGCCATCGCCCGCCGGTGGCCGACCATCCACCTCGACGTTCCGCCCGGCGTGCCGAAGTTGGCCGGGATCGAACCCCAGCAGGCGATCATGCCCTTCGCCCGCCCCGAACTGGTCCTCTACGCCAAGCTCGACATCGCGGGTACCGATCACATCCCGGCCCACGGCCCGGGGATCATCTGCGGCAACCACCGCAGCTACTACGACCCCCTGGCGATGGGCTACACCATGGCTCGACGTGGTCGCCCGGTGCGCTTCCTCGGCAAGAAGGAGGTGTTCGACGCGCCCATCGTCGGCGACATGGCCCGGGCGATGGGCGGGATACGCGTCGAGCGGGGGACCGGCAGCGACGAGCCGCTGAAAGAGGCCGCGGCGGCCCTCGAGGCCGGTGAGCTGGTTGCGATCATGCCCGAGGGCACCATCCCGCGTGGTCTGGCCTTCTTCGATCCCGAGCTCAAGGGCCGCTGGGGTGCCGCCAAGCTGGCCGCCATGAGCGGCGCGCCGGTCATCCCTGTCGGCCTGTGGGGCACCGAGAAGGTGTGGCCCCGAAACGCCAAGGTTCCGAGCCTCTGGAACGTGACCAACCCGCCCGACGTGCGGATCCGCGTCGGCGACCCGGTCGAGCTGACCCACGAGGACCCCGACGAGGACACCCGCCGCATCATGGCGGCCATCTCGGCCCTGCTGCCCGAGGAGGCCCGTCGCCCCCACGTCCCGACCGAGGCCGAGCTGCGGGCGACGCTGCCGTCCTCCTACGACGGCGACCCCTGGGAGTACGGCCGCGACGAGGAGCGGCGCCCCGGCACCGACTGAACCTTCCGCAGCCAGCAGCGCGTCCAGACGCGCCCTACTGGACGCAGATGTACGTTGATGATACGAAGACCTGCTTCAACCTGGGAGAAACCTATGACGGTTTCAAGACTCGGTGGCGGAATCGTTGCGATCGCGATGTTGATCGGCACGACCACGAGCTGCACTCCGACGGACGTGGCGTCCGCTGATTGCTTGGACAACACGCCGATCGTCGTGAAGAGCGGGGTGTTCGACGATCCGACGCAGTCGTCCGATCTGTTCTGGGAGTACTCACCCCCTTTCGTCGCCGGAACAACGGTGGATGGGCGAGCCGCGGCATGGAGCGGACCCGCCCTCTACACCACCGGCGGCGTCGCAACGAACTACCGGCCGCTGCGCTTCAGTGGGGAAACGGCTGGAGTCTGCATGGTCGGGGGCTCGGTTCAGATGGCGGCCGATCCGCTCGTCATGGACCAGGCCGCGTGGCACAAGCCGACGGCGCTGACCAATCGGCATCCGCAGTTCACGAGTGTGGGGTTGACCATCGACAACGTCGGTGATGGCATCAACATGGCTGAGTCGGCGGTCGACTTCCGGATCATCGGAGCGCGCATGACGAACGTCCATGACGACTGCGTCGAGGATGACGGGATGCGTGGTGGTCTCATCGAAGACTCGTACTTGGAGTGCTGGTCCGGACTGAGTGCTCGCGGGTACGACAACTACGTGCACCATCGGCCCGAGGAGACCGTGACGGTCCGGAACTCGCTTATCTACGCCACCGGGAGTCCGCAGCTGACCGCCGGGCACGTGGGCTGGTTCAAGTTCAGCAACAACCCTGCGACGGAGGGGACACCGCCCAAGCTCGTCCTTGACAAGGTCGTTCTTCGAGTGGACACGCCACCGAACCTCGAGCACTCGCTCGAGCTTCCACCCACCTATCGCGATGTGAGTGACCCGACCGGACACACCCGGATCCCCTGGCCGATGGAGTGCATCGATGTCGTCATCGTCTGGGGTGGTGCCGCGACCTACGGCCCCTACACGTGGCCAGTCCCGCCGTGCGCAACAGTGACCGAGGACCTGAGCGTGTGGCAGACGGCGGTCGCCAACTGGGAGGAAGGCCGATAGGCCGGACGGTGGACCGCTCTGGCACGGAATGAGGTTCAGCGCGTCAGATCGGCCATCGGGAAGACCTCGGACCAGGTGGACAGGACCCGGGCGCGGGCATCGTCGAGGCGAGCGGGGTCGGCGGGTTCGCCCCGCTCGATGATGGCGATCGCCTGCTCCGGCCAGTCCGCGCCGTCGGCGAGGGCATCGGCGAAGCCGGCCGTGGTGAGGCCACCGGCGACCTTGGTGCCGTAGGTGTCCACGCCGACGACGGTGGTGCCCGCGAGCAGACCCATCACCGCCGTGTGGAAGCGGGCCGTCACCACGGCGTGGAGACCGCTCAGGTGCGCGATGTAGCGCGGGATGTCGGTGAACTCGGGCATGACCGTCACTCCGGTGTCCCCGGTGACGGCGAGCACCTGGTCGATGACGTCGCCGTCGATGGTCAGGTGGCTGGAGAGGATCTCGATCGCGAGCCCGGCGTCTCGCGCGGCCCGGATGATGCGGGCGAAGTGCGACGTGTCGACCGAGGTGATGCCGTGGAGCACGACGCCCAGCACCGATCGATGGTCCTGCCGGGTCGTCGGCGCCAGCTCGGGAACGGTGTCGCTGCCGGCCAGGAACACGGCGTCGGGACAGAGGAACATGTCCTTCTCGTCGACCCCGAGGTCGACGAGCGCGGCGGCGGTGCGCTCGTCCCGAGCGATCACGCGGTGCAACGACGCGGCGCGAGCGGTGAAGAACGCGAGCGTCTCGGGGGTCGGCTCGAAGCTGAAGTTCGTCATCGCGACCCGCTTGGACCGGGCGATGGCGAAGTCGATGTCGAGGAGCCGGGACGAGGGGGTCGCGTGGACGTTGATCTCGCCGCCGGGGTTCCAGACGACGTCCGCCGCCCCATCCAGCCCGCCGAGGTGCTCGCGCCCGGTGTCCCGGTCGAGCCGGGCTCGGACCCGGACACCCGGACCGCTGTGTGCAGCGCGGCCGAGCAGCGCCCTCGCGCCGGTCGGGGCGCTGCCTTCCTTACCGATCGCTGCCAGGTCGGGTTCGCGCTCCCCGAAGGTCGACCGGTCGGGGCGGGGGAGCGAGCCGAGGTCGCCCACGGTCCGCTCGAGGGCCCGTTGCCAGCCACTCAGTGGGGAGCTGGTGACGACATCGGCGATGGGGTGCGGCAGGCGGTGCAGGGCGACGAGGTGGTCGGCGCCGTAGCGCGTCGCCAGGAGCCGTTGGACCACGCGCGTGAGCGCGAGGTTGCCGAGGTTGCGCGTCTTGAAGTTCGACAGGAGCGCGACATCGTCCATGGAGCGGGAGCCCTTCGATCGTTCGGGGATGGGCGACGGCGTGCCGTCGAAGGCATGCCGCGACCTCGAGGGGCCGCGGTCGAGACGGGTCTCAGCCGTACTTGAGGACCTCATCGATCGGTCGACGAGGGGACTCGGCGACGCTGAACGTCTCCGGGATGTGCCCGACGGCCAGCATCGTGATCACGACCTCGTTGTCGGGGATCCCGACCGCCTTGCGCATTCGGAGGTCGTCCTCCTTGGTGACGTTCCAGTTGAGGCAGCAGGTGCCGAGCCCCTGGGCGTGGAGGCCGAAGATCAGCGACATGGCGAAGAGGCCACCGTCGATCCAGGCCTGGAAGCGCTCGCCGGGCTTGTAGTACGACTGCAGATCCGAGGTGATGACCATGACGCACGGGATCGTGTGGCCGAAGCCTCGATGCCCGAGCTGGTACGACAGCACGAAGTCCACCCTCTCCTTCTCGGTGAACACGTGGACGCGAGGTGCCTGGCGGTTGCACACCGACGGAGCCTTCTGGGCGACGCGCACAGCGGACTCGATCAGCTCGTGGCTGACCGGGTCGGGCGCGTAGTTGCGCACGCTGTAGCGGCAGCGGGCGAAGGCCTCGAAGTCCAGGTCGGCGTACTTCTCGATGTCGCCCCGGGTCACCGCGATCGTCCCGCCGCGCTCCACGTCGTCGATCTGGGGGTAGCTGGCGCGGTACGCCCCAAGGCGGGCTTCGAGGTTCTCGAGCACGATCCCGTGGCTGGCGTTGAACGCCTGGTACTCGGTGAGCACGTTCACGACGATGCCGACGAGCTCGTCGTACCCGAACTGGCTCTCGTAGCGGTCGAGCACCCGGAGCAGGGCCGCGAGCTTCTGCTGGCCGAACCCCGGTCGAGGGTCGGGCATGGCGAGGCCCTTCTCGAACGTGTGGTAGCGCATCCGCAGGAAGTACCGCATCTGCTCGGGAGTCGTGGGGTCGCGGAGGACGAACGAGTGCTTGTAGTACCGGCGCAGGTCGTACCAGGTGTTGGTGAGGGTGATCGATCCCCGCTCGACGAACCGGTAGGCGAGGCGGACCGAGTCGTAACGCTCAGGGGTGACCTTCGATCCCAGGATTCCCTTGACCGCCGCCTTCGCGCGGCCGATCTCGGGTGGGTCGTCGTCGGTGGGTGTCGTCTCGGTGCGATCGGTCGGGGTGGCGGGCAGCGTGGTCATGCGTCGTTCCTTGCCGGTCGCGTTTTGCGGATCGGTGCGAGCCTCGGGTGGCGCTGCGCAGAACGGTCCGCCGTTGCGGACGGTTCACGAACACCGGTCGAGAACGTCCGATGCTACCGCTGCGATCCGTTGGGGTGTACCGGGTCGCGGCGACCGGGCGATCGCCACGCGGCGCTCCGCTGGGCGGACGGTCGGCGTCGGTTCAGCGGGACGCGTGGCAGCTGAACCACACTGCGGTCGTGGCCAGGTCGGCGGTGGTGATGGTCGGATGGAGCCGCAGGGCGTGGGAGAGCTCGTCGGGCGCAAGCGCCGAGGGGGAGCCGGAGTGGGTGATCCACTCGGCGATCTCGAACCCGGCGCCGAGCACGGCGCGCTGTACATCGGCCTGCGTGGCCCGGTTGAGGGCGTCGCGCACCCACGGCACCGCGATGGGCGCTTCGTGGGGGCGCTGCTCGGTGATGTAGCGGAGGTGCTCCTCGGTGCTGAGGCGGACGTGCCCGAACGGGCAGTCGAGGGTCCCCGGTGTGTGGCCGCCCTTCTCGCAGAAGAACGGCTCGTAGCTGTGGATCATCATGCCGCCATCGGCCAGGAGCCGACCCAGGGCGGCGAAGGTTTCCTGCGGGCGGCTGAGGTGCTCGACGACGCTCTCGGAGAAGATCAGATCGAACTGCTCGCCGGTGAGGACGTTCGGATCAGCGGCATCGCCGACCACCAGCCGGGCGTCGCTCCGGCTGAGGTGGCGCACGACGTGGTCGGGAAGGTCGTTGGCCGCGTAGCTGCCGTCGTAGAAGTTGTCGATGCCGGTGACCTCGAGGCCCAACCGCTCGAACGCGACGAGTGAGTGCCCGCCGCTCGTGAAGCCGATCTCGAGCACCCGAAGCCGTCGGCCCGACCGGCCCTGACGGAGGTAGAACCCCATCTCCTGCAGTTGGCGGTACCGGAGCAGGAGCAGGGCGTCGATCCGTGCCTCGACCGCTTCGGGATCGGGGGAGACCCGAAGCTCCGCCCCTTGGCGTGCCGCGATGAACTGGTCCGGGTGCCGGCGGGCGACCTCGTCGAGGACGTCGCGCAGCTCGTCGAGGTCCCGGCCGAGCGTCCTGGTCCCGACCGCGGCCTCGACCGTGGCCTTCTCGTCGGGGGTCAGGACCCCGCGCCGGGCGAGCGCGGCGAGCTCGCCGACCACCGGGTAGAAGGCTGGATCGAACTTGGTGGTGTACCGGTACCGGTCGAAGATCGGCAGCGGAGGGCCGTCGGTCTCGAAGTGGTCGACGACCTGTCCGCCATGCACCGGTCGGGCCGGCGCCACGACGGCCTGGCGGCCTCCGAGGGACGAGCGCAACGAGGTTCCGGCCGCGACGACCCGCGTCAGGGGACGAAATCGGGCAGCGGCGCGCTGCGCGGCTCGAGCCGCCTGGTTGCTTCGCACGGGACGCTCCTGGGACGTGGTCCTCGCTCGGATGCATACCGAGTCGTCGGTCATCATACGAGGCTGTTCTGTCGTCCCCGGACGTGGCCGAGGTCGACCACGTCGCCCGATACGATGCCCGTCCGGTGACCGCGACGAGCCAGAAGCCAACCCGGTCGTGACCGACGACGCGTCACCGGCGAACCCGGATCAGCCGGCATCCCCGCCGGATCGGGCGCACCACCGCCAGGCCTTGTTCGCGCTCGGCTGGTCGTCGGTCGGAACGATCGCCATGTTCAGCGCCAACGGGCTCGCGGTCGTCGTCCTCTCCCGGCTCGTGGAGCCGTCGGCGTTCGGCGTGATCGCGGCTGCAGCATCGGTGGGCTTGATCCTCAAGGGCATCGGACCCTTCGCGGTCACCCAGGCCACCCTCCAGAGCGGTGATCGGCCGGGCACCCTCCGGGCAGGGACCAACGTCGCCTGGGGAATCACCGCGCTGCTCGCCGCCGCCCTCTTCCTCAGCGCGGACCTGCTGGCTTCCCTGCTCGATCTCGGCGAGTCAGCGTGGGTGCTCCGCGCGTGGGCACCGATCCTGCTGCTCCAGGGTGCGGTGGTTCCGGCGCAGGTCGTCTTGCAGCGCAGCCTGCGGTTCAAGCAGATCTCGCTGGTCCAGAGCCTGGCTGCGCTGTTCGGTTCCGCGATCGTCCCGATCGTGCTCGCGCTGCTGGGCCTCGGCCTCGGCGCGCTGTACTTCGCCGCCCTCGCTCAGGCGGTCATCGAGACCATCGGGCTCTTCCTGGTCCTCCGCCGGGTCGAGCTCCCGGGGCGGGGAGGGAGCCACACCCGTGAGATCCTCCGGGGGACCCAGACCTTCTCGACGCTCTTCGCCGTGAGCTCGGCGTCGACGCAGGGTGACAACCTCGTCGTGGCGGGCACCCTCGGCAGCGATGCGCTGGGCTTCTACTCTCGGGCCTACAAGCTCATGGCGCTGCCGGCGAACATGATCGGCGACACCATCGACACGGTGCTCTTCCCGGTCATCCTCCGGTCTCGCGATGACGAGGACGCCATCGCCCGGGGCATCTCGCTGGCGACGCTGCTCCTGTCGCTGACCCTCCTTCCGTTGAGCGCGCTCTCGATCGTGCTCGGCCCGCTCGTGGTCGAGGTCCTGCTCGGACCCCAGTGGCTGCCCGCGGTGGCGACGTTCCAGGTGCTGGCGGCGGGCATGTACTTCCGGGTGGCGACGAAGCCGTTCGCCGCGGCGCTGCGGGGGCTCGGCCGGCAGCGGTGGCTCACGATCGCCGTCGGCGGCTACGCCATCGGTGTGGTGGCGGCCGCCTTCATCGGCGGACGATGGGGGATCGAAGCCGTCGCCGTCGGTGTCGTGATCGTGCTCGCCGGGTACTTCGTCGTGATCGTGGTCATGGCGATGCGGGTCCTCGGCCGCTCGGCGATGCCGATGTTCGGGGTTGCGGCGACCGGGCTCCCCGCCTCGGCTGTCTGCGGCCTGGTGGCCTTCGGGGTCAGCTCGTTGCTGGACGGGTGGCCGATCTTCGTCCGGCTCGCCATCAGCGCCGTCGTCGGCTTCGTGCCTGCGCTGCTCGTGTTCTTGTTGCCACGACCCCGGCGGTCGGTGCGCTCGCTGCTGGCGATGCGCCGGTCGCCCGATGACGGAGGTTCCGACGGTTCCTCCGATGGACCGGACCGGCCCGACGGCTCCGACGTGGACACCTTGTCGCTCTGACGCTCGTCGGCGACCGGAGATCAGATCTGCCAGTCGACGTTCGAGCGGACGACCTTCGCCGGTTGTCCGACGGCGAGCGACCGCTCGGGGATGCTGCCCCGGACGACCGACCGCGCGCCGATCACCGTGCCGGAGCCGATCGACGAACCTTGGAGGATGAGGACGTCTGCTCCGAGCCACACGTCGTCGCCGATGGCGACCGGGGCCATCCGGGCGCGATCGGCGTCGACGACGTGGAAGTCGGTGTCCATGATCGTGACCCCCCACGCCACGTTGCACCGCTCGCCCAGGGTCACCGAGGTCGCGACGAAGACGAGGCAGCCGGCGTTCAGGAACGAGCCGCCGCCCAACTCGAGGCGGGCGCTCGGAGACAACCGCACCTTGGTGCCCCAGCTCAGGCGCACCTGGCCGCCTCGGACCCTGACCCGAGCCTTGGGGGCGATCACGAGGGCGGCCCGGGTCCGGTCGGCATCGAAGATCTGGCGCGTGCCGCCGCTGCCGATCACGAGCCTGCTGTTGCGGTCGACCTCGATCGTCGCCAGACGGGACACCCGGACCAGGGTCGGGCCCGAGATCACCACCGGGAGCTCGTACCACGGTCGGCCCGTGGCCCGGACGCTGAGCCGGATGGTGTTGAACACCGTCATCGGGGTGAGCCGGAACCCGTTTCGGTGAGCCTCGCGGACCCGACGAGCGAGGTGCAGGGCGCGGCCGATCACCGGCTGCCTCCCGCAGTGTCCGGGAGCGCCGAGGCGTTTTGCTCGAGCTCCTCCGGCGTCCCGAGTGGGATGACCTGGTCGGCGACGTCGACCCCGATCCGGGCGCCGTCGGCGATGAGCCGGTTGTAGAGCGGCGCGACGTAGAACTCGCCCCGGGTGCGCTCGTCGGCGGCGATCATGGCGTCGGCGGCGGCGAGGAACTGCGCCACGTCGGCGAAGTGG
>Ga0105047_10015862_pt1 | contig 11850 bp, 17 predicted proteins | sample MAT04_FD_78384 | JGI IMG/M metagenome (GOLD analysis project Ga0105047, IMG submission 78384) | Freshwater microbial communities from Lake Fryxell liftoff mats and glacier meltwater in Antarctica - MAT-04 (megahit assembly) | ecosystem: Environmental > Aquatic > Freshwater > Ice > Liftoff... | reverse complement strand
TGCTTCAAGGAGCTCCATATTGTTCTCGATAGTGGTTAAGTAATTGGCGACACCGCCTAATCCCATGGTGGAATGGTCGGCTAGGCTTACTTTTTCGAGTATATTCATCTTTGTCATTATACAGCTCTTGCATAGCCCCCGCGTAAGAGCGTAGTATGTTAGTAGATGAGTGAGTCAAACGCCCCATTTACTACCCTGGGAAAACACCTGAAGTACGTACGTAAGCAGCTTGACCAAAGCCTTGCAGAAGTATCTGGTGCGGTTGAGATTGAAGAAAATCGCATGGCCCGCATAGAAGCAGGTAAGGAACGACCCACAGAAGACATTCTTCTTCTTTTAATTAGCCATTTTGGAATGCAAGAACAGCAAGCCTTACAGCTTTGGGAATTAGCTGATTATGGCGATGAATTGCCCGACCAGATCAAACCCGACATTGAACATATCGTAAATAAGTCAGTTGTGATGCTATTGGCAATGGATACAAGGGCCATCTATAGTGATGGAGTAGAAGCAGACGTTACCAAGGCTGGGATTACTTTAAGCTTTACTCAGGCTGGCGGCCAAAGCGCCACAACACCAGTCTCGCGGATCGGTATGAGCGTAGAGCAGGCACAGGAAGTGCTCAATACTCTACAAACAGCTATATTAAAGTCAAAATACAGCAGCTCTACAAAACTTTTACCTCCAAAGACCTAGAATTTTAGAGTAATAAATCTTACAGCATGTTATTGCCTTTGCGCCCATGATGTTTTTATTATCACGAGCGGTAAAACAAACAAGGCGAATCTATGACAACCGAACAGATGCTCAAGAATTTACACAAGATGGCTGCTCACACAGCTCCCGCTACAAAAACCACCAAAAAAGTTAAAAAGTAGAAGCTAGTTTACTGAATTAGCAAGTTCTTTAATTCTATTTTCAAGATGTTGTTTTCCAATATCTGTAAGAGCCAGTCTTACACCCTTAGTGTCCTCATCTCTCTCAAGTTGCATCAGTTTTGCGCCTTGCCCGCTGCCGCCAACAAGAGTTCTGTTGGCCGTTACCAGGTGTTCATGATCTAAGCCAGTTAGATCCATAAGACGGTCGTTGACCTTGGACGGGTCCTTGCTGAATTGCATCATTACTCCATCCGTAGCTAAGATTAAACATATTTGGTCCTCTGACGACAGCTCCTCTCGTTGTTTGTCGGTTACTTCATATAGTAACTCAGTTTCATGCGCTTGAAGTGTTTCGATACTCATAATGCTCACTGTACGAGGCAACGCACAGTAGCACAGTAAGAATTAATACAATCTAATTACCAGATGCCAAAAATATGGCTGGCAACAAGGGCGAATGCAACCAAAGTTACACCAGCAACCTGCAATACAGGTTCGCGGCCTGCAACTGGCAGTTCACCTATACGGATTGCTTTGTCGGCTGCGCGATAGCGAAGATAGCCGACAGTTGCCATAAAGCCACCTAGCAACATTGCTGATACTCCAATCACACTACGCATATCAGAATCTGTGCCAATTTGCGTCAGCACAACGCCGCCTGCTACCACAGCAAGCGCCGTACGAATCCAGGCCAAAAGAGTTCTTTCGTTGGCTAGTAGGAATCGTACATCTGGGTCGAGCATGTCATCGTCACGCTTAGTAGGGGTATTTTTATCTGTCATTATCTAATTATAATTATAGCAGACCTCTGTAAATTATGCTTTCCAGCGCTATTTTGATCGTCTGATAAACGGCGAATCTTGCAGCCATTCGCGGTTACAAACAAGTTCTGACATGGCAAGGGCAACGTCATCTCGAATGATTGTAGCCCACGGGCTTGGTGAACTTTTGCTTAGCTTAAAGCCAGTTTTTCCGACCGACTTAAGCATGGCCGGGGAACGTACGACTGTCCATGCCAATTGGCTGTCGTGGAGTAGAGCAATGTGATCTTCACCATCCTTAAATACTTTTTTGGCGACTAGCAAGATTGCAAGCCTGTTTAGTGTAGCGAATATGTTTTGTTTATCTGACGTGTCTCGGGCACCCGATCCAGTCAATGAAATAATTCGATCAATTTTATTCGTTTTCATAGCTGGTATGATGTTTTTCATCCCCTCAACCTGGATGTCTTTGGTGGCTGTATTCCAGCTACCTAGCGCACTAACTACTGCATCGCTACCTGCGATAGCTCTATTCACCGAAGCAGCATCATGCACATCTCCTGTGATGATTTTCAGATTCTGGTGCTCCTCGGAGTAATTATCAGAATGAACAAAAGCAATGACTTTATGGCCACTAGCCAACAATTTACTAACGATCTTGCTGCCAACTCTGCCATTTGCGCCGAATACTACGATTTTCATGCTTAATATTATGTTACAGCAAAAGTGTATAATTGCTGAATGGGCAAAGCCGCACGCGCAATCATCGTCGAAAATAATAAAATACTTGTAATGCACCGCAACAACGAAGGTAATGAATATTTTACTCTTGTAGGCGGTCGTGTAAATGATGGCGAAACTACCGAACAAGCGCTCAAAAGGGAAGTTATGGAAGAAACCGGCCTGCAAGTTACGGCAGCGGATCTAGTATTCATTGAAGAGCACCCCGAACCTTACAATCAGCAATTTACATACTTATGTAATGTTGCGCCACACAGTGAAGTTGCTATACAGGAAGCTTCCGAGGAAGCAGTATTAAATAAGTTGACTATCAACGTGCACCAGCCGATGATGGTAGATATAAGCTCATTCAAACGTTTGGCATTCAGGACACCACAGCTACAAACTGCAATACTAGACGGCCTAGTTAACGGCTTTCCACCCAACCCCATAAAACTCTGAATTGGTGCGCCCGGACGGACTCGAACCGCCGACCCTCTGTTCCGAAGACAGATGCTCTAATCCACTGAGCTACGGGCGCATATCGATAGACAGGTACTATCTTATCAGACAAGAGGGGAGGATGATAGGATGCTCCTCAGGCAATCGCAAGGATGTTTATAATCCGGTGTGTTAAAAAATTCATAGTTGGAAATAAGCATAGCCAGTAACCTATGTGTATGAAAGCATTCAAAGAGCATTTAATGTTAAGAGTTACAGAAAGTAATTGTCACCCACCAATTACTTCATATTTTGACTTCAAGAATACTCAAAAACATTCATTGTTTGTTGCATAAATTCGATAGATACCTTATCTTGCGAGACTGATTTATGCAGATGCTTTTACAGCCCCTCAGACGAGGGGTTTATTACTTTTTAAGATATCTTGCTATTTAGACTTTAAGTTTTTTAGCAATATGCCAGCCGGCAAAAGCCGTACTGGTTGTAAGGGTCGTGCCCCAAATTAAATCAATTATTGTAACTTGTAACGGCCAGCCTTCAATTGTGGCTAAATTAGTTAAGTCGTATGTGGCGTACGCCAAGAAGCCAAACAGCGCTGCACTAACAAGGCAATACTTGAGTGACTTTTTTGCAATCCCGGGCGCAACTGCGAAGTAAACGATTCCTACAATGTAGAGTAAGTAGAAAATAATTGCGGCTATCCAATTAACTTCATCGGCCAACAAAAAGCCTATTTGATCGTTATACAAATCAACGGCGATAAAACCAAGCCATACTATGTCGATAGCTAAAAAAACTGGGATCATTAGTAGGTAAACTGGTATGAATTTTTTGATTTGATTCATCATAAACATTATAACCCAGCCACATCTTTAGCTGAATCATATTGGCCTGACTAATTAAGTATTGATCAACTACACTATCTAATTAGGATTTTTATATATAAAAAAGTGTCTTCTAGTAGCGATACGATACTTGGTGTATCTTGGTAGTATGCAAGAAAACAAAAATGTTCGTCGCAGAAACAATGAGCTATTAGATAATTGGAGTCTCGTTCACCTTGCCACCGGCATACTACTCGGATGGCTTATTAACCCGATATATGCACTAATTATCATGACTGCATGGGAGCCACTCGAAATATTTGTACTCTCGCCGATACTTGCGCGCTTTGGTATAAATTTTGGATATGAAACACTCAAGAATTCACTATCAGACATAGCCGTGAATATCGCAGGTATCGCAATCGGTGCCTTTGTGATCAAGAGTGTATTTGGGGCGCCTTTTTAAGATCTCAAAATATTAGCTTATTGCTGTAAGGTACCGATTTGGTATTCAGAGAGTTGTGAACGGGCTTGGCTAGAGTGCCCGCCACCGTTAGGTTTGTTTTGTGTTGCAAAACCTTGAGTAGCATCAGACCCACAATATTCTATTATTGCTGATGCTCCGCCCGGATGATCGGTCAGGTATTTACTAACGCTATATACTTTATTACTGATAATTATCCAGCAATCACTGGGCGTATTACGTGTTGCTATTTCTGACTTAGTATAAAATTTTGTCGCTCCATTTGCAGGAGTCGAATTAGGTGCAGGGCTGATGGCTGATTCGCTAGCTAGTGTCTGCGAACTTTCTTCTTTATTTTGCTTTTGCAGGAATCCACCTATTGCAACATAAGACATAAAACCGCCCACAATAATAAGCACTGTTGCTAATAATATTTTCATACTAATTTAAACTCCTCAAAGTGAATCTGATTATTTTTGACACCTAATTTCTTTAGCTGCTTACTAACAGCATGCATCATATTGGGCGGGCCACAAATCAAATAATCATCCGCTCCTAATGCAACTACCTTATCGAGTTTAAAATCTACTTGCTGGTCGCTGTTTGATACAAGTGTTCGTAAGCCCTGCGTATTTGTATTAAGTTCGTCTAGCTCCAGCTTAAATACGGCGGTCTTGCTGGAAACGTCGCGGTATATGAATGTTATGTCGTAGCCTTTGGGTAAGCTGTGCGCCATAGACAAGAACGGAGTTATACCAATCCCGGCAGCTAACCATACCTGTTTTTTGCTACGCAACTTAGTAAAAGAGAAGTGTCCATAAGCACCTTCTACTGAGGCCGTATCTCCAGCCTCTAATTTTGGAATATCTCGAGTGTAATCGCCGAGTACTTTGACGCCGATTCGCAGTTTATTATCATTTGAATTTGAGGCAAAGCTGAACGGGTGTGGCTCATTGTCGACAGCCTTACTGTTAAATGTAAAAAATCCAAATTGTCCGGCATAAAACGGAATACTTTTAGACTTAGGATTGAGCCAGATTTTAGTTACGTTTTCTATATGCTCAACTGATTCAACAACGTATTCGTATTTTTGCTTAATCGATTTGTGGAAGGTAGACCTGTATACGTACAGAAAAGCTGCTATCAAACCGAGAGTACCGATATATATGGCTAACACCGAGTTTGTTATTAAGTCGCTACCGTCTACAAAAAATGCGTGGTAGGCGCCCAAAAACAGTAATCCGCCCAATATGCGCTGAGCAATTATGAACCACTGATATTTAACCTTTATATAGATGCTCATTACAACCAGCAGTGTCATAATCCCAAGGGCAAGCTTGCCTATCATCAAAGGAATATCGGCACTTGGTTTTATAAATTCATAGCCGCTGATTAAAGAAACATCACTGTATCTGGCAGTCAAAAACATCGCATGGAGCAGTAAAAGCATCAGAATAGTCCCACCTATAAGACGATGGGCCCTATAAGCCCTGTCTAAGCCTAAAAACAATCGTTCAAAAATAGGTAATCGAGCACTAAGAATTATATTAAAAGATAGCAGGCTGATAGCACCGAGTGCCGCAGCCGTAGCGATTGCCGTGTAGATTTGAGGGGCAGTGTCTGTGAGTATTTTTGGATTTGCCAAGAACCACCATATGGCTATAGGTGTAACGGCGATCAAGATTGTCAGTAGCGGCCCTGCAGATTTTTTAATTAACATCTATGTATCATAGCAAAACGGTAGCTACTCGGTAACGGTGAACTTGCCACCGACCGTTTCGTCGTCGTGGTCATGGAAAATATAATCGCCAGTTTTATTCAAGGTAACGGTTAGACTTTTGCCGGACTCTACGGGCTCCTCGACTAAACCATCGTATTCAATATGTTTTTCGTGTTTACCAAACGCAATTTCTCTGGTTTGCGGGTCGAGATTTGTTATTGTCAGAGTGTCACACAGCTTGCCGATAGTATTTGGGGGGCTTACTTTATCGTCTTTGATTGTTGCCTTATGCTTAGTAACTCGTGAATTTTTACACTCTTCTGTGGTAACGATTTTGATTTTTGACTTTTGGTTGCTTAAATACGAGGTAGAAGCAAAAACCACACCCGCAATTAGACCAACAAACATTAGAGCAGAGCCTACCCATATTACAAGCTTCTTCATATATAGTTATTTCCCAAAACGGCGGTTTAGTTGTTTATATTTTTCGAGATCTTTCGCTAGATCAGCTTCGCTATAATCTGGCCAAAGCTGCGGGCTAAATATCAGTTCGCTATAGGTAGACTCCCACATCAGAAAGTTGCTGAGCCGTTGTTCGCCCGAAGTACGAATTATGAGATCGACAGGGGGGACATCCGGCGCGTACAAGTGCTTTTCGATCATATCAACCGTGATATCCTCGGGTTTCACCCCCTGCTCAACTATCATCTTAGTAGCGTCAACTATCTCTTGTTGGCCGCCGTAATCCAAACAGAGCAGTAGAGTGCCACGTGAATTATCCTTTGTGAGTTTCTCGGCATCGTGGATGGCGGTTAATAGCGCTGCCCCTAGCTTTGCTTTAGAGCCGATTACCCGAATACGAATATTGTCTTTGTGCATTTCTTTAACTTCGTGCTTTAGCACCCATTTAAGTAATTTCATTAAATCGTCGACTTCTTGGCGTTCACGGTCCCAGTTTTCGTTCGAGAATACGTAGGCAGACACATAGCGAACGCCATGCGCAATTGCAGCCTTAGCTATAGTCTTGAGGTTATGGTAGCCTTTACGATGACCTTGGGCAACGGTCTTATTGTTCTGTTTTGCCCAACGACGATTGCCATCGAGTATTAAACCGAGATGTGTCGGTACGGTGTTTGAAGTGTCAGTCATGAGAACACCATTATATAACACTTTAGTCAGTGCTCAGTTTATTATTCGGTATAAGTTATCTCAGGATGACTTATACCGCAAAACTAAATTTTGAAGCTACGTCTCACGAAGGCGTAGAACAAACGCTCGGGCAATAATCTACGCAAAAACAATAGTATTGGTGCGGGTCTACCTGTGGAGTATCGTATCTTATTGGATTTGGAGGTGGCAGCTTTGAATATAGTTTTGGCAACAACTGAAGCGGGAACTCCGTTATTTCCTGATTTAATTGCCATAGATTCGACTTTACTAACAAATGGATCATATCCTAAGTTGGTGTTGGGCTTGGCGAAAACCCGGCTAGACCCGTAAAATTCAGTCTTTATCGCGCCCGGTTCTATAATCTTCACTTTTATTCCGAATTGTTTAAGTTCGTAGTGTAGTGATTCGCTGAAGCCTTCTACCGCCCATTTTGTTGAATGATATACGCTGTAAAGAGGGAAGGTAGCCTTGCCACCCATAGAAGATATTTGGATTATGGTACCGGATTGTTTTGGCCTCATATGTTCAATAGCAGCACGAGTAACTTTCATCAAGCCAAATACATTAGTATCAAACTGTTTGGTAATCATGGAATCATCGATAGCTTCAAATACACCGTCTAGACCATAACCTGCATTATTCACGACTACATCTATACTGCCGAATCGTTTTATAGTGTCACTAAACGCAGCCTGAATAGACTTGTCGTCCGTTACATCAAGCTTGACTGCTACTACATTTTTGAGCTGACTAAAGGGTCGTTTAGAAGTATCCCGCATGGTCGCCACCACGTTCCAACCTTTTTCTGCAAAAAGTTCAACGGTTGCTTTGCCGATTCCACTAGACGATCCCGTTATTAATACCGTTTTATTCATGTCTTGATCTTAGCATTAAACTGGGCTTTGGCACGGTGAAATTATTAATGTACGGCGGCCCATTACGCAGGTTGTTGAAATGGAAATCTATTACGTAAGTAATTTTCATATAGCTCTTTCAAAAATTTATTACCGGTTCATAGAGCGGTGATGAAAATAATCACTTATCAATCTGGTGGTGCGTAAAACGAAATTAAGAATTATCTATGGTCGTTATATTAAGCTCTTTACCTGGCTCTGTCGTAGCTTTATTCTTCTTGACCACACTATAATTCTCCTCAGTGGCTATTACATTTTCTATTGCTTCTACCTGATGCTCGAGCTTGATGATAAAGCTATCCCTGTTTAGGTGTATTTTTTGATATATACTCAGTTTTATTGGTAATCTCGCACCACAGTTTTCATCAGAACACTCACACCTAAATCGTAAGACTAAATCGTCGCTCCTGACAAGCTGCGGATTTCCATCTTCTACGTGGTTGGCATCGATCTTGTCAAGACCAGCTCCAATCTTTTCATTAGCACGCCTAAAAATCATTTCGTTTTCAATCTGGCGTCGCTCAGCTATAGGCATGTCCATTTTCCAACCTTATCACGTCATTAACAATAAGCCAGTGAGTTTCTTTACTAATTAGATATCCAGAAACGTTTTAAGGGTCGTCGTACTTGCGATTGTAACTATGATTTAGATCGTTTGGACTTCGCAACAATCAAAAACATAATTGCCAGTACTAATATAAAAGGGACATTGTATCTCTCTACTGCGCTTCTTGAGGCGGCGTTCACGAGTATTCCAACAAAGAAATACACTGTAAATACCCAGGCGCCGAAGTACGCCACTCTTTCGCTTTTAAATACCTTTTTTACATTTGCTCTGCTCAAGATCATAGAAATTGCTAAGAAATATATCAATATTGATATGGCACTGCCTATTCGGAACGGCGTTGGCAACACTTCATTAGCTCCGCCCCAGGCATAGTAGCCCCAAGGCGCTCCAAGTATTAAACATAGTTGAAATATGGCGTAGCCAATAATTATCACTGTAGCGATAATTGAGGCGGTTCTGGTTGAAATAAATCTATTCACGCAATCAGTGTAACAAAAACCCGCTAATGAGTCTTTCTCGAGCCGTATGCTTAGAGAGCGACCGCGCAACGAATATATATAAGAATGCTCTTACCAACCACGCTGCCAATGTAGGCTTAAGTCGACACTGGCTAACCTCTAGCTATAACATATGCAAGATACGCTACGTACAGCAACACAAAGAATATGCCTTCCCAACGCTCAAGTTTACGCCTTCCACCAGTAAACATGAATATGAAGAGCAAGGCGGTGGCAGTTATAGAAACCACGATATCAAAGTTAAGCGCACTCGAAATAGGTAGCGGCAGAATGACGCTAGTTGTACCCAATACAAAGAATATATTGAAGATGTTAGAGCCTACTATATTTCCTATGGCGATGTCGGCTTGTTTGCGTAGTGCAGCCACTACAGAAGTCGCTAGCTCGGGTAAAGAAGTGCCGATGGCTACGATTGTTACACCAATCAAGGCTTGTGATAAGCCGGCAGACGTGGCTATACCGACCGCAGCAGACACTAGTAAACGTCCACCAAGCACCAAGCCCACAAGGCCAAGGACAATCAGTCCAATTGATGCCATTCCGCTATACTGCTTGATCTTGGAACCTTCGTCTTTATTTAGAGCAGTTTCAATTTTGGCGTCAACTGCTTTCTCGCGGTCGCTTTTGGCCATGCCAAAGATGTAATACATAAATATGACCATTAACGCGAGTAGAGCAATGCCGTCAGTTCTGGTCAGAGTCGTATAAGGCACGCCATCGAACAAACGATCGTTTGCCATGATCCCGATTAACACTACTCCGAGCAAGGCTAGTGGAATCTCCTTCCACACAGTCGAGGACTTTACAGTAAGAGGTACGATAATGGCACAGATGCCGAGAATGAAAAGGATATTTACGATATTACTGCCTATAACGTTAGCAACCGCAAGGTCGGGCGATCCTTGAACTGCAGACACAATATTGACTGTTAGCTCTGGCGCAGACGTGCCGAACGACACTACTGTTAGGCCAATCACTAATGCCGAAATCCGTAATTTAGCTGCTAATGATGACGCGCCACGGACTAAGCTTTCGGCGCCAAGCACCAAAATCACTAGACCAAAGACGATAGAGATTATATAAACTAACATACAAAGCACAATTATAGATCAATAGAACGTATATAACCACAGAGCTTTGACGGAAACCTTAATTCTCAGCGATTAAAGTATATGCAGGAGCACAATTAACGATATTGCAACTCAGTTTATGGTGAATTCAGATACGGTTCCGGTGGCGTGACCATCGGGCTGCTCTATATGCACGGTTGCCTTTAGTAGTTCCGGTAGTGTCAAAACAACTGGCAACCATTTCTGGGTAGCTTGATGCATCTGTGTGTAGGGTATTTCTGTTAATTCGAACCATTGCATAACTTCGGCATTATCTTGATAATCGCTAATGTCTGCGAAGTAAACGGTTATATTAAGATCAACAAGCCCAGTCGGTTTATTGATGTAGTACTTAAGCTCAGCTGCTTTACGCACAACTTGGGATGATAGTTTTGTTTGTAAATTCTCTTCAAGCACTCTGTGGGCTACTTCATCAGGCAATTCGGACTCTTTATAGAAGCTGCCGAAACCATCATATGTTGGTTGACCTACATTATCTGTAAATTTTCTTAATAAAATCGAATTGGCATGTCTCGGCAGGATCATTATCGAGTAACGAATATTGCTCATAAACCCATCATACATACAAAAAGACTCCCAAAGAAGCCTTGCGTATTTTTGGTGCGGGAAAAGCAGGCGTGCAGAATATCGCATGCATAATTCTCGCCCAGTGATAAACTTGATTTATGCAATATATTTATCATGGAGTTCCAGAGCAGATGCTTGGTAGTGAGCTTGTGCCACTCAATCAAATGATTGATTCTAAGTCGAAACTACAGGCTAAGTACCTCAAGAAATACAAAGGCAGGGAAGAAATTTTGGATAAGAATATACAATTGCTCGACTGCCTCTGGAATGACGTAGTCCAGTTCTTGCCTATCGACCCTGTAAAAATATTCAAAATACAAGTCGAGTTAGGACTTATCCCAAGATTACCTCCATACAAGTTTTTTGAAATTGACCTGAGCATTCTTGATCCCAATAAAACGGTTGTTTATTTCAAATCTTCTCCAGGCGAAGAGAATGTACAAGTAAAGTGGCTAGCTGATGTTGATTTTGCCAAGCTGCAGGAAGTGCCGGAAGCCACAATTAACTATTACAAATCGCTAATCGGCAGCGGCGAATTACCATTCAACTATCAATTTGTGCCACACGTAGTCAGCATGGATATTATTGACATTTCGCGATCAGAGATAAAAACTCTGTCATAACTCTATAAAAATCACTCGATAAGCGACTTTCAAATGAGTTTGGCTTACTGGTGCTCGGTGAATGCTCCTGTGATTATCTGTTTTCGAGGAAACTCTTTAATTTATCGAATGGTTTAATTATAAGGTATGTTTTTTTGTCGTCTTCTTCGCTTAGTTCGGCTCGGGTGAGTGTGTAACCTTCGGGAATGAATATCTTGTCCCAGCCCCAGCCGTTGGCGCCTCGTGGATTTTGGGCTATTGTTCCGCCTAGGCTACTTTCGAAGAACTCCATTCGTTTTCCATCATAATAACCGTAAATACTTTTAGCAGTTGCCTTGCGGCTTAATCCATCCAGAGTTCGACAAAGCGTTTCAAACGGAACCTCTTCAACATAAAACTTTATGAACGTCCCAGGAAGCCTGCCGAGTGCTTCGAATTCCAGTGACACATCTTCAACTAAAACCGGTTTTTTAATTATCTCGTAAGCCTGGAGGAGTTTATGCTTGACTACTTCTTTGAGTTCGAGGGATTGAATTTCATCCAAATCAACCTT
>Ga0105047_10015861_pt1 | contig 11850 bp, 11 predicted proteins | sample MAT04_FD_78384 | JGI IMG/M metagenome (GOLD analysis project Ga0105047, IMG submission 78384) | Freshwater microbial communities from Lake Fryxell liftoff mats and glacier meltwater in Antarctica - MAT-04 (megahit assembly) | ecosystem: Environmental > Aquatic > Freshwater > Ice > Liftoff... | reverse complement strand
TTGGGGCTCACGCCCCAGGGAGTTGCCCGTCGAGTTCGAGGCATCCGTTGTGCCATCTTCCGGTTGTCCCGTGTACTCGCCGGCCGCGATGAGCCCCGCCGATCACGCAGGATCGAGCACGATCGTGCAGACGTTCGTGCAGACGTTCGTGCGATGGCCGATCTCTTCCATGGTCACGGTGTAGTACGTGCCGTCGGTGCACGTGAGCTTGGCGTTGACGTTGCTGAAGACGCCCTGAGGAGACTCGTAGCCCGGCACCGTCCACACATGCACCATGTAGCCGGTGTTGGCAATCAGGGTGCCGCCATATTTGTCGCACAGTTCCTTCGGCGCGCCCGTGTCGGCGCCCAACGGGGAGTCGATGCTCCCGCCAGGACGGACCGTGATGCACACCTTGGTGTGGTTGTGCCGCTGGTCGTTCGAACCTGCAAACCCCTCTGGCGGATTCTCGGTATCGAGCGACATGATCATGAACATGAAGCTTGCGAGCTTCGACGTGGTCTCGATCCCGTCGAAGATCAGGGTGGGCCGTTCCAAGTCGACGGGGTCGATCACGACATCCATGTTCAGCGATGCCGCCGCAATGCGGTTGTAGTGGGCACCGAGACCCGGCGAGTAGGGGCCCGCTCGCAGGTACCCCGCTGCTTCGGCATCGGCCACGGTTGTACAACGCTCCATCAACGGCTTGGTGCCGGCGAGTTGTGCGTCGAGCTTGCGTTGGGTCTCGGCGTCGAGCGAGGCCGTCGAGGCTTCATGGGTATGGCCGCCGCCGTCACCTTGCCCGTTCATGAGCTTCGATAGGCCCTTGTCGTCAATCGGTGTGCCGCCGCCGAACCCGAGCCGGCACCATGGTCGTGGCCTGCGGTTGCGGCCGCGCCGCTCACGGCGGCCGCTGTTTCGGTGCCGGCGGCGTGGGGATGGCCGGCCAACCCGGTTTCCGTCGCCGATTCCGTGCCGTGAGATGTTGGTGACCCACCGCGGCCGGCGACGCAATCGCTGCTGTGGCCAACACCATCACACCGATCGGCACGGCCGAAAGCATCGCTCGCGACGGCCCCGAGAGCGCGGCGCCCCGGTCAGGCCGGGCGAGGAACTCGCAACCGGCGACGGGGAGGACCGCGTGCATAGCCACGGTCACGAGGTCGACGAACGACGCCCCTTCGAGATGGCCGGCACTCGGCCCCAAGGCATTCCCCACACCCGAGTGGTCACCCACGCCCCAATGAAGAGGGCGCTGGCCGAACACGACACCCGAAGCAGGTTCGCCGACGGTCGGATCACGAACAGCAGCGCACGGCCGATCTGGAGCCAACCGGCCGTGGTGAACGCGATGCCCAAGGGAAGCCACTCCGCCGCATGGCTTGGCACCATCGCCACGTGGATCACGCTGGCCGATCCGGAGAGTGTGGCCAGCAACACCCGCGCCGGCATGCTCAACGGGAACACCGAGCCAGAGGTCCGCCCCGTTGCGTGAGCGGGCACCGCGGCGGGCTCGGCGGTGGCGTGCGTATCGATGATCTTGACGGCGTCACCGACGAGATCGGTCGGCGGGAAGATGTTCGCCACCGGCTGTTCGGTAGAAGTGATGCCGGTGCGCGTCGCTCCGTGGGTTCGGTCATGGTCATGCGGGTCCCCCTCGAGGCCGAATCGACGCCGTCGCCAGATACGCCACATGCATTAGAAAGCCAAGGAGTCCTGAACTGGGCACACCTTTTGTTGCCGGAGCGACGAAAAGTGTGCCCGGTTCGGCACGAACAGGCGGACAGGCGGACGGGCGAGGGGGCGGACAGGACAGACCGCAAGCTGGGTCAGGCGAAGGTGCGGATGAGGGCGAGCACCCGGTCCGCGTCGGGGCCCGCCGCTTCGAGCGCCGACGACGACGCATCGAGTCGTTGTCCGGCGACCCGACAAAGATCGATCGCCGGTCCCGTCACCACAGTGACCCGGTCGGAGCTCTCGGGTGGCTCAGTGGAGCCAGGGAACTCCCATGTGCTCCCATCGGGCGCAGTGAGCTGGAAGACCACGGATCCGTGGAGTGTTTCGTCGCTCCGAGCAAAGGCGTAGGGAATGGTGCGCCAGGCCAGTCGGGTCACGAGCCAGAGTCGGTTGCCGGCATCGTGGGGCATGCCGAGCGGCACGGCGATGTCCTCGGTGTGGATCCACGCCTCCGTGAGTCGGGTGGTGATGAGGGTGCGCGCCGCGAGGGTTCCAGCCACCCACTGGAGCCGGGTAGCAGGGTCGATCCCGGCGAAACTGCTCCGGAGATTCGCGGCGGTGTGCTGCCACCGACGAAAGAGCACATCGGGAGCGATGCCTCGATCCCGCGCCACCAACAGCCCGGCGCCGTCGTCGATGTCGGACGCGGGCTCGAGACCGACCACCATCTGCTCCAAACCCTCACGGAAGGTGCCGGCCACGCTGGCCAGTGCCAACTCGTCGGTCTGCACGAGGTGGAGCACCACATCGGCCACATCCCAGCCCTCGCAACGAGACGGCGATGCCCACCCCTGATCATCGAGGCTGGCCAGCAACTCGTCGAGGGCGGCGTGCTGTGCGGTGAGGGCATCGAGCGGGTCGATCATCGAGGGCTCCTTCGGGCACGGGACGCCGGTGGCGGCACGGTGACGCGCCGCCACCGGCGTGATCCTACGAACTGGGCACACGTTCTGTCGTTGGAACGACAGAACGTGTGCCCAGTTCGGCCAAGATTGCCGCATGGCGACGGTGCATCCCGGGGACCAAGGCGACGTAGAGCCGGCCCTCGCGGCGTGGCTCCACGACGCAATGCCCGACACCACGCTCCGGGCCCCGATTGAGTCCCCCGGAGACGGGCTATCCACCTTCATCTGGTTCTTCGAGCCGACGGGAGACCACCTCCCCCCCGCATGGGAACGACCCCTGGTGCTGCGCATCTTCTCCACGCCCACCGCCGGACCCTTCGCCCAGAGCGAGGCCGACGTCCACGCCTACGTGCGACGCCACCGCTACCCCGTCCCCGGGATACTCCACGTCGAGACCGATGCCGATCGTTCGCCGTTCGGCCTCCCGTTCGTGGTGATGAGCCGCGCCCCCGGACGGGTGATGCTCCGACTCGCCACCGCGCAGCCGTGGCGGATGCCCCGGCTCCTGCGGTCCCTCGGCGTTGCCCATGAACAGCTCCATCGGATGGAGATCGACGACGATTGTCCACTCCGCTACGACTCCCCGCTCGTACAACGGCGGCTCGCCGACCTCACCAAAAAAATCGACGATGGGGGCCACGACGATGCTCGTCCCGGTCTGGCCTGGCTCAACGCCCACACCGAGATGGTCCAGAATGAAACGCCCGCGTTTCTTCACAACGACTTCCACCCGTTGAACGTCTTGGTCGACTCATCCGCCCGCCGGGGCGCCCCGGGGAACGGCTTGGTCGTGATCGACTGGTCCGACGCGTCTTTGGGTGACGCCCACCACGATGTGGCCCGCAGCCTGGCGGTCTTCCGTGTGGCCGCAATCGCCGCCAACAACCCCGCGGAGCGGGTGTTGCTCGAGCGACTCCACCCATGGATGGCTCGCACCTACTTGTCGGCGTATGAGTCCGCTCGCGCCTCGCCGCTCGACTCGGAACGGCTCCGCTACTGGCAAGCGCTCCACGTGCTGCGGGGTTGGCTGCAGGTGTGCGAGATCCACGAGCCGCCACCCTGGGCCGCCGAACGCACGCTCACGGCACTGGCCGCGCAGGTGCCCGCTCGCTTCGGCGACGAACTGCTGGCCTGGTTCGACGAGCTCACGAGAGTCGGGGTCACTGGTGCTCCAACTCGGAAGTAGATCGCGCATCTCGCCGGCCGTGGCTCGCCGCCATAGGGGCGATACTTCCGCGTTGCCGCAGTAGCCATTCGGGCCGCGACGGGCCGCTGCGCGAGTAGGAACCCTTCGAGGACCGTCGCACATCATCGGCTCCGTGCCCACCTTCTCGGGCGGCCGGCATGGGCCACGCCCTCATCCAGTCTGCCGGCGGATCGTCATGTCTCTCGATCTCGCCAAAGCCCGTCATCGGCCGGGGGCGACGCTGGCTTACGCCGGGCCGCCACCATGCCGGATGACCCATGGATCCGGCCTCCGACACGTGCTCGACTGGTGACGCGGTAGTTCGGTGGTGGCGAGCACACACCGAGCACACACCGAGCACACACCGAGCACACACCGAGGACAACCAAGGTGAGGAGCGGGCGGGACCATGACCACCAACGGCAACACGACCAGCTCTCACGCTGACGCGTCCAACAATGGCGCGATCGGAGCGGTTGCCCTTGTTGTCGTGCTGGCCATTGCGGTCGTCGTGGTGACGTGGCCCACCCTGCTCGCCCTGGCGTTGGCGATGGTGGCATGGCGGCAGCGTGCCCTCATCGGGTCGTGGACGGCCACCAGTCGTCGATGGGCCTGGGCCATGGTCGGTGCTGGTGTCTGGATCGCCGTTTGGGGCCAAGTGGCCTGGGTGCATGCGCTCACCCCGAACAACCCCGTCCGTGTCACGTCGGTCGCATCGGGAGCCAACCCCACCAACGCCCCCGGCACGAAAGACCTCACTTCCCCGACCTCGGAACGGCTCGGGGTCTCCGCCCCGACCATGGAGACGACGACTACCGAGCGTCCGTCGGCGACCACCACATCAGAGCCGCCAACCACGACCGCGGCCTCGCCCCCACCCACTACCGCGATCACCATCACTCCGCCCCCATCGGTGACCACCGCCCCGCCGAACACGACGATCACCCGACCGGCGCCGACCACTACGCGCGCCCCGGCTCCACCGCCAGCACCGCCGACCACCCGGGCCCCGCCGCCCGCTCCCACCAGCGGCTGTCACTCCAGTTATTCACCGTGTGTCCCCATAGGGAGCGACGCCGACTGCGCGGGCGGGAGTGGCAACGGCCCCATCTATGTCCACACCAAAGTGCGGGTGATCGGCCCCGACGTGTACGGACTCGACGCCGACCACGACGGCTACGGCTGCGACAACCTGGGCTGACCACCAGACCGCACCTGCGGTGCAACCAAAACGGGCTCCGGCTCGGAGGCCGGCTCGGGGCCGCGGCGGTTGCTCGACTGCTGCCCGATGCCCCACCGGAAGAAGATCGCGATGATCACCGCCCACAAGTAGGCGCCCCCGCCGACCTTCATGAACAGCCCGGCGATCTGCTGGTCCTCGAGCACACTGATGCCCCAGAGGCGCGGCATCGTGTCGTAGACCTCGTACAAGGGTGCCCCCGACAGGCTGAGCCACGCGCCCGGCACCGTGGGCAGGATGCTCATCATGAAGAGGTAGATGCACTGACCCATCGGCGAAAGCCGGTGCTCCTTCCACGGCGAGCACACCGGCAACCACATCACAAACGCCGACGTGACCACCACGAAATGGACGAGGTAGTGAAACGCTCCCACGCGAATCGACGTATTCACCACCACCGACCAGTGCGTGAACACCACGATCCCGTTGTAGATGAGCCCGGCGATGATCGGCTTGGCGACTCGTCGGAGGATCGCGTCGCTCCTGGTGCTCGGCGGCACGAGGAGTCGGGCGAGCCACGACGGCATCGCCAACCAGAACATCGGCGGCATCACGAAGGTCAGGAGCAGGTGCTGCACCATGTGGAGGGAGTAGAGGTAACGCTCGGAGATGTCGTGCAACGGCCAGTCCGAGGCCACCCAGAGCAGCAGCACGCCGCCAACGAACCAGGCTTTCTGCCGCTTGGTGATCGGCGGGTCGCCAGCGGCGACGGCTTTGGGCTGGAGTACCCGGCTCACGTAGAGCCCCATCCCCACCACGGCAAGCAGCAGCACCCACACCTCGACGTGCAGCTGGTACCGCCAGGGTTCGATCATGTTGTCACCGGGCGCCAATTCCCGACGTGAGCAATTTCGGCTGCCACCACCCGCTCACACACGAGCATCGGGAGCATCGGGAGCGCAGGGGATCCGAGCGCTCCCACGAGGGCCATGATCAGGGCTGGACCATGTGGGAGCCGGACCACCAGAACCGGAACGCCGTGAGCACCGCGACGTAGACCGTGACCGCAAGGATCAGGCCGGCATAGAAACAGATGCTGAGGAGCTTGTTGTCGTATCGCAGGTGCATGAAGACGTAGACGATGGTGAAGAACTTGATCACCATGCAGGTCAGAAGGAAAAGCGTGAGACCAACCCCACTGCCCCAGTGCCAAAGCGGGAAGTCCTTGAAGAAGTAGGTGGCCGTCTCCAACCCGGTGATCACGGCCAGGAAGAGCGCTGTCTTGACGTAGGTGGCGTTGTGGTCGGTGTGGCCGTGATCATCGTGGCCCTGAGGTTCGGGGCTCTCCGGGTGGCCGCTGTCGTCGACCGACGCCGGCTCGGTGTAGGCGGGAGCGGTCATGCGGGTACCCCCTCGGGGATCAGGTAGATCACGACAAAGATGATGACCCATACCACGTCGACGAAGTGCCAGTAGAGGCCCACGATCTCGAGCGTCTCGGCTTTCTCCTTCGGCAACTTGCCCCGCACCGAGAGCAGCAGGGTGGAGATCAGCATGATGATGCCAACGGTGACGTGCACGCCGTGGAACCCGGTGAGCACATAGAAGGCCGAACTGAAGCGGCTGCTGGTGAAGCCGAGGCCCTCCCGCACGAATGCCGTGAACTCGTAGATCTGGCCGGAGATGAACAACGACCCGAGCAAGGCGGTGGCGCCGAGCCACACCCGGCAGCGGTAGTAGTCGCCCTTCTCCAGGGCCGAGTGGGAGAGCACCATGGTGAGCGAGCTCATGAGGAGCACGAAACTCGACACCGAGGTGAACGGGATGTCGAACAAGCCGTCTTGCGGGCCGAGCTGACCAGGGAGCGGCGTCTTGTAGATCAGGTAGGTGGTGATGAGCCCGCCGAACAGCAGGCACTCCGAACCGAGGAACAACCACATCGCCAACTTGGTGTTGGAGATGCCGGTGTTGGTCTCGTGGCCGTGATCGATGGTGGACAGATCACCCAATCCAGGTTCACCCGAACCATGCTCGACGGGAACGGTGACGCTAGCCAACGGACTCCATCTCCTTCGCTACGACATCGGCGTCGATGCCTGCACTGTCACCTTCGGTGAGTTCAGCGGCCGAGTGATCGTCACTCGGATCGAGGTGGTGATCATCGTCGTGCGCATGGCCGGCATCGGGATCATCTGGCGGTTCGAGCGCCCAGCCGTAGATGCCAGCGACGGTGATGATGCCACCGATCAGGCACAGCCACAGCGTGAAGATGAGACCGTAGGCGATGATCGGCAGACCAAACGCCGTGACGATCGGCCAGTAAGACGGCGACGGAAGGTGCACGTTCTTCCCGTCGGAACGCTGGATCACCTCGTCGGTGGCGGCAATGCGGACCAAGCGATGATCGGACGTCTCCTCGTACTTGCGGTACCAGAAGTCGTCGACGCGGGTAACCACGGGAATCGGATCGAAGTTCCATTCGGGGGTGGGGTTCGGCGAGATCCACTCGAGCGTTCGGGCATCCCACGGATCGTCGGGGCAAGCAAGGTTGGCGCTCTTGGCCTTCTTGTAGCTGTAGAAGATGTTGAAGAGGAAGATGGCAACCGAGGTGGCCAAGGTGAAGGCACCGATGGTGGCGAGCTTGTTCCAGAAGGTGAAGCCGAAGCCTTCGTCGTAGGTGTAGATACGCCGGCTCATGCCTTGCAGGCCGAGGATGTGCATCGGCCCGAAGGTGAGGTTGAAACCGATGAGCATGAGCCAGAAGTTCAACTTGCCCACCTTCTCATTGAGCATGTAGCCGAACGCTTTGGGCCACCAGAAGTAGAAGCCGCCCATGAAGCCGAGGAACGCCCCACCGAACAGCACGTAGTGGAAGTGGGCGACGATGTAGTAGGTGTCGGTCTGCTGGGTGTCGGACGGGGCCACCGAGTGGGACACACCCGAAAGGCCGCCGATGGTGAACATGGTGATCAGACCGATGGAGAACAGCATCGGCGTGTCGAACTTCAACTTGCCGCCCACCATGGTGGCGGTCCAGTTCAGGATCTTCACGCCGGTGGGCACGGCGATGAACATGGTGGTGAGGGAGAACACGGTGACCGAGATCGGCCCGATGCCGGACACGAACATATGGTGCGCCCACACCCCCCATCCCATGAAGCCGATGGCGATGCCGGAGAACACGATGAACGTGTAGCCGAAGATGGGTTTGCGGCTGTAGACCGGCAAGAGATCCGACACGATGCCGAACGCCGGCAGGATCATGAGGTACACCTCCGGGTGACCGAACACCCAGAAGAGATGTTGCCAGAGCAGCGGGTTGGCGCCCTGTTGCACATTGAAGAAGTTGGCGTCGAACAGGCGGTCGAACATCAGCAAGAACTGGGCGGCGGTGATCACCGGGATGGCGAAAAGCAAGAGGAACTGGGTGACCAGCGTCATCCAGGTGAAGATCGGCATCTTCATGAGCGTCATGCCCGGCGCCCGCATGTTGATCACCGTGGTGATGAGGTTCACCGCGCCGGTGAGCGACGCGATGCCCGTGATGATCAGGCCGAGGTTCCAGAAGTCGATTCCGTGGCTCGCCGAGTAGATCACTCCGCTGTTCGGCGCATACATGAACCAGCCGCCGTCGGCACCCCCTCCGAAGATCCACGAGGTGTTGAGGAAAAGCCCACCAAAAAGGAACGCCCAGAACGAGAAGGCGTTGATGCGGGGGAAGGCCACATCGCGGGCGCCGATCTGCAACGGCATGAGGTAGTTGGCGAACGCCGCGCCGATCGGCATCACCACGAGGAAAACCATGGTGGTGCCGTGCATCGTGTACACCTGGTTGTACTGGTCGGCGCTGAGCAGGGTTTGGCGAGGCGCCCAGAGCTGCGCTCGGATGAGCAGCGCCTCGAAGCCGCCGACCAGGAAGAACACCAGTGCGGCAGCGCCGTACATGATGCCGACCTTTTTGTGGTCGACGGTGGTGACCCACCCGCGCCACCCGGCTTTCGGTCGCGGCCGGGTGAACACGCCAAGGGCGTCGGTCCGCGGCAGTTCACCGGCGGAAAGCGCCAGCGGTGCGGTGTCGTCAACTGCCATAGGGATGCTCCGTTGCTCGCCAGGGGCGAGGATCAGGTGGGTGAGTTACTTCAGCGTGGACAGGTAGGCCACGAGCTGATCGATCTGTTCTTCGGTGAGCCCGAGGTTGGGCATGCCCCGACCGCGCCGGTCGGCGCCCTCGGGTACTTCCTCGTTGGCGGCTTCGGGGTCGCAGTTGCCGATCGCCACGGCGTTCGGGCACATCGGCTTCTCCGCCGGTGGATTGCGTAGCCACGCTTCAAGGGCATTTCGATTGATGGGGTTGGCGGGGTTGCCCGGGTTGGCGTTGTCGGCCGGGTCGTCGCAACGCTCCTGCTCGGCTGCCGGCTTGCCGGCGTTGCGTCGCACACACACCGGATCGGGATCGGGGAAATGCAGGTTGAAGACGGCTCCGGCGAACATGCCCCGGCTGGCCACATGGGTGAGGTCGGGGGCCCGACCACTCACCAGCCACGTCTTCACGCCGTTCTCGGAATCGGTGACGATATCGTCGGACACCCCACGGATCAGGTGGCACTGGGCGCAGGCGGCGGACTTGAAGTAGTCGTGGCCCGCCACCGCATCGATGTTGGATGGATCCGGCACGAGCGACTCTTTGCGCTGGTTCTCCACCCACACCAGCCACTCGTCCATCGGGAGCGCCCGAACCAGCATGCGCATGTTGGCGTGCGACAGGCCGCAGAACTCGGTGCACTGCCCGAGGTAGACGCCCGGTTGATCGGCCTGAAGTTTCCAGTCGCTCATGAGGTTCGGAACGGCGTCTTTTTTGCCGTTGAGCGCGGGGATCCAGAACGAATGGATGACGTCGTTGGAGGTGATCTTGAGCTGCACTTCGGTGCCCGCCGGCACGACAAGCTCGGTGGCCGTATCCACATCTTGCTTTTCCCCATACGTGCCGTTGTGACCGTTGAGCATGGCCGACGCGGTGTTGCCCTCGCCCAGGTCGTAGTCGAAGGCCCACCACCACTGGTTACCGGTGACCTTCACCATCAGCACGTCGCGTTTCATGGGATCGGGCTGCAGGTTCTGGATGGAGATGACGGTCATCACGCCGAGCACCGCCAATACCAGGCCCGGAGCAATCGTCCAGAGGACCTCGCCTACGAACCAGCCCTCGGTCTGTTTGACGAAGTCTTGTTCGTCGTCGCCCGGCTTCTCTCGGTATTTCCACATCACGAACAGGACGGTGCCCATCACGGCCACGAACACCAGGCCGGCGATGATGAACACCACCTTGTTCAGATTCTGAATCTCCTGGGCTTGTGGGCCCTTGGCGTTGATGGCGTTGAGCGGCTTGCCGTCGAGGCTCCAGAACTGGAGCACCTGCCCGATCGTGAGAATCGTGATCATGAGCACTGCGGCGACGCCAAGGATGCGCAGTGCCAAGGGCATCCGGCCTCGGCCGAAGTCGGTGCCCACAGGCTTGATCTGCTCGGTCATCAGCGCACCGCTCCCTGGGTGACGGGTTCGACGGCGGTGGCCCCGATCGGCCCGGCCCCACCCTCGTGGCTGCCGGAACCTTCGGCGGGCGTTCCCGACGACGGCTCCCCTTCGGTGCCACCATGGCCTGCGCCGGTGCCTTCGCCCCCGCCGTGATGTTCCATGTCGCGTTCGCCCTTCGCGGCGCCGTAGATACCACCGGCAATGAACAGGGCTCCGAACACCACGATCACTGCGGGGAGCAGTTTCTTGAACACCTGGGGCGCCATGGCCAGCGCCACCATGGCGCCAAAGAGCACTACACCGGCGATGAGGAACGCAAAGGTCGTGGCGTTCTTCGAGGGCAGGGCCAGCGCCACTCGGGAGAAACCGATCGCCACGATCGCGACACACACGAGCGCCGTGAACGGGAGCCGGACGGGGTCGATGAAGCGGTTGTAGATCTCCATGTTGGTGGCGTCGTCGCCAGTGGCCCGCTCCGCCCACGCACGAAAGGTCCATACGCCGGTCACTGCCACCAGCACCACGATCCCGGCCCAGAACAGCGCCATGTTGGTGACCAGGCCGAGCACGATCAGCGCCACCGATGCGGCGGCCGAGATCGGCCAGTAGCTCGTGCCGTAGGGGGCCCGCGTGAGCGGGATGGAGTCCGATTCCACGAGTTCAGCGGCCGCCTCGGGGTCGGCGTCGCGGAAGGCCACAAGCAGCCCAGCCAGAAAAGCCGCCGCCAACGAGCCCATCATGAGCACGAGGTAGCCGGCGTGGTTGCCGATGTCGCCCTTCCAACCGAACGTGATCGGCCCGACGACCGAGTCGATGAGGTTGTCTTTCACGACCTTGCCCGTGCTCGACATGCCGAAGAAAAACGCCGCGGTGAAGGCAAAGACGGCGATGCCGGAGAAGAGTTTGAACCCCGGAGTGAAGGCTTTGGTGCGGGCGACGGCCCGGAAGGTCTGCATCAGGTGCTACTTCGTGACGTAGATGATCATCCAGATGAACGCGAAGACCGCGACCATCACATGCCAATAGAGGGCGGCGGCGGCGAGGCCGTCGTAGTGGCGGCTGGTGAACGAGCCTCCGAGGGCCCGCACCGCCATGAGGCCGACGAACACCAACGCGATGATGAGCATCACGATGTGGGCGCCGGTAATCGCATAGATGAGCACGGCGGCGGAACCGGAGGCGACATCGAGCTTCATGATGCTGTAGAGAAAGGCCGTCTGGTTGATGAACGCCAAGCCGAGCAGGAGCGTGATTCCCAGCGCGAGGTAGCTGCCGATTCGATCGTCGTTGCGCATGGCACTCACGGCCCATTGCACGATCACGACCGACAT
>Ga0105047_10015860_pt1 | contig 11851 bp, 8 predicted proteins | sample MAT04_FD_78384 | JGI IMG/M metagenome (GOLD analysis project Ga0105047, IMG submission 78384) | Freshwater microbial communities from Lake Fryxell liftoff mats and glacier meltwater in Antarctica - MAT-04 (megahit assembly) | ecosystem: Environmental > Aquatic > Freshwater > Ice > Liftoff... | reverse complement strand
TGCGGGATGGGCTCGTCTTCAATGTCGATGGTGACGATCCGCATGTCGAAGTCAAATTGCGCTCCGCCGCTGGCGTGCAGCACCCGGTCATCTCGGCAGACAGCGGCGGCGGCAAGATTCGCATGCACGGTCCGCAGCGGATCGCCTGGCCCGGGCTGGTGCGAAGCGACGTAGCCCAGCGCCTGCACATGAGCCAGGGCGTGCTCAGCGGGACGCAGCGCATCGCTGCGCCGCCGCTGCCGCCCCGAACGTGATCGGCGTGGCACGCCAAGACATCAGTTTCAAGGGCACCAAGGGCACGCGGAACGGACGAACCGCCCCGGAGGACTCCATCGCCACACCGCCGTCATCGAGCCCTTGCGCTTGTTCGAGGTCAGACTGTTCGGGGCCAGCCTTGCTTGTTGCGCCGCCGTCCGCGTCGCTCGGCCTTTGAGACCGAGACGCCTCTTCAGCGTCGCGCGTAACCTGGCCGGGGCCGCCCCCGACGTGCCTTTCGGGCGCAGCCGAAAGCGCTCAGGTTCTGCTGCAGATCCAACCGGGCCGCGGGTGTCGAGCGTCGACGCCCGACCGCCGGAATGAGAGCCGCCTAACCCGCGCCGCCCAAGCCGGCCAGCGGCCGCGCAGGTTCGGCAATTGACTGGAAGCGCATCATGGTCACCGCGTTGCGGTGCCGGTGGCTCATCAGCGGCATCAGACCCGCCGTCAACAGCGCCTGGCCGGCCTGCTCGCCCAGGTAATCCTCGGCGCAGGCCTGCTGTTCCATCTCGCCGTCGCGCTCGAAGCTGTAGGCCGGAAGGTCGCGGATCTCGCGTTCGTCGCCCGGCTCCATGGCCCAGCCGCGTGCCATGTAGGCGCGGCCGACGAGCAGCGCCGCGGCCAGCGAGCCGGCGCCCCACAGCAGGTGTTCGTGCTCTGGCGGGCCGGCGAACTCCTCGAAGTTGAAGGCCGCGACCGGGTCGCTGCGCTTGCCATAGGGCAGGCGCAGCAGCACACGCGGCGCGGCCAGGCCGATCCAGGGCGCGGCTTCGCTCTGGCGCAGCGTCTGCCAGCCGGCCAGTGCCGCGGGCTCGGCCAGCACCAGCGCGGTGTCGCCCCCCGCCAGCAGCGGGCCGCCGGCCTGCGCCGCCAGCAGGCCCAGCGCGGCGAGCAGGCCGATGTCGGCGTCGGACGGGCCGAAGCGCTCCAGGCTCACCACGAGGCTCCAGGACTCGCCGCCGGGCACGCTACGCCAGCGGTCGGCCAGCGCGTGGTGCAGCGCCGTCTGCGTGAGCTGGCCCCGCGCCGCGACGACGTCGGCGATCAGCTCTTCGCGACTGACGTCGAACAGGTGCAGTTGCAGCTTCTCGTCGAGTTCCAGACTGGCGACCAGCCACTGCACGCCGCGCCAGGCCGCTTCCAGCGCCTGGAAGGCCGGCGCGTGCAATACCGCGCGCATCTGCGCCGCGATTGTGCGGTCGACCGAAGCCGTCAACTGGGCCTGCATCGGCCCATGGTCGGGCACGACATGCGGCGCGACCAGGCCGCGCACGAAGGCATCGACGCCGCCGGGGGCTGCAGCCGGGGCCGCGGTTGCCGCCGCGGCAGGCGGCCGCCCGCCCAGCAGGCTGGCCAGCAGGTCGCCGCCCGCGGCGGCCGGCGCCGCACCCGGCACAGGCAAGGGCACCCCCAGTTCGGCTGCGGCTGCAGCGAACTGCCGCGGATCCTGCAGGCGCTTGCGCAAATGGCGCAGCGACTCGAAGAGCGGCAGCCGCATGAAGAGCGAGTCGGGATGGAAGTCTCCCAGGTCCTCGGCTTCGATGACACTGCCGGCCGCCGGCACGCGGGGCGCCAGCCGCTGCATCACGCTGCCGAGGCTGTCGATGTCGACGCGGTGGGTGGGCCGTGCGGCCAGCACCGGTCGCTCGTGATCGGGGCGACCGCTGAAGTCACCCAGCAGCAGCAGCCGCATGGGCTGTTGCGGCGCGCGCCGCCCGGCATTTTCGTCGCGCCTGCCGGCGGTGACGTTGATCTCGAGTCGTCCGACCATCGTTGCTCCAGGGGAGGACGGGCTGCGCCGCGCAGGGCAACATGGGCCGGGCCGCGACTTGCCGATGGCCCGACTTTGCTGCAGAGTCGGCGCAGCGGCAAGCCCTTGCCAACAGCCCCCACGCCATGGACGCACCAGCACATCAAGAACAAGACCCGGCCGCCGCCGCGCCAGCGCCCTCGGAGGCCATGCGCTGGCTGCAGCAGGCGATGGAAACCCATCGCGAGGGCCGCGTGCACGAAGCGCAGCAGCAGTACGAGCAGGCCTTTGCGCTCGACCCCGACGACCCCGACGTGCGCCATATGTACGGCGTGCTGATGGCCAGCCTGGCGCGCTTCGAGCAGGCGGCCGAGCACATCGCGCGCGCCGTCGAGCTGAAGCCGGGCGTGGCGATCTTCCACAACAACCTCGGCAATGCCTACATGCAGTTGGGCCGGCTCGACGACGCCGAACTGCAGTACCGGCAGGCCATCATCCTCGACTCGGACCGCATCGACGCGATGAACAACCTGGGCGTGCTGCTGGGTCGGCGCGGCCAGCATGCCGATGCCGAGAAGGTCTTCCGGCGCCTGGTGGAACTGGTGCCGAAGTTCTCCGACGCGCGGCAGAACCTGGCCCAGCTCTACATCACCATGGGGCGCATTTCCGATGCCGTGCAGCAGTGCGCCGAAGGACTGGTGACGGCGCCCCACAACCGCGGCTTGCGCCATGTGCTGGGGCTGGCCTATGGCGCTTTAGGCTGGGTCGACGAGGCGCGCGAGCTCTACCGCAAGTGGCTCGAGGAAGACCCGACCGACGTGCGCGCCTGCCACCATTACGCGGCCTACACCGGCGAGGCGGTGCCCGAGGTGGCTTCGCCCGACTACGTGCGCGCCACCTTCGACAACTTCGCCGACGGCTTCGAGAGCAAGCTGGCCGAACTGGGCTACCGCGCGCCGTCGCTTGTCGGTGGGGCACTGGCGCTGGCGCTGGGCGCGCCGCAGGCCGCGCTGCGCATCGCCGACGCGGGCTGCGGCACCGGCCTGTGCGCGGCCTACCTGCGGCCCTATGCGCGGGAACTGGTCGGTGTCGACCTGTCGCGCCCGATGCTCGAGCGTGCCGTCGTCAAGCAGGCCTACGACGAGCTGCGGCAGGGCGATCTGGTCGAGTTCCTGCAGTCGCGCCCGCGCAACTTCGACGCCGTCGTCTCTGCCGACACGCTGTGCTATTTCGGCGTGATCGACGGCTTCGCACAGGCGGCGCGGCAGAGTCTGGCCGAAGGCGGGTGGCTCGTCTTCACCGTCGAGGCGCTCGACGACGACGCTGCCGAGCCGCCGTGGCGGCTGCAGACTCACGGCCGCTACAGCCACCGGCGGGCCTACGTCGAGCGTGCGCTGGCCGCGGCCGGCTTCGGCCCGCCGCGCATCGAGCCGGTGGTGCTTCGCAACGAGAATCAGAAGCCGGTGGCCGGCTGGCTCGTCGTGGCCTCCACCTGCTGACCTTCCGCGCAGCCCGCTGCGCCCTGAACGGACCCGACCATGCCTGACCTGATCTCCGCCGAACTGAAGGCCCCGGCCGGCGTGCCACTGCGCTTCCTGGCGATGGAGGGCCGTGAGGAGATCTCGCGCCTGTTCGAATACAGCGTGCTGGCGGTTGCCAAGCCCACCGACGTCATCGACTTCGACAAGCTGCTCGGCCAGCCGGTGCAGGTGACGGTGAAGACCGTCGGCCAGCCGGCCCGCATCTACCACGGCGTGGTGACGGCGGCGCGTTTCGAGGAGGTGCGCGAGTCCAGCGTGCTCTACCGCCTCACGCTGCGCCCCTGGCTGTGGCTGGCCACACGCAGTGCGCAGACGCGCATCTTCTCGAAGATGACGCCCGCCGACGTTCTGAAGAAGGTGCTTACGCCCTACGGCGGGGCGCTGCAGCTCAACCTGCAGTCAACTTACCGCAAGCGCGAATTCCGCGTGCAGTACCGCGAAAGCGACTTCAATTTTGTCAGCCGCCTGATGGAGGAAGAGGGCATCTCCTACTTCTTCAAGCACGAGGACGGCAAGCACACGCTGGTAGTGGCCGACAGCATGAGCGTGCACGTGAACATGCTCGGTCTGAGTGCGCTGCCCTTCATCGACACCAGCAGCGCGGACGAGACTGTGCGCCGCTGGCAGTGGGGCCAGGAAATCCAGACCACCAAGAGCGCGGTGCGCGACTTCACCTTCCTTGCGCCGGCCCAGACCTTCGACAAGACGAGCACGGTAACGCGCCAGCACGTCCATGCCAACCTCGAGGTCTACGATTACCCGACCGACCTGTCCGCCGGCCTGCATGCCGATGGTGACGTGGCCGCTGGCAACAATGAGGCCACGGCGACGGCCAAGCGGCGCGTCGACGAGCAGCAGGCCAAGTTCCATCTGGCCGATGCCCAGACCGATTCACGCCGCGTCTGCGCCGGTAGCCGCCTGTCGCTCACGGGCCACCCCGTGGCCTCGCAGAACCGCGAGTACATCGTGCTGTCGACCTGGGTGAAGATGAGCCTGGCGGGTTACGAGGCCGGCAGCACCGGCGAGGCCCAGCACGAACTGCACTTCAGGGTCTTCCCGGCCGACCTCGGCGCCTTCCGGCCGGCGCGCCTGACACCGCGACCGCACGTGGCCGGGCCGCAGACGGCCACCGTCGTCGGGCCCGCGGGCGAAGAGATCTACATCGACAAGTACGGCCGCGTGAAGGTGCAGTTCCACTGGGACCGCGAAGGCAAGAAGGACGCCGACAGCTCCTGCTTCGTTCGCGTCTCGCAGCCCGCGGCGGGCAAGGGCTTCGGCTTCGTTTCCCACCCGCGCATCGGACAGGAAGTGGTGGTCTCCTTCCTCGAAGGCGACCCCGACCAGCCGATCATCACCGGCCGCGTCTACAACGCCGACCAGATGCCGCCCTACGCGCTGCCCGACAAGAAGACGGTCAGCACCATGCGCAGCAAGTCGTCGGGCCAGGGCGCGGCCGTGGCCGACCATAACGAGCTGCGCTTCGAGGATCTGAAGGGCAGCGAATACCTGCTCCTGCACGCGCAGAAGGACAAGTTCGAGTTCGTCAAGGAGACCGCCAGGTCGCTGATCGGCAAGGACGAGCACCACACCGTCAAGAACGACCGCAAGCACAAGGTCGAGGGCACCGACCACCTGACGGTGACGAAGGCGGTGAGCCGCAAGTTCGACGACAAGTTCAGCAGCACGGTGGCCCAGGACATCCTGGTCAAGGGCGGCGGCATCTACAGCCTGAAGACGGCCAAGGACATCACCGCGCAGTCGGGCGCCGCGATCTCGATGAAGTCGGCCACCGACCTGCACCTGAAGATCGGCACCAACATCGGTGCCGACGCGGGACAGAACGTGCACATCAAGGGCGGCATGAACGTCGTCATCGAAGGCGGCATGCAGGTCACGATCAAGGCCGGCGGCTCGTCGATCGTGCTCGGGCCGGACGGCGTGTCGATCACCGGCATGATGGTCAAGGTGAACTCCGGCGGCGCCGCCGGTTCGGGCAGTGGCGCGAGCCCGGTCGCGCCCACCGACCCGGTGGCGCCCGAGGCGCCCGAAGTGCCCAGCGATCCGCTGGCGTGACGCCGCCCGGCATGCAGCCGCCCGACACCGAAGCCCGGGAGGCCGCGGCCTGGGCGGCTTTCATGCACACGCTGGCCGAGCACCTGGTGGCGCAGTGGCCGGCGATGCAGGAAAGGCTGGGCGACAAACATCTGGCCTTCGTCGAGCTTGCCGCGCAGCAGGCGCTGCAGCGCGGGCTGACGCTGGCCGCCAGCGTCGCGCGTTTTGCCAACCTGTGTTTTGTCTGGGGCCCGGGCTTCCAGGACAAGCCCGGCTTCGAGTGGGCGCAGGGCCTGCTGGCGGCGCCGCGCGAACGCGAGTGGGCGACGGTGCATCAGTTGGTGCGGCGTTCGCTGGCCGAACTGCAGTGCCTGCCCGACGCGCGCATCACGCCGGCGGCGCTGGCCGCGGCCGACCAGCGGCTGGTCGACAGCTTCGGCCACCTGGGCCGCCACGGTGCACTGCACCCGGCCGAGCCGCCGGCGCTGCCGCTGCTGGCCTGCGACCTGGAGGCGCTGGAGCTGCGCCTGCTCGAGCCCGCCGTCGCCGAGCACTACACGCTGCTGAATGGCGCCTGGCAGAGGCTGCCGGTGCCGGCGCCTGCCCCGGTGCGTGTCGACGCCGCCAACCCCTTGCCGCGCCTGGTGGCGGTGCTGGCGCATGCGCCGGGCGCCAAGCCGCAGGCGCGGGTGCAGCTGCGCTCGCGCACGCACGCGGTGTGCAATGGCGACGTGCACCCGGCGCTGCAGTTCACCGGCAGCCATGGCCAGTGGCGCTGGGTCGGTCACGAGACCCGCGCCGTGAGCTGGCCCGTGAGCACGCTGGACCAGCCGGGGCCCGTCGCCGGCCCTGGCACGGCGGTGGCCGAGGAGACCTCGCCCGAACTCTGCAAGCTCGAACTGCAGGTCTGCGGCCTGCGCGACGAGGGTGACGCGCTGGGCCCGCAGGCCACCACGCTGTGGGCCTGGCCGGCTGCGCAGTGGTGGCTGGAACTGCAGCGCCAGGCCGCCGCCGCGCAGCCCGTGGTGGCCGGGCGCGCCCCGGCGCTGCGTGGCAGCACACGCTGCCGTGTCGAGAGCGACGGCGCCGAGCGCGACGCCGCGCCGCTGCGCCGCGCCTTCGAGCAGGGCCTGGAGCCGGCCACCGACGCCGCGCTGCAGAAGCTGCTGGCCGCCGTGGTGGCGGTCGAAGGCCTGTCGGCGCCGCGGCTCGACGGCGTGCTGGCGCTGCTGACCGGCCGCGCTGCGCTGTCCTGGGGCTGGTGCCTGGGCCCGGCGGGCCTGGCCGGCCGCGCTTTCATGCGTGTGCTGGGGGCGCTCGAGCTGCAGGCCTGCCAGGCCGAACTGCAGGCCGAGGGTGAACTCGCGCTGGCCGGCGGTCGCGCCCGCCTGCTGCTGCGCTGCACGGCCGCCGCACCGCTGGCACTGCAACTGCGCCGCGAGGCCGTGGAACCACCACTGCTGCCGACGCTGCTGCCGGCGCGCCAGCGTTTCAGCCTGCCGTTCAGCGCCGAGCTCACGCCGCTGGCCACCGACAGCGGCAGCCTGCTGCAGGCCGCCGGGCCGTGCAGCGGCGCGCTGGTCGGCGAAGCCGGGCTGCGTCCGCGCACTTCGGGTGGCAGCGGCTGGGAGTGGTTCGCCACGCTGCGGCTGGAAGCCGCCAGCGTGCCGCTGGCCCTGGTCGATCCGGCGCTGGGCGTGCAACGGTTCAGCCACCGGCTGTGGGACGAACAGGCCTTGCTCGACTGGAGCCTGGCCTGATGGAACGCCTGCTCGTGCTGCGGCTGGACAGCGTCGGCGTCATCGCCGAGGCCTGGCTCAACGGTGTGCCGCTGGCGCGCAGCGGCCCGGTCGCCGGTGCCGTCACGGTGGCCATCCACGAATACACGCTGGCCGGCGCCAACGAACTGCAGCTCGTCATCCAGCCGCCACCGCCGGGCGCGGCCGCCGCGCCCGAGCCTTTGCTCAGCGACGGCCAGCGCGGCGCCAGTCTGCGCCTGCTGCTGCCGCGCATCGGCCAGCTGGCACACCCGGAAAACGCGCGCACGCTGGCGCAGATCGACTGGGCGCCGGTGGCCGGCGACGTCACCGAGGTGCCTGCCACGCTGCGCCAGACCGTCGAGCTGCCGATTGCCTTCCCGCGCTGGCGCTGGTTCGACGCGCCCGTGGTGGCCGAGCCCCGTGAACTGCAGGCCGCCGCGGCCACCTACCTGCAGGGCATCGCGCTCGGGCTGGCCCGCGGCGATCCCGAGCCTCTGGTGCTGGCCGCACGCCTGCGCTTCGAGGAACTGGCGCTGGCTTACCAGCGCAGCGTGGCCGACGACGTCGGCCGGCTGCGGCTGCAGGTGCAGCAGGCGCATGCCCGGGCGCCGCTGCACCCCGTGATGCCCAAGGCCGATGCGCTGCTGCTGCGCCCGGTGGCCGGCGGTCGGCTGCTGGAGTGTCTGACACCCGAAGGTCAGCCGGCGCTGCACAGCCCGCTGGCCGGCGGCGGGCGTCTGGCCTGGCCGGTGCGGCTGGCGGCCATAGACGGGCGCTTCTATGTCATGCGCTGAAGTGCCGGCCCGCCCGCGCGTGGCGGCTATGCTGGGCGCCTTGTCAGGTCAACCTGGAGTCGCCGCATGATCCTGCTGAGGGCGCTCAGCTACAACGGGGCGCCGGTCGACGGCCTGTCGGCCCAGTTCGACGAAATCGGCGGCACGGTCGGCCGTGCCGACAGCAACCAGCTGGTGCTGCCCGACCCCGAGCGCACGATCTCGCGTGTGCATGCCCGCATCGTTTTCCGCGCTGGCGGTTATGCCGTGGTCGACAACGGCAGCAACCCGATCAGCGTCAACGGCCAGGTTGTGGGCGCCGGGCGCGAACATCCGCTGAAGCCGGGCGACGAGCTGCAGATCGGCGGCTACGTGCTGCAGGCCGCCGACGCCGCGGCGCCGCGCAGCGCCGACCCCTTTGCCGACCTCTTCGGCGACGCGCCGATGGGCCTGGCCGCCCCGGCCACGCCACCCGTGCCAGCGCGCGCACCGCCGCCTGCGCCGGTGCGCAACGGCCAGGGCCTGCCGAACACCGCGATGTGGCCTGCGCCGGCTGCGGCACCAGCGCCCTGGGGCGCGCCGCCGCCGGCTGCTGCACCCGTCTACGCCCCGGGGCCTGCCGCGGCGCCGGCCCCGGCGCCGGGCAAGGCGGCGATTCCCGACGACTGGGACCCGTTTGCGCCGGAACCGGAAACACCAGCTGCGGCACCCGCGGCGCCGAAGCGCGACGCTTTCGCCGACCTGCCTGCCGGCGGCGGCAACAGCCTGGACGATCTGTTCGGCCTCTCGGGCGCGGCCACCGGCGGCGACCCGCTGGGCGGCAGCCCGGCGCAGGCGGCGGGCGCCTTGCCCAACACCGCACAAGGCGACGATGCGCTGCAGTCGCTGGCGCGCACCGCGACGCTGATGCCGCCGAGCCGCGCCGACCACGCGTCGGAGCTGAATACGCCGATGCCGCTGCCGGCGGTGCACGCGGTGCCGGCGCCGGCGCCCTTGCCGGATGGCGCGGTGTTCTCGTGGAACGACCCGCCGCGCGACGGCCGCGTCGTCACGCTGCCCGGTGTGCGGCACGCCGAGGAGGCGGGCGCCGCTGCGCCGCCGCCACCCGCGCCGGTGCCGGTGCCAGTGCCAGTGCCAGTGCCAGTGCCAGTGCCGGTGCCGGTGCCAGTGCCAGTGCCAGTGCCAGTGCCGGTGCCGGTGCCGGTGCCGCTGCCGGTGCCAGTGCCAGTGCCGGTGCCGGTGCCGGTGCCGCTGCCGGTGCCAGTGCCAGTCGCCCCAACGCCCGCACCGCAAGCGCTGGCGGTGCCGGCCCGCACCGAGATGTCGCCGCGGCCAGCCGCGCCGGCGCCCGCGGCCGACGGCACGGCCGCCACCGAGCTGCTGGCCGCGCTGCTTGACGGCCTGGCCACACCCGGCCTGCGCCTGGAGACGCTGACGCCCGAGAGCATGCTGCTGCTGGGCCAGCTGTTGCGTGAGTCGACCCGCGGCGCCGTCGAGTTGCTGGTGGCGCGTGCCGCGCTGAAGCGCGAGATGCGCGCCGAGATGACGATGATCGTCTCGCGTGAGAACAACCCGCTGAAGTTCTCGCCCAGCGTCGAGGTTGCGCTGCAGCACCTGCTGGGCCCGCCGGCGCCCGGTTTCATGCCGCCGGCGGCCGCGGTGCGCGACGCTTTCGACGACCTGCGTGCGCACCAGCTGGGCGTGATGGCCGGCATGCGCGCCGCGCTGGAGGGTGTGCTGCAGCGCTTCGATCCGAAGCAGCTCGAAGGCAAGCTGACGAAGCGCTCGGCGATCGACAGCCTGATCCCGGCGACGCGCAAGGCACGCCTGTGGGAGAGCTTCACCGAGCTCTTCGCGCAGTTGCAAACCGAGGCCCAGGACGACTTCGACGAGCTCTTCGGCAAGGCCTTCCTGAAGGCCTACGAGGACCAGCTCGACCGCCTGCACGGCGAACCCGGGCCGCGCTAGGATGAACCCAAGGGATCAGGAGCTGCACATGCTGGCCTTGGAAGTCGCGCTGATGTCGGACCGTGGCGGCCGCAAGTACAACGAGGACGCCTGCGGCCACTGGCACTCCAGGCGCCACCTGTGCTGCGTGCTGGCCGATGGTGCCGGCGGGCACGGCGGCGGCGACATCGCTTCGCGGCTGGCGGTGCAGGAGCTGATCGGCCGCTTCTCGCTGCAGCCGTCAGAGCGGGCGTCGGAACTCGAGGGCCTGCTGCGTACCACCAACGATGTGCTGATCAGCGAACGGGTGCCCGGCACGCCCCGGCAGGACATGCACAGCACCGTGGTCTGCCTGGTCGTCGACTTCGTTCATCACCGCGCGCACTGGGCGCATTCGGGCGACTCGCGCATGTACTGGTTTCGCGGCGGGCGGGTGCTCGACCGCACACGCGACCACAGCCTGGTGCAGGGCCTGGTCGACAGCGGCGTGCTGACCGCCGACCAGGTGCGCGTCCACCCCAAGCGCAGCGAACTGCGTTCGGCGCTGGGCATCGCGCCCGAAGTGCTGGAGGTCAGCGCCCGCGAGGGCCAGGACAACGTGCAGCCGGGCGACGTCTTCCTGCTCTGCACCGACGGCCTGTGGGAGTACCTCGACGACGCCGTGCTGGAACGCACGCTGAGCGCCGCCACCAACCCCGGCGCCTGGATGGGCGAACTCGCCGCCGAGGTGCGCACTGCGGCCAGCCACAAGACCAGCCACGACAATTTCAGCGCGCTGACGGTCTGGACGCGCGCCGCGCCACCGGCCTGAACTCAGCCGGCCCCGAAGGAGACGACGATGGCGATGCAAGTCTGCATGGGGGCGATGATGCAGTGCTCACAGGGCGTGGCGCCGAGCACGCTGGTGCCGACGCCGAAGACCGTGATGACCAGCAACATGGTCGCGGCGAACATCCTCGACCACATCCCGATCGTCAACATCCCGCCCTTCGGCATGTGCCGCAGCCCGGCCAACCCGATGGTGGCCGCAGCCACTGCGGCGGCACTGGGCGTGTTGACGCCCATGCCCTGCATACCGGCCACGCCGGCGCCCTGGATGCCGGGCGCGCCGACCGTGCTGCTGTGCGGCGCGCCGGCGCTCAACGACAGCTCGAAGCTGATGTGCATCTGGGCCGGCACCATCAGCATCAACATGGCCGGCCAGGTCACACACCAGATTCCCTGAGCCCGCGCGTGCAAGCCCGGAAGGGCTTGCACGGCTGGCGAAGGCCGAGCGGCGATTTCACGCCGCTCGGCTGAACGCCGCGCCCCGTGCGGCGCGGCGTGGGCTCAGGGCGGCGGCGTGGCGCGGCCGATCTCGACGCGCCGGTTTTCGGCGGCGAAGGGGTCCTTGGTGTTCTTGGGCGCGTTGGCGCCCACGCCCACGGGCAGGATCATTTCCTTGTCGGTGCCCAGTTCGACGAGGAAGTCGCGCACCGCCTCGGCACGCTTCTGCGACAGCTGCAAGTTGAAGGCGGCGGCGCCGGAAGCGTCGGCATGGCCCTCGATGCGCACCGCCTTGCTGGCGCCACGCTTGGACTTCAGCACCTCGGCGAAGATCTCGAGCTGCTTCTTCAGCATGTCGGGCAGTTCGGCCGAGCCGAGCTTGAACGACGAGGCCGGCAGCGAGTAACGCACCGCGGGCTTGAAGCCCATGCACTTGAAGCCGGCGGCCTTCAGCTGTTCGCAGGCGTCCTCGGGAAAGAGGCCTTCGGCGACGGCCTTGGCGTCGGG
>Ga0105047_10015859_pt1 | contig 11851 bp, 11 predicted proteins | sample MAT04_FD_78384 | JGI IMG/M metagenome (GOLD analysis project Ga0105047, IMG submission 78384) | Freshwater microbial communities from Lake Fryxell liftoff mats and glacier meltwater in Antarctica - MAT-04 (megahit assembly) | ecosystem: Environmental > Aquatic > Freshwater > Ice > Liftoff... | reverse complement strand
TCGTAGTCGTATGCATTCGTTCGTAGTGCCCCGCTTTAGCGGGGCAACCCGAACCCCGCTAAAGCGGGGCACTACGAACATCAAGTAACCGGCTTTAGCGGGACACTACTAACAAGGTGGGTGCTGCCCATGCGATTCATCATCTGCCTTTTGCTTTCAGCATTGTTGACTGACATCGTGTGCGCGCATGACCTTTGGCTCATCCCGCCAGAGAGAGCCGAGCCGGGCAAGGTGGTGAAGATTGTAGCCCATTCGGGTGATCTTTTTCCCAAGAGCGAGCAGGCGCCCGATCCCTCGAACTTCGTCAAGCGCCGGGTGCTTCATCCCGATGGAACCGAACACGAGATGACGGCCGATGGCACGAAGGAACAATCCGGTCTGATGCGTTTCACGCCGGAGAAGCCAGGAATTCATCTGGTGGCCATCGAGACTAAGCCAAAGCACATCAAGCTCGAAGCGGCCGCGTTCAACGAATACCTCGTCAGCGATGGCTTGGCTCACATTTACCGATTGCGGCATATGGAGAAGTCGCTCGATCAACCGGGAGCGGAGCAGTATCAAAAGTCGCCTAAGGCCATCTTTCTCGTGGGCAAGGGAGAGGGCGATCCGTGCCGTGTCATGGGATTGACACTGGAAATTGTGCCCAAGAAAAATCCGCTAGAACTCAAGGTGGGCGAAACCTTGCCCGTTTTCGTTCTTTTCAAGGGAAAACCGCTGGCGGAAGCCAATCTCGGCTGGGATTGGCCCGGTGCCGGCGAGCGTCCGCGCGGCACGGCACGCACGGACACCAAGGGCGAGGCGCTCGTCCCGATCGCCTGCGCCGGTTTGATGACAATTCGGCTGACGCACATGACTCGTCCCAAGGCGGCCGAATATGAGTGGGAATCGTTCTGGACCACTCTCACCTTTCGGACCGGCGACTAGTACAATAGCCGGGCGTCTTTCATGAGGCGTCCGGAAACATTCCACGTCACGGTTGACCAAGAGCGTCCTTTTTCCTCTTTTACTGATGACGGGAAACACAATGCATGAACCCTACTGGATCGGCGTCGACCTTGGCGGCACGAAGATTTTGACCGGTCTGTTCGATGCCAACTTCAAGTTGCTAGCGCGGGCGAAACAGGCCACGCAATCAGAAGGCGGCGGCCCCGCCGTGTTCGGCCGCCTCATTCAGACCGTCGACTCAGTGATCGCGGAAAGCAAGGTCGACCCCGCTAAGATCGCGGGCATGGGCCTGGCGATACCGGGCCAGATTGTCCCCGGCGGCCGGGTCGTACGCTACGCTCCCAACCTGGCCTGGCGCGATTATGACCTGACGCAATTGATCCCGCCCAGTTGGAAGTGGCCCGTGTTTATCGAGAACGACGTCCGCATGGGCACCTACGGCGAGTGGGCGGCCGGTGCGGCCAAAGGCGCGAAACACGTCTTCGGCGTCTTCGTCGGCACGGGGGTCGGCGGCGGTCTGATTCTCGATGGCAAGCTCTACAATGGCTTCAACGGCCACGCCGGCGAAGTCGGCCACATTATCGTCCACTGGCGCCGCGGCGAGGAACTGGAAGCGATTGCCGGTCGCCGCGCCATGATGAAGCGTGCCCAGGTCATGCTCGATGACGCTCCGAAGCGTGTCCGCAAGGAGTGGAAAGGCGTTAATGTGGCGGCAGTCAAGAGTTCGCAACTCGCGGACCTCTATCAAAAAGATGATCCGGTCGCCGTGCAACTCGTCGACGACGCGGCTCGAGCCCTCGGGGCGGCGATCGGCAGCGTCATCAACTTGCTCAGCCCTGAAGTGATCGTCATCGGCGGCGGCGTGGCCGGCGCCCTGGGCGAGAGCTTCCGCGAACGGGCCTGGGAAATCGCCCAGCGCTATGCTCTCCCCCGCGCGGCCGAGGGTGTTCGTTGCGTGCCGGCCGCCCTCGCGGATGATTCCGGCATCGTTGGCGCCGCGTCGTTCGCTCGCGATCAATTGAATGCGAAAAAGTGAGGTTTGACGCGATGAACGCCGAGTGGAAATCCCGTTACGACGCCGGCATTCACGCGGCCCAGGCGGCCGGCAAGGTCGCCCTGGGCTACTTCGATACGGCCGTCGCGGTCGAGTTGAAAGAAGATCATAGCCCGGTGACAATCGCCGACCGCAACGCGGAAAAGACACTGCGTGAACACATCCTGAAACACTTCCCGGATGACGGATTCCTCGGCGAGGAGTTCGGCGACTCGCCCGGCTCAACCGGCTATCGCTGGATCATCGATCCGATCGATGGCACGCGTAGTTTCATCCGCAATATCCCCATCTGGGCGACACTGCTCGGCCTGGAATATCGCGGCGAGATGCTTGCGGGCATCACTTACATTCCCGTCTGGAACCAGACCTTTCGCGCCCTGCGCGGCGACGGGGCCTATCGCGACGATCGGCGCATCCGCGTTTCGGACGTCCCGCGTCTCGACAAGTCGCTCATCTCCTATTCCAGCTTCGGTTTCTTCAAGAAGGCAGGAAAGCAGGAAGCGTTCGCGACTCTGCTCGCCAAAACAGAACGCTCCCGCGGCTATTCCGACTTCTACGGCTTCATCCTCGTGGCGCAGGGGTCGGTTGAAGTGATGGTAGATCACGGCGTCCACATCTGGGACGTCGCGGGACTCCAGGTCATCGTCGAGGAAGCGGGCGGCCGTTTCACCGACTGGGACGGCAAGCGCACGATCGATCGACCCGACGTGCTGGCCACCAACGGCCGCGTACACGACGCGGCACTTGAGATTCTGCGGTAGGATCTACTGCAATCTCGTCGCCGTCGCCGTAGAATATAGTGCCAACCCCGGTTCTTCACTTTCAGGAGTTTTGCACTGATGAATCGATCGACTCTCATTCTCTCGGCTTTGTTGGGCACATTCCTCGCCGCCCTTCCCTCAATCGCGGCCGATGACGACAAGTGGGCCAACATCAGGGGCAGCGTGACCTATCCCGGCGCCCCGCCGAAGCAGGATCCCATCGTGCCGGGCGTTGACAAAAACGTGTGCGCGAAAGATCAAGCGGCGGGCTTACTCGAAGAGGACTTCATCATCAATGCCAAGAATAAGGGCCTGAAGAACGTCTTCGTCTGGATCCGTCCCATTGCCGCGGAGAAGGACGACAAGTTCCCCAAGGATAAGATCCACCCGGATCTCGTGAAGCCGGCCAAGCCGACAGTCGAGATCGATCAACCCTGCTGCCGGTTTATCCCGCATGTCCTCGGCGCTCGTGAAGGGCAGAAGATCAGCATCAAGAACTCCGCCCCGGTCGCTCACAATGCTAAGTGGTCGTCGAAGAACAACGGCGACATCAACCCGCTATTGCCCGCGGGCGGCGTCTTCAACAAGCCGGAAGAACTGGTCTTCGAACCGGGCGAGATCGTCCTGCAGTGCAACATTCACGGCTGGATGAAGGCGAGCGTCCGCGTGTTCGATCATCCGTACTTCGCAATCACTGATGAAGACGGCAACTTTGAAATCATGAACGCCCCGGTTGGCAAGTACAGCCTGTACGTTCACCACAACGCCAGTGGCTGGCTCGGCGGCGCGGCGGGTCGCAAGGGGCAGCCGATCGAGATCAAGAAGGGCGGCACGGACGTCGGCGTCTTGAAATGGTAGTAATTCATCGTGAAGCCGCGAGGCCGAGTCTTTGGAGCGCTCCGCTCCAAAGACTCGGCCTCGCGGCTTCACACTTACATCCGCTCGACAGTACGAATCCCCAGCAATTCCAGCGTTTTCTGAATGACGCGTGCCGTCAGGTCGCAAAGCAGCAATCGGCTGTCGCGGAGGGCTGGCGTCTCCGCCTTCAGCACGGGGCAGTTTACGAAGAACGAACTGTACGCCTTTGCCAGATCCCACAGATAACTCGTCAAATGATTGGGCATCGCCTCGCTCGCGGCCACGTCGAGCGCCTCGCTCCAGCGCAGCAGTTGCAGGGCGAGAGCTCGTTCGGCTGGCATTTCCAGCAGCACTTCAGGCGGCGTGGCCCGCAGCGTCTCCGCGGCGATCTCGGCCTTCCGGAAGATGCCCCGGCAGCGGACATAGGCGTACTGCATATAGGTGGCCGTGTTACCGTCGGTGGCCAGCATCTTCACGAAACTGAACTTGTAATCGGATGTTCGATTCTGCGAAAGGTCGGCGTACTTGACCGCGCCGAGGCCGACTGTTTCAGCGATATCATTGCGTTCTTCGGCTGAAAGTTCCGGCACGTCTTCGTTCCGACTGCGCCGATCCGCGAGCGTTTCTTCGTATTTGCGGGCACCCATGATGACCGCTTCATCAAGGAGATTAGCCAGCGTCACGGGATTGCCTTCGCGTGTCTTCAACGGCTGGCCGTCGTCGCCGAGTACGGAACCGAACGAAGTGTGCTGCATCGAGACGTTGCCATAACCCCAGCGTGCGGCTTCCGCGAACAGCGTTCGGAAGTGCAGGGCCTGTCGGGCATCGACGACGTACAACATCGTATCGGGTCTGAATTGTTCGATGCGAAGCTTGATCGTCGCCAGATCCGTGGTCGTGTAGGTGAAGGCCCCATCTCGTTTTTGGATAAGGGCGGGTGGATCTTCCTTGAGCTTCTCCTCGGTCGTTCTGGGAACGTTGCCCTTGGCGTTGGGAATGACGACCGCACCGTCGCTGTCGAACGCGATGCCGCGTTTCTTGAGATCCTCGACGATTCCGGGCAACATTGGGTGATAGAAACTCTCGCCATGCATATGGTCGAACTTCACATCGAGACGACGATAAATTGCTTCAATCTCCGCCATGCACGCGGGCATGAAACATTTCCAGAGTTCGACATTCTCCGGATCGCCCGCGTGAAGCTTGACCGTCTCGGCCCGATAGGCCTGAGCGACGGGGTTGTTGGCATCGCCCTCGTCATCGTCATCTTTGGCCTTGGCATGCTCACGCACCAACTTGTAGAGGCGAGCTAGTTCGTGCAACGTGTCAGTCTTGAAGGCAGCCTCGTCGCGAAAGTTCTTGTAGCCGTACAGCAGCATGCCGAACTGCGTGCCCCAGTCGCCGAGATGGTTGTCGCCGACGACCCTGTGGCCGAGGAAGCGTAAGAGTCGGCTGAGGGCTTCGCCGATGATGGTGCTGCGCAGGTGGCCGACGTGCAACGGCTTGGCGACGTTGGGACCGGAATAATCGATGACAAAGGTTTTCGGCGTCACCAGCGGGACGATGCCGATGCGCTCATCGCCGCCAATGGTTCGGATGGCCGACGCCAGCCAGGCGTTCTTAAGACGCAGGTTGATGAAACCCGGTCCGGCGACGCTCGGTGCCTCGATCAAGTCGTTGGCCGGCAGTTTGCTGATAATCTCGGCGGCGACTTCCGGCGGTTTGCGCTTGAGGACCTTCGCCAACGGCATGGCGAAGTTGGCTTGGTAGTCGCCATGCTCGGCATTCTGAGCTGGCTTGATCATCGCCAAATAGTCCGCCAGCTTGGCGGGATCGGCGGCGAGTCCGGCCAGGATTGGCTGGAAGAGAGTTTTGATTTCAGTGAGAAAGTTCATTGGCTGTTCGTTAGGTGGGAAGCGTCATTCAACTATCCGTGGCGAGCCGCTGCTTTGGCCGTGATCAAGCGATTGACGGGACTAAGAATCGGTAGTTTCCAACGGTGTGGTCGAAGATGTCGCGGCAAGAGGAGACACTTTTGCTCATCGATCCATTCTTCCACGTAGGGAAGGTCGTGGCGGGTCAGATAAGCAATGTAGCGATCTACCCAATCAGGAGGGCACGACAGAATTTGCCATGAGCGGAATATGCTCGTGCGAATTTCGCCGATCAATTCATTCTCAACAAAAGATTCATCGTTCGACGAGTAACGAATGGAGCCGTTCCGATCGACTTTGTGGCGAATCGATGCCGATTCAAGCCGTGCAATCAATCGCTTATTGAGCTTTTCATTCGCAAAACGAAAGGAAAGATCCAGCGACATGCGAATGAAATCCTTGTTTAAGACGGCATCATGTATGGGGTTGAATGCCCGCAATTACAATTGCAAGGGGCACCGCCGGGCGTGTGACAACCGGCCGCGATGCACAGCTCTTCCGATACCTTTCTCGCTTGTCGAAAGGTGTCTCCGTAGCCGACGAATACTCTGCCCGCACAGCCGGGCCGGCAACTTCCCCACGCCTTTGTCGTGGAGCACCATCGATTTTTCTTGGGCTTCGGAGGCATCTCAATGTCGCGAAGTCGAATAGTGGTCCGCGTACGATTCCTTGAATCGCGTTTAATGAACAACAGTCGTTTGAAATCACCCTATTCCCGTTCCCAATCCACGCGTTTGGCGTCGGCCCAGAGTTCTTCCAGGGTGTAGTACTGCCGCGTGTCCGGGTCGAACACGTGAACGAGGATGTCGCCGTAATCTTGAATGATCCACTTGCTGGCTTCATAGCCTTCGATGCCGATGCGCTTGTCCCCCTCCGCGTGGAGGGCGGCGTCGATGCCTTCTGCCAGCGCGTGGATCTGCCGTCGGCTGGTGCCGGTGACAATCACGAAGTAATCGTAGAGAGGGGTTAGCGCCCGCATGTCGAGGATGACTATGTCGCGGGCCTTGTTGTCCTGAGCGGTGCGGGCACACAAACACGCCCGTTCACGGGCGTCACTCAGTATCCGGGCTGGTGCACTATCGAGCGTCGCGGTTAGCAAGTGACCTCCTTCGCGGCATGGGATAACCGGGAGGTAGTCACGCACGGACAAGCCGGACGCGGCTTTCGTGTCAGTGCTGCCGTGGAACACCTCCCGTGCTTCGAAACGATCGAACCATGCCACATTGGGCTCGCGCGCCGATGCGCGAACCTCTACCTACATCATCTCGGCCTTTTTCGCAAAGGTCAAGAAGGGAATCCAGAAACCTTCATTCATTCGTCACGGTTCAGCCTCGAATCACTCATTCTATGGAGTTCAGACACGCCCGGCCTTCCATAGGTTCTCACCCTTCGCGAAATTCATATCATCGAAGTCATCGTGTAGACGCCGGTGCTCGAGCGCTCCCCTCCGGGTCGCGGCTTTACAAGAACTTTTCTCTCTTCGGAGTTCGACCGATGCCGAAAGTGATGATCGCGCCTGCTCCTCTAGCTAAATTGCAGGGCGAATTTGTCCAAGTTTTGAAGCGGGCCGGGTTCGAGCTCGTGTATCCCCCACATCAGAAACAGCTGCTTGAAGACGAAGTAATCGATCATCTCAAGGGCGTTTCGGCGTGTTTAGCCGGCTCCGAACCCTATACCCCAAAGGTTTTTGAAAAACTTCCCGATCTCAAGATCATCGCCCGGGCCGGCGTGGGTTACGATGCGGTCGACGTTCAAGCCGCCACGGTACATGGCGTCGTCGTCACCATTGCTCCCGGGACCAATCAAGATTCCGTTGCCGAGCATACGTTCATGCTCATGCTGGCTCTCGCCAGAAATCTGCTCAGCCAGCACCTTCCCATCAAAGAGGGTCAATGGTTGCGGCAAGCGAATCTTCCCCTCCGCGGCCGGGTGCTCGGGCTCGTCGGCCTTGGCCGCATTGGCAAGTCGGTCGCCCTGCGCGGCATTGCCTTCGGGATGAAGATAGTCGCTTATGAGCCATTCCCGGATAAGGCCTTTGTTGAGAAACATGGCATCAAGCTTCTGACACTTGAAGATGTGCTGAAACAGGGCGACTATGTTTCTCTTCACCTTCCCGCATCCGCGGAGACTCGCCACCTCATCGGAGCGAAGAATCTACCCTTGATGAAGCCGACCGCCTTCCTGATCAACACAGCCCGCGGCGCCGTGGTCGATGAAATGGCCCTCGCCGAAATTCTCAAGGACAAGAAGATCGCGGGAGCGGGGATCGACGTCTTCGACGAAGAACCGCCGTTGAAAGATAACCCGATCCTCAAGCTCGATAACGTGGTGCTGACCTCTCACACGGCCGGGGTCGATACGCAATCGCGCGACGAGATGGCTCTACTCGCGGCCCAGTGCATCGCCCGCATCTCACAGGGCGAGTGGCCGACCGAGTGCATCGTCAATCCCGAAGTGAAGGCCAAGTTTAAGTGGAAGGCCTGATGGCAAAGTCACTCTTCATCGCGGTTGGGCAAGACGGTTTGCGGATCGCGTCCGCGGATGGAGCGACCTGGCAACACGCCCAGACCGGCAAGGAAGGCGAGACCTACCGGGCCGCGGCGGCGGGCAACGGCGTCTTCGTTGCCGTCGGCTCATTCGGCGGCGGGAACATTCTTTCCGTCACTTCCGACGGCAAGACCTGGAAGTCGCAAAACCTGGACGCTAAGTATGTAAAGTACCTCCGCGGCCTCGGCTTCGGCAACGGGTACTTTCTCGGCCTCGGCGGTGACCCAGGCTCCGTCGGCAGTTCCAAGCCCTTCGTCATGACGACCGAAAAAGGCGAGAAGTGGGACGGGCCTTTCGACATCCCCGGCAAGCATATCCTCCGCCGGGTCGCGTTCGGCAATAAACTTTTCGTGGCCGCCGGCGATCGCGGCCGACGAGCCGTTTCAACGGACGGAAAAGTGTGGAAGGACGCCCCGGAAGGTAAAGCGATCGACACACTCGTCGACATCGCGTTCGGCAATGGCGTTTTTGCCGGGGTCGGACTGCACGGTCTAAGGCTCATTAGCAAGGATGGTCTGACCTGGACGAATCGCCAGGTAGGCGAAGAAGGGGAGCATCTCAACACCATCGTCTGGGCGAAGGATCGGTTCGTCGCCATCGGCGCCGGGGCAACGTTCTTCTCGCCGGACGGCATCACCTGGGAGCGCAAGGCAAACGAGAACGCCCCGCAGACGGCCGTTTATGGCAACGGTGTTTTCGTCGGGGCTCTCTGGAAGGGGCGACTGCTGCTCTCGAAAGACGCCGTGAAATGGAACGAAGTCCACAAGGCCGAGAAACACGTTGAGGCGTTAGCGTGGGGCGAAGTGTGATTAATCTTGAAAGCCCAGGGACGGCCGTCCCTGGCCTTTGGAGTTCAATACGTTACCGCGGAAACACAACCCGCCCCGGCGTCGTCGTGCGGATGCTGTAGAGCGTGCCGCCCGCCGTGACGTAGAGCGTCTGCCGATCGGCGCCGCCGAAGGCGCAGTTGGTCACTTCGTCTTTCGGAACGGGCAGGAAGGCCAATTGTTTCCCGTCGATGTCGAAGACATAGATGCCGGCCTTGACGTCCGTGGCAGGCTCGAAGGGCGGGCTCGCCTTGTTCAGACCGCCGGCAACATACAAGCGCCCTTTCGAATCCTGCTTGATGCCGTCCGGCCCGCGCCCTTCACCCCAATCGTGCAGCATCTTCTTGGTCGACAGGTCGACAGACCCATCTTTTTTCAACTCAAAGCGGTAGAGTTTCCGAGCCCCGTTTTTCACGTTGTTGTTATTGTCAGCCACGAAGAGGTACTTGTCGTCCGCGGAAACGAGAACGCCGTTTGGGCGTTCCAGTTCGCGGCCAATGATCCGTTCGACTTTCTTGTCCGCGTCGATGCGGTAGACCCCTTCGACGATCTGGTTCTTCTCATCAGTCATTTCGAGGTGTTTACGCGGGCCGTAGCACGGATCGGTGAAATAGATCCGGCCTTGTGTATCCACGGTGATGTCGTTCGGCTGGTTGTAGCGCTTATCGCCAAACTTATCGGTCAGGACGGTGATCTTGCCGTCGAGCTCCGTACGCGTCACTCGACGTTGGACGGGTTCGCACGCTAAGAGACGACCCTGAGCGTCGAAGAGCAATCCATTCGTTCCCGCGTTCTTGCGATAGACATTCACCTTTCCCATGGGGTCGAGCTGATTGATGTTTCCGTTATTCCCGCTCATGAGGATGCCGAGTTCGGGATGCCAGGCCGGTCCTTCTCCCCCACCCTCGGCCTCGACTTTCAGGGCGGCCTCCTTGACGAAGATTTCGTCCTCGGCACGAGAAAGTGTGGCCAAACTAACGACAAAAGTGATGACAAACAAATAGCGCATGGTATGATCTCCCACTCGTGAATCGGGCGTACAATGTTTTAGAGCACTCCACCAATCACTTTCAAGGAAATGTTTGAATGAAAGCACTCATTCTGTTGGCGGAAGGATTCGAGGACTTGCACTTCTTTTATCCCTGGTATCGGCTGAGGGAAGAGGGCATTCGCGTGACGGTGGCGAGCGCGACGGCCCAGGTGCTGACCGGACTGCACGGCTACAAGATCGAGCCGGACATGCCGATTCACGAGTTGAATCCTTCGGAATATGACATCCTGATCATCCCGGGCGGCAGTTCGCCCGAAAAATTGCGGCTGCGTGAAGAGGCAGTCGACGTCGCCCGGACGTTCGTGGAAGAAGACCGTATTGTCGCGATTATCGGTCACGGGGCGCAGCTACTCATCAGCGCGGGGGCGATCGACGGCCGGGTGCTGACGTGTGCTCCAGGCATCCGTGACGATGTGCGGGCCGCGGGCGGCGTCTATCGCGAAGAAGCTGTCGTGGTTGCCGGCACGCTAATTAGCAGCAGAGTTTCGGACGACCTACCCATGTTCTGCCAAAAGATCATCGCGAACTTGACCGCCAAAGCATGATGAAAGGTGAGCGCCTTGAACAACGGATCACTCCGATTCCTGCCGATTATTATTGGCATGGTCGTTCTCGCCGGTTACGCGGCCAAAGGCTGCCGCGAGGGACCATTCGGGCGTTCGCAGATTGTTACGATTTCGCCCGAGCAGGAACTCTCGCTCGGCCGACAGGCGTACACGCAGGTTCTTACCAAGGAACGCGGCAACGTCATCCAAAAAGGGCCGATCGTTGACGAGGTGCGTGAGGTCGGCAACCGCCTGCGCCGAGCTTCCGAAGACCCGGCCATCCGTGAACTGCTGAAAATCAGCAAGGACTTACGGCTCGACTGGGAATTCAACATCATCCAGAGCAAACAGATCAATGCCTTCTGTCTGCCCGGTGGGAAGGTAGCGATCTACACCGGTATCCTACCGGTGTGTCAGACCGATACGGGCCTGGCGGTCGTCATGGGGCACGAGATCGGCCACGCTCTGGCCCGCCATGGCGCCGAGCGCATGGCTCAACAGCAGATGGTCGCCATCGGCCAGTTGGCGGTCGCGTCCTCTATCGGCAATCTCGATTATCGCAAGCAGCAGATGGTTTTGGGGATGCTCGGCGTCGGCGCCCAAGTCGGTGTGCTTCTCCCGTTCAGCCGCAACCATGAATCAGAGGCGGATCACATCGGCATCGTTCTCATGGCGGCAGCCGGGTACGACCCTGCCGAGGCGCCAATCTTCTGGGAACGGATGGGCAAGGCCGGTGGCGGCCGCGGGCCGGAGTTCTTGTCGACGCATCCCAATCCGGAAACGCGCGTCGCTGACTTGCGAAAGTGGATGAGTGAGGCGATGGCCATTTATGACCGTTCTCCGCACGTCAAATCGCGGCCGTTGCCTGCCATCACCTATCCCTGACCCATTGACGTCACTGTGGGCATTCAGGCAGCGTGGCGATCCTTTGCTGAAAAGTGAGCGATGCGAATTGATTTGACCTCATTCGAAGCGGTCGGAACGCTGGTTTGGCGCTTGAGGACATGAGTCCGGTATGTCGCTTGCGCCAGTTCCATCACGCGCACCTGGAAATCCCGAAAGGCGGCAAAACGCCGCTCAGGATGATATCGCCAGCAGGCGAACCGGATCCTCGCACCGAGCACCATCAACTGAGCCCAGCGGCGTGTTCTTCGTACGCGGTGAAGCATTCCAGCGCGGCCGAGCTCCACGTCTCTCAATTTCATGACCATCGGATCGCTCGGGAGATTGGTGGATGCAGCGAAGTATCTCTCGCAAAAATTCCGCTCATGCGTGTCGCAATATGCACTTTCGCCCCAAGCGTAGCTCCAAATATTGTCGAAGATCTCG
>Ga0105047_10015856_pt1 | contig 11853 bp, 12 predicted proteins | sample MAT04_FD_78384 | JGI IMG/M metagenome (GOLD analysis project Ga0105047, IMG submission 78384) | Freshwater microbial communities from Lake Fryxell liftoff mats and glacier meltwater in Antarctica - MAT-04 (megahit assembly) | ecosystem: Environmental > Aquatic > Freshwater > Ice > Liftoff... | reverse complement strand
TGATGCGCGGCGGCTACACGGGATTCCCACAGTCGATGTTCGCAAACGCAATGTGGAGATCGGTGGCCCTGGACGCCATCAACAACCTATTTTTCCAGGCACCGAATTTCGACGCCAACATCCAAAACCGCCCCCAAATTATTGAGGTGCGGGAATCTCAGTTCACGATTGACGGAAAACTCACATGGAAAGGGAGGGACAATCTCTACGCGCCGCACCCGATTCCGCCGCGGGCGGCGGGCGGCACGCCGGCCGACTCGATGAAGCTCTGGGAGAAACTGACCGGCCAGGCGGAACTCGGGTCCCGAACCGCCCCCAGTCTGATCCTCCGCGCCGAGATGGAGCGGCTGGTGCCGGCCGACGATTACTTGCCCGCGATTCGCCAGCGGCTCGACCCCATCCTGAGCCATCCGACGCTGGGCCGGATCGGGCCGGACTGGAATAGCGTCGGCACCGGCGAGGCCTACGTCCGGGCACTGCGGGCGGAGGGCAAGGACGTGCGGTCCGCGGCGTTCAAGGCGGAGCCGCTGCCGGCCGGGCCGGTCGTGGTTTTGCGCGAGGGGCAGCCGCCGGCCGGGTTCAAGTTGCTGCAGGAGGCGGTCGATGCCGCCGTCACGGGCGACGCGATCGAGGTCCGCACCGACGCGAACGTCGGCGGGGCGGTCTTCAAGGGCACGGGCCGCGTTCTCGTCGTGCGGGCGGCCCCGTGGTACACGCCCCGCGTGGAGCCGCTCGTCATCCGCGGGACGGATCGCCTCACGGTCGAGGGGCTGGCGTTGGTCAACGCCGCCCCCGGCATCCGGGTCGAATGGGCGAACAAGAAGAGGCTCGACGGCGGGGCGTTCGTGGCGGCGGCCCCGATCGGGTCGTTGGTGCGGGCGGCCAACTGCTCGTTCCACGGCTCGGGGGACCGCCAGACGTCCCTCGACGTGGTGTTGGAAGCCAAGAATGCCGAGACGCCGGAGGTCGTCAACTGCTGGATGGACGGGGCGGTGAATGGCTACCTGATGGGCGGCCACCGCGTCCGCATCGCCAACACGCTCCTGCACGCCTTCGAGGTGACTGGCAGCGAGGGCCGCGAGCCGTCGCTTCAGTTCCTCCAATGCGCCTTCTGGCAACCCTCCCCGACGGCGATGCGGCCCGCCCTTCTCGGTGTGACGCGCGGGGCTGGCAAATGGGACGTGACGGCTCGCGGGTGCCTGTTCGAGACCTACGGCTTGTTGCAGGCGTCGTACCACCAGATCGGCCATTGGTCCGGGTCGAAGAACCTCTACCGCGTGGGGCAGCCGCTCTGGCACGACACCGAAGGTGCCCGCTGGGTCAACGACCCCCGCATGCTCGGCCTGCTCGAATGGCAAACCCTGTGGAAGAGCGACGCCGACTCGGCCGAGGCGAAGCCGGTAGCATGGGATCCCGCCGAGTGGGAAGTGCTGATCCCGAAGGCCGGGGCGAAGCCGGTCGGGGCCGACCCGAGGCGGGTATTGGGAGGGGCGGCGGCGAAGTGACGGCGGCCTCGATCATTCCGGCTCGCCGGGCCGGGCGGTAAGATACGGGCAACGTCATCCCCTTACCGGAGGACCGCCGTGGGCGAAATTCGGGTCAAGGTACTCATCACGAACGCCGTCGATGACGAACTGGTTCGCACCGGTCAACTCGGGCGCGACAAGGTCCGCACATACGAAGCGGATGCGGTGGTGGATACGGGAGCCGTGCGGTCTGTAATCCCGGCGCACGTCCTCGAAAAGCTGGGCGTCAGCCTCCGCGGGCGGCGGGTGGCCGAGTACGCCGACGCGCGGAAGGACGCGGTCGGTGTGACCGGCCCGATCCTCATCGACATCCTCGGCCGCGACACCCTGGAAGAAGCCCTCGTCCGCGGCGACGAGGTGCTGATCGGCCAGACCGTGTTGGAAAAGCTCGACCTGCTCGCCGACTGCGCCAACCGCCGCCTCGTCCCCAACCCGGCCCACCCGGACCAACCCGTCTCCAAGGTGAAATAGCGGCCGGAGCCAGCGCCCGTTCAGGCGGGACGGGCCTGCCCTTCCGACCGGCCCGGCATCGTCTGCAGCAGCGCCCGCAGCACGGCGTTCACGGCGTCCGACTGCTGGAACGCGGCTGCCACCTCGGGGTCCAACACGACCAGCCGCCCGCCCTTCTGGAGGGCCGCGGCGAAGCGGTTCGGCTTGGCCTGCCGGTAGTCGAACTGGTACTCGTCCCGCAACTCGTCACTCACGGCCCCACCCTCCCATCGGGTTCTCTTCGTGCCGCCGTCGCTCGCCCGGACTCGCCGCCCGGGCGCTGATGACCCGCAGGTTCGGTGGCCGCTCGGTGAAGCTGACGACCAGCAGTCGGCCCTGCTCCGAGAAGCCGACGAGGATTTCGCGGGCCTCGGCGTCCGAGTGTTCCGGATCCGGGAAGATTGCGGCCAACGGGTCGGCGAACGCGGTCGCGGCCTCGGCGAACGACACCCCGTGCTTGCGGAGGTTGGCCTCGGCCTTGACATCGTCCCACTCGAACTCCATCGCCGCTCCCACGCCCGGAGCCTACGGCACCGCGTCCCTCTGTTCACAGGTTACAACCGGGGCGGGTGGGCGGGAAGTGTTTCCGTCGACGGATCGGATGCCCCGCTGTCTCGGCTTCAGACTTCTCGGCGTCATACCCTGCCAAATCCGTTCCCGCGCCCGACACCCGCCCCTGCCACATTGACACCATTGGGCCGGACACGCAGCCGCCGAAAATCGGTAATGCCCGACCGATAATCGACTTGCGCCGCTCGCATCGTGCGGCACGCGGGTTGCTTGCGATCCGGACACCGCATTCGTTCTGTGCCACCGACGGAGACCTTCGGTATGGGTGCCAAGCAGATTTCTTACGCCGACGACGCCCGCCAGAAGCTGCTCGCGGGGGCGAGCAAGCTCGCCCGGGCCGTCCGCTCCACCCTCGGGCCGCGCGGCCGCAACGCCGTCCTCGACAAGGGCTGGGGTAGCCCCACCGTCACCAAGGACGGCGTCACCGTCGCCGAGGACATCGAACTCCAAGACCCGTTCGAGAACATGGGCGCGCAGCTCGTCAAGGAGGCCGCGTCGAAGACCTCCGACGTGGCCGGCGACGGCACCACCACCGCGACGGTCCTCGCCGAGTACATCTTCCGCGAGGGGTTGAAGGGCGTCGCCGGCGGGCACGACCCGATGGCGCTCGTCCGCGGCATCCAGAAGGGCGTCGACAAGGTCGTGGACGAGCTCCACAAGATCGCCGACCCGATCGACCCGAAGGACAACAAGGCGATCACCGAAGTCGCCACCATCGCCGCCAACAACGACAAGGAAATCGGCCAGAAGCTGGCCGAGGCGATGAAGAAGGTGGGGGCCACCAACGGCGTCATCACCATCGAGGAAGGCAAGACCGCCGAGACCGTGGTGAACGTCGTCCAGGGCATGCAGTTCGACCGCGGCTACCTCTCCCCCCACTTCGTCAACAACCAGGAGAGCGTCACCTGCGAGTTCGACAACCCGTACATCCTCATCTACGAGGAGAAGGTCAGCACGGTTAAGACGCTGATCCCGATCCTCGAGTGGGCGAGCAAGCAGAAGGAGCCCCTCATCCTCATCGCCGAGGACTTCGAGGGCGAGGCCCTGGCGACGCTCGTGCTGAACAAGCTCAAGGGCGTGCTCCAGGTGTGCGCGATCAAGGCCCCCGGGTACGGCGACCGCCGCAAGGCGCAGCTCGAAGACATCGCCGTCCTCACCGGCGGCAAGGCGATCTTCAAGGACTTGGGCGTCCAGCTCGACGCCACCTCGGCCGGGCCGAAGGGGGAGACGACGCCGACGGTCGTGAGCCACCTCGGGCGGGCCAAGAAGGTGCGCATCGACGCCGAGAACACGACGATCACCGAGGGCCGGGGCGACAAGAAGGCGATCGACGGGCGGGCCGAGTCGATCCGCAAGGAGATCGAGAAGACGGACAGCGAGTACGACCGCGAGAAGCTCCAGGAGCGGCTGGCGAAGCTCGCCGGCGGGGTCGCCGTGGTCAAGGTCGGCGGGGCGACCGAGACCGCGATGAAGGAGCGCAAGGCGCTGTACGAGGACAGCCTGCACGCGACCCGGGCGGCCATCGCCGAGGGCATCGTGCCGGGCGGCGGGGTCGCCCTGCTGTACGCCCGCCGGGTGCTGGAGAAGGGGATGAAGGGCGAGGGGGACGAGGCCCAGGGGTTCGCCGTGTTGTACAACGCCCTGGCCATGCCGTGCCGGCTGATCGCCGAGAACGCCGGCCAGGACGGGACCGTGGTGGTCGCCAAGATCCTCAAGGCGAAGGACAAGAACCACGGGTACAACGCCGACACCGACAAGTACGAGAACCTGCGCGAGGCCGGCGTCATCGACCCGGTGAAGGTGACGCGCAGCGCCCTCCAGCACGGGGCGAGCGTCGCCGCCCTGCTCCTGACGACCGAGGCCATGATCGCCGACATCCCCGAGCCGAAGAAGGCCGGCGGCGGCGACCACCACGACCACGACCATGGTGGCGGTGGCATGGGCGGGATGGGTGGCATGGGCGGGATGGGTGGCATGGGCGGGATGATGTAAGGCGGAGTGTGAGGGGTGGTGTGAGTGTGAGTGGAAATCCGGACCCCCGGCCTTTCGCCCACACTCACACCCTCCGCCGACTCCGAACACACTGAATACACACACTCACACTAAATACTCACTCTCGGAGTCTCACACATGGCCAAGAAGCCCGAAGCCGCCCTGTCCCTCCGCCCGCTCGACGACCGGGTCGTGGTCGAGCCGCTGGAAGCCGAGGAGAAGACGAGCGGCGGCATCCTCCTGCCGGACACGGCCAAGCAGAAGCCGCAGCAGGGGAAGGTGATCGCGGTCGGCCCCGGCAAGTTGTCGGAGAAGGGCGTGCGGACGGTCGTCGGCGTTAAGATCGGCGACACCGTGCTGTTCGGCAAGTACAGCGGGTCGGACGTGGAGGTGAGCAGCCGCGAGCTGAAGATCCTCCGCGAGAGCGACATCCTGGCGAAACTGGCGAAGTAACACCCACACCGATTTCACCGCGGAGGGCGCAGAGTACGCAGAGATTGAGAACCGTGTTCAAATCAATCTCATCCGTTTTCTCTCCGCGCCCTCTGCGTTCTCTGCGGTGAAAATCTTCTGGAGATCATTTAATGGCGAAGCAACTGCTCTACACCGACGACGCCCGGAAGAAGCTCCTGGCCGGGGCCGAGAAGCTGGCCAAGGCCGTGGGCATCACCCTCGGGCCGACCGGCCGGAACGTCATCATCGACAAGTCGTTCGGCGGCCCCACCATCACCAAGGACGGGGTCACGGTCTCGAAGGAGATCGAACTCGCCGACCCGTTCGAGAACATGGGGGCCAAACTCGTCAACGCCGTCGCCCAGAAGACCAGCGACACGGCCGGCGACGGCACCACCACCGCGACGGTCCTCGCCCTGGCCATCTACCAGGAGGGGCTGCGGCACACGTCCTTCGGGGGCAACCCGATGGGCGTCAAGCGGGGGATCGACAAGGCCGTCGCCCGGGCCGTCGAGTACCTCGAAGGGAGCCTCACCAAGCGGCTCACCAAGAAGGAAGAGATGCAGCAGGTGGCCGCCATCTCGGCCAACAACGACCCGAAGATCGGCGACCTGATGGCCAACGCCTTCGAGAAGGTCGGCAAGGACGGCGTCATCACCGTCGAGGAGGGCAAGACCTCCGAGACGGTGCTGGAGTTCGTCGAGGGGATGCAGTTCGACAAGGGGTACATCTCCCCCTACTTCGCGGCCAGCAGCCCCGACCTGAAGTGGGAGCCGGAGAACGTCCTGGTCCTCCTGTACGAGAAGAAGCTGTCGAACGTCCGCGAGTTCCTCCCGCTGCTGGAGAAGGTCGCCCAGGCCCGCCGCCCGCTGCTCATCATCGCCGAGGACGTGGAGGCCGAGGCGCTGGCCATGCTCGTGGTGAACACGATCAAGGGGCTGATCCAGGTGTGCGCCGTCAAGGCCCCCGGGTTCGGCGACCGCCGCAAGGCGCTGATGGAGGACATCGCCGTCCTCACCGGCGGGACGTTCATCAGCGAGGACCGCGGGATGAAGCTGGAGAACGTCACCCTCGAAATGCTCGGCAGCGCCGACCGGGTGTCGGTCGAGAAGGAGAACTGCACGATCATCAACGAGAAGGCGGACAAGAAGCGGGCTGACGCGATCAAGGCCCGCGTCCAGACGATCCGCACGCAGATGGACCAGACCGAGAGCGAGTACGACAAGGAGAAGTTCTCGGAGCGGCTGGCCAAGCTCGTCGGCGGGGTGGCGATCGTCAAGGTCGGGGCCGCGACCGAGGCCGAGATGAAGCAGACCAAGGGGCGGGTCGAGGACGCCCTGCACGCGACCCGGGCGGCCGTCGCCGAGGGCATCGTCCCCGGCGGCGGGACGGCCCTGCTGCGGTGCGTCAAGGTCGTCGAGGAGCTGGCCGAGAAGCTCAAGGGGGACGAGCGGACCGGGGCCGAGATCGTCGTCCGGGCGCTGGCCCAACCGGCCCGGACGATCGCCGAGAACTGCGGCAAGGACGGGGCCGTGATCGCCGACGAGATCGTCACCCGGGGCGAGAAGAACGCCAACATCGGGTACAACGCGAACACGGACGAGTACGTGGACATGCTCAAGGCGGGCATCCTCGACCCGCTCCGCGTCACCCGCAGCGCGCTGCAGAACGCGGCCAGCATCGCCGGCCTGATGCTCACCACCGAGGTGATGATTACCAAGATCGACGAGGACGACAAGAAGTCGCGCGTCTCGGGGTCGGTGGCCTGATCGGGGCGGGCGGCGGCGCGTGGGCAGTGGGCAGTGAAGCAGGGCAACCCGCGTTCACCGCCCACTGCCCACCGGCTATTATGGGTATTGCGTTCCTTCCCGGCCCTCTCTTCACTGCCCACTCCCCACTCTTATGGCCAAGCGGGATTGCTACGAGGTGCTGTCGATCGTCCGGACTTCCACAGAGGTGGAGATCACCAAGGCGTACCGGAAGCTCGCCATGCAGCACCACCCGGACCGGAACGTCGGCGACGCCGACGCCGAGGTCCGGTTCAAGGAAGTGACCGAGGCCTACGAAATCCTCCGCGACCCGGCCAAGCGCGGCGTCTACGACCGCCACGGGCACGAGGGGTTGTCCGCCAGCGCCGGGGGCGGCGGGCAGGCGGCGGCCGGGTTCCACAACCTGTTCGACGACCTGCTCGGCAGCTTCTTCGGCGGCGGCGGGGGCGGGAGTCGCCGCCAGCAGCCGCGCGGCGGGCCGCGCCCGGGCCGCGACATCCAGGCGGTTCTCGACATCGATCTGGTGGAAGCCGCGACCGGGGCGCGGCGGTCGCAGGCGATCCCCCGCGAGGAGAATTGCAAGGACTGTGCGGGGACCGGGGCGAAGGCGGGGACGAAGCCGGCCGTCTGCCGGCGGTGCGGCGGGCAGGGGGCGGTGATTCTGAATCAGGGGTTCATCTCGGTCCAGCAGACGTGCCGGGCGTGCGACGGCCGCGGGCAGGTCGTCACCGACCCGTGCCCCGGCTGCCGCGGGAACGGCCGGGTCGAGGTCCGGCGGACGCTCGAAGTCGAGATCCCGCCGGGGGTCGATACCGGCAACCGCATCCGCTACGCCGGCGAGGGCGACGCCGGCGACCCGGGCGCGCCGCGCGGCGACCTGGAGTTCGTCATCCGCGTCCGCGACCACAAGTTCTTCCACCGCGACGGGCACAACCTCGTCTGCCAGTGGCCGATCACGTTCCCGCAGGCCGCCCTCGGCGGGCCGCTCGAACTCACCACCCTGACCGGCCAGAAGGTGACGCACGACCTGCCGCCCGGCACCCAGACGCACGAGGTCGTCCGCATCGCCGGGCACGGCATGCCCAACCCCCGGGGCGGCCGCAAGGGCGACCTGCTCGTGCAGGTGGTGGTCGAAACCCCGGCCCCGCTGACGCCCGAGCAGGAGCAGCTGTTCCGCCGCCTCGCCGAGATCGGCAAGACGGCGGTGAGCGGCCCGCGCAAGGGGTTCATGGGCAAGCTCAAGGATCTCTTCGGCGGCGAGTCCCCTCCGACCGAGCAGAAGTAACCGGCACGCGCCGAAAGGCGACCTAACCCCCCGCCCCCTTCCCTAAGAAGGAAGGGGGAGTCAGACGACGAGCCTACGGCTCGCCGGGTTTTTCCGGCTCCCCCTTCCTTCTTAAGGAAGGGGGTTGGGGGGTTAGGTTCCGTCCGATAGTCCTAACCGGCACGCCCCCGCCCGTACCCCGAGACGCACGATGGCCGACTCCCCGACCCCCGACGCGATCCCCGTGGACGCCGCCGCCTCCGAACTCGACGCGCTGCGGGCGCGGCTCGACGCGGCCGAGCAGCAGGTGAACAACTACAAGCTGCTCGTCGCCGACTTCGACAACATGCGGAAGCGGCTGACCCGCGACGCCGAGGCGCAGAAGAAGTACGCGGCCGAGTCGCTCATGCGCGACCTGCTGACGGCGCTGGACAACCTCGACCGGGCGCTGGCCGCGGCGAAGAAGGCCGGCGACGCCGGCCCGCTGGTGGTCGGCGTGTCGGCGACCGCGACGCAATTCCTCGACGTGCTGCGCCGCTACGGGGTGACGAAGATCGACTGCCCGCCGGGCACGCCGTTCGACCCGAACGTCCACGAGGCGGTGACGCAGGTGCCGACCAACGACTACGAGCCGGGCAGCGTGGCCCAGGTCGTCCAGCAAGGATATTTGCTGCACGACCGCGTGTTGCGGCCGGCGGCGGTGATCGTGTCGGCCGCCCCGCCCGCGGGTTCCCCGGATTGATGATGTACGATTCGGGATTGGAGATTGACGGGGCACCGACACCCGTCGTGTTTCAATCACCAATCACCAATCTGTAATCGGAAATACGACATGCCGACTTACGACTACGAGTGCAAAGCCTGCGGCCACGAGTTCGACGAGCTGCAGTCGTTCTCCGACCCCGTGCTGACGAAGTGCCCGAAGTGCAAGAAGAACAAGCTCGAACGCCTGTTCGGGGGCGGCGGGGCGATCATCTTCAAGGGCACCGGCTTCTACGAGACCGACTACCGCCGGCCCGGCGAGGCGAAGGCCGACGGCAAGGGCGAAGGTAAGACCGACGGCAAGACCGAGGGGGCCACCGCGGACGCGGCACCGGCGGCGAAGGCCGACGCCCCCGCGCCGGCGGCGGCGAGTCCCCCGCCCCCTCCCCCACCGGCGGCTACGAAGACCGAAGGTGCGGGCGGGGGTAAAAAGGCGAAGTGACGCGGCGGGGCGGGAAGGGCGGGGCGGGTGGGGAATTCCCGAAGTCCGGAGCGGGGGGAACCGATGAGTAAGGCACGGTGCCCGATCTGCGACGCGGCGCTGCCGGGGAACTGGCAGGAGTACCCCGACTACCCGTTCTGCTCGCGCCGGTGCCGGCTCATCGACCTCGGCCGCTGGCTCGGGGAAGACTACCGGGTCGCCGGCAAGGACGCCCGCGACGACGCCTCGACCCCCGGCGAGGAGGGCGAGGCCGACGGCCCGACCCGCTAAACCGGCCGATCCTCCGGCCGTTTCTCGATACGGACCGCCCACCCGTCCCCCCGGGTGGGCGGTCCCATTTCCCCCGGCCCGCCGGCTGGCATTTGGCTACAATCGAATGTCGCCCGACCCATTCTCCCGTTGATCCGGTTCGGATTCGTGGCACAGGTCTCCAGACCTGTGCGGCCTTCACAGGTCTGGAGACCTGTGCCACAAGACGGAATCCGCTCCCTACTGGTGCCGCGTGACGTACCTCATCGACGGGTACAACCTGATGTTCGCGGTCGGGCTGGCGAGCCGCAGCCTGCCGAAGCACGGGCTGGAGCGCGCCCGCACCCGCTTCCTCGACTGGCTCGCCGACGCCGCCCGCGGCCGCGACGGCTTGTTGCGGGTGGTGTTCGACGCCCAGAACGGCCCGATGCCGTCGTCGGAGTACGGGCACGGCGGGGTGCGGGTGGCGTTCGCGTTCCGCCAGACGGCCGACGAGATGATCGACGAGCTGGTCCACGCCGACCCGCTCCCGGCCCGCCTGACGGTCGTGTCGAACGACAACCAGGTGCGCGACGCCGCCCGCCACCGCCGGTGTGCGGTGCTATCGTGTCAGGCGTTCGTGGACTGGCTGATCGACGACCGCCCCGAGGCGCGGCCGCCGGCGGCGGCGGACGACAAGCCGGAGGCCGACCCGTCGGCGGGCGAGATGGCCGCCTGGCTCGCCGCCTTCTCCGCCCCGCCGAAGAAGCGGCGTTGAGCGACGTGACTTGCTTCGGGCCGTGAGACTTCGCTAATTTGGTTGTTGCGTGATCGGCCCGTGACCCGAATTGGACGCCGGAATGTCAACCGCCCCGGAATTGGAGCCGGAAGCCGCTCCGGATGAGCGAACGAAGCCGCCGTTCCTGCGGCGAGTCCGCATCCGCGGCTACAAGAGCATCGCCTTCTGCGACGTGACCCTGGAACCGCTGACGGTGTTGGTGGGGAGAAACGCCTCGGGGAAGAGCAATTTTCTCGACGCGCTAGCATTTTTACGCGATCTCATGGAGATGCGGACCACGGAAGCTGTCAATGAGCGCAAGGGTTGGCGGGCAATTCATTGCCGTGACAATGGTATCCCTGACATAGAGATGGGATTTGAGGCGACATTCCTCAGCTACAAATCGACTTGGGATGCCGAGTACAATTTCAAACTTGGAATAGGAAACCAGAACCAAATCCGAGTGACTCGTGAACAACTGATGCTCACCCAGCACGAGAAGGGTCGTCGCTGTGGGTATCGTGTCTCGGACGGTAAGCTCGAATGGGTAGGCCAAGAACACTTTACCAATGGCATGCAGCTGGCGAGGGACGAAAGTGAGCCGCCGATAATTCCAGGTGAAAAATTAGCGAACCCTGAACTATTCCGCCAGCGACGGTACGATAGGCTTTTTCTGAGCGTTATCGGTACATCACCCTTTCTCGATCTCGCAGAGGGGTTGCGGGCTTCTGCCGTGTATAATTTTTCCCCCGCCGCGATCCGCATCCATCAGCCCATTACGGCCAGCCCCATTTTAGCGCGCGAAGGGAGTAACCTCGCGAGGGCGATCGAAGGGCTGCGCGAAATTGAACCGTTAACCGTTGACCGTATCGGGCAGTATTTAACGGCCATAGTAGATGGAATCGAGAGCTTCCACACAGTCGAGTACGGAGATTATGAAACAGTCAAATTTCATTTCGCAGCCCGACACGGGGCATCGCCCCAACCATTTGACGCATCGAGTATGTCCGACGGGACTCTCCGAGTCCTTGCATCTCTAATCGCGGCCTATCAGATCGTTCTACCATCTGGTTTCCCCGGCTTCATCGGCATCGAGGAACCCGAAACCGCACTACATCCGGCCGCGATGCGTGCGCTGGTGGCCGCACTCGACGAGGCCACGCTGCGTACGCAAATCCTCCTGACATCGCACTCGCCCGACTTACTCGACGCACCCGAGATTAAGCCAGAGTACGTCCGCGTCGTGGAGATGGTCGAAGGAAAGACGCTCATTACCCCGCTTGACGAGGCGAGTGTGAGTATCGTGCAGGACCAACTCAACACCCTCGGCGGTCTCGAACGGGACCGGCAATTCGAATTGAACCACGACGACCTCGACCGGCAAGCGGCACTCGCCCGGCAGGAGCGCCCCGCCCCATGACCCTCTACGTCGCGCCCATCGTCGAAGGGGAAACGGAAGAACGGTGCGTCAAACTGCTCCTTTCGCGCATCTGGCGGGATCTGTTCAGTGCCGCGGACCGCGAGGAGCTGTGCGTCCTGGAACCGAACCCGGCCAACCGGGCGTCGCTGGTCAAACCGGA
>Ga0105047_10015854_pt1 | contig 11854 bp, 8 predicted proteins | sample MAT04_FD_78384 | JGI IMG/M metagenome (GOLD analysis project Ga0105047, IMG submission 78384) | Freshwater microbial communities from Lake Fryxell liftoff mats and glacier meltwater in Antarctica - MAT-04 (megahit assembly) | ecosystem: Environmental > Aquatic > Freshwater > Ice > Liftoff... | reverse complement strand
TGGGCGGCAATCCGGCCCACCTACTTGCGGCGCCATTCGGACTGCATGGTGTGCAGCGCGACGAGAAGCCCACTCTGGATGCGCTGAACGCGCTGGGAGTGGAGCGGGTCCGGCTCTTTTTGTGGCAGGATGGCGTCGTCGATGCCGAGAAGCGGGTCGAGACGAATCTCCAGGCCAACGGCTTCCAACTCGGCGAGATCAGCTTTGGGCAGATCCGGCTGCCGCTGTACCGCCTCGACCAGCGCCCGCTGCGCCCCATCGACACGATGATGGCGCCGGTCGGGGCGCGTTTCGGCCAGAACCTCGAGCTCGCGGAGGCCTGGATTCGGGCGGATGCGGTCCAGGGCGATCTGTTCCATGCCGCGCTGGTGTGGCGGCCGATCGCGCCGATCCTTCAGGACTACAAGGTTTTCGTGCATGTTCTCGACCCGACCGGCAGGGTGGCCTTCCAGCGCGACAAGCTTCCGCTCAATACCCGCCAACCGATGACGCGCTGGGCGCCCGGGGAGAGCCTGCGCGATCCGTATACGCTCGCCGTGCCGCCGAACCTTGCCCCCGGCGACTACCGGGTGACGGTCGGAGTGTATGACCCGGTCTCGGGGGCTCGCCTCCCCGCGCTCGTGGCAGGCGCCCTGGCGCAGGATGGCGCGGTCACGTTGGGCACGTTGCGGGTGCGAGCGCGCTGAGGGCAGAAGCCCATTTTGGCCACCGATCAGGCGGACGCGCGCGGATCCCGGGGCCACCCAGATCGTCATTCCGGCCGGCGCGGCGGAAAATCGGTGAACCCGTAAGGTGGCCCGATGTCGGTTCGCGTCGATGGATCCGGAGTGCGGGCCATCCGAAGGGTTGACCGGCGACGCCAGCGTTGCACCGGGGAGAGGTGGTCGCGGGTCGACTTAGCCAGCGATGAAGCGCAATTCGGCGGCGCTGACGATCAGGGCCCGCTCCGGGCTGTCTTCGCCGGGAGCGGTTTCGCTGGCGGACAAGCCAAACGAGGCGGTCAGGGCTGGACGGAAGATGAAGTCGAGCACCCCAAAATTCCGCCCGGGCACCTGGCGCAGATACAGATACTGAAAGATGTCGAGGCCGGTGTCATTGGCCCGGACCGGGAAATAGCTATAGCGCACACCCGTCGCGAGGTCGGTCCGGGTTTCGGGCGGGCCGACGGTGGCGTCATCGGGACCCGTCCCGATCCGCCGATGGTATTGCAGCGCAGCGTAATGCGCGTCGCCGCCGTATCGCTGATCGATCACGCTGCGGGCCGCGCCGGCCCCCGCGTTGTAAGCCAGCCCGGCCAGCGCCACATAGCCGCCAAACGCGGCCAGTTGTTCGCGCAGGAACAGGCCGCCGCACAGAACCTGGGCGAACAGATTACGGCCTTGAAATGCGGCGCTGAAATCGGCGTTCAGGGAGTCGTCGCTGCGCGGATCGCCGGCCGGCGCGGCAAGCGCATCGAGCTTGAGTTCGCGCGGGAGGCGCCGGATGACGCCTGCGCGGGTCGAGGGGATCACCTGGAGCACGCCATCACGATGATTGGGATTGGCGCCTTCGACGCAGATATGGGCCTTGAGGAGGAGGACGGGCAGCCCGAGGGCCCTGGCGGCCCGGGCGATGGCCGGACCCAGGCTGAGCGCGTTGGCCGGCGGATCGGCCGGTGGCGGTGGCGGCGTGGCGGTGGTCTCGGTGAGGTAGACGTCCGGGCCGAGCAGGAGGGCGGCAAAGCCGTTCGTGCCGGCCGGAAAGTTGATCGAACTCAGCACCCGCACAGGGAGCCAGACGACGGGCGGCGCGTCAAGGGCAGGTCCGCTGGCCTCTACAAAGTCGCCGCGGGCGAGCACGCCCAGGAGCGTGTCGGGGCTCGTCGACGGCGCGTTGCGCAGGCGCAGCCCGGAAGCCGGCACAGTATCAGGGTTTACGGTGTAGATTGCCATCGTGCGAACGAGTGTAGCCCGAATGGGGTGAAGAGAGAAGCCTCGCGGGTGCATTCGCCGTTGGGGTAATATCCCACCCGAGATTGCGAAGGTGACAGGAGGATTTCACGCGAAGACGCGAAGCCTTTGCTTTTTTCGCGACTTCGCGGTTTCGCGTGAAATGCCCCAAACGGCGAATGCACCAAGCCCCCCACCCATCCTGGGGTGACGTTACAATCCGCGCCATGAGCGCGAACACGCTGTCAGTCCCCTCCTCTCAGGTCAAGAGCGCCTCCGGCGTTACGTGGGATCTCACGCCGTTGTACGCATCGGTTGACGATCCCGCGATCGATCGGACTCTCTCCCAACTCGACGAAGATGTCCGCGTTTTCGACACCGCTTATCGCGGCCAGATTGCGGCGCCGGGCGGGCCGACCGCCGCGTTTCTTCTGGCGGCCTTGCACGCTTCCGAATCGATGTCGGACCGGGCCAACACGCTCTTCGCCTTCGCCCAGCTTCTGTATGCCGCCGACACGACCGGTGACGCCAACCGGAAGCTCGTGCAGCGGGTGGAGGAGCGCCTGACCGCGCTGCAGAACCGGGCCTTGTTCTTTGACCTGGAATGGCTGCAGGTCGAGGACGCCGCCGCCGCCCGACTGGTGGCCGACCCGGCCCTGGCCCGCTACGCGCATTATCTGGCGAGCTCGCGGCGCTTCAAGCCGCACACGCTTTCGGAGCCGGAAGAGCGCCTGATCAACGACAAGGACATGACGGGGGTGTCGGCCTGGGGCAAGCTCTTTACGGAGTATGTCGCGTCGCTGCGCTTCAAGATCGAGATCGACGGCACGATCCGCGAGCTGAACCAGAGCGAGATCCTGAGCCTGACCCGGGTGGCCGACCGGGCAACCCGTCAGCGCGCCCATGAATCGCTGTATGCCACCCTCGCGGCCCACCAGCAGGTCTTGTCGTTCATCTACGACACGCGCTTTCAGGACCACCTGGTGACGTCGCGCGTGCGCCAGTATGGCGACCCGATGCAGCCACGCCATCTGGCCAACGATGTTGACGCGCCGGCTGTCGACGCGATGATGACGGCCGTCGAGCGCAATTACCCGCTGGCCCATCGCTACTGGAAGCTAAAGGCGCGCCTGCTGGGCCTGCCCAAGCTCGAGCTCTACGATCAATACGCCCCGCTGGGCGAGTCCCGCGAGCGGATCACCTTTGACCAGGCCCGCGAAACGGTGTTGAGCGCGCTCGAGCGCTTCTCGCCCCAGTTTTCCGGGATGGCGGCCCAGTTCTTCGCTGAGCGCTGGATCGACGCCGCCCCGCGCGGCCAGAAGCGCGGCGGCGCGTTTTGCTATGGGTGTTCGCCGTCGAAACCGCCCTATATTCTGATGAGCTACAACGACGATCTGCGCGACGTCATGACGCTGGCGCATGAGTTGGGCCATGGGATGCACGACCTGCTGGCTGCCGGGCAGACCCCGTTCAGTTTCCACCCCTCGCTGCCCGTCGCGGAGACGGCCAGCGTGTTTGCCGAGATGCTGACCTTCGACGCGATGCTGGCCCGGATCGACGACCCGGAGAGCCAGCTCAAGCTGCTTTGCGCCAAGATCGAGGACAGCTTTGCCACGGTGTTCCGGCAGACGGTGATGACCCGATTCGAGCAGAAGGCCTATGCGGCTCGGGCGAATGGGCGCCTGAATGGCGAGCAGATCGGCAAGCTCTGGCTCGAAGCGAACGCGCCGTACTACGGCGATACCCTGGCGATGACGGCCGGCTACGAGCACGGCTGGTCATATATTCCGCACTTCATCGGGACGCCGTTCTACTGCTATGCCTATTCGTTTGGCGAACTGTTGGTGCAGGCCCTGTACGGGATGTATCGCCGGGAGGGCCAGTCGTTCGTGCCCCGCTACGCTGCGTTTCTGGCGACGGGCGGGAGCCAGTCACCCAGCGATCAGGTGAGCTCGATGGGTTTCGACATGGCCGATCCCGCCTTCTGGCAGGTCGGGTTCGACGAATTGGCCCGGCGCGTCGAGCGGGCCGAGAAACTGGCGAGCGCGCTGGGGCGGGGTTAACTGAGAGATCGCCCCGGACGCAGCGGCACTAAGGCGGCTCTTATTCGCGAGAACGACAATAACTACATTAACTTGGTTTGGATTCATGGAGGTTATCGATGGGAGCAATGACGAGCGCGGTTACGGACACCGCTTTTGAGACGGAGATTGAGAAGTCGAAGGGCCTGGTTCTGGTCGACTTCTGGGCCGAGTGGTGCGGGCCCTGCAAGATGATCGCGCCGGTGTTGGAGCAGGTTGCCGGCGAGAATGCCGGCAAGATCGCCATCCGCAAGCTGGATGTCGATGACAACCCGAACACGGCCCGGCGCTACGGGGTGATGAGCATCCCGACCATGATCCTATTCAAGGACGGCGCGCCGGTCGAGCGGCTGATGGGCTATATGCCCAAAGAGCGCCTGATGAACAAGATCCGGCCGCACCTGGGCTGATCCTCACCCCTCAGTCCGTTCCTACGAGCAAGATCCCCCGCCCCGGCGTACGCCGGGGCGGGGGATCTTGCTTTTCGGCATGTTTCTTTCCGCGTTTTCGGGTTGTGTGTCCTTGACATCCAGGCCGGCCGATGGATAATGACATTTATTCTCAGATACGCTTAATCACAAGGAGGAGAAAAACCCAATGTCTACACGCAAACTCAGCGCGGTATTTGGATTGGCCGCGGTGGGCAGTATGCTTCTTTCGGCCTGCGGCAGCAATGCCACCCCGATCGTTGTGACTGCGCCCCCGGTCATCGTCAGAGAGACGGTTGTTTCGATCCAGAAGGAACAGTCGACTGTCATCGTCACTCAGGCCGCTCCGGCCACGGCCACGCCGGTGCCTGAGTGGTCTCGTCCACACCCGATTCTGGCTGATGTCAAGGTCCGCCAGGGCATCGCCCATTGCACTGATCGTGACAAGCTGATCGCCTCGGTCTACGAGTATGTGCCGGACGCGGACAAGCCCAAGCTCCGCATGGACACGTTCATGCCGAAGACGGGTCCGTTCTATGCGGCCAACAATCCGAATGTTGTCGACTATGCCTTCGACAAGGCAAAGGGCGGCGCGTTGCTCGAAGCTGCTGGCTGGAAGCTGGCGGAAAAGGCGACGGTTCGGGCGAACGCCAAGAGCGAGCCGCTGACCTTGCGCTTCACCACGACGAATGCGCAGTTCCGCCAGACCTGGGGCGCGGTATTCACCAAGCAGATGGCGGATTGCGGCATCGTCCTGCAGCCTTCCTACATCCCCGGCACGATCTGGTTTGGTTCCGCCTCGGGCCTGCGCCGACGCGACTTTGACCTGGGCGCGTTCGCCTGGGTCGGGCAGGCCGATCCGGGCGGCACGACCCTGTATGCTTGCGAGCAGATACCGACCCCGGCCAATAACTGGGACGGCCAGAACTATATGGGCTGGTGCAACAAGAAAGCCAGCGATGCGGTGAAGGTCGCCAACAACACCCTGGCCATCGAGGATCGCAAGAAGGCCTATGCGATTGTCCAGGAGGAGTTCACCAAGGACATGATCTCGCTGCCGCTGTTCCAGCGCGCGGAGACCGCCGGCTACAACAAGAACCTCAAGGGCATCAAGTTCAACACGACTGAGTACTACACGGCCAGCGCCGATCAGTGGGAACTCGCCGGGAAAGACACCGTCGTGATCGCCCTGACCCAGGAGCCGGCCTCGATGTATTCGGCGGCGGAGAGCGCGGCCGTGCAGCGCATCGCCGCCAAACTCGTGTTTGGCCAGGCGTACACTCAGAACGACTACAACTTCCAGCCTGTTACCTATGCTGGCGACAAGCTGCCGACGATCGAGAACGGCGGAACCAAGAAGGCGGATGTCGACCTCAAGGACGGGATGCGCATCGTGGCCGCCGACGGCAATGCCTATGACTACAAGGGTGGCAAGCTGATCGACCTGAAGGGCAAGGAAGCCACCGGGGTGAAGGTGCTGGATGCCGCGAACAAGGAAGTGGACGCCAAGGATGGCGTCAAGCTGCCCCAGCTCGTCATCACCGTGAAGGGCAAGCCGGACAAGTGGAGCGACGGCGAGAAGATCAAGAAGGCCGACTACGAGCTAGGCTTCAAGATCAGCTGCGACAAGGCTTCCGGCGCGACGAGCTACTTCACCTGCGACCGGACGAGCAAGGTTGAATTCGTCGACGACGAAACCCAGATCGTTACCTATGCGCCCGGGTACCTGACCCCGATTTACTTCCTGGCCGGTTTCGGGGCATACCCGAGCCACCAGGTCATCAAGAGCAAGGGCCCGTACGAGGGCAAGAAGCTGTCGGAAGTCGCGGCCAAGGACTTCGCGACTCTGCCCGAGATCGCCGAGACGCCCCTGGGCGCCGGCCCGTACATCCTGAGCAAGTGGGAGAAGGGCCAGCGCATGATCTTCGATGTGAACAAGAACTACTGGAAGGGCGAGGTCAAGGTCAAGAAGGTGATCATCCAGTTCTTCGGCGACACGAACGGCGCGGTGGCGGCCCTGCTGGCCGGCACAGTCGACATCGTTGGATCGGAGACCCTGGGCGGTGGCGCCGAGGCCAAGACCGTGTTTGACGCTTCCAAGGCCGGCAAAGTTGCTTCCGAGAACATCGCCAGCGCGACCTGGGAGCATATCGACTTCAACTTGAACTCGCGGTAATACCGTCCGCGAGACGTATCCGCCCGTATGAGTGTTCACCGACCAGGTTTCCGCCGGGGCGGGGAACATCCATATGGGCATGACAAGCGGGGGCGCAGGGATCCTGCGGCCGTGCTGACTGGAAACGCTTGACAGACCCTGTTCCGGAGGCGATATCCTCCGCTCCGGCCTACGCCAGCGCGGGGGATATCGCCTCCGGAATTGGGTATTACTGGGAGCAACGCCATCAATGGTCAACTTCCTGATCCGCCGCATTATCGCCATGATTGTGATGTTCCTAGTCATCACTTTCGTGGCTTACAACGTGCTTTCGCTTGCCCCGGGAGGCCCGCTTCAGGAGTTGCAGCAGCAGCAGCAAAACAATGCCAACCGGCTCGATCCGTTTGCCATCGAGCGGGTCATGGTCAGATACGAATTCGACCTCGATCTGATTCCGCGCTATACCCGCTGGCTGATGGGCCAGCCCAATGGGCCGCTCAACCTGTTTGGCCAGGAGATGTTTGGAGCCACCCAGGTCGGGTGCCTCAGAAAGGGCGAAACCATCTTCAAGTACCCTGATGGCAGAGTCGTCGTCAGCGACTGCGAGGTGCCGGTATATCTCAATGACCTCAAAGGCCGGGCGGTGAGCAAGGGCATTCTGGCCCTGGACTTTGGTACTTCCCAGGGTGTGCTGCGCGGCAGGCCGGTCAGCGAAGTGCTCAACAGCCGGATCGGGCTGACCCTGCTGTTGCAGGGAATCAGCTCCCTGCTGGCCCTGGCGATTGCCGTTCCACTGGGGATCTACACTGCCGTGAAGCAGTATTCCAAGCTGGACTATGCAACGACTACCGTCGCTTTTCTGGGCTCGTCGCTACCCTCCCTATTCTGGGGACTCATGGGCTTGCTCGTCTTCGCGGTCCTTTTCAAGCAATGGGGTTTGCCCTATTTTCCGGCGGGGACCTTTGTCTCGAACACGCCCCAAACCGTGCCGCTCATTGGGGTGATTGAGCCAGAGAGCTTTGGGGATCGGGCCTGGCACCTCATTTTGCCAATCCTGATCTTGACTTTTGTCAGCCTGTCCGGATGGATCCGCTATATCCGGGCAAGTGTGCTGGAAGTGCTCAAGCAGGATTATGTGCGGACGGCTCGGGCCAAGGGCTTGACCGAGCGGGCGGTGATCCTCAAACACGCCGTGCGGAATGCGCTGATCCCGTTTATTACGCTGGTGGTGACCATCCTGCCTGGCCTGGTTGCAGGGGCCATCATTACCGAGACCATCTTCAGCCTGCCCGGGGTGGGGAATCTGCTGGTCGCGGCCATCTATGGCTCGGACTACAATGTCGCGATGGCGGTTCTGCTCTTGAGCGTGGTGCTGACCCTGATCGCGTATGTGTTGGCGGACATTTTGTATACGGTCGCCGATCCCCGCATTCGTCTGCGTTAGTAAATATGGCCATCACCGCGATCAATCCCCAGAAGGAAAACGAGAAATCGCGCAAACCGCTGGCCCGGGCCGATACCCAGTTCAGCATCGTCGCCCGCCGGTTCCGGCGGCATCGCCTGGCCATGGTGTCGCTGCTCGTCCTGGGCGTGATCTTTGCCGCGTCGATATTGGCCAGGCAGATCTCGCCCTTTGAGCGCGACTACCTGAATGTCGAGTCTGGGGCGAAGTTTCTGCCCCCATTCTCAACCAGTCCTGAAACGGGGGCCATACACTGGCTGGGCACAAATCAGATTGGGCAGGACCTCTTCACGCGCCTGATCTACGCGGCCCGCATCTCGCTGACCACGGCCATCCTCGCCACAACCTTGTCAACCCTCGTGGGCACGATCCTGGGCACGCTTGCGGGCTATTTTCGCGGTATTGTCGACTCGGTCATCCAGCGGGTCATCGACTTCTTTTCGAACCTCCCCACGCTGCCGATCCTTTTGATTCTGACGGCCGTCCTGGTTACCGATCCTCGTCTGATCCCAATTCCGACGTTCTTGATCAAGCTCCTCCAGGCGATCATGCTTTTTGATCAGGAGCGCGAGGCCCGCGTCGTTGCGGCCCTGATTCTCATCCTCACCCTGCTCGGCTGGACGGGTGTGGCGCGTCTGATGCGCGGCCAGGTGTTGCAGGTGCGCGAGCGCGAATTTGTCGAGGGAGCCCGGGCCCTGGGGGCGAGCAGTCTGGCCATCATCACCCGCCACATTGTGCCCAATGCCTTTCCGCCCGTCATCGTCGCCTTTACCCTGGGTCTCGCGTCGTCCCTGACCGCCGAGACTTCACTCAGCTTCCTGGGGATCGGGATCCAGAACCCGATCCCGACCTGGGGGAACATGTTGGCGTTTACCCAGAGCTACATGTTCGAGCGGCCGTATCTGCCGCTCATCCCGGCCTTTCCGATGTTTCTGTGTTCGGTGGCCTTCAACTTCATCGGGGATGGACTTCGAGACGCGCTTGATCCGCGCCAGACGAAGTGATGCTTATCAAGTAGAATCGGCCCACTCGCGCAGGCGGGCCCTATTGGCCCGCAGTTCGGGGAATGTCGTACTCGTACTCATTACAATCCGCTTCCAGGAGTAGCCAATGTCAAGCACCAATGGACGCGCCAGGGACGCGAAGAGCGACCTGATGCTCGAGATCAAGGGTCTCAAGACCCAGTTCTACACCGAGGACGGCGTGATCAAAGCCGTGGACGGGGTGGATCTGTACGTCAAGCGCGGCGAAACACTCGGCATCGTGGGCGAGTCAGGCTGCGGCAAGAGCGTGACATCGCTGTCCATCATGCGCCTTGTTTCCGCCCCCGGCAAGATTACCGAAGGCAAGATCATCTTCGATGGCACCGATCTGCTCAAGATTCCCGAAAAGGAAATGACGAAGATCCGGGGCAATCGGATTTCGATGATCTTCCAGCAGCCGACGACGTGTCTGAACCCGGTCTTCAAAATCGGCGACCAGATTTCGGAAGTGCTGAATATTCACCAGTCGCTGGGCAAGGAAGCGGGCCAGAAACGGGCGATTGAGCTGCTGCGGATGGTCGGCATCCCCTCGCCCGAGAAGCGCGCCCAGGCATATCCGCACGAGATCTCGGGCGGCCAGGCCCAGCGCGTGATGATCGCGATGGCCCTCGCCTGCGCGCCGGAATTGCTGATTGCTGACGAGCCGACCACGGCTCTCGATGTCACGATCCAGGCCCAGATTCTGGACTTGATGCGCGGGTTGAAGGAAAAGACGGGCACGGCCATCCTGCTCATCACCCACGACCTGGGTGTCATCGCTGAAATGGCCGACAGGGTGGTGGTGATGTACGCTGGGCAAATCGTGGAAGAGGCCGACGTGCGGACTCTGTTCGCCAAGCCGCTGCATCCGTACACCAAGGGTCTGCTTGGATCGATTCCGATCCTTGGCATTGTGCGCGACCGGCTGGACGTCATCCCCGGCTTTGTGCCGAATCTGTTGAACCCGCCCCCGGGTTGCCGCTTCGAGCCGCGCTGTGAAATCTGCACAGGCACGGCCCGCGAGCGCTGTCAGGTTGAGAATCCGCCGCTGCGCGAGGTTGAACCCGGCCACTGGGCCCGCACCTGGCTCTACGACTAACCGTCTTCCCTCCGACTTAATCCATGAACAACACAAACGCCAAACCAGCAGCCCTCGACGGCACGACCGCAGAAGACCTTTTGCGGGTCGTGGACCTGGTCAAGCATTTCCCGATTCGCGGCGGGCTGTTGCAGCGCACTGTGGCGAACGTCAAAGCCGTCGACGGGGTTTCCTTTACGGTCAAAAAAGGCGAGACGCTCGGGCTGGTCGGCGAATCCGGATGCGGCAAAACCACCATTGGCCGGACGCTCCTTCGGCTGGTCCCGGCGACGTCAGGCAAGGTTGAGTTCGAAGGACGCGACATCTTTGGTCTCAAGGGCGCCGGCCTGAAGGCGATGCGCAAGGACATGCAGATCATCTTCCAGGACCCGTATTCGTCGCTTGATCCGCGCATGCCGATCGGCGAGAGCGTGGGCGAGGGCCTGCTGGTGCATGGGCTGCGCGACTCGCGCAAGCGCAACGAGATGGTGATCGAGATGCTGCGCAAGGTTGGCCTCGAGGACTATCACGCCCGGCGCTACCCGCACGAGTTTTCGGGTGGCCAGCGCCAGCGCATCGGGATCGCCCGCGCGCTTGCTTTACGGCCGAAGTTCATCGTCTGCGACGAGCCGGTCTCGGCCCTCGACGTGTCGATCCAGTCGCAGGTGTTGAACCTGCTCAAGGATCTGCAGCGCGAGTTCGGGCTGACCTATCTCTTCATCGCCCATAACCTCGGCGTCGTCGAGCACATCAGCGACCGGGTCGGGGTGATGTATCTGGGCAAGATGGTCGAACTGACCGACCGCGAGACGATCTTCCGCGATCCGCTGCATCCCTATACCAAGGCGCTTCTTTCGGCGATCCCGATGCCGGATCCGACCCTCAAGCGCGAGCGGATGATTCTGCAGGGCGACGTGCCCAGCCCGGTCAATCCGCCCAAGGGTTGTCGCTTTCACACCCGCTGCCCGTTCGCGGTGGACAAGTGCAAGGTCGACGAACCGCCGCTCGAGGAGCTTAAGCCCGGCCACATCGTGGCATGCTGGGTGGCCAAGGAACAGGTCGCGCAGGAGAAGGCCGCCCTGGCCCGATAATCGTCGCGGAGACTTGATCCGGCGCGGAGCCCTGAGCTTGTCGAAGGGCCCGCGCCGTTGCATTTTTCGCGCGTTGGATGCCAGTGGATCTCGGCCGCGGTATGGGTCCCGCGCCTTCGCGCGGGATGACGGGCAACTTGATGAGCTGCCCCGAACTATGGCGACAATAGGCGGATGATGCACACGTCCAACCGCGTAATGCTTAGGGCGTTATCGCTGCTGAGCGCGCTGGTTTGCGCGGCCTGCGCCGCCCAGACGAGTTCGACGCTGACGCCCGCGCCGACGGTGGCGCCCACCGCCACGCCCCGGCCCGCGCCGACGGCCACGCCCTCCGCACCCTGGAAATTATTGTGGGGCGACGAATTCGATGGGCCGCGTGATGCGCTGCCTGATGCGGCCCGCTGGAGATTCGACATCGGAGGCGGCGGATGGGGCAACCGGGAACGTCAGTTCTATTCAGCCGGCGCGGCCAATGCCAGCCTGGATGGAAACGGGGCCCTGGTGATCACGGCCCGCAAGACGACCGCCGAACAAGCCCGCGATCTGTTGTGCTGGTACGGTGATTGCGGCTATACATCGGCTCGCCTGCAAACGTCGGACACTTTCACC
>Ga0105047_10015852_pt1 | contig 11855 bp, 8 predicted proteins | sample MAT04_FD_78384 | JGI IMG/M metagenome (GOLD analysis project Ga0105047, IMG submission 78384) | Freshwater microbial communities from Lake Fryxell liftoff mats and glacier meltwater in Antarctica - MAT-04 (megahit assembly) | ecosystem: Environmental > Aquatic > Freshwater > Ice > Liftoff... | reverse complement strand
TCGCCGGGGCTCGGCGCTGCACGATCCAGTTGTCGCCGGAGATGTCTGCCATTTGGTCGGGCAGGGTCGAAGAAGGGCATCGGAAGACTTTGTACTTCAATTCGCACATGCCGATATTGCGGACGGTGGCGTTCGCGCTGGCCGGGTCGCCGGCAACGCCGGGCAGGCCAGCCGCCCACTGGTCGTTGGAAATACCGTCCTCGCGGAAGGTCAGACCTTTGAAAACGCTGTCTTGTTCGATGTACGGCATCAGGAACGCGGTCCAGCCACTGCCGACGTTGAACTCGGCGCCGAGTGGCCAGCCTTCGTTCGAATCATGGAACGAGTGGCAGGCGATTCCCAACTGTTTCATGTTGTTCTGGCAGCTCATCCGGGCAGCCGCTTCGCGGACCTTTTGAACGGCGGGGAGAAGCAGACCGATCAAAATGGCGATGATCGCAATGACCACCAACAATTCGATCAGGGTGAAACCGACGCGGCGACGATTCATAAAACGAACCTCCAACAGGGAATGGGTAATAAATATCGAACCGGCACCCTGCTCAGAGGGTGATGTCGAACTCTTTTTGCGTGCCGCCTTTGGGCACGTCGAGGGTCTCGGGCGAGCTGCTCGGGGTTTCGTACTTATCACCGAAGATATTTTTGACCCCACCTTCCACTTCACTCGGCTTAGCGTCCGCAGGGACGGGCTTGCCGGACTTCCCATCCACCCAAGCCACAAACCCGACTTTGTACTTGCCGGCTCGAATGCCTTTCTCGCCTTGCGGTTGTTGGATCTCGAAACGGCCGTCTTTGTCAGTGATGCCGAAGCCGAACGATTGCGGGCCCGTTCCCTCGGCGGGCGCCAAGATCACTTTGCACCCCGGCACGATCTTGCCTTTAAGCTTGACCGTCCCAGTCACCGGGTAGAGCGAAGGCGACCCGCAGCCGGTCAAGAAGGGGAGGAGGGCCAAGGCGAATGCCAATGCGACCGCGCGGATCATGCGAATACCTCAGGGCAAGAAGTCAGTGGATACAGTATCAATCTCAGAAGTGCTAAATTTGAAGGTTTTGTGAAAATTGAGTGAAGACCAATGGCAGGCAAGAATCGTCCCGTCTTGGATCAATCATTCGTGCGTATTATCTCGGCGGTCATCACCCAACGAAATATGTAAACAGTGAAGCGATTCCACTTCAAATCTTCATCGAAATGCAAGCGGATTGCGGGAGACGCTTACGGTCGGTGCGCATATAATTATCTTTCTGTCTGCAAAAATAACAATTTCTAATTGTCCCCTCGGATCGGGAGATACCCATGACGAGCGCGTTTCGCAAATGGATGATCGCGGGGCTTTGCGCGGCTGTTGTCGGTGTGGCGGCCGTGCTCCAAGGGACAGCGACCTCGGCACCCGAGCAACAGCCCATCGCTCCCGCAGCCGCGTTGGACGGGTTCGTGATGGAGCCCTATCTGCAATTCGCGACACGGACGGGCATCACGGTGATGTGCGAAACGCCAACGCCGTCGACCTGCGACCTCGAATACGGAACGGTCTTCCCGCCGGACAAAATCGTCAAAGTAGAGAAGGCCGAAACGCTCCACGAAATCAAACTTGACAATTTGATACCGAAGACGAAGTATTTCTACCGGATGGTCTGCACCGACGCTGACGGTAAGAAGCTCACCGGTAAGCCGGCCACGTTCTACACAGCGATCGATGCGGCCGACGCTTATTCGTTCACGGTCATCGGCGACACGCAGCGGAACCCCGTGGTCACGTCCAAAGTGGCCAAGCTCATGTGGGAGCGTCGCCCGAATTTCGTCCTGCATATGGGGGATGTCGTCGACAACGGCGCCGACAAAAAGCAATGGACCGACGACCTCTTCAAGTCCTGCCAAGATCTCTTCGCCCGGGTGCCGGTTTACCCGTGCATCGGCAACCACGAGAAGAACCACGCCAACTACTATAAGTACTTCTCGCTGCCGAAGCCGGAGTATTATTACTCTTTCAAGTACGGTAATGCCGAGTTCTTTAGCCTCGATACGAACAAACCGGTCGATCCGGAAAGCGAGCAATACAAATGGCTCGATAAGTCGCTCGCGGAGTCGGATGCGAAGTGGAAGATCTGCTTCCACCACCACCCGTGTTATTCGTCCGACAGCGATGATTACGGCAATACCGAGAAGGTCAATTCGACGTACGGAGCGCCCAAACATAAATCGCTGATCATACTGTATGAGAAGCACAATGTCGATCTGGCCATGAACGGTCACATCCACCTTTACGAGCGGACGTGGTCGTTGCGCGCCGGCAAAGTCGATAAAAAAACCGGTGTGACTTATGTCACGTCCGGAGGGGGTGGCGGCTCGCTCGAGAATTTCGAACCGACGCCGTCGTTCTTCAAGAACCAAGGGTGGGTCGATTTCCACTACTGCTACTTCACCGTCCAGGGCGGCGCACTCGATTGCAAAGTCTTCGACAGCAACGACCGTTTGTTCGACCAATTCTCCCTGAAAAAGGAGTGACGGGCGAAAGCGGCCCGACGCGACCGTTCGGTCTCCGGGTCGCGGCTCGTTTTTCAGATCGTTCAATCTCCGTGCGGGTGAACCGATGAGACCGCCGCCGGCACTGGCGGGTTCAGCAAACTCCGTGCGAGCACTTCCTTGGCCTTGTCGAACTCGGGCTGCCAGAGGATCTCCGGCGACCCGTCTCGCATGCAATCGCGGATCTTCTCCAGCGTGTTCCGGGCCATGTGCGGGCACTTGTTGCAAGCGCACGTGATCCCCGGCACGCCTAGATACTTGTGCTGCGGGAAGCGGCTTTCGAGCTGCCACATCATGTTCGGTTCGGTGGCCACGCGGAACGTGGTCGGTTCTTTGTGTTTGCCGACGTGCAGGATCATCGCTTCGGTGCCGCCGATGAACTCGGCGTGCTCCAAGATGTTGCGCGGGCACTCGGGGTGTGCGATCACCGTGGCCCCGGGATTCGTCCGTTTCATTTTCACGAGGTCGTGGACGCTGAAGATCTCGTGGACCATGCACGAACCGTCCCAGAGGATCATCTTCCGCCCCGTCACCTCTTCCAAATAGCGGCCGAGGTGCTGGTCGGGCACGAACAGGATTTCGTGATCGGCCGGCACGCGGTTCCGCACGACATCTTCGGCGTTCCCGCTCGTCACAATCCAATCGCTGAGGGCCTTCACCTTCGCGCTGCTGTTGATGTACGTGACCGTCTGGAATTTCCGGCCGTTCTCGCGGAGCATCTCCTGATAGCGATGCAACTTCTCGGGAGGGCAGCTATCGACGAGGCTGCACCCGGCCTGCAAATCGGGCAGCAGCACCGTCTTGCTCGGATTGAGCATCTTGGCCGTCTCGGCCATGAACAGGACACCGCAGAAAACGATGACCGGCGTCGCGACCTTGGTCGCCTCACGGGCCAGCTTCAGGCTGTCGCCCGTAATGTCGGCGATCTCCTGAATCTCCCCCTCTTGGTAGTAGTGCGCCAGAATAGTGGCGCCGATCTCGCGCTTCAGCTCGAGAATTTCGGTCGTGATGTCGTCGAGTACGGCCGTCATGGCGGCTCCCTTGTTTTGGCGTGGCGCAGGGCGAACCCACGGGAAACGAATCAAACACATTGTATTCCGCGCGGCCATGCGGAGCCCACCGGTTCGCGTATGTTATTCCCGTCATTCCGATGCGGGGAACGCCATGCGATCAGTCGTGTTCGTGCAAGGGGGCGGGGCGGGGATCGACCAAGAAGCGTCCGTCCGAGCGATCCTCCGCGCCGTCGGGGCCGCCGTCGAATTCGAAGTCATCCCGGCCGGTCGCGCGGCCGTCGATCTCGGGCGGGAGCCGCTCGGCCCGGAATTGTTTGAGGCGATCCACAGAACCGGTGTTGCCTTGAAAACGAAGCTCCTCCAACCGCTGGGGGCTCCGACGCCCACGGCCCATGGGCCGGCGTCGCCGCTGTATTCCAACATCGAGTTTCGCCGCCGCCTCGGGCTGTTCGCTTCGACGCGGCCGGTGCGCAACTTGGCGGGGTTGCCGGCGCGCTTCCGCGATGTCGACTTTCACATCGTCCGCGAGATCACCGAAGACTTGTACGCTACGACCGAGCACGAAATCATCCCCGGCGTCGTCCAGAGCTTCAAGGTCGTGACCGAAGTCGCCTGCCTGCGTTTCTTCCGTTACGCCTTCGCCCTCGCCGAGCGGCTGGGAAAGAAGTCGATCCACTGCATCCACAAGGCGAACATCTTGAAGATGGCCGATGGGTTATACCTCAATTGCTTCCGCCATGTGGCTGCCGACTACCCGCGCATCGCCGCGAAGGATTTGATCGTCGACAACACCTGCATGCAACTCGTGAGCAAGCCGCAGCAGTTTGAAGTCCTCGCCGCGGGCAATTTGTACGGCGACCTCCTGAGCGACCTCGGGGCGGGTCTCGTCGGCGGCATCAGCGCGACCTCGGCTATCAACGTCGGCGACGGCGTGAAGGTCTACGAGGCGGTCTTCGGCGCCGGCTACGAGAGCGTGCCACCGGGGCGGGCCAACCCGCTGCCATTGATCCTGCCCGCCGTCGAGATGTTGAAGGATTTCGGCGACGGGGCGAACGCGCAAAGGATCATCGCGGCCGTGGAAGCGGTGCTCACGGACGGCGCGGTGCGGCCCTCCGATTTGGGCGGCCACGCCGGCACGGCGGAGTTCACGGAGGCGATCGTCGCCCGGTTGTGAACTGCCGATGAATTGGTAAAATTCAACCGGTCCCATTGTCCACGGTCGCCAGCACCATGCCCCATCCGTACCGCTTGATCGACGAAGCCGCGATCCCCAGCCCGTCGCTCATTTTCTTCCCGGACATCATCCGGCGGAACATCGCCGAGGTCATCGCCATGGCCGGCGGGCCGGGGCGGTTGCGGCCGCATTGCAAGACCCACAAGACGGTCGAACTTACGAAGCTGCAATTGGAAGCGGGGGTCTTGAAGCACAAGTGCGCGACCATCGCCGAAGCCGAAATGCTGGCCATCGCCGACGCGCCCGAAGTCTTGATCGCTTATCCGCTGGTCGGGCCGAACCTCCACCGCTTCGCCAAGTTGATCCGGAAGTACCCGCGCACCGAGTTCGGAGCCATCGTCGATGACCCGGCGATGGTGACGGCGCTCTCCGAAGTGCTCGCGTCACAAGGGTTGTCGGCGGAGGTTCTCGTCGACCTCAACGTCGGCCAAGATCGCACCGGTATCGACCTCGCCGGCGCCGCGGAGTTGTACCCGCTGCTCGCCCGCAGCCCCGGCTTGCGCCCGGGCGGGTTCCACGTCTACGACGGCCACAACAGCATGGAGCACCGCGAAGACCGCGAAGCGGCCGTGCGAACCCTGCTCACGCAGGTGCTGGCGCTGCGGGCGAAGTTGGAGCGCGCCGGCTTGCCGGTGCCGCGCGTCGTCTGTGGCGGAACGCCGAGCTTCCCGATTTTCGCGACCATCCGCGATGTGCCGGGGCTGGAATGTTCCCCCGGTACCTACGTCTTGCAAGATTACGGCTACGGCAGCAAATACGCCGACCTCGGCGCCATCACCCCGGCGGCGGTGCTGCTGACCCGCGTTGTCAGCAAACCGACGGCCAACCGCGTGACCCTCGACCTCGGCACCAAGGCCGTCGCCAGCGACCCCCCGGCCGGGAAGCGCGTCCATTTGTTGGAGTTCGCCCCGCACACCCCCGTCGGCCACAACGAAGAACATTACGTCGTCGAGACCGCGCACGCGGACCGTTATCGTCCCGGCGATGTCGTCTATGCCCTCCCCGCCCACATCTGCCCGACGGTGGCCCTACATAAGGAGGCACTGATCGCCGAGAACGGGTTGATCACGGGCACATGGCCGATCCTCGCCCGAGACCGCGTGCTGACGGTTTGAAGGCCGCGTTGCCTGAATCCGTCAGCGCACCCGAATTCGAATCCGGATTGACCCCGGAACACGAGAAGGAGTACCGTTCGGCGCCAGTTCACCGGAGGAATTGTCCATGAGACTTCCCGCAGTCTTGGTCGCCGCGTCGCTCTTGGCCATCGGCGGCGTCGGTTACAGCCAGCCGCCGCAACCGGGCGCCATTCCGCCTCCGGGCGTTCCCTATCATCCCCCGACCCTGCTCCCGCCCTTCGCCACCCGCGCCGATAGCCGAACCGACCGTCGAGCAGATGCTCGATTCGTTGGATTCCCTGCGCGTGCAGAAGGCCGAACTGGTAAAGAAAGAGCGCGAGGTGGTCGCGTCAATCAACAAGAAGATCGACAAGCAGACGGAGCGGATGAAGAAGCTCGGCCTAGAGAAGCCGCCGGCCGTACCTCCGGTCGTGCCAATTAGGGTTCAAGAGGAACTCGTCCCAACTCTACTGCCGGCCGTTTCGAACTGAGCCGCGCCCCGGCCCACATCGCGCACTAAGATTGCCTGCAATCTCACCCGAGTGCGTGACCGATGCCCGAGCCGATCCGTTACTGCGTCACCGTCGATACCGAAGAAGAGTGGGACTGGAACTCGGGCTACCCGACCGGGCCGACGCGGACGGCGAACATCGCGCTGCTGCCGGCCTTCCAAGATCTCATGGCCGATTGCGGGGCGGCGGTCACCTACTTCACGAATCACGCGGTGCTCGCCAATCCCGCCAGTCGCGCCATTATTCGGCAACTCGCGGCGTTGCCTAAGGTCGAAATCGGGTTGCACATTCACCCGTGGAATACGCCACCACTCGCTCCGACCGAAACAGTATCGGCACGCGACAGCTTCTTGCACAACCTCCCGTGGGAGGAGGCCCGGGCCAAGCTCGACACGACGCTGACCGCGTTCCGCGAGGCCGGGCTGAAGCCGACGAGCTTTCGCGGCGGGCGCTATTCTTCGTCGCCACAGATTCAGGATCACCTGAGCGACGCGGGGATCTGGGTCGATTGTTCCGTGTTGCCGTTCAATACGTGGGCCGACGACGGCGCGCCGGATTACCGAACGCGCGGCTCGGCCCCGGTGCGGCACGCCCCGCGCCGACTCGGTGACCTGCCGATGTGGGAACTGCCCCTCACCTACGGTTACACGCGGATAGCCCAGCATTTCTGGGATCGGGCGCTGAAGCTGGCCGCTTCGAAGCTCGGTCGAGCGCTGCGCCTCACGGGGATTCTCGATCGCACTGGAGTTGTTTCCAAAGCCTGGCTGAATTTTGAGAACCCGCTCGGCGAACGGATGCTACAGTTCCTCGCCGTTCTGCGCCGGTTGCGACCGCCGTTCGTCAGCTTTACCCTCCACAGCAGCAGTTTGCAGCCGGGGGGAAGCCCTTACAATCGCACCGCAACCGACGTCGCAAAGATGCTCGAGCGCGCGGAAAATGTAATGAAATTGATCCGCGGATGGCCCGAGTTTCAACCCGCGACAATGACCGAGATCGCTACCCACCTGGAGACGACGCACCGATGAGAATCCTCGGCATCAGCCCGCTCGACAAAGACACCAACGTGAGCCTGATGGAAGACGGCCGCGTGCTGTTCGCCTGCGGGGAGGAGCGACTCAGCCGAGTGAAGCTGCAATCGGGCTTCCCGCGCTTGGCCCTGCGCGAAGGCTTGAACCACCTCGGTTGGGATCCGCAATCGCTCGACGCCGTCGCCTACGCCTTCTGGGATGCGCCCGAAGAAGCCCGGCTGATCGCCGAGTCGGTGGCGGTCGATATCGCGGCGCATGCGAAGCCGCGCGGGGACAGCGCCCGGCTCTACCGCGCCAAGATCGACAACGGCTACGCAGTGAACCGCACGGCCCGCATCCCGGGGATCGAATCCGAAGCCGCGGAGTTCACGCCGAAGAAGGCTTGGTACAAGCGATTCCTCTATGAGCGATTGGCCGGGAGTGCCGCGCTCGATGCGCGGGCGCACCGTCGACTCTTCGGCCAATGGCAGACCAACGCCATCGCCGACCACACCCAATGGAACGCCGAACTCATCGATGGGTTGAAGACCTTCGGCCTCGAAAACAAACCGTTGAAGCGGTTCCAGCATCACGACACGCACGCGGCCAACGCCTACTACGCTAGTCCGTACGACACGGCGCTCGCCGTCACATTCGACGGCTATGGCTCCGGGATGTGCGGTGGAATCTACGCCTGTGGGCCGACGGGGATCAAGAACCTCCATCGCTTCCGCTTCCCGAATTCCCTCGGCATCTTTTACGAACACGTGACCAGCGGCCTCGGTTTCAAACCGGGCCGGCACGAAGGCAAAATCGTCGGCCTCGCGGCGTACGGAGATGCCAAGCGTGTCGCGGATGTCCTGCTCGCGCGGTTCGATACGTCCAACGGCGATATCAAAATCCAAGGCGGCTTGAACCACTTCTTCGCGCGGGCGCTGGCCGGGCACTTCGCCAAGCGCGACGTGGCGGCGGCCTACCAGTATGTACTCGAAGAAGTCGCCCGGCGAGTCGTGACCTTCTGGATCCAGAAGACCGGCTTGAAGAACATCGTCGTGTCGGGCGGGGTCCACGCCAACGTGAAATTGAACCAGCGCCTTCACGAAATCCCCGGCGTTTCTGGAATGTTCATCTACCCGAACATGGGCGACGGCGGCTGTGGCACCGGGGCCGCCATGCTCGCCTTCGGCCACGAGGCGATGCGCGCGGTCGGGCCGTTCCACGACGTTTACTTCGGGCCGGACTACACCGAAGCGCAGATCCGCGCGGCCCTCGATGCCGAGCATTTGCACTACGAACGCCACGACGAACCCGAAGAACGCACGGCGGAATTGCTCGCGGACAATCAGATCGTCGGTCGTTTCGCGGGTCGCATGGAGTACGGCCCGCGCGCCTTGGGCAACCGCAGCGTCCTTTACCCGGCGAAGGATCCCGAAGTGAATCAGTGGCTGAACCACCAACTCGCGCGGACGGAGTTCATGCCGTTCGCCCCGAGTTGCTTGGCCGAAGCTGCGCCGAAGCTGTTCAAAAACGTGAGCGGGTGCGAGAAGACCGCCGAGTTTATGACGGTGACCTTCGACTGCACCGATTGGATGAAAGAGCACAGCCCGGCCGCCGTGCACGTGGACGGCACGGCCCGGCCGCAGTTGGTGACGCCGCAAAGCAACCCGAGCTACCACAAGTTGATTGCGGCCTACGAACGCCGCACGGGCATTCCGGTTGTCATCAACACCAGTTTCAACATGCACGAGGAGCCGATCATCTGCACGCCGGCCGACGCGGTGCGGGCCTTCCTGCTCGGCAACCTCGACTACCTCGCAGCCGGGCCGTTTTTGGTGCCCCATCCGAAACTGAAAGAAAACCGCGCCGATCGGGAGAAAAGCCGCGCAGGGGCGCCGCGGGAATTGGCGGCGGTTTGAACAGACCCGAAATCGTCCCGATCCCCGCCCTGATCGCCTTGACAGGATGCGCCGTCGGTTTATAGTCCGCGACCCAAAGGATGGATCCGCGGGATGGCGGCGCGAGACGGAGGCAGTGTGGCAAGGCGGCCCGCCGGAGTCTGGAAGTGGATTGTGTGCGCCGTGGGGATCGCCGCGTGGGACGGTTCCGCGACCCTCCGCGCCCAGCCCTTGCCGGTAGCGCCGCGCGGCTTGCCGCCCGTGCCACGTTTCGAATCCGATGCGCCCGCATGGGAAGCGCTGTCGATCCCGAATCCGCTGCCCGGCACGACGACGCGCACCGTCCTCCAACCGACCGTCCCCTTGCCGCAACCGCCATTCACGACGTCGCCGACGCCCGAGGTCGTGCTGCCCAACGGTGCCAGCGTGACCCTGCCCGCAACGTCGAATCAAATCATCCGCTTCGCCCCGCGTTACGGGAAACTGAACGATTACGTCGTCGACCCGATCGGCGACGACGTCCAGCGCATCACCTACACCGGCGGGTTGATCGTCAACGTGGTCATGCTCTCGGCCGATCGGAAGGGGCCGCAAAAGGAGATTGAATTCGCCACCGACAACGCGGTGATCTGGGTCAAAGGGGCTAAAAAAGGGACGAACATCTTGGGTGGGCTCGACACCGCGCGTGGCGACCCGGTCGACAAGGAAAAGCCGAAGAAAACGACCATCGAACTCTATTGTTCCGGGAATGTGGTCGTGAAGACGCGCGGCGACGACGGCGCGGGCGGCGAGCAGACGATCCGCGCCGATGAACTCTACTACGACCTGGAGAAGAGCAAAGCCGTCGCCATCGGGGCCGACCTCGAATCGAACTTCTCGGCGGCGGCCGACCCGATCCATTTGCGGACGCCGGAATTGTGGCGGCTCGGGCCACACGAGTACCGCGCGTTCGACACGCTGGTCTTTTCCAGCAAGCGCCCGGCCGACCCGGTCTTTACGATCCGCAGCCGCGAAGCGACGATCACGGAACAGACCGTTGTCCGGCGGAATATCTTCGGACGGCCGTACCGGAAGGCTGGCACGGGTGAAATTGACACGAGCAATCAGCGAGACTTGGTGGCCGAGCGCAACCGGTTCGAAATCCTCGGCGTGCCGTTTTTCGCGTACCCGAAATATCGCACCGACCTCAGCGACCCGGCCGGCCCGCTCGTGAACCTCAGCCTCGGCAATACCACGATCTTCGGCTTCACGGCATTTACGGCGTTCAATGCCCACAAACTGCTCGGGTTGCGCGCTCCGCCCGACACGACGTGGATCCTGCACGCCGACTACTTCAGCGAACGCGGGCCCGGCTTCGGCACCGACTACAACTACCGCAACCTGTTCGGGAACGAATTCGCCAACGTCGGCAACATCAGCCTTTACGGCCTCTACGACAATGGCGTCGATGTGCTCGGGGGTTTCCGTGGCCCGGAGCCGACGATGCCGCGCTACCGCGGTCGCGCGATTTGGACGCACAACCAGGACCTGTTCGAAGACGGCTCGACCTACGGCCGCTTCATGGGCCAGCTGGCTTACCAGAGCGACAAAAACTACTTCGAACAGTTTAACAAACTCCGCAACGACCTCATCCCGAACCAAGAGACTTTCGCCTATCTGTATGGGGCGTCCGGGAATTTCTCGTGGTCAGCCTTGGGGGAAGTGAACGTGGCACGGCCGTGGGTGACCGAAACCCAGTGGTTGCCGCGCGTCGATGCGGCCCTCACGGGACAGTCGCTCTTCGATACATTCCTCTACAGCGCCCGCGCCTCGGCCGGCTACGCCCTCTTCCGGCCCGCCTCGCAACCGCCCGCCACGTCGATCCCGACGGAGGCGGTGCCCATCGACACGGCCCGGCTCGATTTGAATCAGCGATTGTCGATTCCGTTCGACCTCGGCCCGGCGCGGATCGTGCCTTACGGCCTTGTCGACACGACGTATTATTCCCGCGACTTGACCGGCGAAGACCGCGGGCGCGTCCTCGGCGCCGGGGGCGTCCGCACCTCGATCCCGTTCTCGAAGCTTTACGCCGATGCCGAGAGCGAATTATTCAACGTCCGCGGGTTGAATCACAAAGTTGAATGGGGGGCGAATTATTATTACGCCCAAGCCAGCAGCTCCACGGCGAACCTGCCGTTGCTCGACCGGCTCAACGACGACAACAACGATCTCTCCTCCCGGACATGGAGGCCCTACGCGCCGATCTTCATCGCCGGGTCGGACGGTTTATCGCTCCAGAATTCACCGCGGTTCGATGCCCAGCAATACGCGATCCGCCGCGTGCTCGACAATCGCCCCGAGACGCTCGACACCCTGCAAGTCGTCCAAGCCGAGGTGCGCCAGCGGCTCCAGACGAAGCGTGGCTTGCCGGGGCAGGACCACACCGTCGATTGGATGACGCTCGATTTGTCTGCGTCGCTATACCCGAAGGCGGAGCGCGACAACTACGGCAAGAGCTTCGCGTTCTTGGAGTACAATTTCCTCTGGAATTGGGGGGATCGCACGGCCCTGACCTCCTC
>Ga0105047_10015849_pt1 | contig 11856 bp, 8 predicted proteins | sample MAT04_FD_78384 | JGI IMG/M metagenome (GOLD analysis project Ga0105047, IMG submission 78384) | Freshwater microbial communities from Lake Fryxell liftoff mats and glacier meltwater in Antarctica - MAT-04 (megahit assembly) | ecosystem: Environmental > Aquatic > Freshwater > Ice > Liftoff... | reverse complement strand
TGAACCGACTACTGGCCAGGGGCGCGCGATATCGGTTGCCGTCCTGGATGATTCGCGATCAGGCATTGGCAGCGAGCGGACTCTTCGTCGAGAAGATCGGCGGCCCGCCTGTCCGTCCCTACCAGCCGGAAGGGGTCTGGGAGGAAGCGACGTTCGGGAACAAGAAGTACGTCCCCGACACGGGCGATTCGCTCTACCGTCGCAGCGTCTACACATTTTGGCGGAGGATCGTGGGGCCCACGATGTTCTTCGATGCCTCGCCGCGACAGACCTGTTCTGTGAAACCGCTGCGGACCAACACGCCGCTCCAGGCACTGGCGGTGATGAACGATGTCCAGTACATCGAAGCCGCTCGCGTTCTCGCAGAACGCAGTCTGAAATCGTCGTCGGATCGCAAGCAGCAGCTCGTGTTCGCCTTTCGAAGGGTCCTGGGGCGATCACCGAATCCGGAAGAGGTCGCGGTTCTCGCACAGAGTTTCAATCGCCAGCTGTCGCAGTACCGCGAATTGCCCGCCGAGGCCGAGTTGCTCTTGAAACAAGGAGCGTCTTCCCGCGACTCTTCACTGAGTGCGACCGACCACGCAGCCCTGACAGGGGTCTGTTTAATCCTGCTCAATCTCGATGAAACGCTCACGCGGGAGTGATTCAAATCGGGGCAATCGCCTTTCGCTCCGTGAAAGAGCGCTCTTTCGCGGAGCGAAAGGCGACTGTCCGGCATGTTTCGACTGACAAGAGTTGATTACGATATGTGGTTCCGGGGAAACGCAGAAGCACTTGGTGTACTGCGCCCGATCATCCCGCAGTTCCCTCTTCATTGAGCCTTCCACATGAGCCGACACACCGACCTGCAACGCGTCCTCGACCTGGGCATTGTGGCCATCATCCGTGCCCCCAGTGGCGATCAACTTGTGAAAGTGGCTGAGGCACTGCACGCGGGTGGCGTGGATGTCATCGAGATCACCTTCACCGTTCCGCGAGCTGTCGAAGTGCTGGCTGAAGTGAGCCGAAAACTCGGCAACAAGATTTTGCTCGGTGCGGGGACCGTCCTGGATCCTGAGACCGCGCGAGCAGCGATGCTGGCCGGGGCGGAATTCATCGTGACCCCAGCCGTAAGGCCCGCTGTGATCGAGATGTGTAACCGCTATGACAAGGTCATCATGAGTGGTGCCTTCACCCCGACCGAGGTTCTGCACGCCTGGGAATGTGGGTCCGATGTGGTGAAGGTCTTTCCCGCCGAGATCGGAGGACCAGGGCATCTCAAGGCACTTGCCGGCCCGTTCCCGCAGATCCGTCTGCTTCCGACCGGCGGGGTGAACCTGAACACACTCGCCGACTTTGTGAAGGCGGGAGCCTGTGCGGTCGGCTTGGGAAGTTCACTCGTTACAAAAGAACACCTGGCCCAGGGAGACTTCGCGGGGATTCAGAAACTGGCCGAAGCGTACGTGGCCAAGGTCAAGGAAGTCCGCGCGAAAGCGTAAAACGTGAGCTTCACACGGGGTGGCCAGCCAACCGAGAGGGCGAACCCTTCCTCCTCTTCTCTCACCTGACAATTCCGACTCCACTCCACAGGCACATTCCATGTCGCTCCCTCGCATGTACCGTATTCGCCAGTCCTTTGACACGCCACGCCTGATCGATCTGGTCGGCGAGGTCCGGCGACAGATGACCTCGTTGAATCTGGGACCACGCATCCAGCCGGGGCAAACTGTGGCCATCACAGTCGGCAGCCGAGGTGTGGCGAATGTGGCCCTCATCACCCGTGAGATCGCGCAGCACTTCATATCACTGGGAGCCAAGCCGTTCGTCGTGCCTGCCATGGGAAGTCACGGAGGAGCGACAGCTGCCGGTCAACGGGCACTGATCGAGAGCTTTGGCGTGACGGAGGAGTTCATCGGCTGTCCGATTAAAGCCACCATGGAGACCGTGATTATCGATCGGACGCCGCAGGGGATTTCCGTCCACTTCGACAAGAACGCCGCAGAAGCCGACCACGTCTTCATCGCCAACCGCATCAAGCCACACACGATGTTCGTCGGGCCGATCGAGTCGGGTCTGCATAAGATGATGCTGATCGGGCTGGGAAAACAAGCCGGAGCAAACCATTATCATCGGGCGATCAAGTCGTTCACGTTCCTGGAAATCATCCGAGCTGTCGGCGAAGTCGTGGTGAAGCGCTGTCGGGTCCTGGGAGGATTGGGGATCGTCGAGAATGCGTTCGAGGAAACGGCACTCATTGAAGGCGTCCCCTCCGACAAGTTCTACGAGCGCGAAGTGGCGTTGCTAGAAAAGGCCCGGGCGTGGATGCCCCGGCTCCCGCTCAATGATATTGATTTACTGGTCATAGACGAGATTGGCAAGGAGATCAGCGGAACCGGAATGGACACCAACGTTGTCGGTCGCAAATTCAACGATCATGCCGCAACAGCGGATGATGCGACCAACTGCCGACGCATTTTCATTCGCGGGCTCACCGAAAAGACGCATGGCAATGGGACCGGAATCGGAATCGCCGAATTCACCAATCGCCGCACATACGAATCGATCGACATGGAAACGACCAAGGTCAACTGCCTCACCGCCGGGCACGCGACAGCTGCGATGATCCCTGTATTTTACGATACCGATCGCGAAGTCGTGACGATCGCCCTCAAGACTCTGGGCCTGACCGAACCTCCGGAAGCGCGCGCGGTGCAGATCAAGAATACGCTGCACCTGGAAGAGATGCTGGTCAGCGAAGCCTGCCTGCCTCAGCTGAAGGACAATCCGCGCGTCTCGATCGTCAGCGGACCGTTTGACTGGGAGTTCGACACCAACTCGAATCTCGTGAACACCATGACGGGACATTGATCTCTTTTGAGTGCTGACGGCCGGGATCACGACTTTGGAGTTCAAGTTCCAATTGATCCCGTTGGACTTCATGCCTATTGTTCTACCGTAAGACAATGCCCCCCTCCTACAGACGTTTTGGATCGAAGACATGAGCAGCGCAGCCCAGCGGTATTTTGAACAGGCCGCAAAGATTTTGGGAATGGGAGACCGCGAACAGAAGCTGTTGCTCACTCCGCTCCGCGAGGTGCGGGTGCAGGTTGCCATGCGGATGGATGACGGGCAGGTCGCGACCTATGTCGGCTACCGAATTCAACACGATAAGGCCCGCGGCCCCATGAAGGGCGGGTTACGTTTTCATCCGGAGGTCAACTCTGCCGAGGTGCTGGAACTCGCCTCACTGATGACGTGGAAGACAGCTGTGGTCGATCTGCCGTATGGAGGAGCCAAGGGGGGGATCTCGGTCGACCCGAAGACACTCAGTCCCGGAGAGCTGGAGCGAATCACTCGCAAGTTTGTCGATGAGATTCACGAAGTCATCGGACCGGATCAGGATATCCCGGCCCCCGATATGGGAACGAATGCCCAAGTGATGGCCTGGATCGAGAACCAGTACGAAAAGTACCACGGTTACAGCCCGGGCTGTGTCACGGGGAAGCCGGTTGAGATGCATGGCATCGATGGCCGCGAGGAAGCCACTGGTCGGGGAGTCGCGATCATCCTGCAAGCGACACTGGCGCGATTGAAACGTTCTCTGAAGGGGATCAGCGTAGCAGTCCAAGGATTTGGCAACGTCGGATCGTTTGCCGCTCGCATCCTGCATGACATGGGAGCCAAGGTTGTGGCGGTCTCTGATGTTTCTGGAGGGATCTTTAACCCCAAGGGAATCGACATTGCAGCGCTGCAGGCTCATCTGGCTCTGCAAGGAAAGATGTCGGCTTTTCCTGATGGCCAGCTCATCACGAACGAGGAGCTTCTCGCGTGTGATGCCGAGGTCTTGATCCCCGCGGCACTCGGCGGCGTGTTGACGATCGAGAACGCAAAGAGCATTCGAGCGAAGATCATTATCGAGGCCGCCAACGGACCGACCTTGCCTGAGGCTGATGAGATCTTTCAAGAGCGTGAGATGATCGTCGTGCCCGACATCCTGGCAAACGCGGGCGGCGTCACAGTCAGCTATTTCGAGTGGGTCCAGAACCGGCAGCATTTTAAGTGGGAGCTGGCTGATGTTCGCGAAAAGCTCGCCAAGCAGATGACCCGCGCGTTCGATGACGTGTGGAACATTGCGACCGAGAAGAAGGTTTCACTCCGAGCTGCAGCGTATCTGCTCGGTGTCGGACGAGTGGCAAGAGCGACCAAGCTGGCCGGGATTGATTAGAACGAGTGAGCGATAGACTTCAGCCGACTGGGCTCTTCCCACGATAGTGTGTCACGATCGTGGAATTGAGTTCAGGGTGTGTCACTCGTGCTTTGACCATTCCAGCTGCAACTCCTTGATCAGGGTGATCTCCCCTTCATCGGGGTGGCAATGATCGAGTGTGTATTGAAGTTCGGCGAGGGCACCCGGCGTGTCTCCGGAGCGTTGCAGAGCGTCAGCCCATTGACGATGAACAACGACCAGTGACGGCGTGTGCTGTCGGGCATAGCTCCAGAGTGTGATCGGGTTTTGCCACACGGGCAGATAATGCGTGGCCGCTGTGGCGTACGCTCCAATCGCGACGACACCGAGTCCCACGGTGACAGCTGTCCCGATTCCCGATGCGAGTTTTGTGCCACTGAGTCGCTGCATGACCCACCCACTAAAAATCCGCAGTGCCTCCACGCCGGTACAAAAGACAACGATACAGGGCAGATACATATACCGGTCGTTCATCAGTGTGGTGATCGGGAAGAAGTTCATGACCGGAAAGAGCAGCCAGAGCCACGTGGCCAGCGCAAATGCGAGCTGGGGGAACTGCTCACGGTTCCTCCACAGAACCACCGTCAGCGACGCCCATGCGCAAAAGGACTGAGCAATCTGCCTCCCGATTCCTTTCCACGGCGGGTCATACAGCACGCACAACGAGTTTGGGATTGCCAGCATCGCCAAGTAACGCGACATCAACGTCGCGTCGACGCCGATCATCTCCAGCTTACTCAATTCGAGATGGCCGCGAACGCCCCCGACGATGGTAACCTGTGCTGACATCGTGATGAATGTCAGCATGGCACACAGGACGCAAGGGAAAATCTGTTTCAAGATCGAGTTCTCAAGGCTCTGTCGCCGAATCAAATAGTCATAAGCCATCACAATAGGCGGGACGACGACCGTGGACGCCTTGCTCAACAACCCCAGCACCAACCAGAGCAAACTCCACGCCTCGTCACGCCCTGTTCGTTGCGGGCGTAACGAACACAGCCCACTCAGCAACATGAACGTTGATGACAACAGCGTCTTGCGTGATGAGACCCACGCCACTGACTCGATCTGTATGGGATGCACGGCAAACAATGCCGCGACGATCCAGGCGGTCCAGTTGTTCCTGGTCAATTGCCGAATCAGGGCAAACACGAGCACCGCGTTGAGGGCATGCAGCAGTATATTCGTCGCGTGATAGCCTGTTGAATTGAGCCCCCACAACGTGTGTTCGACGAGAAACATCCCAATTGTCAGTGGCGCAAAGTTCCGGGCGACGGGTTCGGTCGCCACGCGGTATAGATTGAGTGGGTGCCAGCTCTTGATGAGATCGTTATTGACGATGTACCACGGATCGTCCCAGTTCAGGAATTCGAATTTCAATGCCGGTGCGTACAGTACACAAACGAACGCCACGAGGCTCATCACGGCCCAGAGATTCGCCGAAACGAAGGCTCGCAGATGAGCGAATTGACTCTGCCAGAACGGATCCTGGGGAGGACTGACATCTCCGAGAGTCGCTACCGGCAGATCCGCTGAATCGTTCATGAAGTTTCTTCCGAAGAATGTACTGGATGGCCGGTTCGCATCCAGCGCCAGCGTTCCAGTGAGGCTCTCAACCGCAGGTCGTCGGGAGCTTATCATCCGGGCAGAGAAACTCACAAAGTCATTTCACTCCGATTCTCCTTGTGCCATACGAAAAAACGCTGGACAAGTGAGTGCAATCACCTGTCCAGCGTTCCATTCACGCCGATTGAGAATCTACACCGGGAGTGCCGTATGCTTCCCGCGGGGAGTCGGAGCGCCGCGAGGCTTTCCGGCTTCCTTCACTTCGGGAACGGTGAACTCGCGTGTGAGCTGAGCGTGATTCAGATCCGCGATCGAGTTCACGACTTTGTCAGGGCGATACGCAAACCGAGAGAGATCCTCTCGCTGTGTGCCGCCGCTGAGTACCAACACCGTCTTAAACTCGAGCTGGACTCCGCCCAGGATGTCGGTTTCCATCGTGTCGCCGATCACGATCGTCTCGTCCGTCCCCAGCCCGAGTTCCTTACGAGCGTCGCGAAGCATGACCGGGCTCGGCTTGCCTACGCTGAAGGCTTTGACTCCCGCAGCGGCTTCGAGCATGGCCACAATGGCACCGCAGCCAGGTCTGGACCCGTGTTGAGTCGGGCAGTTGGGGTCCATGTTGGTCGCGATGAGTTTCGCTCCCCCGAGAATCATGCCGAGCGCTGCCTCAGCCATCTCGAAGTTCAAGGTTCGCCCTTCGCCGATGACCACGTAGTCCGGGTCCTTGTCCACAATGGAGTATCCATTCGTGTGCAAGGCATGGAGCAGCCCGCCTTCTCCAATCACAAAAGCGGTTCCGTTCGGCTTTTGTCTCGCCAGAAACCGAGCTGTGGCCATCGCGCAGGTAAAGACGTGTTCTTCCTCCACATCAATCCCCAACCTTTGTAATCGAGTCGCGACATCCCTCCGGGTGCGCTGACTGTTGTTGGTGAGGAACATGAATGGGATGTGCGCCGAACGCAAATCGCTGATGAAGCGATCAGCACCGGGAATCAGTTGATTGCCTCGATATATGACTCCGTCCATATCGATCAGATAGCCGAACATGAGATCTCCTGTGTGTGTTCAAAGTGAGGCGTCTTTGAACATTCTCTCGTTGCTCCGTGAGCATCGAATGAGCAACGTACGAATTTTGGAAGAAGGCAAATGACGTGCCAACTCGAACCGGCGTGTATTTTCACACGTAATTATGTCATTTCTGAAAAAATTCTTGTAGATTCTAGCAACTGGATTCAGTGGGTTTGCCAAAGAATTGGGCAACTTCGGGAGTCGTACGACGACCAAATCACCAATCCGTTTCAGGCGAGTGAGCGTTTTTGCCTTCTCCCTCCGTTCGACCTCGCCAACGCGTCGATGAACTGGATGCAGCCGAACTCTGAATTGGTGCTAACAGATTTTTCTGTGAATCACCCCATCCTTCATCACGACGAGACGCTTTTTCGGTTCCAGCAACATGTTGGTATCGGAGAGTGGATCACCATCAACCAACATGAGGTCCGCCAGGAATCCCTCACGAATTTGGCCGAGTTCGTGTGGCAGGTCCATGGCCGCCCCGCCATGCTTGGTCATGGAGAGGATCGCCTCCATCGGCGTGAACTGGCAGTAGCGGATGAGGTGGTCGAGGTCGCGGGCATTTTGTCCGTGAGGTGTCAGTCCAAACCCGTAGTCGCCGCCCCCCAAGATGCGAACGCCGCGTCGCTTCAGCTCTTGCAGCCCTTTTGCGGCTTCGGACAGTTCGGTGCGAAAACCAAACTTGATGACCTGCTCTTCTGTGAACCAGGCTTGCCCTTCGTAAGCGGCAATCGCCGTGAAAGCGAGGTTGGGACTGATAAAAACCCAGTCCTTGTTTTGCTCAAGCATGTCGATCGCTTGTTCGTCAATAAAGTTGGCGTGATAGATCACTTTGACGCCATGCTTCACGCAGAGCTTCACCGCACCGGCACTCCGCGCGTGGGCACTCATGCGTTTCCCATGAGCATGCACGACTTCAGCGGCAGCTGCAATTTCGCATTCGCTCATTACGGTCGACGTGGAGGGAGCATGCGGCATGAACGTGTCGCCGGACACCACGAGCTTAATGATGTCGACCCCATCACGAATCAGTTCGCGGGTCTGTCGGCGGAAGGCTTCGGGGCCATCCAGCATGATTGCCATCGAGCTGACATGTGGCATGTGCGGCGTGCGCAGGTCACCTAATCCGCCAGTCACAGTGAGCCAGGGGCTCGCTGCCAGCGTGCGGGGACCGGGGATCTGACCGGCGTTGATCGCGTTGCGGATCACCACGTCCACGCGTGGCTTCGCAGCTGCGGCGCTAATGCAACTGGTGATTCCACAATCGAGATAGAGGGCAGCATTCCGAACCGCAATTAACGTCGTCTCCTCGGGAGGGATGACGCCAATCTGGGCGAGATCGTCGGTGTTGTCGATGCTCAGATGAGAATGCGATTCGATCAGCCCGGGCATGAGTGTGGCTGTCGAGTGACCATCGATGATCTGCGTATTCTCAGGGAGAGTGACTGTGGCAGGCCTGGCACCACGATACACAGCAGCAATACGATTCCCTTGAACCAGGACATCACCGAGGAACGGCAACTCGCCCGAGCAGTCGAGGATATTGACACTCTTAAACAGTGTCTTTGCAATTAACGGATTCGTAGCCATGCGTATCGCTCACAAAGTCGGACGGGGACAGAGTTGTTCCCGAGTATCACTGAGCGATACAGAAAATGAAACGGTTCAGCGACTCGCTGGAGCGCAATCACCCCATCTGCTCTAAATGGATTACCGGATTTCGAAACCGGTGGCCAAGACGGGTGGGAGTCACTACTGCGCAGCCGGTACCACTCGCAGGTCATTCACGACGGACCGCACCCCCGGTTCGAGGCGAGTCAGGGCTTCGGCGAACTTGCGGGAGTCGTCATCTGTGACGGTTCCCGTGAGCGTGGCGACGCCTTCGTCAGAGATCAACGTGTCAGCTCCGGAGACGGTCGCCAGTCGCTTAAAACGCTCGGAGATCTCGATACGGGTCTGAGCCAGATTCGCCTTGGGATAAGTGAAGGCGATGCGTTGTTGAGGGCGCGCCCGCTTCACATTCGAGCTGCCAGCATTTCCGCGATTCACCTGACCGCTGGAATCGTTCATGGAACCGAATTGGGGAGTCATGTTGTTGTTTCTTGCGTTTTGACCGGCATTTCCTCTCCCGATAAAGGCGTTGTTCCCCTGTCCAACAAAGGCGTTCTGTCCGATCTGATCGCCAATTGAGCCATCGCCCGCATTAAAATTCGGTTGGTTCCCGGTGCTGAAAGGAACCCCGCCAGTCACTCCTCCACCGCCCCCGGTGGTTCCGGTGGTTGCACCCGTCGTACTCGCGGCACTCGTTGTCCCAGTACTCGCCGCAGCACCGGTCTGCGCTCCGGTTGTTGCCCCAGTTCGTGTCTGGGCCAAGACCAAAGACGCCGACATCACCAAGCAGACCCCGGCCATAAGTGTTGTCGTTCGAAATGGCATGATTGCATCTCTTTCAGGCCGAGAACTCCGCATCCACTGCAAATACACAACTCATGTTATCAGATTGTCAGCCGTGTCGAGATCAATCTGACTCCAATTCAGCCAATGGATGTCGAGGATTCTTGCGAGGCGGCACGACAGAATCGAAAGTTTCGGGAGGTGCGGAGTGAGGAATGTCTTCCGAATCAAGCGAACGACCTACGAGCGAATTCGGCGATCGAAGCTGGAACGAATGGCCTGTCTTCTGCTTTTCCGACAGAAGCGATGGGGGGGTGATCTGCTCCGGACGGGAGGCCTCAGCTGCGGCCTGTCGCAGGCTTTCCATAGCATTGTTCCCCGAAGGACCCGTTTGAATCTGTCCCAGCGAAATCCCCGGTGTCGGCTGCTTCACAGAGTTGGCAACTGCGAGAGGATCGTTGATCAGTTGGGACCAGTCGGAAGTGACCACTCCTGCTCCGTTCCCGTCCTTCGACTGACCCGCAGCCGTGATTACGTGAGTATCCTTGGGAGATTTTCTGGCTAGTTTTCCTTCGCCCCCCAATTCCACGGTGGCCATCTTGGAATAAGTGGGCAGGCCGCCTTCGGGAGTAAACCGGATTCGCAATGTACACGAGGCCCCATGCTGGCCCTTGCGAGTGTAAGGAATAAAGATTTGGTAGGTCGCCCCAAGATTCGAGGGGGCCAGGAAAGAGTTCCACGCCGCTGCGGGAAAATCAAACTGATGGAGCGGCTTCGAAGAGTCCCCATCGACACCCTGCTCATCGAAAACATAGACCCGGACATCACCGTTGACGATGAGCGGTTCTTGATAGCCCTTGCCAAAGAATAGAATCTGCCCGCCGAAACCTCGGCAGGGAAGATTATCGAGGCCGCGTCCCTCCGCAGCCTCCCAAACACAGAGGACTTCGCCGACGGGATGCTTGGCATCGGCCTTATGATACGAGCTTCCCGAAAAAAGCGGGATCGAACTGCACCCCGTTGAGAGGAGTGCAGCCAGACCGAGGCAGGCGAGAAGTGGAGTGGGGAACATGGCATGGCACCGGAGGGGGAAGTGACGAATCACAACGTCTCAGTTACTTCGTCGCTTTCGAGTTCTTCTTAAAGAGCGACCGTGGTGTTCGTTGAATCGGACTCGCAGGAGCCTCGGAGTGCATCTGCTGGATGGGTTGAGGTGTATCCTCCTCGCTGGTCGCCGAAGGAGCAGGAGACGGAGGAGCCGGAATCGGAGGAGCCGTGGCGTCCTGCATGGGTGCTGGAGCCAGAGGTATTGATGGCTGGATCGGGAGTGGGGTCGCTGTGGCTCGCCAGGTCGACTGATCTTCGAGCCGCATTTCATCGGGCGCGGTGTTCTCGGCAGGCACACCGAAGATGGGCCCGTGCATCAGTTCCGCCTCGTCTTCGAAGTAGTGAATTCGCTGGGCTTCAACCTGCTTGATGTTCTCCGCATCTGCATCACAACGAATCACGCGCGGGGTCAAGAAGATCAGCAATTCGGTCCGGCGATGAGCATGGGAGTCAAAGCGAAATCCCGCCCCGATCAGTGGGATATCGCCCAGCCAGGGAACCTTGCGTTCGATCGTGTCCTCAGAGTTCGTAATCATTCCCCCCAGCACAATGGTCTGGCCATCCGGCACCTTCACCGTGGTCAGGGCTGTGGTAATGTCCTTGATGGGTGAAGTGACTGTACTGCCGTTGGTATTCGTGAGAATGGGGACCCCAGCTCCTGTGTACTGGCTCTTTTCGGCCGCCACATCCATGACGACCTTGCCTTCCTGGCTGATACGAGGCGTCACCGTGAGGATGATTCCCGCGTTGTCACGGGTCACGTTCGTTGTCGTCCCGTTGGTCGTGGTGTTGGCCCCCGAAGCCACCGGGACGATCTGGCCCACTTGAATCTGGGCTCGCTGGCTGTCGAGAACCGTCACCGACGGACGACTCAAGACCCGGACGTTCCGACGGGCGGCCAAGGCACGAATCAAGACGTTGACCGAATTCGAGCTGGCCGACAAGACAAGTCCTCCGTACCCCAGCGTGTTATCGGTTCGCCCCAGGGCAAAGTTGCTGAGTCCCTGTGACCCGACAGCGGAGGGATGAGCAGCGACGTTGTTGCCCAGCGGAAGATTGTTGAACGGAAATCCGGGGTTCGCTGACTGCGCAATGATCGTATTGTTGGTCGTGACCACACCATTCGGGGCCGTGGTGGTCGTGGCGTTCGTGATGGGGGTAGCTTTGAGACTGCGATCAAAGAGCAACGAGTCCTGGAACCCCAATTCAATTCCGAATTGATCGTTGTCTTCGAGAGTCACTTCCACCAGCAGAGCCTGGATCGCGACTTGCTGCTGTTCACGATCGAGCTGGCTGGTCAGATCCATGATCGAGTCGTAGTACCGGGGCGTGGCACTGATAATCAGGCTGTTGCTCAGCGGTTCTGGAGTGACGATCACTTCTTGATCGAGCAGCTGGGAGGTACTTGTCCGGGTCGGATCGATCTGGGCCAGGTCGCGTTGGGATTGCAGGAACTGGTTAATTGCCACAGCAATATCGGCCGCTGGATTATT
>Ga0105047_10015843_pt1 | contig 11859 bp, 10 predicted proteins | sample MAT04_FD_78384 | JGI IMG/M metagenome (GOLD analysis project Ga0105047, IMG submission 78384) | Freshwater microbial communities from Lake Fryxell liftoff mats and glacier meltwater in Antarctica - MAT-04 (megahit assembly) | ecosystem: Environmental > Aquatic > Freshwater > Ice > Liftoff... | reverse complement strand
TCACCGCGAGCGCGGTGAACGCAACCAACATTGTGTGCTGCATCAGTCTCTCCATCCACCAAAAAGATTGTGTACCCGGCCAAGCCGCACGGCCAGAACCGTCCGACACGACACAATACTCACAGCCACAACGGTTGCATAGCCCGCAAAGATGAACATCGTGCCAAGATTGATTGCACGCTGCAATGCCCACGAACACGATCTAACCTCGTGCTCGGAGCGTTTGCCAGCCGCCAACTTGCTGCGTGTCGCGCCCTCAGGCCGTTCATAAGGCCCGTTGCCAAGACGCGCCGCTTAGATCCCCAATCCCCCCGCCTTCACCATCTCCCCCATCCCTCACCCACCACCAACCAGCGTCACCACCTCTATTCGATCACCCGCCACCAGCGCGCGTGCGGCGTGCTGCCGCTTCGGCACCAGCTCAAGGTTCACCTCAACCGCCGCCGGCTGACGCGACAGCCCCAGCTCATCCAGCAACCCCACCACCGTCGCCGGCTCCGGCAACGCCCGCGACCGCCCGTTGACGATAATCGCGCCCGCCCCGCCGCTCTCAGCCTGTACACCCGCTAAAGCACCAGCCACCTCAGAAACCTCCGGCACGCTCGGACTGCGGCCCGCGCCCGCCGTCCCGCCAGCAACCCCACCCGCGCTCGTCCCGTAGACACCCCCCGCCGCCGCCGCAGGCCGGTCTTCCCCCCCAGCTTCCCCGCTCCGCACGTCTTCAGGCGTCATCATGCCGATATGCAAGCACCGCATCCGCGCCACGTCCACCCGGTAAATTCCCGAGCATGCAAGCCCCAGACAATCCAACCAGCACCCAAGCCACGCCCGCCCAGCAAGCTACCACCGCCCAGCAGACCACCCTCGACCGCCTCAAACTCCCCAACGGCCCCGGCGGCGGTGCCTCCAACCAACCGCCCCGCGGTGCCGCACGCGCTCTCGGCTCATGGCTTTGGATCACACTCACCGTCATGATCGCCGCTGGCACCGTCGTCGGCATCGTCCTCTGGGGCACACGCCCACAGCCCTACAGCCAGGCCACGCCAGAAGACGTCCTGCTCTCCATCATCCAGCTTGTCAAGCAAGGCCGCGCCGAGCGAGTCACAGACCTCGTCTACGCCGACAGCGTTGAGTACCGCGTCACCCTGACCCGCGCCGGCTCACTGCTCCGCACCATCCAGCGCCTCGGCGCCACCTGCAACGAACGCTTCCCGCGCGAGGTCGGCGTCCTCCGCGCCCAGCTCAAAAAGGACCTCGAAGGCAGCGGCAGCGCCATCATCAACGCACTCACCTCGCCCGCCCCCGGCTCCGCCAACGCCCGCCGCCTCGGCTCACCGCGCAGCGCGCAAGACCGCCGCGCTATGGAAGACGTCTTCCAAGATTGGTCTATGCGACTGGTCTCCGACCCCTTTGGCTGGGTTTTGGCCAGCGGCGATCGCCTCGGCGTGCAACGCGTCGATGACGACTCCGCCGTCGTCACCTTCGACAAGCAACCCCTGCTCGGCGGCCTGCTGCCCATCCGCAAAGTGGGCGACCGCTGGTGGCTCATGCTGCCCCTGCAGCTCCCCGGCGTCAGCCAGTTCGCCCCGCAAACCCGCAACGAGTGGAAGATCCTCGCCAGCTTCGTCCGCGTGCTCGATAGCGCTCTCAAAGAGCTCGACGCAGACGTCGCCAGGGGCCGCGCCCAGCGTCTCGAAGACGTCCCCCGCCTTGCTGGCGAAAAGGCCTTCATCCCCGCCGCGATTGTCATGGTTATGTACGGCAAGGAGATGGACGTCCGTCAGCGCCGCGAGCGCGCCACCGCCGCCTTCCGCAAACGCTGGGGTGAGTTCATCAAAGCCCGCCCCGAAGATGCCGAACAACTCAAGGCCCTCTCCGAGACCGTTAGCAAAGCCGCTATCGAAGAGATCGACAAGCTCGTCCGCGCCCGCGCCGCTAACCGCGCCACCGTCACGCTCCCCGCCTTTGAAAAGCTCACCGAGGCCGAGCTGCGCATCATGGTCGAAAACTGGCTGCGCGCCCAGGGCGGCCCGCTAGACCTGGAAAAGGCCGTCACCACCGAGGCTGCCCAGAAAGCCGGCCAGGCCATCGACGCCGCCGCCCGCAGCGGCATCCGCGCACGCCCAATGCCCATCGGCGGGTAAGAGCGCTCGGCGTGACACCCATCACACCCCGGCGTACACTCCCGCCCGCTCCAAACCCCGAATCGCCAGCGGACGAAGCCTATCCCAAGACCTTTCCAGATCTCTCGCACAGGTGAACACATGAAGGCCATCGACCTCCGCCCCGGCGTCGGCATCAGAGTGGACGGCAAGCTCTGCGTCGTCACCGCCTATGAGTTCCGCAACCCCGGAAACCTCCGCTCCTTCGTCAACATCAAGTACAAAGACGTCCAGCGCGGCGGCGTCGTCGAGCGCCGCTTCAACCCCGCCGACGACATGGACATGATCGACCTCGACCGACGCCCCATGGAGTTCCTGTACAAAGACGGCGACGAAGCGATCTTCATGGACACCGAAACCTACGACCAGGTCACCGTTACCAAGGCCATCCTGGGCGACACGCTGCTGTACCTGCGCCCCAACGCCACCTGCCAGCTGCTGCTGTTTGAGGGCCGCGTGATCGTCATTGACCTCCCCGCCAGCGTTGAGCTTACCGTCACAGAGACCGAGCCGGGCGTCCGCAACGCCACCGTCACCAACGTAATGAAAGAAGCCACCATGGAGACCGGGCTCAAAACCCGCGTCCCAGGCTTCATCGGTGAGGGCGAGACGCTCCGCATCAACACCGAGGACGGCTCATATCAAAGCCGCGCCAAAGAGTGAGCGGCCACCGACCGCGACTGAGCCCAGCGAGCCGCGCCAATGTCTGAGCACGGCCCACACCACACCACGCCCGACATCAACACGCCCGACATCAACACGCCCGACATCAACACGCCCGCCGCACATGCCCCGCAAGGCCTGCTCAAGCCCCACGCCCATGCCCTGCTTATGGGCCTGCGCTGCTCGGGCAAAAGTACCGTCGGCCCGCTCCTCGCCGCCGAGCTCGGGCGCGACTTTGTTGACCTTGACACCCTGACCACCACCGAGCTGGGCACCGCCAGCACGGGCGATGCCCTACGCACGCTCGGTGAGCCGGCCTTCCGCGCCGGTGAGTTGCACGCCCTCGTCAAGCTCATCGCCACCGCCCGGCGCCCGCTGGTACTCGCCCTCGGCGGCGGCACGCCCACCTACGCCGACAGCCGCGACGTGCTCATGAACCTGCGCTCCGCCGGCACCGCGGCGCTGATCTACCTTCGCGGCAAACCCACCACCCTTGCCCAGCGCATGGCCGCCACCGACGTCGCACTCCGCCCCGCGCTGCTCGACGCCCCCGGCGGCGGCGACGCCCTCGCCGAGATCGATGAACTCTTCACCCAGCGCGACCCGCTCTACCGCGCAATGGCTCACCGAACCATCGAGATCGACACCCTCTCGGCACCCACCGCCGCCCTGGTCATCAGCGCCTGGCTCAACGCACAAACCTCGATGTAAGTGCGTTCGCGCGGCACAGGTGTTCCCAACCGCCTTGCCTTTATATTGCCTTTGCCTCGCGTGGGGCAGGCTCTCATCCTAAATTGGGCCACCGGCCCCACCGCGTACCCATGTCGCAACCCGCAAGCCGCGGCCTCTCCCGCGCCACCCGCCCCTCCGCCTCACCCCAGCACATACGCGCGGTCCGCGTACAGCTTCTCAAACCGCGCCGTCTGCGTGCCCGGGTTCGGCAACCGCTCACCCAGCGCCACCAGCAAATCAACCATGCTCAAATAGTCCTGGCTGTGCACATACTCGCACGCCGCCCGCGCAGGCCCTAGCTGGCGCGCGTCGTACGTCCCGGCCTGATGCTGATCGAGGTGCGCCATGTTGTGGTAGTTCCCCAGCGGCAAACAGATGCACGTCGCGTCAAACCCGCTGTGACAAAACACACTCGCCTCGCACGCGCCCCCCGCCATCAGCTTCCGCTGCCACGGGCGCTTGCCAGCCGCCTGCCCCGCCGTCTGGCTCGCTAGCGGCTGCGCAGGCGCCGCAAACAACTCCTCCGCACGCTTCGCGCACGCGTCGGTCAGCCACGGCGTAAACACGCTCATCCGATCGCCCACACGCACGATCGGCCCGCCACCCACCGGGCTCTCCGCAAACGCGCGGCTGTTCTCCAGCGCAATCACACGGCTCCCCGCCGGCATCGTCCCCAGCTTGCACGCCGCGATCGCACCGATAAACCCGATCTCCTCCGCGCGCGTCAGCAGAACCCGCACATCCGGCACCCCCGCCCCGCCCGCTCGCGCCCGCTCAACAAACCGCGCACCCAGCTCATCGATTGCACACAGCGCCGCTGCCACCGCCGCCAGGTCATCGCACGCGTGCGTGTGCATCACCCCATGCGCATCAATGTGCCCCGCCGGCAGCCGCCACGTCCCCACATCACCAACCCGCGCCTCGCCGCTCACGCCCTCGTCCAGCTCCGCGATGTAATGTTGACCCGCCGGCGTACCGGCCTCCGCCCGCGCCGTGATTGTCGCGTTCAGCGCCGTCACCGCCAGCACATCGCCCTTCGCGCTCGCGTGCAGCACAATCGGCGCGCGATCAAAGAATACCTCCATAACCCCGCCGCGGAATGACACTTCATACGTCCCGGGACCGACCGCCCGCTCAACCACGAACGCCGGATGGTCAAGGTGCCCGGTGATGAACAGCGCAGGGCCCACCACCCCAGACTGCCCCCCACCACCCCCACCCCCGCCAGCCCGCTCATGTAGCGGCACACCATCAATCGCCGGCGTGAGCACCACATTCCCCGCCGCGTCCACCCGCTTATGCAGGTGCGGCCGTCCCTTCAGCCATGCGTCCACATACGCCAGCACGTGTTGCTCGCGCCCAGCCGCCGTCGGGACCTGCGTCAGCTCAAGGGCCAGGTGCAATCGCGCGCTCTCGGTGCTCATCGCCCCAGCGTACGCGCTGCGCCAACCCCCCCCCACTCCCCCACACCCACCCACCCCCGCACCCCCCCCCACGCCCACCCCCACACCCCCCACTCACACACGCTCAACCCACGCCGCCCGCCCCTCGTCCACCAACAGCACATCCCCTGCGCACCAAACCCGGCCCGACGCTAAACTCCGCCCCTTATGCTCACGCGCCTGAAGGCTTTGTTTGCACCCGAGCCGCCCCAAACCCCCGGCACCGGCGCACCCACCATCCCCTCCGCCCCAACCGCCCCCACCGCCCCCACCGCCGACACGCACCACCGCGGCGCCGTCAAAGCGCGCCCATGGTACCTACGCATTGTCCTCGCCCAAGAGGTCGGGCTCCTCGCCGTCATCGCCGCCATGGTCATCGGCCTTACCCTCGGCACCGAGCAGATCGCCAGCCCAGAACGCATCGAGCTGCCCCGAGGCGTCACCCCAGCCGTCACCGCCGACGCCATCACCTTCACCGACGCCGCCGGCAAACCCGTCACCAGGCCCCGCGCCGACGGCTGGACCGTCGTCGCACGCGGCAACAACTTCCGACTCGACCGCAAACAGTTCGTCACCTCGCCAGACAATTCCGCCCCACAAACCACGATCGACGGCTTCATTGTCGCCGGCACCACCTACGCACCCGCCGACGGCTGGGAGCTCGTCACCACCCCCGAGGGCTACCAGCAGATCCAGCGTGACCCGCGCGTCAACAAGTTCCTCAACAAGGGGAACCTCATGATCGTCGCCACAAGTGCCAGCTTTTACGCCATCATGGCCGTCGGCCTCACCATGATCATCGTCCTCGGCGGCATCGACCTTTCCGTCGGCGCCATCTACGCACTCGCCGCCGTCGTCGGTGCCTACGTCCTCAACCAGATGCAGGGCGGCGCCACCGCCGCGGGCCAGTCCGTACCCACCTGGATGGCACTGGTCGTCGGCGTCGGCCTCTGTTGCTTCATAGGAATGCTCTGCGGACTCGTTAACGGCATCGCCAGCGTCGGCCTCGGCGTACACCCCTTCATCGTCACCCTCGGCGGCATGGGCGTCTACCGAGGCCTCGCCTTCGTCACCACCGGGGGCCTCTCAATCGGCGACCTACCCCCAGGCTACGGCGAGACCGTCCGCAGCAAACACCTTCTGGGCGTGCCCATCGGCGTCAACTACCTACCCACGCTTGTCATGGTCTCCGTAGCTGCTGTCTTCGCGCTGCTCTTCTCGCGCACCGTCTTTGGCAGACGCATGTTCGCCGTCGGCGGCAATGAAGTCGCCGCCAAATACGCCGGCGTCCCCGTCGGCCGCACCAAGGTCATCGTCTTCGCCCTCTCCGGAATGCTCGCCGGCCTCTCCGCCGCACTCGCCCTGGGCCATTACGGCTCCGCCAGCAGCGCCGACGGCACCGGCTACGAGCTTGACGTCATCGCCGCCGCCGTCATCGGCGGTGCCAGCCTCTCGGGCGGGCGCGGTTCAGCCCTCGGTGCCATCCTCGGTGCCATCATCATCCAGCTCATTAACAACGGCTTCGAGGCACTCCAAATCGACAGCCAGTACAAGCAAATCGTCATCGGCCTGGCCATCGTCCTGGCCGTCCTCATCGACCAGACCAAGCAGCGCTTCGGCGGCCCGGCCCGCAAGCACTGACATCCCACGCCCTTCGCCCACCCCCCCTACGCCCACCCCCCTACGCCATCACCCCAACCCCACCCCACCCCTTTCTTTTCCCAAACACGCCCAATATTTGTTGGCACACCCGCCCGCTTTCTGGTAGCCTGTGGGGACGCGCCGTGCGTCCACCCATCAACCGGGTGCGAAGGCCACGCCAACGCCACTGTGGCGCGCAGACGCCCAAACCTGGGCCTGAACCTTTGTTTCGAGCACCTTCGCAGGAGTTGCACTGATGACCTTGTTCAAGCGGATGATTACTGCCAGCCTCGCCCTTGCCACCGTCGCGGCCGCCGCCGTCGCCGCCCAGCCCACCAGCACCATGAGCGTTGTCGTCCCGCCACCCGCCGGCGCGAAGAAGACCTACACCATCGGCCTGGTCGCCAAAAGCCAAGACAACCCCGTCTTTATCGCCGCCCGCGCCGGGGCAGAGGCCGCCGCGCGTGAGCTCGCCGCCACCTACAACGCCGAGATCAAGATCGACTGGCAGACCCCCGTCAGCGAGGACGCGCAAAAGCAGGCCGACCTGATCGCCGCCCTCGTCGCACGCGGTGCCGCCGGCATCGCCGTCTCAGCCAGTGACGCCACCAAGCTCAAGGTCGCTATCGATACCGCCGTCGACGCCGGCATCCCCGTCTCGACCTTTGATAGCGACGTCCCCACCAGCAAGCGCTTCGCCTACTACGGCACCGATGACTTCCAGGCCGGTGCTGCCCTCGCCGCCGAGGTCGCCAAGGCTCTAGGCAACAAGGGCACCGTCGCCATCCTCGCCGGCAACCAGAACGCCCCCAACCTCCAGGCCCGCGTCCGCGGCGTCCGCGAGACCCTCGCCAAAGACGCCAAAGACGTCAAGGTCCTCAACGTCTACTACCACCGTGAGACGCCCCAGGACGCCGTCAGGAAGATCGAAGAAGTCCAGGCCGGCAACCCGCAGATCACCGCCTGGGTCTTCGTCGGCGGCTGGCCCCTCTACACCCAAAACGCCCTCAATAGCCTCCGCGGCAAGGCCAAGGTCGTCAGCCTTGACACCCTTCCCCCCACTCTTCCCTACCTTAAGAACGGCGACGTTGAAGTCCTCCTGGGCCAGAAGTACTTCGGCTGGGGATACGAGTCCGTCCGCCTGCTCATGGACAACATCGTCCACGGCAAGACCCCCGAGAACCCCCTGATCAACGCCCCGCTCGACCGCGTCACCAAAGACAACGCTGACGCGTACGGCAAGAACTGGGATCTCTGGCTTGGCAAGAGCGAGTCCAAGCCCGACGGCAAGTAAGCCGCAATTCCCGTCTCAAGTCTCGGTTCGATTTGTTCAAGTCCACACACTGGTCGCGGCCCCGGGATGAATCCTGGGGCCGCGGTCGCTTTTGGCGCGCAAGCTCTTCACGCTCCCGCAACAGACTCTTCACGCATTCATCACGCGCGCAGCCGCCGATCAGTCTCGAGCCAGGGGTATCTTCATGCTTGTCCGGTTGAGTGTGAAGTTCATCGCCACCCAAAGGAGTTGAGGGATGCAGTCTAACGTGACCAACATGCTGGCCGCCGCCGCCCTCTCGGTCGGCCTCGCCGCCCCGAGCCTCGCCGCCATCACCTTCAACGAGGCCGTCAACGGCGACGCCTCCGATGACCCTACCGCGCCGACCAACCTTGGCTCACTTGGCTTCGGGCTCAGCACCATCACCGGCAAGTTCGGTCGCCCACCAAACGCGCCCCTAGGCGGCCCAGCCGACGAGCCCGAGCTTGACTACATCAGCTTCACCGTCCCCGCTGGCGGCCAGCTCGACAGCTTCCGGGTGCTCAGCGTCGACATCGGCGGCGCCTTCTCCTTCCTCGCCATTGAGGCCGGCCCGCAGGTCTCGGTCCCCTGGTTCACCGTTGACCCAAGCCCGCTGCTGGGCTGGTACCACTACGGCAGCGTTGACCTGAACGTGGACATCCTCCCGGGCATGGGCGTCGGGCAGGGGGCCATCGGCTTCTCCGGCCCGCTCGGCCCCGGCACCTACACGCTCTGGCTGATGGAGCTAGACCAGTTCCGCGCGTACGACTGGTCCTTCGAGCTGCGCGTCGTCCCCGCGCCCAGCACCGCCGCCGTGCTTTTGGGTGCCGGGGTGCTGGCCTCACGCCGCCGGCGCTAGAACATCCCGTAGGCCCGGGTTTCTTTCACTCTCTTGGGCAGTTTCCGACCCGCCATGCCCACGCCCCGCGTAGGGCCGGCTTTCATCCTGCCGACTCTCTGCCTCGCGTGGGGCCGGAGTTCATCCTGCCAGCGGGCCTCAGGCCCACCCCTCCGCACTCATCGCTCGTCGCCGCTCCGCCCCACTGCCACCGGGGTCGGCGGTTCTCCCTTGCCGCCTAAGTTGTCCTCGGGGACGTTGGCGGGGTCTAGAGTCTGACCCGCGCATGGCCGCTCCCGCCCGTGATCTCGGGCGTCGTGATCGTGAGCATCCACCGGCGCGGCACGCTCCCCCGGAGACACGCCCATGGCGACGCACGCCCGCTACCGCACGATCCTGCTCTTTGGCCCCCCCGGCGCGGGCAAGGGCACACAGGGCAAAATCCTCGGGCACGTCCCGGGCTTCTACCACCTCTCCTGCGGCGACGTCTTCCGCAACGTTGACATCAATAGTGCGCTGGGCCGCACCTTTATTGAGTATTCCTCCAAAGGCCTGCTGGTCCCCGACGAGCCCACCGTCGCGATGTGGAGCCAGCACATGCACGCCCGCACCGTCATGAGCATCTTCAAGCCCGACGTTGATCTGCTGGTGCTCGACGGCATACCGCGCAACCCACACCAGGCCCAGCTGCTCGAGCGCCACGTCAAGATCCTCAAGATCATCCACCTGGTCTGCCCTGACGAGGACAAGATGATCGAGCGCCTCCGCCGCCGCGCCATCAAAGAAAACCGCTTCGACGACGCGCGCGAAGACGTCATCCGCAAGCGCTGGGAGGTCTACAAGGACGAGACCTACCCCGTCCTGGATTGCTACCCCAAGGGCCTGATCGCCGAGGTTGACGCCATGGGCTCGCCCGGCGAGGTGCTCATCGAGGTCCTCAGGCGCGTCGTGCCCGTGCAAGACTCGCACTTCGGCAACCGCCTGAGCCCGCAAGAGGCCAAGGCCGACCGCGCCATCGGTGCCAACACCGCCGACATCGCCGAGCGAGTCCAGAAGGCCAAAGACGCCAAAAAGGTCGCCAGCGAGCAGAACGGCCAGCCCGCCCGCAAGGCGCCTGCGATCAAGCAGCCCACCAACAGGCAGCCCGCCAGCACGCTTAGCAACGGCCAGGCCAGAAACCCCGTCGCCAAACGCTGAGCAGCTAAAGGGCCCTGACTCTTACACCATTCTTGCCATTAACGCAAGAACACCAAGCTTGTGCGCACGAGCGGGCAGCTTTGTGTTTGCTTACTTACGCACTCCCCGCCACAGGGCTTTACGGCGAGCGTAGAGGCCCATCACAGCCCGCCAACCCCGACCCGACCTTGGGGTGGACCGGTCACGCGGGATCGATCCTGAGCGATCGTGGCGGGCCGCGCTTTCGGCCTCAGAACTCCGGATTTGTGCGCTCAACTGCGCGGCTTACATTGACCCACTTACATCGACCCGCCCACATCGCCCACTTACATGGCGCTGCCAAGGCCCTGCATCCGGCGCCACGCGCTGACCTGACCAAGGTGGATCATGTGGTGCGTAGACATCAAGAAGTTGATCACCATCCCCTTGGTCGGGAACAGCTCCTTCATACGCCCCTCAGCGGGGTTCGCCTCGCTAAGCTGCGCGTCGCTGGCGTGCTTGATCGCGGTGACGGCCGCATCAAAGCCCGCGAAGTAGAAGCTCGTGACGGCCTCCATCGTCGGGTAGATCGTGCCCTTGGCGTCGTCTTGGCAGGGCGTCCCGTTCTTGAACAGCTCGTCGAAGCCAGCGGGAACCGCCGCCGCGCCCGCGGGCTGGCCGAGTAACTCGAGGACGCGGCAGTTGTAGATCGAGAGGTGCCCGAAGGCCCACGCGGGGTGGTTGGATTGCACGGTCATGCCGCCCGGGGCCGCGAGGCGCGCGAACATCGCGGGCGTGACGTCTTTGAGCATCGCCTTGGCGAAGTCGCGCGTGAGGGCCGCGGGCGCCAGCACGATCGGCGCGAGCAGCGTTTGGGCGGAGTGGGTGGCGTGGGTGGCGTGGGTGGCGTGGGGGGCGGTGACGGTGTTCATGGCAGATCCTTTGATATGCGGGCGTGAGGTTGAGACGCTTCAAACCAAGGCTGAGGCATTGGACGTGCGAAGGGCCCAGGGCTTACGCGCCGACATATCGAGCGTACACCGCGCGGGCGGCGGCAGGGTCGGTGGTGTTGCCGACGATCGCGCGCCCGTCGGCAAAGACCGCCAGCGGCGTCCCGTCGGCGAGCGTCCCGCTGATGGCGGCAGTCGAGCGTGTAAAAGTGCCGGCGCTGGCGAGCCGCGCGTGCAGGCGATCCATCTCGGGGCCGCCATTGGCGTGGGCGGCGTGAAGCTGGACGCTGTTGCGCCCGCAGAGCACTCGGGGCGCGTCGCCGTAGGCGCCGCTCAAGAAGTCAAAGCGGCGCTGCGCGCAGCAGGGGCAGTGCGGGTCGCGTGCGGCGTGAAGGTCAAGACGCGAGCGCTGGTTGGCCCAGAGGTCAAAGCTCAGCAGCGTGCCGCCAAGGGCCGCGGGGCTGACGATGAGCTTGATGGCGTCGGCGGCCTGGGTTGCGCCGATGATCGCGGCGACCGGGCCGAGGATGCCCGCGGTGTCGCACGTCTCAGCCTCGCCCGGCGGCGGCGCGTCAGGAAAGACGCAGCGCAGACACGCGGTCTGCCCGGGGATAATGGTCAGCTGCGTGCCGCGCGTGGCAACGGCCCCGCCATACACCAGCGCGAGCGTGTGCTTGACGCATAGGTCGTTGAGCAGGTAGCGGGTCGCGAAGTTGTCGGTGCAGTCAAGGATGAGGCTCGGGCGCGGGTGCGGGCGGATCAGCGCCTCGGCGTTCTCGTGCGTCAGATCTTCGCAGATCGCCTCACATCGCAGCGAGGCGTTGACTGCGCGCAGGCGGTCGGCGGCGGCCTCGGCCTTCGGTCGCCCCACGTCGCGCTCGGCAAAGAGCGTCTGGCGTTGAAGGTTTGTCAGCTCGACTACGTCACGGTCAACAATCGAGAGCCGTCCGACACCCGCGCGGGCTAACAGATCGAGCGCCGG
>Ga0105047_10015840_pt1 | contig 11860 bp, 15 predicted proteins | sample MAT04_FD_78384 | JGI IMG/M metagenome (GOLD analysis project Ga0105047, IMG submission 78384) | Freshwater microbial communities from Lake Fryxell liftoff mats and glacier meltwater in Antarctica - MAT-04 (megahit assembly) | ecosystem: Environmental > Aquatic > Freshwater > Ice > Liftoff... | reverse complement strand
GGTGTTCGTGCTGCCGCCGTCGATTTCCGAGCTGGATCAGCGGCTTAGGGATCGGGGCCAGGACAGCGAGGCGGTGATGGCGGGCCGGATGGCGAAAAGCCGGGACGAGATCAGTCATTGGGCGGAGTATGACTATGTCATCGTCAACACCGAGCTTGATGCGGCCTTTGCCGAACTGGTGACCATCCTGCGAGCCGAACGCCTGCGCCGCGACCGCCAGCCCGGGCTGGCAGAGTTTGTGCGCGGCCTGAACCGGGAGTTCGAGGCGCGATGATCTATGCCTTGGACGGGGTGGAGCCGATCATCGGCGAGGGGGCCTGGATCGCTCCGACAGCGGTTTTGATCGGCCGCGTGGTCATAAGGCCCGGCGCCAGTGTGTGGTGGGGCGCGGTCTTGCGCGGGGACAACGAGGAAATCCGGGTGGGCGCGGGGTCCAACATTCAGGAAAACGCTGTTCTGCACACCGATATGGGGTTTCCGCTGACGGTGGGGGCCAATTGCACCATCGGGCACAAGGCAATGCTGCATGGCTGCACCATCGGGCCGGGCAGCCTGATCGGGATGGCGGCGGTGGTGATGAACGGCGCGAAGATCGGCGCGGGGAGCCTGGTCGGGGCGGGATCGCTGGTGAAAGAGGGGATGGAGATTGCCCCGGCCTCACTGGTGGTGGGCGCGCCGTGCCGGATTGCGCGGATGCTGGATCAGGCGGCGCAAGAGCGGTTGTTGAATGCGGCGGCGGGGTACCGCGCCAATGCGCAGCGGTTTGCCAAGGGATTGAAATTGATCGAGTAAAAAAAAAGGGGGCGCGAAGGCCCCCTTGGTGTCATCTGGCGTTGGCCCGGTTCAGCCGTAGACCATCTGGAAGGCGATCCGGCCTGCGTCATCGGCGCGGATGCCGGCGTCGATCAGATCGCGCGGGCTGAGTGTGGCAAGTTCGTTGCGGATCCGGCGGTATTCGGCCCGTTTGAAGGCCGTGTGGCGCAGGTCGCTGGAGAATGTCCGTATCGACAACGATGTTCCGTCCTGACCGGTTCAGCCGTAGACGGCTTCATGCGCGATGCGCGCGGCGTCGCCGGGGAAGATCCCCAGGTCGATGGCGTCGCGGTTGGACAGGCTGGCGATCTCGTTGCGGGTCCGGCGATACAGCGCGCGCTTGGCGGCTTCAGCGCGGATTTGTTCAAAAAACGTCTTCATTACTTAGTCTCCTATTCATCGGGTCAGAACGATTCTGACCCAGCGGGGCGTCGTTCAGCCCCAGACAGCCTCGCGTGCGATGCCATCGGCATCTTCGGGAAAGATCCCCAGGTCGATCGCGAGGAACCGAGGCAGCATCGCGATCTCGTTACGGGTCATGCGGTACAGCGCGCGCTTGGCGGCTTCGTCGCGGACCTTGGCTATGAACGATTTCATCTGCATCTTCCTTCGCGTCTCGTGGCGTCTCTTGGTGCCACGCCTAGGAATATGGACTTCCTGGTAGCGCAAACAACGGCCAATGCCGCAGTGCAGCGTTGCGTTTTGCGCATGGCTGCGGCAAATGCGCCTTAACAGTTTTGTGACGTGCCAAAACAAAAGGGCGCCCCGGGGGGCGCCCTTTTGTCATAATTTTCTATGGGATCAGATCAGCTTGCCCATCGCCACCGCGGTATCCGACATGCGGTTCGAGAACCCCCATTCGTTGTCATACCAGGCCAGTATCGACACGAAATCGCCGGCCATCACTTTGGTCTGGTCCATGTGGAAAATCGAGGAATGGCTGTCGTGGTTGAAGTCATGCGACACCAGTTTCTCCGTCGTATAGCCCAAGATGCCCTTCAGCGGCCCATCGGCGGCGGCCTTGATCGCGGCGTTCACCTCTTCGACCGTCGTGGCGCGCTTGGCGATGAACTTCAGGTCCACCAGCGAGACATTCGGCGTCGGCACCCGCACCGAAATCCCGTCCAGCTTGCCCTTCAACTCGGGCAGCACCAGCCCCACGGCCTTGGCGGCCCCGGTCGAGGTCGGGATCATGCTGAGCGCGGCGGCGCGGCCGCGGTAGAGATCCCTGTGCATCGTATCCAGCGTCGGCTGGTCGCCGGTATAGGAGTGGATGGTGGTCATCATCCCCTTTTCGATGCCGATGGCGTCATGCAGCACATGCGCCACCGGAACCAGACAGTTGGTGGTGCAAGAGGCGCAGGACACCACGATATCGGCCTTGGTCAGGGTGTGGTGGTTGATGCCGTAGACGATGGTCTTGTCGGCGCCGTCACCGGGGGCCGAAATCAGCACGCGCTTGGCGCCGTTTTCCAGATGCGGCAGGCACTTTTCCTTCGATGTGAAGATGCCGGTGCATTCCATGACGATATCGACATGGCCCCAGGGCAGATCGGCCGGGTTCTTGATCGCGGTGACCAGCATGTGGCCACGGCCCGCGTCAATCCAGTCCGCGCCGGTGGTCACGGTGCCGGGGAAACGGCCATGCACCGAATCATAGCGCAGAAGGTGGGCGTTGGTTTCCACCGGGCCAAGATCGTTCAGCGCGACCACCTCGATATCGGTGCGGCCCGATTCGATGATGGCGCGCAACACGTTGCGCCCGATGCGCCCGAACCCGTTGATGGCGACTTTGACTGTCATGACTATGCTCCCGAGGCCAAACCTGAATACCTGCCACTGATAGCGCAAACGCGCGCGAATCCCAGTGTCGCGCGCGAACCCTAGCGCCAGAAGATCAGATAATCCATCAGGTCGAAAAGCTTGCGCGCAAGGAACAGCAGCTCTTGCCCACCGCGCAGCACGATGTCGGCAAGGGCGGCGGCGAAGATCACGGCAAGGGTGATGAAAAAGGCGCGGTTTGGCATTTGTCGGGTCCGAAGGGTCCCGCCAAGCAAGCCTGTCACACCGCTCGGTGTCAACGCCGGGTTGCCTTGCTTTGCGCAGATGAGGCACAAGGGGGGTAAAAGGAGACAGCATGAGCGGGCTTCTGGCGCTTCTGGATGATGTGGCGGCGATCGCCAAGGTCGCGGCCTCGTCGATTGACGACATTGCTGCTGCGGCTGCCAAGGCCGGGGCCAAGGCGGCGGGTGTGGTGATCGACGACACCGCCGTGACGCCGACCTATGCAACGGGGTTTTCGGCGGACCGGGAATTGCCGATCATCTGGAAAATCTCGCTTGGCAGTTTCAAGAACAAGCTGTTCATCCTGCTGCCGGCCGCTTTGGTGCTGGGGACGTTTCTGCCCTCAGCAATCGAGCCCCTTTTGATGATCGGCGGACTGTATCTGTGCTTTGAGGGGGCCGAAAAGGTCCACCACATGTTGCTTCCTCATTCCGAACTGGACGTGGAGGAAGATTTCGACACCAAAGACCCGAGCCGGCTGGAAGAGTCGAAAATCGCCGGGGCGATCAAGACCGATTTCGTGCTGTCGGCCGAGATCATGACGATTGCGCTGGGGGCTATTCCGGAAAGCACGTTCTGGGTCGAGGCGGCGACGCTGGCAGTCGTCGGGATCGGGATCACGGTGCTGGTCTATGGCTCGGTGGCGGTGATCGTGAAGATGGACGATCTGGGGCTGATGATGGCGGCCCGGGGGCGGCTGGCGACCACACGCGGTCTGGGGCGCGGTCTGGTGCTGGGGATGCCGGGGTTGTTGTCCTTTCTGTCGGTGCTGGGCACGGCGGCGATGCTGTGGGTCGGCGGGTCGATGCTTATTCATGGCGCGGCGGTGCTGGGCTGGCACAGGCCGGAAGATCTGGTGGCGGGGTTTGCCCATGCCGTGGCAGGCCAGGTGCCGGTGGCGCAGGGGTTTGCGATCTGGCTGATCGAGGCGCTGGCCGGGTTGGCGCTGGGTCTGGCGATCGGCACGGTGATGATCCCGTTGGCCAAAAGGGTGATCTTGCCGCTATGGGCCCGGGCGAGGGGTGAGAAAAAGGCCGCGCATTGACGCGCGGCCAGATGTGGCTTGCCCCTCGAAGCCAACGATTTTCCTTCAGAAAATCAGGCTTCGACTGCTGGCGTTACGGCAGCAACACTCTGAAATTTCGTAGAAATTTCGTTGAGTGTTGCGTTACAGCAGGCTTTTGGCCAGCGCCACCGTGGCCTCGGACGTGATGCCGAACTCTTTGTAAAGCCGCTCGGCCGGGGCCGAGGCGCCAAAGCTGTGCATGCCGATGAAGCCCGCCTTGGCCTCGCGCCCGCCGTCGGCCAGAAGCCAACGGTCCCATCCCTGCCGCACCCCGGCCTCGATGCCGATGCGAACCGAGTTCTGACCCAGCACCCGGCGCCGATAGGTTTCGTCCTGCGCGGCGAACAGTTCCATGCAGGGCATCGAGACGACGCGGGTGCCGATGCCTTCGGCTTGCAACGCGGCTTGCGCCTTCATCGCGATTTCCACTTCCGACCCGGTGGCGATCAGCACGACTTGCCGCTTTCCCGACGCTTCGGACAGGATATAGCCACCGCGCGCCGACAGGTTGGCATTGACATGCACGCGGCGCACCGGGGTAATGCCCTGACGGCTGAGTGCCAGAACCGAGGGCGTGGCGGTGGAGGTCAGCGCCAGCTCCCACGCCTCGGCCACTTCGACCAGATCGGCGGGGCGGAAGACATGGGTGTTGGGCGTGGCGCGGGAAATCGCCAGATGCTCCACCGGCTGGTGGGTCGGGCCATCCTCGCCAAGGCCGATGCTGTCATGCGTCATCACATAGACCACCGGCACGCCCATCAGGGCCGACAGGCGCATGGCGGGGCGGGCATAGTCGGTGAAGCACATGAAGGTGCCGGAATAGGGCCTGACGCCGCCATGCAGCGCCATGCCGTTCATCGCGGATGCCATGCCGTGTTCGCGGATGCCGTAATGGATGTAGCGGCCCTTGCGGTCCTCGGGCGAGAAGATGCCAAGGTCGGCGGTCTTGGTGTTGACCGAGCCGGTCAGGTCGGCCGAGCCGCCGATGGTTTCGAACATCACCGGATTGACCACCGTCAGCACCTTTTCGGAGGCGACGCGGGTGGCGGTCTTGGCGAGGTCCACCACCGCCTGCTTTTTCACGCCCTGAACCGCGGCCTTCAGCCTGCCGGGCGCGGTTCCGGCAAAGATCCGGGCAATCTGGCTGCGCCGCGCTTCGGGCAGGGTATCGACGCGGGCTTGCCATTCAGCATGGGCCCTGGCGCCCTTGGCTCCAAGGCTTTCCCACCAGGATTTGATCTCGGGCGGGATGACGAAGGCGGGCTCGGTCCAGCCGTAAGCCGCCTTGGTGTCGGCCACCAGCTTGGCGTCGGTGATCGCACCGTGGCCCTTGTAGGTGTCCTGCACGGCAGAGCCGAGCGCGATATGGGTCTTGCAGGCGATCAGCGCCGGTTTGTCCGACGCCTTGGCGGCGGTGATGGCGCGGTCGATATCCTCGGGGTCATGGCCGTCACAGGCAAAGGTGTCCCAGCCGGATGCCGCGAACCGCGCGCGCTGGTCGGTCACATCGGCCAACAAAACCTTGCCGTCGATGGTGATGCCGTTGTCGTCCCACAAGAGGATCAGCCGCGAGAGTTGCTGCTTGCCGGCCAGCGCCAGCGCTTCCTGGCTGACGCCTTCCATCAGGCAGCCGTCCCCGGCGATGACATAGGTGTGATGGTTCATCACCTTGGCGCCAAGCCGGGCGCGCAGGCTTTCCTCGGCGATGGCAAACCCCACGGCATTGCCGACGCCCTGACCCAAAGGGCCCGTCGTCGTCTCGATCCCTGCGGCGTGGCCGTATTCGGGATGGCCCGCGGTGCGCATGCCCCATTGCCGGAAGCCCTTGATCTGGTCCAGCGTCATGTCGGCATAGCCGGTCAGGTACAGCAGCGAATACAGCAGCATCGAGCCGTGGCCCGCCGACAGGATGAACCGGTCGCGGTCGGGCCAGTGCGGCGCCTTGGGATCAAAAATCAGATGGTTGGAGAACAGGACGGTTGCGACATCCGCCATGCCCATCGGCATGCCGGAATGGCCCGAGTTGGCGGCAGCCACGGCGTCAAGCGTCAGGGTGCGAATGGCGGCGGCGCGCCTCCAATGGTCGGGGTGACGGGCGGCGAGTGCTGCGATGTCCAAGATACGTCCTTTCGGGCCGGGGGATTTCAAGGTTCCTAACCCTTGCACCCAGGCAAAATCAAGCACGCGCTGACCGGGGCTTCAACCAGTGCTGTTGCGCTGGCCTGCGCGCGGGTTAGGCTTGGCACGATATTCGGCGAAATTCGGCTGGCCCGGCGATTCGGTTTGACTGGGGATTCGATTCCGTTTTCGAAGGGTGAGCCCGGACATGACCGGCGGGGAGTGCTTGATGGACGGTATTGCGGAACTGGAACAGCGGATCATGGCGGCGCTGGAGCGGATCGGCGCGGGGGTCGAACGGCGCATGGCCTTGAGTCCAGCGTCGTCCTCGGGCCCCTCGCCGGTCATCATGGCCGAACTGGACCGCTTGCGCGAGGAGCTGGACGAGGAACGCATGGCCAATGCACAACTTGCCGAGCGGCTGAAGGTGCAGCGCGACCGCGCCGACCGGGCAGCGGGCGACATGAAGGCCGAGGTGGCGCGTCTGACCGGCCAGGTGGACGATCAGGCGCTGGCGATGCAGCGGCTGATCACTGCGACGATCCAGATGCGCGAGGATCTGCGCCGTATGCGCGATGGCCGGATGCTTGAAAGCGGCGGGGATCCCGGCCTGATGGACAAATCCATGGCGACCGAACTGAATGCGGTCAGCGCCCTGCGCAGCGCCGAGACGGCGGAGCTTGCGGATCTGGTCGCCGCCCTGACACACATCGTGCAAGCCGAGGAGGCGCGTTCCCATGGCTGAGATCGAAATCATCATCGGCGGGCGCGGCTTTCAGGTCGCCTGCCAGCCCGGCGAGGAACATTTCCTGCGCGCCGCCGCCGCCGCCCTGAACCGCGAGGCGGAACCCTTGCAGACCCAGCTTGGCCGTCTGCCCGAGGGCCGCATGCTTCTCATGGCCGGCCTGATGGTCGCCGACCGCACCGCCGCGCTGGACGAAGAGGTGCGAAGCCTGAAGGCGAAGCTGGCCGAGACGGAAGGGCAGGGTGCACCGCGCCCGGTCGAGGTGCCGGTGGTGCCGCAAGACCTGCGTGACACGCTGGCCGAGATCGCCGCACGGGCGGAATCCTTGGCGGACCGGCTGACGGAGGCTGGGGCCTGAACGGCTCCCCTGCCAATGCTTCGGCGCGACTGGCGGGGAGCGGGTGCTTTGCTTGGCTGGCCCCCGGGGCTCTGCCCCGGACCCCGGGAATATTTGGGGCTTCCATGAGATACGGGGGCGGGCGGGGAGTCTGGGGCGGGGCGTCTGGGCGGGCCTTCAACGCTTGAGCACCATCTCGTCATTGCCGAGCGTGATCGAAAACTGCCCGAGGTAATCCATGCCGAGAAGCGAGACATCCATCTCGGCCCGGTTCACTTGTGCCGGGATGGCGTCGTCGTAGAACGGGCCAAACGTCACGTCCCTGACCGTCACCGCCGCAGTTGCAACCAGCCCGTTCGCCGTCATGGCCTGACCCACGAAGGCGAGGCTGTCCACCGCAATGCCCAGCCGGGCTGCATCACGCGTGGTCAGGGTCACGCCGGTGGCCCCGGTGTCGGCCATGAAGGTGATCTCTTTCCCGCCGATCAGCAGACGCGGGTAATAATGCCCATCGGGCGCGCGCGGAATCGTCAGGGTGTTCGCCGTCGCCATCTGCATGGGTTTCAGGTCATGGCGCAAATCGCCCCACATCCCATAGAGCGCCGCCAGACCCAGAAAGATCATTGCCCAAGCCATCGACGCGCGCAGGGCAGCCCCCATGCGCCCCCGATACTCTGCAAAAAGCCAGCCCATCAGCGCCAGAAGCAGCACCGAGAAATAGATAAACTGCATCGGGTCAACATGGGTCATGCACGGAACATAAGCGCAGGGAGGCGCCTAAAGAAGGCCTGTGCCATGGATGCCGTCGATCATGAACTGGACAGCCAGCGCGGCCAGCAGCATGCCGAGCAGTTTGGTCACCACAAGCACCCCGGTCCGGCCCACCAGCCGCTCGATCGCGGGCGAGGCGAGCAGGAAGAAGAACGTCGCCAGCACCATCACGCCCATCAGGGCGATCATGGCGAGTTTGCCGATCAGCGTGCCCCCGGCCTGATCGGACAGCAGGATCATCGAGGCAATGGCCCCGGGCCCTGCAATCAGCGGCGTCGCCAGCGGAAAGACCGACGGGTCATGATTGGGGTCAGCCACTTGACCCTCGCGCGCGGCGGTCCGGCGGGCAAACAGCATGTCGAGCGCGGTCAGAAACAGCAAAAGCCCCCCTGCGATCTGGAAGGCCGGCATGGAAATGCCGATGAACTCCAGGATCGCGGCCCCGGCCAGCCCGAACAGCGCCAGCACCACTGCCGCGATGATGCAGGCCCGCCGGGCCATGGCGCGCCGCGCGTCGGCGTCAAGCCCTTGGGTCAGCGCGATGAACAAGGGCACAAGGCCCGGCGGATCGATCACCACGAACAGCGTGGCAAAGGCGGTGATCAGAAAAGACGCAGTCATCAGCCACCCACCCGTTCGAGCCGCCCCTGCGCGTCCAGCCACAGAGCCTCGGCCCGGTCGAGCCCCTCCATCACTTCGGCATATTTGCGGTTCCAGACCTCAAGCTCGCCGATCCGGGCCGCTTCGTAGAGCTCTGGATTGGCCAGCTTGGTCGCCAGCTTGTCACGCATGTCGTTCAGCTTGGCGAGCCGTTCCTCGCTGCGCTTCACCTCGGCCCGGATGGCGGTGATTTCATCTTTTGAGACTTTGCGCGGCTTTTCGGCGGGTTTGGCGGCTTTGGGTTCGTCCTCACCGGCCAGAAGCATGCGGCGGTAGGCATCCAAGTCCTCATTGTAGGTCGTGACCGCGCCGCCCTTGACCAGCCACAGCCGGTCGGCAACGAGGCCCAAAAGGTGCATGTCGTGGCTGACGAGGATCACCGCACCCTGATATTCGGTGAGGGCTTCGACCAGCGCCTCACGGCTTTCGATGTCGAGGTGGTTGGTCGGCTCGTCGAGGATCAGCAGGTGCGGCGCATCCAGCGTCGCCAGCAGCAGCGACAGGCGTGCCTTTTGCCCGCCCGACAGGCGCCCGACCACGGTTTCGGCCTGATCGGCCAGCAGGCCGAACCCCGCGAGCCGGGAGCGCAGCCGGGGTTGCGCCTCGGCAGGCCGCTGGCGCTGCAGGTGTTGCAGCGGGGTCTCGTCGATGAACAATTCGTCCACCTGATGCTGGGCGAAATAGCCGATCCGCAGTTTGGAGGAGCGGGTCATCGTGCCGCCCATCAGCGACAGCTTGCCCGCCAGCAGCTTGGAAAGCGTCGATTTGCCCTCGCCGTTGCGACCCAGCAGCGCGATCCGGTCGTCTTGGTCGATGCGAAGCGACAGGTTCTTCAGGACGGCGCGCTTGTCATAGCCGACAGCGCCGCCCTCGATGGTGATGATCGGCGGGGCAAGTTCTTCAGGCTTGGGGAAGGTGAAGACGACCTTGGCCATGTCTTCCGGGGCAGCGATGGGGGTCAGCTTTTCCAGCATCTTCACCCGGCTTTGCGCCTGGACGGCTTTGGACGCCTTGGCCTTGAACCGGTCAACGAAGCTTTGCAGATGCGCCCGGCGCGCCTCGACCTTCTTGGATTCGGCGGCCTGCACGGCCCGGCGTTCGGAAAACTGGCGGGCGAACTGGTCATAGGGGCCGGACCAGTAGGTCAGCTTCTTGCTGTCCAGATGCAGGATGCCGGTGACGGCGCGGTTGAGCAAGCCGCGGTCGTGGCTGATGATCAGCACGGTGTGGGGGTATTTGGCGAGGTAGCTCTCCAGCCAGAGCGCGCCTTCAAGATCAAGGTAGTTGGTCGGCTCGTCCAGCAGCAGATAGTCTGGCTGGGCGAACAACACCCCCGCCAGCGCGACCCGCATCCGCCAGCCGCCCGAGAAGTCCGAACAGGGGCGCAACTGGGCCTCGGCGTCAAAGCCGAGGCCCTTCAGGATGGCCGAAGCGCGGCCTTCGGCGGACCAGGCGTCGATGTCGCTGAGACGGTGCTGAATCTCGGCGATCCGGTGCGGATCATGGGCATGGTCCGCCTCGTCCAGCAGCGCGGCGCGTTCGGTGTCGGCGGCCAGCACCGTGTGGATCAGTGAGGTGGACGACGACGGCACCTCTTGCGCCACGCCGCCGATCTTGGCGCGGGCAGGCAGGCTGATGGCGCCGCCCTCCAGCGCCAGCTCGCCCTTGATCAGGCGAAACAGCGTGGTCTTGCCCGCGCCGTTGCGGCCGACGATGCCGACCTTGTGGCCGGTCGGAATGGTGGCCGAGGCGCCCTCGAACAGCGGGCGGCCTTCCACGGCATAGGTGATGTCGTCGATTTTCAGCATGGCGCAGGCCTTGCCCCAAGGGGCGGGCAGGGTCAAGCGGGAAGGGCGCTGCGGGAAGGGCCCTGCGCTGGGGCAAGCCGCTGGGGCGCTGCCCCAGACCCCGGGATATTTGTGCAAAGAGGATGGGGGACATTGGCAAGAGCCTGCTCTTTCTGCCGCCCCTCACCGAAGCCGCAAATATCCCGCAGGGGTTTGGGGGTGTGACACCCCCAATACGGAGGTGAGGGGCAAAGCCCCGCAGCCGACACAAAAACCTTGGCGAAGCCTCCGCTGCTTCACGCGTTGTCGTCAGACGCGGCCGTCGGGATATTCGGCAGGGCCCTTGATCTCCAGCTTGTTGCCGAACGGATCGTGGATGTAGAACGAATGCCCCATGCCGCGGGCGCCGCCGTGCATCGCCTCGCGCTCGACCGCCACACCGTGTGCGGCCAGATGCGCGCGCATCGCCTCATGGGCGAAGGGCGAGGTCGCGATGCAGACGTGATCGACGTTGCGACCGCCGGCCACGGGGGGCACCGCGCCGGCGGCGCCGGGATGGGTCACGTCCCACAAGACGATCAGCGCCGCGCCGCACCAGACCTGCTCCATCCCCAGCGCGGGATAGGTATAGCCCGGCACCGCGCCAAGCACCTCGGCGTAGAATGTCATCGCGCGGGCCATGTCATCGACGAGGAAGACAACGTGATCGAGGCCGACCAGGGTGAAGGGCGGGGCAGAACCTGTCGTAACGGAGCCAGTCGTAACGGAGCCAGTCGTAACGGAGCCAGTCAAATTGGTGCCAGTCGTATCGGAGCCTGTCGTCATGCTGTCAGCCTTTCCTGTTTCAAGCTTTTCAAGCCGGGGGCCTTCTGCTAGACGCCCGGCCATCCCATCCTCGGGCCCCAAGCGGCCCGCCATTTCGTCAAGGACCCCGATATCATGGCCACCGAACGCACCCTGTCCATCATCAAGCCCGACGCCACCAAGCGCAACCTCACCGGCAAGATCGTCGCCAAGTTCGAGGATGCCGGCCTGCGCGTCGCAGCCTCCAAGCGCATCCATCTGACCGTGGCGCAAGCCGGCGAGTTCTATGCCGAGCACAAGGAGCGCGGCTTTTATGGCGAACTGGTCGCTTACATGGCCTCCGAGCCGGTGGTGGTGCAGGTGCTGGAAGGTGAAGGCGCCATCCTGAAGAACCGCGAAGTGATGGGCGCGACCGATCCGGCCGCTGCCGCTGCCGGCACGATCCGCAAGGAATTCGCGCTGTCCAAGGGCGAGAACTCGGTCCACGGCTCTGACAGCCCGGCCTCGGCGGCGCGCGAGATCGCCTTCTTCTTCGCGGGCCTTGAACTGGTCGGCTGAGCCGCAGCCTCGAAGCATCCGCAAAGGCCGCGCCCCTTGGGTGCGGCCTTTTGCATTTACCGGGAAGGCAGGACGCCGATGATGCTGAGCGCCTGGTCCAGCGCCCGCGGCAGGTTGCCCGCCGCCGGGGGCTTGCC
>Ga0105047_10015838_pt1 | contig 11863 bp, 4 predicted proteins | sample MAT04_FD_78384 | JGI IMG/M metagenome (GOLD analysis project Ga0105047, IMG submission 78384) | Freshwater microbial communities from Lake Fryxell liftoff mats and glacier meltwater in Antarctica - MAT-04 (megahit assembly) | ecosystem: Environmental > Aquatic > Freshwater > Ice > Liftoff... | reverse complement strand
TGCTACTGAGGTATAGCAGACATCAGACGCCGGAAAACAGGCGCTTCATATCTGCTAATGCTGTCTGGAAGGCTCGAAAGTCATGTCTGCTAACACTCGCCCACTGAGCTGTGAACCCTTGCAACCCCTTGAGAACTGCGCTTTTCTACACGGAATCGCTTACTTCCCGAATTTACACGTATCTCGGCTGTACCCCAATGTGGTGCGCAAAGCCTTCCGGACGCGGCAAACGGGCACGGGCGGTCGGCCCCGTCTGGTGGCGTGGCCAGAGTTGGCCATCGCCCAGGTGGCCAAGCAGTATGCCGGTCGTGCGATGAGTAGTACCTTGCATCGCCTGGTGCAGGGGAGCACGCGCCTGTTTCTGACCCTGCTCGGGAGGACGCCGGGGTGTCAGGTGCGCAACACGGCCTACATCGAGCGTCTGAATGGAACGTTCCGCTCGCGACTGGCCGTGCTGGGCCGCCGCACCCGGCGCTCGGCCCGGAACATGGCGACCGTCGCACGCGGGATGTAGCTGGTGGGCACGGTCTACAACTTCTGTACCACCCATGACCGTCTTCCCAAGGTTGATGGTCGCCGGCAGACCCCGGCGATGGCGGCGGGGATCACCGACCATGGCTGGAGCGTCAGCGCGTTGCTCCACTAGCGGGTCCCGCCCCCGCGCTGGGAGCCACCGCGTCGTCGCGGACGTCGCTCCAAGGCCCTTCAGGCCCTCATTGACCGGTGGTGCCCGCACCACCGTTTAGCATAGACCTACCGCAAAAACCCCCTGGTAGGAATTCTTCGGACGGCTCGCCGAGACTGGATCAACGGGGCTGACTGAGATGCTCTGGGCGTGATCAGCGCGAGAGGATCTAGGCAACTGTCAGATCTCCAGGTACAATAAAGATCATTAACTGAAAGCAAACTACCTGAAATGCCTGCCCTGGCTTGTGGTTTGGGATGAGAAGGGATGTCCCACACATTGCATCTGTGGCTCCTCGGCGCCTTTACTTTGTCGCTGATGGAGCCCCGGCCCACGGCATAGCTGGCATCTGGGTTCAATCCTTGATCACATACCTGACCCTGCACAGCAACACCTCCGAGCCGCATCAGGAAATCGCGTTTCGCCTCTGGCCGGACTCGAGCGAAGTGCAGGCCCAGTAGTCTCTAGCCTTCCCCAAGTGAATTCTGATGAACGAAGATATTCGTCGCCGGATCGCGGAATTAGAGGCGCATGCGCAGTTGCCGATGTCTGAGACGGTGCGTCTTGTGCTTGAACGCGAACTGGCCGATCTGCGGCGAGGCGACCCACTTGAGCCGCCGGCATCGCCGGTTGCACTGGTCAGCCTCGGCGAGAACAACCAAACTGGTGATGTGAGTCTCGGCGATGTAGCATCCCAGATCAATAAGCCCAGCAGCACGATCGCGATCGGCGATACGAGCCGGGTGAAGCAGGCGATCGGCGTCAACTATGGGGTGATCCAGGCCTTTTTCGGCGCCCAACCGCCTGAGGATGCCGCTGAATTGCTGCGGGTGTATCTCGACATGCTGGCCGAGCGGTATCGTCCGCTGGTGCTCAGCCATCTGCTCCCTAAAGAGCGCAGCGGTAGCGAGCGTACCACCACGCCAACCCTGCCGCTGCGCAGCGTGTATACGGCTCTGGCCACCAATGCCCATCTGCCACGTGAGCCGTTCGAATTAACCCTGAAGGAGCTTGAAACGGCGCTCACCGCCGCTGATCCAAACCTCGCCCCCTCCGATCGGATTCGCCTGCCGATGTTGAAAACGGAGCATCTGCGCGAGTTGGTTGCGCCACTCAATGGGGTGATCGATCCGGCCGACACGCGCCCGCTACCGGAGCTCTGGGCCGAGATTAAGCGCTTGCTGCCGCGCTTCGCTGGTCGGCACGATCCTGATCAGTGCTTTGGCGGGCGGTGGTATGAGCCTGAGCTAGCCGTCGAGGCGCTAGCTGCGCCGCACGCCCAACTGGTGTTGCTCGGCGACCCCGGCTCGGGTAAATCTACCGTGCTGCGCTACCTGGTGGTCTCGATCGCCGAGGCGCTGTTGTCTGGTGCAACCACGGCGCCGGCGGATCTACGCGGCTGGGAAGGCAAGCCGCTGCCAGTGCCGATCTTCTGCCCACTCGCGCCGATCGCCAAAAATCTGAGCGACGATCCGGGTAGTGACCTTGATCACTTGGTGAGTGCGGTGATCTATACGGTTACAGGCAGCAGCCACTCGCGCGAGGGTCTGCGGGCAACTTTGCTGAAATCCTGGCGCCTGGGTGGTGTGCTGCTCTGTTTTGATGGGCTCGACGAGGTGTCCAGCACCCTTGAAACGACTCGCGCCGGCACGATGAGCCGCCGTGAGCGAATAGCAGTTGCATTGCATCAGCTGAACCAGGAAATGGGCGACTCACGGGTAGTCGTCACCTGTCGCACCCGGCCGTATGAGTATGATCGGGCCTGGCAATTCCCACATCCGTGGCGGGTGCGCCGGATTGCGCCCTTCGCGTTTGGCCAGGTGCGGTTCTTCGTTGAACATTGGTACGCCCAGAGCAGCAACATTCCCAGCGCGGCCTTTAACCGCGAGGAGAGCGCCGCGCGAGTCGACGAGCTGTTGCAGGCCATTCAGGCCAACGCTGGCCTGCGAGCGATCTGCACGTCGCCGCTGTTGCTCACGATCGTAGTGCTGCTACATTTCAACCAGAAACAGCTGCCCAGCGAACGGGCCGAAGTGTATGAAGATCTTGTTGAGCTGCTGTTAGATCGCTGGGAGTGGGTGCGCAGCAATGAACGCGGCCAGGTTCGTCATATCTCGTTTAGCGAACGATTAAATCTGCCCCTGTTGCGCATACGTGACCTCCGTTCTGCACTCAATGCGATCGCCTTTCAGGCTCATCGCACCGCCAAGGACGGGCGGGGTGTAATCGCCGAGACGCAGCTGTACGAACTGCTGGAAGATCGCTTCCGGATTGCGATTGACGCCGACTATCCGGAACGAGTCAAGCGGCATGTCTGGACCGAGAAGGTTGAGCTGTTTCTAGAGTTGTTGGTGGCGGAGAGCGGTCTCATACAACCGGATAGTGACGGCGCCTATGTGTTGCCCCACCTGACTTTCGAGGAGTATCTGGCGGCCTGTCACCTGGCCGAGCAACAGTATGCAGGATTGGAGTTGGCCTATGCCTGCTGGAGCGAGGGTGGCGACCGCTGGCGAGAGCCGCTGCTCTTGATGATGGGCTGTCTGCGCCGTGAAAATAAGCACGGCGAGGTAAAATACTGGCTGGACCTCTTGCTCGATACCGTGGCCGGCACCATAGAAAAGACCCAAGCTCAGCAGCAGCACGATGCGGTGCTGGCAGCCGCGTGCTACACTGAATTAGGCGGGCGACACTACTTGCGGAATTATCAGCATGCGCGCAAGGTCGATGAACTTGAAGCGCAACTGCGGGCGGCCCTGGCGCAGGTTCTCACACAGGCCGATCCGACGAGCCTTTTGCCATTGCGGATAGAGGCTGCCACTACCCTCGGCCGCCTGGGTGATCCGCGTTATCCGGTGGATTTGGAGCAGTGGCAGGCGGAGCTTGGTCGCTTACCGCAGACGTTTGGGTCAGCGCCAGACTATTTTTGCCATCTCCCCGGCGGGGACCATCGGATTGGCGGTTGGGATGAGGACGAGCCGAGCGCCACGCTTGCCCTAAGACCCTTCTGGCTGGCGCGCTTTCCAATCACAGTCGCCCAGTACGCGCCGTTTGCGGCTGAAGGCTATCTTTCCAATGCACAGCGTTGGTGGCAGCCGCAGGCCTGGCAGTGGCTCCAGCGTGAACAGCGCCACAAACCGCTCTGGTGGAACGACGGCGGCGTTGCGAATCCGAGCCGGCCGGTGGTCGGCGTCACCTGGCACGAAGCGATGGCCTATTGCGCCTGGCTCTCTGCGCGCCTGCGTGATGCGCTGGCGCCTGGGATGATTATTCGGCTGCCGAGCGAGGCTGAGTGGGAGACCGCTGCGGCGTGGGATGGCACCGATGGTTACCGCGACTACCCTTGGGGTGATCACGCCCCTAGCGTGGATCGCGCGCTCTATAATGCGGCAAAGCTCAGTGCGCCGGCGCCGGTGGGTTGTTGCCCGATCGGCACCGCAGCCTGCGGGGCGCTCGACATGGCCGGCAATGTCTGGGAGATGACGCTGAGCGACTACCATGGCTATCCTCGCCGCAGCCATCAGGTGGTGCGTGATAGCTCTGGCGACTCAGTGGCCTGGCGCGGCGGCTCGTTTGTGGACAGCGACACCTTTCTTCGCTGCGGGATCCGCGACCACACTAGCGCAACGTATAGCTTAAACACCCTGGGCTTTCGCGTGGTCGTCGCTGAACCGCTTTCCTAGGGTCTGCGCTACCGCTGGTGTTCGACCAACCAGCGCTCCGCGGCAGCGACGGATTCCTCCAGGGTTGGGGCGGGCTCCGTCAGATCCAGGCCGGCCAATCCGGCAAGCTCTCGGGCCTGCATTTGAAGGTCTTCAGTGCCGGCCGGATGCTGTACTGCGAGGCGCAATAGGGCTGCCGCCGGCGCAGCGCTGCCCTCCAATATCTGCACCCGGGCGATCACATACAGCACGCAAAGGGGGATGAACGCGCCACCGCCGAGCAAACTCAGCGGGAGCGCCTCGCGCAGGAGCGCGCTTGCCTCCGCCAAATCGTGTGCCGCACAGGCCATATCCGCCAGGTTAACCAGCGACAAGGACACACCGGCACGGTTGCCGATTTCGCGATCGGCACCCACACTGCGTCGGGAGTGCGAGCGGGCCTCCTCCAGGTGCCCAGCACGGGCCGCCAGCTCGCCGAGATTAGCCAATGCAACTGCGACATGCCAGCGATCGCCTTGGGCCTCTGCCAGCGCTAACGCCGTCTGAAAATGTGCCTGCGCGCCAGCCCTATCGTTGCCCATGAAAGCCAGCGTGCCGAGGTTGACGGAAATACTGATCTCTGCATGGCGATCGCTCAATTTACGCGACTGCTCCAGGCTAGTCGTCAAAAGGTGCCGCGCTCGCTCCGTCCGCCCCTCGGCCATCGCCACGCCGCCAAGGTAGCGGGTCGCGCGTAGCTGTTCCGTCTCATTATGCAGCTGCTCCGCCAATGCCAGTGCGGTGTTCAGGGCAGCTTCTGCTGTACTATAGTCACCTATATCGATCAATGCCCGGCCCTGGCGGCTCAGGGACTCGGCTTGCCCACGGTGATCGCCGTGGGCAAGTGCCGTCTCTGCCGCCTGTGCGAAGGTTCCCTGGGCCGCATCAAACTGGCCCAGCTCGAATTGCACCTCGCCCAACAAGCGCTGTACCTCTGATCGGGTCTGCGGCTTCTTCTCCAATTCCAGAAGGCGCGCGTAGTATGCCGCCGCCGCAGCATTGGCATAGGCCTTGCGGGCTGCATCGCCGGCCCGCCGCAGGTACTCGCGACGCTTCGCGGCATTATTGCCATGGTCGTAGTGAAAGGCCAGCACGTCCAGTGGCGGGTCATCCGGTAAGGTCGCCTCCAGCCAGCGGGCTAGCTGGGTATGCAAGCGCCTGCGCGTACTAGCGGGCAAACTGGTGTAGGCGACTTCCTGGGTCACAATGTGCTTAAACAGGTACGCCAACTCTGGTTCCGGCGCCGCCATGGGCGTTAGCTCGACATAGGCCAGGCGCTCGAGATCGGCGCGAATCCGCTCGCTGGCTCCGAGTTCCGGGGCATAGCCGGGCAGCCATGCTGCTAAAAACTGTCGCCCGATCACACTCGCCACCCGCAAGGTGGTCTGTTCACGCACACTGAGCTGATCGATACGCGCCAACACCAGGCGATGCAAGGTGTCGGGTAGCGCCAGCGCATCAAGCGCCGGCAGATTGTAAGGGTCCACGCCGCAATCATGGACGTAGTTCAACAGCTCTTCGATATAAAACGGATTGCCCTGCGCCCTGGCTGACAGACGCGTCAACAAATGGCGCGGCGGGGCTTCGGCGCGAGCCGGGTAGAGTTGGGCCAGCTTGGCTCGTACCAACCCCTCGAGCGCCCGGTCATCCAGTGCCTCAAGCTGGAGTGTCGTTGCATAGGTCAGGTTGGCGATACTGGCTAACCAGGCAGTCCGCTCATCGGGCCGTGTCGTCAGCACCAGCACGATCGGCAGGCGCAGTGCCGCCCGAGTGATCAGCACGAGCAGATCGGCTGACAATGGATCGAGCCAGTGCAGATCCTCCAAGAGCACCACGAGTGCTCCGCCTCCGACCTGGGCCTCGTGTGCCGCAGACTCGATCAGTTCAACGAGTACAGCCTCCAGCACACCTTTACGCGCCTTCGCATCCAGCGCTGCGGTAGTGTCATTATCCGCCAATGGCAGATCGAGCACTGGCCCGAGCAATGGCAGCAAGTCGACCCGTTTTGGTGCACGTTCCCCTAGCTCATCCGCCAGCCAGCGTAGCTGTCGGTGGAGCGGCAGATCTGGATTGACGCCGAGGATGGCCTGGAAGATTGGCTGCCAGGCTAGGTAGGGGCTGTGCTGCCCGCTTGACTGACCGGCGCCGCCGTAGGCGCTGCTATTTCGGCGCTGGGCCAGCCGCACCACCTCGGCGGCCAGGCGCGATTTGCCGATCCCAGCGTCGCCAGCAAGGGTCACCACCTGACCATGACCGCTCAGCGCAAGATTGAACAGGGCCGTGATCCGGGCAACATCTGCGTCGCGTCCGATCAGCGGCAGGGTATATGCCGGCTCCGTCAGCCGCGATGCCCGGCGCCGGACAAGGCCGGTCAATGCAAAAACCGGTAGCGGCTCTGCGCGCCCCTTCAGCGCTACTGGCGGGCGCGGCTCATAGCTGAAGCCGTCGCCGGCGGCAGCACGCGCACGCCCATCAACCAGGACCTCGCCCTCGGTCGCGCGCCCCATCAACCGCGCTGCCAGGTTGACGACATCGCCGATCACGCCGTAGGTCCGGCGTGAATGGGCACCGTAGGAGCCGGCCCGCACCCTTCCCGAGGCGATCCCAATCTGCAGGGTGCGTAACTCCGCTGTGGCCAGATCGCGCAAGATGACTGCCGCCGTTGCCACGCGCAGCGCATCGTCTTCGTAGGCGATCGGCGCACCACAGACTGCATACAGATAGCAGCCCTTGTCACCGATAATGATCTGGTGCAATGCCGCACCATAGCGCAAAAGCGTCTGCTGGACGTTACGAATATAGCGATCGAGCCATTCAGCCGCCTCTTCATCGCCTGTGTAATCGATTGCACTGAAGCGCAGAAATAGTACCGTTGCCGGTCGAAGCTCGGTGAGAAATGCGCCATCAGTGTGCAATCGTTCGGCGACAGCAGGGAACACCCATGGTTGGATGAGCGCCGACGACAGCGCCGTCGCCGCGAGATTCGGCCAGGGCGCCGGAATAATCATGCCGCGCAACGCGCTCAAGCGCTGAAAGCGTTCCCCATTGGGATCCATCAGTGCTGGGCCAAAGTCAGCCTGCAAGGCAAGCTGTGCGGCAGCCGTAGCATCAACAATAATTGCGCCCGGCGTGGCGAATGCACCGCCGCGCGCGAGCCGATCGACCGGGGCGCCCACCAGCAGGTCAAACTGCTGAATCTGGGGGTCGCCGACGACAAAGCGGCGAACGGCGCCGGCTGTGATCACGACCTTCAAGCTAATCTGCACCGTGATTGCGGCGACCTGCAGATCGACGAACTGGGCCATGGCTGCTTGTAAGGCCTGCGCACAGCCGGCGGCCCGCGCCGCGCCGGGGGCCAGGCTGATGGTAGCGCTCGCGGGGCGCAGATCATCGAACCAACAGGTGATCGCATCGCCGGCGAAGCTGATGATCGTACCGCCAAAGTCGTGAATATGGTGTATCAGCTCTTCGAAGACGGTATTTAGTGTGTCGGTCAGTACCTCAGCGGCGCCTTGCTCACCAAATTCACGTACCAGACGCTCAGTGAGCGGCATGAAGCCGGACAGATCGGCAAAGAGTGCTGCCCCCTGACCATGAGTGGGGATCGGTGATCCGGTAGCGAGTGCCAACAACCGGTCAATTGGAAGAAAGGCCGAAAATGATTCCACGCGCGCCCCACTAACAGATCGCGCCTTCGGCAATAAACACATACGAACGGTTGCCTGCCGTACATCCCCATTGTAGCAACTCCAGGCGAAACGTATACGTGTTCAGCCCACTAGGTATGGGTTAGCGCCCAAGCAACGGCAAATAGATCAGCGCCGCCCGCGCATTGATGTCAATGGCGCGCGTATTATCCCAGCCGACATTCGCGATGGCGTCGCCGGCTAGCGTAATGGCAACGCTGCGCCCAAACGCGCCGCATGCGGGCAGGTCCGACGCGACTGCCGACACCTTGATCACGAATACGACCGCCGCACCGACCTGCCGGGTGGTACTTTGCCCGCAGATGGCCGTGCCGATCACGGCGGTTATCGGCTGGCCCACCGTTGCCCCGGTGAGCACACCATAGATCGTCGCCGGAGGTGGATTGAGCGCGGCATTGCTCTGGAGAGCTGAGGCGCCGCGGAAGGCTACCGTCGTTGACCGGGTGGCATAGATCCAGTAGCCCTGCCCAAATTCAAGCGCGGCCAGGTCGCTCACCCAAGCCGGCGCAGGCGCAGGCGCGTACACCCGCCACGGTTCCGTCGCATCGGCCTGTTCGTAGCCGTAGACAATCGTGTAGGCGCCGTCTGCCGATGCCAGCGCCTCACGGGGCGAGCGCGTCGCCTGCACCGGGTAGGCGAGCAGGTTCCAGCCGGGCCCGCTGAGCGGCACCTCGATGCTGCTCATCAGGGCGTAGCGCCCCGGCCCGCGCAGTTGTGCCGCCGCCTGGTTGTAGTAGGTGTTCAGGGTGGTTGGCAATTTCTCCCAGGTCGACGCTCCCGGCGCCTGGTAGTAGATGCGGATGCCGCCCTCTTCGCCCACCGGCACGTCGCGTCCACGGTAGCCGAAGCTGATCTCCACCCCGCTAAGATTCGGCGCATTGGCCGAGGCGCTGAGCAGATAACTCTGGCCGACCGGGGTGACCCAGGATGGCAGGTTGGGTAGGCTGTCGCTGGTCTGCAACACCAGGTAGGCGCCCAGGTCAAAGTCCAGGTTCTCGCCGTAGATCAGCACATCTCCGCTGGCCGAACTGACCGGCGCGCCGCCCTGGCGGAAGAAGCCGCCCCCCTGCCGGAAGAAGCCGCCCCCCTGGCGGAAGAAGCCGCCCCCCTGGCGGAAGAAGCCGCCCCCCTGCCGGAAGAAGCCGCCCCCCTGCCGGAAGAACCCGCCCTCTTGGCGGAAGAAGCCACCGCCCTGGCGGAAGAAGCCACCGCCCTGGCGGAAGAAGCCCGGGCTGCCGCCGATACTAAAACTGCTCACCGCATCACGGCGGCCGGGATCGCCTTCGGCCACATCCGTCCAGACGTGGATGGTCGCCGTATCGAGTGGCACCGCCACCGTTACCTGCCCCCGATATATGGAGGCCGATGGGTCGCGGGTCAGCGAGACCGCAATTGGATCCAGGCTGTCGGCGGTCGGATGCAGCAGGGCACGCACCCCCGGGCCGGTGTAACTGGGCGGCAACACCACCGCCAGTTCCAGGGTCAGCGAGGTAACCGGCGTGACCGTGATCTCCGGCATCCAGGTTGGGTCGGCGCTCAGCGTGATCGTCTCGCCGCCGGGTCGGATCGTCGTGCAGCCCTGCAACGGCTCCGGCGTGGCCCCAGGGTCGAACAGGCAGACCCGGTCGCCGACGCGGGCACCACGGGCCAGCACAAAGTCCTGGGTGGAGCCACCCAGCGCGGTAATCCGGTCGGGCTCGGTGGTTTCTGGATCCCGCCAACTATCCTGGAATAGGTAGGCGCTCGCGCGCGGCGAAGGGATGATCCGCGCTCCTGCGGCGCTGCGGGCGTAGAGGAAGGGCGCATCCAGGCGCACCGTGGGTGTGAGCGGCTCGGCGAAGGCAACCCCGGTCACATCCAACGGCAGGCTGAGCGGGCCGACCTGGGTTGGATCGCCGAAGCCACCGCTCGGCACCTGCAAGAAGTCGTAGAGTGCTGGATCCTGGATGGTCTGCCAATCGGATCGGCCACTGACCTGCTGCGAGAAGGTTTGGGCGCAGTCGGGCAGCCAGCCCGCCGCCGGGCGTAGCTCCACTGACGCATAGGGGTCGGCCATCAGGCCGGGGCAGCTGTCGACGGCAGTCAACCGGCCCTGCGTATCCACCCCGACGTAGTTATCATCGAGGAAGAAGAGGTAGTGGCCCAGCTCGTGCGCCAGGGTGCGTGGCCAGTCCTCAGCCAGATTGTCGCCGACATTGCCGAAGCGGTTCCAGGTCGCGCCCATCTGCAACTGGCCCGGTGCGGAGACCAGATCGCGCGGTGTGCCGTTGAGCGTGAGTGTGCGCGTGAATACATCACCGCTCACTCCGCCGACCAACGCGCTGGGACGCAGGCGGCTGGTGGCGTGGATGCGGATATGGGCGGTATCCCAGTCCTCCTTATCCTGGAAGACGAAAATATCGCCAAGCGCGGCCTGGCCATTCGTCGCATCAAACAGAATTTCCGAGGTCCGGCGCAGGTCGCTTTCCAGCTGGGCCAGGTATACCGGATCATTGTGAGCGTCCCACTCCAGCGAGACATCGAGGTGGAACAGCAGCAGCGGCCGCGACGGACTAACTGTGATTGTTTGGACGCCGGAGTTGCTCACAACGAAGTCGCCTAGGCCGGTGGCCGGGTCGATATTGGTCTGGTACAGCGTAGCGCTGCTGGAGTAGGGGCGGGTTGCGTCGATCTCCACGGGCGCGAGCACCGTGAGCGTATCGCTAATCCCGATTGTGCCGCGCCCGCGTAGGAAGCCCCGCTGGTCGGTGGTGGCAAACGCATCGCTGCCGAAGGTGAAGGCCGTGGCGGGCGTGGTAGCCCCAGCCGGACGCCGCAGCACGACGGCGTCCGGCACCAACGCTCCTGTATCGTCCACTACTTGTACCTGCGTGCCGCGTACCCGGAAGGGGAAGGTGGTCGCACTGGCGTAGGGCCGCTGGAAGACCGGCGTGCCGTTCGGGCCGCTGCTCAGCGAGGGATAGGCTTCCATGCGCACAACCACATTATCGGACTGGCCTAACACCCCCGAGGCGAAGGTATCCCAGACGAACGTATGTTGGGCGCCGGTAGGTGCGCCGTCGGCGAGTGGTGCTGCTGCGGCGCTATAGCCGAGGAGTGTTCCATTTGCCGCATTGCCGCTACTATCTGGCATCGTCCAAACATACGGCGCATTCGCGCTACGCCTGGCATCATCGAAGCGCCATGCGCCGCGTAGTCCGGTGATCGATCCGGTGAGCAATCGGTGCATTGCATCCTGGATCTGGGCTTGGGTGCGAGTGACATTCCAGATTCTCACATCATCGATTCGTCCAACAAACGGGGTATTGGACAGAGCTTGCCGGAACCCAATCCGAAACGCATTGTTGGCAGTATCTGCATCACCAATCACGCCTGAGCCGAGGTAGGTGTCAACTAGGTTGCCGTTGGCATAGACTCGCACCGACCCAATAAATATACTGGAGTAGGTCAATGCGATGTGAGTCCATTGATTCAGCGGCGCCACAAAGCCGGTGCTTTGCCAATTCCAGCCAGGGTTGCTGTTGGCCAGCGCCCAGCGAATTGTGCCATCGCTGAAGCGCCCGAGCTCATACTCGCCCTCGCGATTGAGGATGACTTGATTTCCGGTATTGGAGGTTGGGAAGATCCAGGCCTCGGCCGTCAATGCAGTGTTGACCTTCAGGGCGGTGGCGGTGCTTTGGACAGACTGTGCGGATCCATCGAGCGTGATGGCCTGCCCAGTTGTTGTCAGATTGCGAGTGATCGTGCCGCTCGCCGCAATCGCCGATTTCCAC
>Ga0105047_10015837_pt1 | contig 11863 bp, 14 predicted proteins | sample MAT04_FD_78384 | JGI IMG/M metagenome (GOLD analysis project Ga0105047, IMG submission 78384) | Freshwater microbial communities from Lake Fryxell liftoff mats and glacier meltwater in Antarctica - MAT-04 (megahit assembly) | ecosystem: Environmental > Aquatic > Freshwater > Ice > Liftoff... | reverse complement strand
CTGACCCGAGACGACACCGAGGTGCGCCACCGCTGGCTGAACGCCCGCGCCACCGTGGACACTCTGCTGGGCCTGGAGGTCGTCCCCATCGTCAACGAGAACGACACTGTGGTGACCGAAGAGATTCGCTACGGCGACAACGACCGGCTGGCGGCCCGCGTGGCCCAGATGATCGGGGCCGACCTGCTGGTGCTGCTGTCGGACGTGGACGGGCTCTATACCGCTGATCCCCGCAGCGATCCCTCAGCGCGCCGGCTCGACGTCATCTCGGAGCTGACGCCCGAAATCGAGGCCATGGCCGGCGGCGCCAACAGCGGCGCGGGCGTCGGCACCGGCGGCATGGCCACCAAGCTGATGGCCGCGCGCATCGCCCAGGGCGCCGGCTGCGCCACCTTGATCACCCTGGGCCGCCGCCCCTCGCCCCTGCGTGCGGTGGAGGACGGCGCCAGCAGCACCGTGATCGAGCCCTCCACCACCCCGGCCGCCGCCTACAAACAATGGATCGCCGGGTCCCTGGCGCCCCAGGGATCACTGACGGTCGACAGCGGCGCCGCCAGCGCCCTGCGCAAGGGCAAGAGCCTGCTGCCCGCCGGCGTCCGCGCCGTGTCCGGCCGCTTTGGCAAGGGGGACGCCGTTCTGGTCCTGGATGCGGACGGCCAGGAGGTGGCCCGCGGCCTGTCCCGCTATGATGCGGCCGAGGCGTCGCGCATTGTCGGACTGCGTTCGGACGCCATCGAAGCCGCCCTGGGCTACACCGCCGGCCCGACCTTGATCCACGCCGACGATCTGGCGCTTTCCTCTGGCGAACGCCGGTCGGTCAGGTAGTTTAGCGGTAGTCCTCCCTGCGGAGCTGCCCCATGCGTCTCGCCCTCGCCCGTCTGGCCGCCGTCCTGTGTCTTGCCGCCGCCGCGCCTGTCCTGGCCGCGCCCAATCCCGCCTACGTCAAGCTGTTCGAGAAGGACGCGCCCGGGTCGCGCGATCACCCATGGACTGGGCGCTACGAGGGCTCTCACATCCTGCTGCAGACCTCGGCGGCCTATGACGAGCTGAGCTACCCGATCGGTCCCGCCCTCGAGCCGACCTACAGCGACAAGAAGCGGTTTTCCCGGACCTGGGCCGCCGAAGGCCGGGTGACACGCACCGTCTATGTGGCGCCGGAGGGCCGCTCATCGCTGGAAGTCTTCCGTAACTTCCAGAACCACCTGGCGGCGGGGGGCTTCAAACCGGCCTGGCAATGCGCCGGGGCGGCCTGCGGCGAGAGCTTTGCACTGCTCAAATACAACTGGCGGGACAAGCGCACCCACGTGCGGGGCCCGAATATGGAGACCGACCGCACCCGCTTCGTCGAGGCGGTCTTCAACGGCGCCAAGGATGTCCGCTACGCCCTGATGCAGAAGGGGAGCGGGGCGGGGGCGGCCTATGTCGGCGTCTATATGGCGATCAATTCGGGCGGCAGCTACGGCGACCTGTCCGACACCCTCGAAAACCGGGTCACCGCCCTGGTCGAAGTCCTCGAGCCTAAGAGCATGGAAGACAAGATCGTCACCGTCAAAGCCGACGCCCTCGCCTCGGAGCTGCGGGCCGACGGCTCGGTCAGCCTCTACGGGTTGCTGTTCGACACCGACAAGGCCGATCTGAAACCCGCCTCGCGCGGACAGCTGGACGAGATGGTCAAGTACCTCAAGGCCAATCCCGCCCTGCGCGTCTACATCGTCGGCCACACCGACAACCAGGGCGGCCTCGACTACAACCAGGGCCTGTCGGATCGCCGCGCCAAGGCGGTGGTGGCGGCGCTGGCTGCCTCAGGCGTGGCCCAGGCGCGGATGGCCGGCCGCGGGGTCGGTCCCCTGGCCCCGGTGGCCTCCAACGCCGAAGAGAGCGGGCGGGCTAAGAACCGCCGTGTGGAGCTGGTGCTGCAATAGCTTCGGAGGCGGATTTTGGGGGGGGACCCCGCTTACCCTTCGTCCGGTCAGCGCAGGCCGAAGCACAAGCGCACGCGGCACTGGGCGCTGCGCGGAAGCGGACTCTCCCAACGTCATGCCTGGGCGGAAAGCGGTCCTAGCTCTCACGAGACTCTGCGGCGCGCGAAACCCCGCGCGGCTATCACGACGAGCGTTATGATGATCATCAGTGGTGCCGTCAAAGCAGCAGACGTGAGGAGAAACAGAAGGGCAGTATGACCAACGTCGAGCGTGCCGGTCTCCAAATCGCTGAAATCACCGCCTAGATTTTCGTTCACCCAGGCGAAGCACAGCAAGGCGCTGCCAATCGCGCCGAGAATAACGGCGATCAACAATGCAATGGCTAGTTGGCGCCTTCAGCTCATGGATGGAGCCTAGCCGAGACGCGTTCACCCGCAAGCGGACATTCCCAAGGTCCGCTATGGGGTGAAAGCGGAAATCCAAGCTGCTTGGTCGCGCCGCTCGCAGCCCGCAAGGTTCCCATGCAGCGGCCAACCCCTTATGACGGCGGCATGACTGCGCCGCTCCAATCGCTGACCGCCGGCATGCTGGTCCCTTTCGGCGGGGACCGGGTCGCCGCCGTGACGCAAGACCTCGCCGACCGCTTCGCGGCGGGCGATCGGCTCATCGTCGTTCAGGACACCGGCGACCTGTTGCATGTGCCCGCGGGCGTCCACTCTGTGGCCGCCGAGGCGGTGGGCCGCGCTCACGCCGCCTTCGCCCAGATGGGCCAGGTTCCGGACGCCGCCATCACCGCCTTCTTCGACGTCTTTGCACAGCGCCTGGCCGACGACGCGGTCTGGGCCGTGATCGCCAAGGCCAACGCGCAGGACATCGCGCAGGCCAAGGCTCGCGGCCGCTCCACCACCCGGCTCATAGCCGACGCCAAGATGCGGGCCGGGATGATTGAGGGCCTGCGCCAATGGCGCGACGCCCCCGCCTCGCGCGGCGCCGTCACCGAGCGGGTCGAGCATCCCGGCTGGACCATCGAGCAGGTGGTCGCGCCCTTGGGCGCGGTCGGCTTCGTGTTCGAGGGCCGGCCCAATGTGTTCGCGGATGCGACCGGCGTGCTGCGCACCGGCAACACCGTGGTCTTCCGCATCGGCAGCGACGCCCTGGGCACTGCCCGCGCGATCGTCTCGGCGGCGCTTGATCCCGCCATTGAGGCGGCCGGGCTGCCCATGGGCGCGGCCTCGTTGGTCGCCAGCGCCGAGCGGTCGGCAGGCTGGGCGCTGTTCGCCGACAAGCGTCTGGCGCTGGCGGTGGCGCGCGGATCGGGCGCGGCGGTGGCCCAACTCGGCGCCGTGGCGCGCCAGGCCGGAACGCCGGTCAGCCTGCACGGGACGGGCGGCGCCTGGATGGTCGCCGGGGCCAGTGCGGATGCGGCGCGCTTTGAAGCGGTCGTCCGCAATTCCCTGGACCGCAAGGTCTGCAACACCCTCAATGTCTGCTGCATCGTGCGCGAGCGCGCCGCCGACCTGGTTCCCGTATTCCTGAGGGCGCTCGAGACCGCGGGCGGCGACCGCGGGGTCAAGCTTCATATCGTCGCCGGGGACGAGTCCGCCCTGCCCCGCGGCTGGTTGGACCGCGTCGCCGCCGTCCACCGCGCCGACGGTCCGGTGGAGGAGCCCCGCGCCGAGGTCCTGCCCGAACACCAGCTCGGCCGCGAATGGGAGTGGGAAGCCACTCCGGAGGCGACCCTGAAGATCGTCGATGACCTCGATGTGGCGATCTCTCTGTTCAACCGCTACAGCCCTCAGTTCATCGCGAGCCTGATCGGTGAGGACGCCGCCGAGCACCAGCGGTTCTATGAGGGCGTCAACGCCCCCTTTGTCGGCGACGGCTTCACCCGTTTCGTCGACGGCCAGTATGCGTTCAACCGGCCGGAGCTGGGCCTGTCCAACTGGGAGAACGGCCGCTTGTTCGCCCGCGGCGGCGTCCTGGCCGGGGACGGCGTCTTCACCCTGCGCGCCCGGGTCCGCCAGTCAGACCCCCAGCTGCGCCGCTAGTGGGGGTCGCGGGCCAAGCGCGGCTTATCCCCCCCGCCGGACGGCCCGGCGCCCTTCGCCTGGGCTTCCATCTGGAGCCGGGCCAGACCGTCGGCCTGTTCGGCGGCTCCTTCAATCCGGCCCACGACGGCCACCGGCATGTGGCCGAAACCGCCCTCAAGAGACTGGGGCTGGATCGGGTGATCTGGCTGGTCTCGCCGCAAAACCCGCTCAAACCGACCCATGAGACGGCCGAGCTTCACCGCCGCCTGGACGGGGCCCGCCGCCTGGCCAAGGGACCCTCGATGGTCGTGTCTGACGCTGAGCGCCGGATCGGCTCGCAATACACCCTGGACACCTTGAGGGTGCTTAAAGCGCGCTATCCGGCGGTGCGCTTCGTCTGGATCATGGGGGCGGACAATCTGGCCGGATTCCATCGCTGGCGGGGCTGGGCGCAGATCCTGCGGCTCGTCCCGGTGGCTGTCGTCGCTCGGCCGGGCTCCAGCCTCAAGGGCCTGTCCGGCCCCATGGCGCGCCGTTTCGCCGCCGCGCGGGTTCCCGCCGGCGCCGCATCGCGCCTGGCTTGGCGCCGCCCGCCGGCCTGGACCTATCTGCCCGCGCCCCTGCATTTCGCTTCTTCGACGGCTTTGCGGGCGAGGCTGCTGCGAATCATCCAAACGCGCGGATGATTCCGTCGCGGAATTTTGCTAAGGCTGGTTCCCAGAACAGCGGCCACGGGAGCATCCACGCTGAATAGTGACACCGCGCGTAACGCGCCCGTCTCCGAAACCTCGGCCGCGGCCGCTTCGGACGACGAACAGCGGCTGCCCGCGGGCGCGCTGGAAGAGTTGATCCTGTCCCGGCTGGACGAAGACAAGGCCGAGGACATCGTCTTCATCGACCTCAAGGACAAAAGCTCGGTCGCCGACGCCATGATCGTGGCGTCCGGGCGCTCGCACCGCCACGTCGGCGCCCTGGCCGACCATCTGCTTCGCGCCCTGAAAGAGGGCGGCCACGGCCGCTGCCGCGTCGAAGGCATGCCGCATTGCGACTGGGTGCTGATCGACGCCGGGGATGTGATCGTCCACCTGTTCCGCCCCGAAGTGCGCAGCTTCTACAACATCGAGAAGATCTGGTCCGTCGACGCGCCGCACCGCACGCCGGGTCCCCAGCACTAGCCGGTGAGGATCACGCTGCTGGCGGTGGGACGACTGGGTAAGGCGCCGGAGGCCGCTCTCGCCCGCGACTACGCCGAGCGCGCCTCTGCGGCCGGCCGCTCCCTGGGCCTCGGGCCTGTCGAGATCGTCGAGGTCGAGAGCCGCAAGCCCGGCAAGGACGCCGAAGCGGAGGCCCTGCTCCCTCACCTGGACGGCGCCCACGTCGTCGCCTGCGACGAGCACGGCAGGTCCCTGCCCTCCCGCGCCATGGCCGAACGGATCGCACGCCTGCGCGACGACGGGGCGCGCCGACTGGTGTTTGTTGTGGGCGGAGCGGACGGCCTGTCGCCCGCCGTACTGGCGGCGGCGAACGAGACCCTCGCCTTCGGAGTCCAGACCTGGCCTCACGCCCTGGTGCGGGCGATGCTGTCCGAGCAGATCTACCGGGCGGTGACCATCCTGGCCGGCTCGCCCTACCACCGGGACTGACGGCCGGTTCGCCTTTGGCTGCCGATCGCCTATATGTCGCCCCATGACCCGGCCGTTCCTGAAGATGAACGGCCTCGGCAACGACTTTGTCGTGGTCGAGGCGCGCTCCGCCCCCTTCGCGCCCAGCGAGGCCGAGGCGCGTGCGATCGCCGATCGTGCGGCGGGGATCGGCTGCGACCAGCTTATCGCCATCGAACCGTCCAGGAACGCTGACGCCTTCATGCGCATCTGGAACGCCGGCGGCGCCGAGGTGGACGCCTGCGGCAACGCAACCCGCTGCGTCGGCTGGCTGCTGATGGAGGCCTCCGGCCGCGACGAGGCCAGCATCGAGACCAACGCCGGCGTCCTGCTGACCCGCCGCGCCGGCGACAAGGTGGTCACGGTGGACATGGGCGAGCCGCGCCTGGACTGGCGCCAGATCCCCCTGGAAGAAGAGATGGACACCCGCAACATCGAGCTGGAGGTCGGCCCCCTCGGCGCGCCGATTCTGCACACGCCCGGCGCGGTCAACATGGGCAATCCGCACGTGGTCTTCTTTGTGCCGGACGCCGAGGCGGCTCCGGTCGAGCAGGTCGGCCCGATGATCGAGCATCACCGGCTGTTCCCCCAAGGGGTCAATGTCGAGTTCGCCCAGATCAAGGCCCCGGACCGCATTCGGCTGCGGGTATGGGAGCGCGGCGCCGGCGTGACCAAGGCTTGCGGCACCGGCGCCTGCGCAACCCTGGTGGCGGCGGCCCGCCGCGGGCTGACGGGGCGGCGCGCCACCGTCGAGATGGACGGCGGCGAACTGATCATCGATTGGCGCGAGGCGGACAATCATGTGCTGATGACCGGGCCTGTGGCCGTGGACTTCTCCGGCCTCCTCCCATGAGCACGGACATCCTCGAGCGGGGCGTCGAGGTGGTCACCTTCGGCTGCCGCCTGAACGCCTGCGAGAGCGAGCAGATCAAGGCGCGCGCCGCCAAGGACGGCCTGAACGACGCCATCGTCTTCAACACCTGCGCGGTGACCGGCGAAGCGGTGCGCCAGGCGCGGCAGGCGATCCGCAAGGCGCGCCGGGCACGGCCGGACGCCAAGGTGATCGTCACCGGCTGCGCAGCCCAGATCGATCCCGGCGCCTTTGCCGCAATGACCGAGGTGGATCTGGTCCTCGGCAATTCCGACAAGAGCGCCCCCGGCGCCTACGCGCTGCTGGCGGAAAAGCCGCGGGTGCGGGTCAATGACATCATGTCGGTGCGCGAGACCGCCGGCCACCTGGCGGGCGACCTGACCGTGCTGGGGGGCGACCGCGCCCGCGCCTATGTCGAGGTCCAGAACGGCTGCGACCACCGCTGCACCTTCTGCATCATCCCGTTCGGGCGCGGGAACTCGCGCTCGGCGGCGGCCGGCGAGGTGGTCGATCAGATTCGCCGACTGGCCGACGCTGGCTATGCCGAGGTGGTCCTCACCGGGGTCGATATCACCTCCTGGGGCGCCGACCTTCCGGGGTCGCCGACCCTGGGCCAGTTGGTCGCCCGCATCCTCAAGCTGGTTCCGGGCCTGCCCCGCCTGCGCCTGTCCTCCATCGACGCCGCCGAGATCGACCCCGACCTGCTGCGCTGCTTCGCTGAAGAAGAGCGCTTGGCGCCCTATCTGCACCTCTCCCTCCAGGCCGGCGACGACATTGTGCTCAAGCGGATGAAGCGCCGTCACAGCCGCCAGCAGAGCCTGGATCTGATCGCTTCGGTGCGGGCCGTGCGTCCGGACACCGCCTTCGGCGCCGATCTGATCGCCGGCTTCCCCACCGAGACCGAGGCGATGTTCGGGCGCACCCTGGCCCTGATCGACGAGGCCGAGCTTTCGTTCCTGCACGTATTTCCCTTCAGCCCCCGCCCCGGGACCCCGGCCGCAAGAATGCCGCAGGGCGGAACGGCCCTGGCCAAGACCCGCGCCCTGCGCCTGCGCGCCGCGGGCGACGCCGCCCTGGCGCGCCATCTGGACCGTCAGGTGGGGCGGACCGTACAGGCCCTGGTGGAAAAGCCGGGAACGGGCCGCGCGCCGGACTTCACCGAAATTGCGATGACGGGGGGAGTCCCCGGTCAGATCGTCGGGCTGCGGATCGCATCCCACGACGGCCGCCGCGCCGTCGCAACCCTTTGATCCCGATAGCAGGCCGTCCCTCATGACCGACCCGCAAGGCTCAGAAAAGCGCGGCTGGCTTCGCCGCCTCAGCAACGGCCTGACCCGCTCATCCAAGGAGATGACCGAACAGGTCGTCTCGGTGTTCACCAAGTCGCGGCTGGATCAGGACGCCCTGGACAGGCTGGAGGACCTGCTCATCGAGGCCGACCTTGGGCCGCAGGCCGCCCAGCGGGTCGCCCAGGCCTTTGGGGCGGCGCGGTTCGGCCGCGAGGCCACCGAGGTCGAGGTGAAGGAGAGCCTGGCTGAAGCCATCGCCGCCGAGCTGACTCCGCATCAGGGTCGTTTCGATCCAATGATCGGCAACAAGCCCTTCGTGGTGCTGTTCGTCGGGGTCAACGGCGCAGGCAAGACCACCACCCTCGGCAAGGTGGCCGCCAACCTCAAGGCCAGGGGCGCATCCGTGCTGGTCGCCGCCTGCGACACCTTCCGGGCCGCCGCCATTGAACAGCTGCAGGTCTGGGGCGACCGCGCCGGGGTCCCGGTGATCGCCAAGGTCCTGGGCGCGGACTCTGCGGGTCTCGCCTACGAGGCCCTCGCGCGGGCTCAGGCCGAGGGCGCCGACGTGCTGCTCATCGACACCGCCGGCCGTTTGCAGAACAAGACGGCGCTCATGGACGAGCTAGCCAAGATCGTGCGGGTGCTGAAGAAGCTCGATCCGGACGCGCCGCACGAGACCCTGCTGGTGCTCGACGCCACCGTCGGCCGCAACGCCCTGTCACAGCTGGAAGCCTTCGACCGCACCGCCAAGGTTACAGGCGTGGTCATGACCAAACTCGACGGCACGGCGCGCGGCGGAGTCCTGATTCCCGTGGCCGGAGCGGCGACCGCGCCCATCAAGCTGATCGGGGTCGGGGAGAGCGCCGCGGACCTGCAAGACTTTGACGCCCGGGCCTTCTCGCGGTCTTTGATGGGCCTGGACCAGTGAAGGCCGCCTCGTGACAGATATTCCCGCCTCCCCTGCCCGAAAATGGGTGCGCGCCGTGGTCGATTACGGGGGCCTGGCTGTATTCATGGCCGCCTATTTTCTCGGCGGCCGGAACATGATCACCGCCACCTGGGCCCTGGTCGCCGGCTCCGCCGCGGCCCTGGCGGTGGGACTGGTGTTCGAGAAGCGTATCGCGCCGCTGCCGCTGATGGCCGGCGCCTTCGCTCTGGTGTTTGGCGGCCTGACCCTGGTCTTCCACGACGCGCGCTTCCTGAAAATGAAGCCGACCTTCGTCAATGTCGCCCTGGGCGGGGCGATGCTGATCGGGCTGTGGCTGCGTAAGAACCCGCTGAAGGCTCTGCTCGGTTCGGCGATCCACCTGTCCGAGCCCGCCTGGCGGACCCTGACCCTTCGCTATGGCCTTTTCTTCCTCGCCCAGGCGGTGCTCAACGAGATCGTCTGGCGCACCCAGCCGGAGAGCACATGGGTGCTGTTCCGCTTTCCCGGCCTGCAAATCCTCGCCCTGGCCTTTTCGCTCAGCCAGTTGCCCCTGATGATGAAGGGCATGAAGGTCGCGGAGCCGGCGGATGACGCCCCCGCCCGGTGACGGCCATCGACGTTCACGGATCGTCTGTCGTCAAATCGTCTTGAAGCGATAGTATGGCGGGGAACAGCGCATTTTGAGGGATGGGCCGATGGCGAAGGCGAACAACCCGGCCGAAGCGACGCTTGATCGCTCGCCGAGCCACCTGTTGCACCGGGCCCTTCAGTTGGCCCTGGACATCTATGCGGCCGAGACCGGTCCTGGAGCGGTGACGCAGCGGCAGTGGGCCCTCCTCACCGCCGTGGCCGCCAACCCCGGCTGCACCCAGAGCGATCTGGTGCGCGCCACGGGGATCGACCGCTCCACCCTGGCCGAGCTCGTCGCCCGTCTGATCGGCAAGGCTCTGCTGGCGCGCGAACGCTCCAACGTCGACGGCCGCGCCAACACCGTCACCCTGACGCCCGCCGGACAACAGGCAGTTGACGAGGCCGCTCCCCGCGTCGCCGCCGCCGACCGCAGAATCCTGGGCCTGTTGCCGTCCGGCAAACGGGACCCCTTCCTGAAGATTTTGCGCGACATGGCCAAGGACGCCGCAAAGACCGGCGGCAAGGCCGGGAGCCCCAACGCGCCCAAGGTCAAGCTCGCCAAGGCGGAAAAGCCGGCCAAGAGCGGCAAGAAGAAAAAGAAAAAGGCCAAAAAGGCCCTAGACGCCGTCGCCTAGGGTCCGGACTCAATAGGCGATCTCTTGGATCTGAAAGCCCTAACCGGTCGCGCTAGACCTTGATATCCAGCATCGAGCCGGGACGCAGGAAGCGTTGCGGTTGCGCCGTGTCTGTCGCCGGCGGGCGCAAAGGCTCGGCCAGAACAGGCGCGGCCCTCGCCGTCTCGACCGCAGGCGGTGCGGCGATATCCACCGCTCCTGGCGCCCGGCCGACCGCCGCCTGGAAGAAGGCGCGCTGGGCCACCGTCCTTGCCGAACCGTCGGCTCCGCGCACGGCCGAGGCCGGCGCGTTGACGGCGGTTGCGAGGGGGCGGATCTCAGCCACAGCGGTCTCCAAGAGCGTTAACGGAACAATTATGGTTAACAGAACAGAAGGAATGACGAACGAAAAGTAAACAGGGCGTTAACGTCGGCCGTCCAGCCGCGCGGCGATGGCGGCCGCGTCATCTGCGGTCATCGGCCCGCTGTGCTTGGCGAAAATGATCCCGTCAGCGTCCACCAGGAAGGTTTCCGGGACGCCCGACACTCCGAAATCCACCCCGACGTCTCCCGGGCGATCAACCAGCACGAGGGCGAAAGGGTCTCCCAGTCGGTTGAGGAAAGCGCGGGAATTGGCCGGCTCGTCCTTCCATGCGATCCCCACGATCCGCACCCCGCGCGCCTTCAGAGCCATGAGCTGCGGGTGCTCCACCGCGCACGGGGCGCACCATGAGGCGAAGACATTGATCAGCATCGGGCCCTGCAGCACCGAACGGAGCGCAACAGCGCCCCCTTCCCCGTCCAGGGCGGGAAGGGCCGCCGCTGGGACCGGCTGTCCGACGAGGGCCGCGGGCCGCACCTCGGGGCTGGGTCGTCGCAGGGCATAGCCCGCGAACAGAGCGCCCAGCAGCAGCAGGACCGCCAGGGGCGCCAGCGGCAGCCAGCGCCTCATCGCTCCGAGGCTTCGAGCCGCTGCGCCTCGCGGCGCCAGTGGCGGGCGCGCAGGAGGGTGTCGGCGACCATGCCGGCGATCACGGCCGCGCTGACCGCGAAGGCGGGCCAGACATAGGCGGCGTACCGACCGGCGTCGAGATCAAGCATCATCACAAGGCGCTCCGAAGCTGCAAGGCCGCGGCGCGGCGGCGCCAGACCTCGGCCCTTATGCGCACGCACCACAGGGCGCCGAAGGCCAGGGTATAGGCCAGCCCCATCAGCAGCAGCGGCGTCAGATAGGTCGACGGCATAGCCGGGCCGTCCGCCCGCAGCACCGACGAAGGCTGATGCAGCGTGTTCCACCAGTCGACCGAGAACTTGACGATCGGCAGGTTCACCGCCCCGACCAAGGCCAGTATGGCGCAGGCACGCGCCCCTTTGGCCTCGTCCTCGATGGCCGCCTGCAGCGCCATATAGCCGAGATAGAACAGCAGCAGCACCAGCACCGATGTCAGGCGGGCGTCCCAAACCCACCAGGTTCCCCACATCGGCCGTCCCCAGAGCGATCCGGTGACAAGGGCCAGGAAGGTGAAGCCCGCGCCGAGGGGCGCCGCCGCCCGCGCCGCCGCCTCGGCAAGAGAATGACGGAAGATCAGCCCAAAGAAGCTGGCCCCGGCCATGCAGGCGTAGGCGAACATCGCCAGCCAAGCCGCCGGCACATGGATGAACATGATCCGGATGGTGTCTCCCTGCTGGTAATCCTCGGGGGCCGCGAAGGCGAGCCACAGTCCTGCCAGGGCCAGGGCCGCAGCCAGCGCTCCCATCATCGGCGCCAGCCAGCGCGACAAGTTCATGAACCGCTGGGGGTTGGCGAGGGCGGAGATCATGGATGGGCAGATAGACGGCTGCTGAGGCGCAAGCAAGGCGGGCGCCGCGTCGAGGGTTGCCGAAAGCGGGGGCATTCGACAAGTTGGAACCTGTTTGG
>Ga0105047_10015835_pt1 | contig 11863 bp, 9 predicted proteins | sample MAT04_FD_78384 | JGI IMG/M metagenome (GOLD analysis project Ga0105047, IMG submission 78384) | Freshwater microbial communities from Lake Fryxell liftoff mats and glacier meltwater in Antarctica - MAT-04 (megahit assembly) | ecosystem: Environmental > Aquatic > Freshwater > Ice > Liftoff... | reverse complement strand
GAAGTTGGGCTGCCATGCCTCGAGCGCGCGCTGGAGGCGCTTGTCGCTCGAGAGATCGACGTTGTTCGGGATCTTGGTGTCGTTGACGACGGTCGACATGGTGGCTCTGTTCCTCAGGTCCGGTTCCAGTTGAATTCGGGGCGCTCCGGCTTGCCGTAGAGCGTGAGCGCGCCGCGCTCGCCGACGGCGTTCGGGCGCTGGAAGATCCAGTTCTGCCAGGCGGAGAGGCGCGCGAAGATCTTCGTCTCCATCGTCTCCGGGCCCGCGAAGCGGAGGTTCGCCTCCATGCCGGTCATCGCGTCCGGGGACATCGCCGCGCGCTCCTCGAAGGCGATCCGGATCTCGTCCTCCCAGTCGATGTCGTCGGGCGCGAACGTCACGAGGCCGGCGGCGAGCGCCTGCTTCGTGTTCATCGTGCCCTGCTCGAGCGCGCGGCCGATGCGCTCGGGCGCGCCGAGGAAGCGCGTCTGCAGGCGTGAGAGGCCGTTGCCCATGAGGAAGGCCCCGGCGTTCATCGGCGAGGTCGCGATCGACACGTCCTCGTCGTCGGTGTCCTTCATGTAGATGCGGTCGGACGCGAGGGCGAGCTCGAGGAGGCTGCCCACGAAGCAGGAGCCCGGCTCGGCGAGCGCGAAGAAGCTCTTCGCCGTCATGTCCATGCGCTTGAGCGCGCGCTTCATGAGGAGCGTGACCTCGCGCACGAGGCCGTCCTCCTTGTGCTTCGAGAGCATCGCGTCGACGTCGAGGACGGCCTTCGCGTCGCCCGTCGTCCGCACGGCGACGACGCCGACGGTGGGCTGGTTGAAGCGGAGATCGAGGAGCGCGTCGTCGAGCTCGCGGAACGCCTGCACGGCCCAGGCGGAGGCGCCGGCCTTGGCGAGCTCGTCCGGCGTGGTGGGCTCCTTGCCCGTCGGCGCGCGCATGGTGAGCGTGGCGGTGCGCGGGCCGAGCTTCGCGTCGAGCTCGACGGAGACGTGCTTGTATTCTGCACCCTTCGGGGAGCGCTTCACCTCGAGGGGCGTGAGCACCATCTTCGGGAACGGCTTGCGCTTCGAGCGGCCGACCATCGCCGCGAGGCGACGCTTCACGACGTCGTCGAACTTCGCCTTGGAGGGCGACTCGTCGACGAGGCCCCACTCGACCGAGCGTTTGCCGCGGACGCCTTCGGCGATCGTGGAGAACGCGTCGGCGAGGTCGCGGCGGATCTTGCGCTTGTCGACGAGGCGGGTGAGGCCGCCGGTGCCGGGGAGGACGGCGAGGAGCGGCGCCTCCGGGTAGCTGACCGCGCTCGAGCCGTCGTCGGTGAGGACGATCTCGTCGCAGGCGATGGCGAGCTCGTAGCCGCCGCCGGAGCCCGTGCCGTTCAGGGCGCAGAGGCTCTGGATGCCGCTCTCCGCGCTCATCTCCTCGAGGTACAGGCGCGTCTCGTTCGTGAACTTGCAGAAGTTCACCTTGAAGCCGTGCGTCGAGCTGCCGAGCATGTAGATGTTCGCGCCCGAGCAGAAGATGCGGTCCTTGCCGCTCGTCACGACGACCGCTCGGACCTCGGGGTGCTCGAAGCGGATGCGCTGGAACGCGTCGGCGAGCTCGATGTCGACGCCGAGGTCGTACGAGTTGAGCTTCAGGGGGTAGCCTGGGCGGAGGCCGCCGTCCTCCTTCACGTCCATCACGACCTTGGCGACCGCGCCGTCGTGCTCGGGCGGAAACTCGAGCCGCCAGTGCACGTAGCGGTCGGGGTGCGTCTCGAAGCGAACGGTTTGCGTCGGAAGGGTGTCGTCGGCCATGGGCGTCCGATTCTCTTAGGCCAGGACACGTGGTCGAGCAAGTAGTATAGTGCGTGTGAGTCGCCGGATATGAACTATAGTGCATCAAGGGCCGCGAGGGCTGCGGTCGGGCCGAAGAAGCGGAGCCCGCCGCGCGAGCGACTGCTGCGCGATCTCGGGGCGGCGGTGCGCGCGCGGCGGACCGAGCTCGGCCTCACGATGCGGGTGCTCGCGAAGAAGGCCGGGGTGAGCGAGCGCTTCCTCGTCCAGCTCGAGGCGGGGGAGGGGAACATCTCCGTCGCGCGCCTCGAGGACATCGCCGAGGGGCTCGGGTCGACCGGCGCGGAGCTGCTCGCGACGGCGTCGCGTGGGCTGAAGGCGGCGACCGACGCGCGCTCGATCGTCGCGCTCGTCGGGCTGCGCGGCGCGGGAAAGAGCTCGATCGGCGCGGCCGTCGCCTCGCGACTCGGCGTCCCGTTCGTCGAGCTCGACGAGCTCATCGTGCGCGAGGCGCAGATGACGCTCTCGACGATCTTCGAGATCCACGGCGAGCGCTACTACCGAGGGATCGAGCGCGAGGTCCTCCGGCGTCTGCTCGCCGCGGGCAAGCCGATGGTCATCGCGACGGGCGGCTCGATCGTCACGGACGCCGAGACGTGGGGCCTGCTCCGCAGCCGCGCGCGAACGGTCTGGCTCAAGGCCGCGCCGGAGGATCACTGGTCACGCGTCGTTGCCCAGGGCGACGTGAGGCCGATGCGCGATCGGCCGCGTGCGATGAACGAGCTGCAGGCGCTGCTCACGCGGCGGCAGCCGCTCTACGAGCTGGCGGACGAGGTCGTCGATACCGCAGGGCAATCGCCCGCCCTCGTCGTCGAGAGCGTGGCGCGGGCGGCTCAGATTCCAAGCTTGAGATAAGATCCGTCACTCATCTATGAGTTACTAGCTCGGTTCTCGAGCTTGTCAAACTGCGGCCTATTTCGCCCGTCTTTGTGCCCGCGGGCTGGGCGCGCCGCTGCCGTCGGGCTCCTCGAGCTCGCTCGCGGTGCTCTCGGCTGTCTCGAGCGCGATGCGCAAGCGCGATTCGTCCTTCTCGCGGCTGACGCCGTCGAGCGCCACGCGAAGGCGCGGTTGGGCCGTCTTCTGCGCCAGGGCCGCGAGCCTCGCGCGATCGTCGGCGTCGAGCGTCGCGGAGAGCGCGAGCGCCGCGCCCTCGCGTGCAGACGGATCGGCCGCCGGGTTCTCGACGACGGCCCACAGGCGCTCGCGCGGGATCGCGGCCGCGCGATAGCCGCCCATCTCTCCCGCGCCGAGCGCGCGCATGTCGCGCATCCAGCTCTCGAGATCGCGGCCGGTGCGCGCGAGGAAGGCCTCCTCGTCGGCCCTCGTCAGGCCGGCCTGCGCGGCCACGCCCTCCTTGATGCGCGCGAGGAGCGCATTCACCTGGCCCTCTGCGCCGCCGTCCTTCTGCGTGAGGCGGATCTCGACGTGGCGCTCGCCGCGGAGGAAGAGGTCCACCCCGAGCTTGCTGCCGGTCACGATCTCGATCGCGGAGAAGGAGATGAACCGCTTGTTCCCGAGCCATCGCAGGAAGACGCCGTCGTGACCGACATCGACCCGCTGCGGGAGGACGGTCGGAACCAGGATCACGCCGTAGAGCGCGACGAGGAGGCCGATGCCCCACGGCGGGACGAACCGGAGCACGTTGACGAGCACCCAGGGCGACGCCGTCAGCAAGACGGCGAGCCACCGGATGTGCTTTGCCCACGGCGGCAGCGCGCGGAAGTGCGCCGCGCTCGCGGACGGATCGTGCTGGAGCGCCGCCAGCAACGCGCGGCCCTCCTGCTCCGTGTCGACGTAGATCGCGCAACCACGCCCGAGGAAGCGCCCCTCGAGGTGAACGGCGTACCGGCCGTTGTCGTCCGGCTTCTCCTCGCAGTAGGCGTTCTCGATCGACGCCCGGTCCATGTACGTCACGCCGTCGATCGACAGGCCGCCGGCGTCGGCCGTCACGCGGTGCGGAGTCTTCCCGGGCTTCCTGGGCGTGCGCGTCGCACCGAGGAGCGCGTAGAGGGCGAGCCCGGCGAGGAAGAGCGTGGGGACGAGGCGCAGTTGCCAGCCCGTCGAGAACCCGACGGACAGGAAGAGGAGCGCGTCGACGACCAGCAGGCGCCACGCGATGCCGCGCTTCGCGATCGGAGCGTCTCCTTCGAACCTCATGGCCACCCGGCAGTCTAGCTCCGGTTGGTAATCGGCCGGCGCGGGTGATATCTCGTCGCCCATGATCGAGCTCTCAAGCTTCGTCGAAGGCAAGTGGGTCAAGGGCCAGGGCAAGGGTGCAGAGCTCGTCAATCCCGCGACCGAAGAGGTCCTCGCGACGACGTCGACCGAGGGGCTCGACTTCGGCGCCGCGCTCGCCTTCGCGCGTGACAAGGGCGGCCCCGCCCTCCGCGCGATGACGTTCGCGCAGCGCGGCGAGATGCTCCGAGCGATGTCGCGCGCCATCCACGCCAAGCGCGACGAGCTCCTCTCGATGGCGCAGGCCAACGGCGGCAACACGCGCGGTGACGCGAAGTTCGACGTCGACGGCGCGTCCGGGACGCTCGCCGCCTACGCGGACATCGCCGCCGAGCTCGGCGAGACGCACGTCATCGCCGACGGCGAGGCGATCCAGATCGGTCGCGGCGCGCGCCTCTTCGGCCAGCACGTCTACACGCCGCGCGAGGGCGTGGCCGTCCACGTCAACGCGTTCAACTTCCCCGCGTGGGGCCTCGCCGAGAAGGCCGCGACGGCCCTCCTCGCCGGCATGCCGGTGATCACGAAGCCGGGCACGAGCACCGCGCACGTCGCGCATCGGATGATGGAGCTCTTCGTCGAGGGCAACCTCCTCCCCGAGGGGGCGCTCTCGTTCATCTGCGGGAGCTCGGGCGATCTCCTCGAGCGCCTCGGCGGGCAGGACGTCATCGCCTTCACCGGCTCGAGCATCACGGCGGCGAAGCTGCGCGAGGGCAAGAGCGTCCTCCGCAACGGCACGCACATCAACGTCGAGGCCGACAGCCTGAACGCCGCGGTCCTCGGGCCCGACGTCGAGGAGGGCTCGGACGTGATGAACCTCTTCATCGCGGACGTCGTTCGCGAGATGACCCAGAAGACCGGCCAGAAGTGCACGGCCATCCGGCGCATCTACGTGCCGAGGAGCAAGGTCGACACGGTCCTCGAGCTCCTCCGCGAGCGGCTCGCCGCCGTGAAGGTGGGCGACCCCACGCGCGACGACGTGACGATGGGCCCGGTCGCGACCGCGCAGCAGATCCGCGACGTGCGTGACGGCGTGAAGGGCCTCGAGGCGTGCGCGAAGATCGTCTTCGGCTCGACGACGGCCGAGAGCCCGATCGGCGTCCCCGCCGGCAAGGGCTTCTTCACGACGCCGGTGCTCCTCCACGGCGCGAACCCGCAGCCGAACGACGCCGTGCACTCGCACGAGGTGTTCGGCCCGGTCGCGACCGTCATGCCGTACGACGACGTGAAGGGCGCCGCGGCGCTCGTCGCGGCGGGCGGCGGCGGGCTCGTGACGAGCCTCTACGCGGACGACAAGGACTTCATCCGTGCGGCGGTCCTCGCGCTGGCGCCGTATCACGGGCGCCTCACGATCGGTTCGTCGAAGGTCTCGGGGCAGTCGCTGCCGCCGGGGATGGCGCTCCCGCAGCTGCTCCATGGCGGCCCCGGTCGCGCCGGTGGCGGCGAGGAGCTCGGCGGGCGTCGCGGAATGTCGCTCTACATGCAGCGGACGGCGCTGCAGGGGGACCGCGCGCTCATCGAGGCTATCGCGTCGAAAAAATAGGCGCGCCCTCGGCGGTGACGACAGGACCTCGGACGGCACGCGGCCATGCCGCGGGGCCGCCCTCGCGTTCGCGCGCAAGGTCCCAGCGCAGGGCGAGGCGCGACATGAAGATGCCGCTCACCGCGAGCGTCACGCCTGCGCAGATGTCGACGCGCTCCGCACGAGAGGCCACCAGAACGTCCCGCCGAGCGTGTGACGGAAGTCGTGCGCGAGAATACGCGTACGGGGCCGTAGGCGGGGACGAAGCACCTGCGAGCGTGTCAGCGCGAGCACCATGACCCAGACACCGAGGCGCGCGGTCAGTCGCCGAGCAGGACGTCGAGGCGGCGGATGGCGGCGGAGCCGGGGAAGCGGGCCTTGAAGCGATCGGCGCGCTTGCGCGCTTCCTCCTTGCGGCCGGTCCTCACGAGCGCCTCCACGGCGATGACCTCGCATTCCTGCGTGACCATTCCGTTGGGGAAGCGCTTCGCGTGATCGTTGCAGAGTGCAAGTGCTTCGGCGGGGCGTGAAGAACGGAGGGCGTCCTGTGCGCGCTGGACGAGCTTGACCTCGGCCTCCGGTCCTTCGTCCCTCGCCTCCGCAGACGCGACGGTCGTGGCGCTCGCGCGCGGGCCGATCTTCGCGCTCGGTGTGCTCGCGGTCTTCACGCCGGCGTCGAGCTCGCCGAGAGGCTCGACCTCCGCGCCCGCATCCGCGGCGTTCGTTCCTGCGTTGCCGTTCGCGCTCGCGCTCGATCGCGGGGCCTCGCTCGCGACGAGCCCGACGGGAGCGCTCGTCTCGACGTGCGGCCTCGACACCGCGACGGCCCCCACGCCGGCTGCGGACGCGACGGCGATCGCACCGATGACCTTCACGGCGAGCCCAGCCTTCACCGCCGTCGCGGCCCCGACGGCGGCCTTGCCACCGGCGCCCGCCGCGCCGCCGGCTCCTGCACCGCCCGCACCTGCGCCGCCCGCGCCACCCGCACCCGCACCCGCACCCGCACCCGCACCCGCACCCGCACCACCAGCGCCTGCCGCACCCGCTGCACCCGCGCCGCCGAGGATTCCGATCTTCGCCGCGAGCATCATCATCTGCCGGTCGCTCGGCATCTCGGTGCGGCCCGCGTCGAGCAGCGAGCGGAGCTCTCCCGCGCCTTCGCCTCCGCCTTCGCGGAGCCGCTTGGGGTCTTGCTCGCTCATGCTCCGCTCCTCGCGCTCATGGCATTCGCGTTCGCTTGCTGGGCACGGGCGACGCCGGCCTCCACGACCTTTCGCGCCGCGTGCAGCCGTGAGTAGGCCGTCTGGAGAGGGCAGCCGATCGCCTCGGCGACCTCTGCCATCGTCAGCTCCTCGATCTCGTAGAGGACGAACACCGCTCGCTTGTCGTCGTCGAGCTCGTCGAGGATCCGGTCGAGCGTCGCGCGCGCCTGCTTCAGCGCGACGGTGTCGTGCTGCGCGCCCTCGTGCGGCGCGTCGGGCGGGGTGTCCGTCACCACCTCGCGCCTCACGCGACCGCTCCGCCGGTAGTCGGACGCGGTGCGCGCACAGATTCCGTAGATCCACGTCCGGAGCGACGAGCGGCCCTCGAAGTCACCGAGCTTCCGGTGGACGACGACGAACACCTCCTGGCACACGTCCTCGACGTCCGACTCGGGCACGCCGAGCCGGCGCAGCCCGCGCCACACGAACGGCGCGTGCTCGCGGAAGATCTCCGCGAGCGTCGGCACGGGGACCGGCAGAGGCGCAGGAGCCGTCCCGCCGCCCCCGGCCGCCTCCCGGCCGCCTCCCGGTCCGTTGCCCGATCCTTCGCGCACCGCGCGCGATCCTACCGCCGGAAAGAGCCTCCAAGGCTCCGGGTTCGCAAAGAACATCGAGACGGCGGCCATGCCCACAGACGTGAGTGGGGCCTTCCGGCGCGGATTATGAGCGGGCTCAGGGGAAAAAGAAGCCGATTCCCGCATCGGCCGCCACCGCGAACGAGGAGACCTTGTGCAGGTTCGCGGGTGTGCTCGCCGCGTCCGACCGCGTGTACCCGAACGTGGGTCGAAGGAGCGGCAGCACCGCGGAGATGCCGCCGGTGAGCGCGAGCGGAGCGAAGAGCGGCACGGTGATGCGTCCCTCGCTCACCGCGTTCCAGATGACCTCGGTCTTGTCCTCGATGTTGCGGCCCTGCGTCTCGGGATGGCTGCGGAGGACGCCGAGATGCCCTCCGAAGCAGAGCATGAGGGTGACCGCGGGGCGCCGCATCGTCGGGCAGATCGCGCTGCCGAGGTAGAAGAGGTCGAACGAGGCGCGTGCGCCGTCCTGCTCGGCCTTCGTCGGGAGGAACAGCGAGCCGTAGCCGCGAAGCCCGATCGGGATGCCTCTCGGCAGGAACAGCGTCCCGGCGATGCTCCCGCCCGCGTCCACGGTCGGCGCGACACCGCTCGTCACCGTGCCCACCGCATCGCCCTGGAAGCGCCAGGGCTCGGGCGGTTTCGGTCGCGGAGTGAGGTCGAGGTCGGTCGGCACGTCCGTGTGCGTCACCACCGGCGCCGGCGCGGGAGCGGGAGCGGGCGTGGGCGGCGGCAGAGGCGGCGGCGAGGACCCGCTCGAGAGCTTGGCCTCGGGGTCGATCATCACCGCGATGACGAGCGCGAGCGGCTCGTTCATCGTCGTGCACGCACCCTCGGGACGGTCGAGCTCACGGGTTCCGAGCAGCGCGCCCTTGCCGTCACGGATCGTGATGACCGAGTGCCAGCCGCCGGCGCCGCGCTTCTCGATGCGGCCCTCGACGGAGACGTCCGCCTCGGCGGCCGACACGAACACGCGACGCCCGAGCCGCTCCTCGACGCTGCGCGCGAGGGCCTGGGTCGCGATGCACGACTCGCTGCCGGGCATCCGGAGCCACGAGAGCGACGACGTGCGAGCCTCCGATGCCGCCGCCGAACGCGAAACGCCCGTGGCGATCACCACCATGCAGGCGGCGGCGGCGATCGAGGCTCGATGCACGCGCGAGGCGTAGCACGAAAGGCTGATATCGTCCGGGGGGACTAGGTGAGCGTCGACGCGAAACCAAAGACCGGCGACGTGGCCCTGGAGAGCATTCTCCGGTCGACCGTGCGTGGCTTGCTCGCGCCGCGCCGCGCGATCCCGATCGCGCTCGTCGTCGTCCCGCTGACCATCATCCAGGACGCCTACAGCCGTGACCCGCTTGCGGTGCCGCTTGCACTGCTCATGTGCGGCAGCTTCCTCCTCGTCGGGCCGTCGCTCTGGCGCGCGCTCTTCCCGATGGACCGCGCCATCGATCTCTCCTCGTTCTTCCGGGTCCTCTTCTATGCGTTCGTCGGCGCGTCGCTCGTCCTCGGCATCGGCCGGGCGCTGCCCGACCTGGTCGGTGCCGGGCAGACGTTCCTCACGTCGAAGCCGAGCCTCGCCGTCTGCGTCGCGCTCTTCTGGGTCGGCGGGTGGGGGCTCGCGCGCGACATCGAGCTCGAGGAGCACCTCGCCCGCGAGCGAGCGCGCGTCGAGGCGCTCGAGCGCGAGGCGGACCACGCGCAGCTGCTCGCGCTGCGGAGCCACCTGGACCCGCACTTTCTCTTCAACACGCTCAACGCCATCGCCGAATGGTGTCGTGCCGACGGCGTGGTCGCGGAGAAGGCGATCGTCCAGCTCTCGTCGATGCTGCGGACCATGATGACGGGCATCCAGTCCACGACGTGGCCCCTCGCCAAGGAAATCGAGCTCGCGACGGCGCTCTTCGCGATGCACGCCATCCGCGACCCGTCGGCCTTCACGGTGCGCCTCGACCTTCCCGACCCGCTCCCCGACGTCGACGTGCCGCCGATGCTGCTGCTTCCGCTCGCCGAGAACGCGATGAAGCACGGGCCGCTCGCGCGCCACAAGGGCGAGGTCTTGCTCAAGATCACGATCGTGCGTGATCTCGTTCGCATCGAGCTGTCGAACCCCGGCGCATTCGGCGGGCCGCGCGACGGCGGTAACGGGCTCGCCATCGTGAAGAAGAGGCTCGCGCTCACCTTCGGCGACGGCGCATCGTTCACGATCAGCGCCGAGGGCGAGGATCGCACGCACGCGGTCGTGGTCGTCCCGCAGCAGGACGGCGTGTAGGATCGAGCCATGTCGATCCCGCTCCGCGTCCTCGTCTGCGATGACGAGCTCATGGCCAGGAAGCGCGTGCTGCGCCTGCTCTCCGAGCTCCCCGGCATCGAGGCGACGTTCGAATGCGAGAGCGGCGAGCAGGTTCTCGCCAAGCTCGCCGAGGAGGACGTCGACGTCGCCATCCTCGACATCAACATGCCCGGGCTGAGCGGCCTCGAGACGGTCATGCAGATGCCTGAGGATCGTCCTTATGTCGTCTTCCTGACCGCCCACCCCGAGCACGCGGTGCAGGCCTTCGACGTCGGAGCCGTCGACTACTTACTGAAGCCCGTCGACGACGCGCGGCTCGCCAAGGCGATCACCCGCGCCCGGCTGTCGCTCGACCAGGGCCACGCGGGCGATCGGGAGGCGGGGGCGGGTGCCGGGGCAGCGACGGGGGCGGGGACAGGCCTCGCCGCGACGAAGCCCGGCAAGCTCGCGATTGCCACCCACGACGGCGCAGCGCTCGTGAATCCAGGCGATGTGACCCATGCGACGTTCGACGGTGCGCTCGTCACGGTACATACGGCCGATCGGTCGATCCTCACCGACGACACCCTGCAGGACCTCGAGGCGAAGCTCCCGCTTGGCCCCTTCGAGCGAGTCCACCGGCGCGCGATCGTCAACCTCGACCATGTCGATCGGCTCGAGTCGGTCGATTCAGGGGGCTACGTGGCGTATCTCTCGACCGGCAAGCGGGTCGACGTCTCCCGTCAGAGTGCCCGAAGACTGCGACGCCGGCTGGGTTTGCGATAGGCTCGAATGGTGAAAGTTGCTCTACGGGAGGCCGCCCGGCGGCTATCCTCACGCGCGCAAGGAACGCCACACGTGCGACGCATCGCCGCGATGAACGTGTCCCACTGACCGCGATCCGAGCTCTTCCGTGAACGACGACAACAAGGACCCGAACTCGACTGCCGGCGTCTCGGACGCCGACGACAACCCGTGGGACGACGACGGCGGTGGCCGTACGCTCGCCCAGGACAGTCCTTCGTTCGAGCTCCCGAGCAACATTCCCTCGCCGATCACGGTGCCTCCTCCTCCCGCCCCGATCCCGAAGGGGCCGGGGGCGGTGCGGCCGCGGTCGCCGACGATGATGGGCTTCGGCCCGATGGGGCCGCCGCTTCCGCCGACCGCACCGACGGGGCCTGCGGGTCCGGCGCGGCCGATCGTGGCCGTCCCGGCTGCGCCGAAGGCCGCGCCGGCTTCCGCGCGTGGAGTGCCCGCGGCTCCGCGTGTGCCCGCTACGCCCGCGGCGGGTGGCACTGCACCGCAAGCGTTTCCCGCGCGCCCTGCACCGCGCGTCGGGGTGGGGGCACCGCCGAGCGCGTCGCTTCCTCTTCCGTCCTCCGCGCGGATGCCCGCGGCACCGCTTGCGCCGCCTCCGGCTCCGGCCGCGGCTCCGCCTCCGCCGCCCGCCCCGGAGCCCGCCTCGGTGGTGGACGAGGCGTGGGCCGAGGACGACAGCGATCGCGAGGACGGCCCGACGATGGCCGGCGCTCCGCTGGCGCCCGACGTACCGCTCCGCGACGACGTCGTGAATCCGCGTCGTCATTCGCCGCTCGCGTCCACGGGCTACGTCGACAAGGACGCCGAGACGATGGCGCTCTCGGGCGACGACGGCGCTCTGCCTCGAATCGGCGATCCCGTCGACGCCGAGGAGACGACCCGCGCGGTCTCGCGCGACGAGCTGATGGGCCATCAGGACTCGCACGTCATCGTCGGCGACGACGAGGGAGCCCACGGCGACGAAGCCACGCTCGCGGTCGCGCCGGGCGCGCTCGGCGATCTCGGCATCGACCCGAGGCTTGCGGCATCGCTCTCGGCGCCGCTTCCCCGCGCGCCGTCGCAGCCCGATCCTCTGCAGGCGCCGGCCTTCCCGCCGCCGCCTCACTTCCCGTCGCAGGGCGGGATGGGCGCTGCGCAGCCTCAGTCGCAGCCGTATCCGCAGTCGCAGCCGTATCCGCAGTCGCAGCCGCAGCCGCAGCCGCAGGTTCAGTCCTGGCACGGCGAGGTGGCGCCCTCGTATCGCAATCCGCCTCCGCAATCGATGGGCGGAATGGGGATGCCGCAGGGCTACGATCCGATGCAGCCGCAGGGCTACGATCCGATGCAGCCGCAGGGCTACGATCCGATGCAGCCGCAGG
>Ga0105047_10015833_pt1 | contig 11864 bp, 12 predicted proteins | sample MAT04_FD_78384 | JGI IMG/M metagenome (GOLD analysis project Ga0105047, IMG submission 78384) | Freshwater microbial communities from Lake Fryxell liftoff mats and glacier meltwater in Antarctica - MAT-04 (megahit assembly) | ecosystem: Environmental > Aquatic > Freshwater > Ice > Liftoff... | reverse complement strand
TAAAGGCTTAATGCCTCATCATACTTCCCTGTCTCTTGTGCAATCAATCCAAGATTGTTATAACAAGCCGACATACCCTTTTGGTCTTTTATGAGAGTAAATATGTCAAGTGATTCTGTATAACAAATAGTTGCCGAATCGTTATTCCCAACAAAAAACCAACAAATACCTTCATTTTTCTTTGCAAGTGCTTTGCCGGATAAATATTTACTCCCGGCAGCGAGACTGTATGCCTTCCTGGCATAATCCAAGGCCATATAACGATCAGATTTCCGGTATACGACCGAAATCTCATTCAATATATCAACTTTTACGTTTCCCTTTGCCTGCTGCAACTTTTCAATTAGAGGCGCAGCCTCATCCTGAGCCACCATCATGAATGGAATCATCAGTAAAAAGAAAATAAATGCAATTTTGCAGCTACTCATTTTTGTTTCGGGAATATATTTATGTCTTATCATTCAATAACCAGGTAATGCCTGATCTCATTAAAAAGTTCGTCGTGTATTAAAGGGATTTCTTTAACCTGTTGGAGTGAAGTGTATTTTCCGAGAAAAATACGTTGATCAACAATCGCTTTAGCCGTATAATAGTCTAAATATGGATGCTTCTTCAATTCTTCGGTACGCACTGTATTGATATTAATCTTCCTAATCTGTCCTGGACCAACATCGCAGTAATCTGCAATCTTATCTAGCCTGTCCTGATCAAAACCAAATACTTCGAGTAATTGTTGTTTACTATAAAATCCGCCAAGTAAATTCCTGTATTTTACAATTCTCTTTGCAAACGAAGGCCCAATTCCGTAAAGGGTGAGTAAAGTTGCAGAATCTGCTGTATTCAAATCAACCAATACCCTCTCTTTCTTTACTTTTATCTCCGATTTACTTTCAGTAAACTCTGTCTTTTGCTCAGGTATCGAAATATAAGGTTCAAGAATTTCAAATTCAGAAGGTGAAATGCAAAACATCCTTTTAAAATCTTCCTTCTTGTTGAATTTCCCTCCTTTAGCCTCATAATTCTTAATAACTTTTATCTGCCAATCCTTCAAACCCATTTTACTCCACTGCTCTGAAGGCAACTTGTTCGGGTTGAATGGAAAGGGCATAATTCTATTCTCAGCTACTGATTTATCCATCAGCTGAAAATTAAGCATCCTTGCTTCATTTACTGAATCAGCTGCGAATTTCAGGCTGTTTTCAAACTCTTCAATATCCTTCACAAAACGGGTATACTCATCCTTATTGCTTTTAACCTCATACTTAATCATATACGGCACCGCCAGTACCAGTATTATAATGGCAATTACCACCAGAATACCGATTCGTTCTCCTTTATTAAAAGTAAAATAGTTCTTTAAAATATCCGACATAATCATTGCAGTTACATCATCTTCTAATTAATATATTGAGTACCAATACACTTTTACTCTATTTTTTCCTTCAATCTCAATTAACTTAGGTTTAGATTCAGATTGAGGTCTCCCCTCACACTTAACCTCACCCCTAACCTTAACCTTAACCTTAACCTTATCTTTAATTCTTATTCTTGATTTATTTAGTGGCAAATTATTCTTTCGAGCGATATAGGCTCTTTATTAATTGAAAATTCACTCCACCCTCTGTCCCCATTTCTTCCAAATATAATAAACCGGGAACCCTAAAACCACTATCAATAATCCAAAGCCTGCATATTCGAAGCGGTAAATAAGCAGTACAAGCATAATGAGACAGGCAGAAGCCATATAAATAACCGGAACCACAGGGTGACCAAATGTCTTGTAAGGCCGTTCGGCATCGGGCATTTTACGGCGAAGAACAAAAATACCGGCTATGGTAAGCACATAAAAAATCAATACTGCGAAAACCACATAATCAAGAAGGTTTGAATAGGTGCCTGACAAACAAAGCAAGGAAGCCCACACAGCCTGAACTTTCAACCCGGCAGCCGGAACTGAATTCTTATTCAAAATACCTGCACTTTTAAAGAAAAGGTTGTCCTTGGCCATGGCATAATATACCCTTGCTCCCGAAAGTATCAGCCCATTGTTGCAGCCGAAAGTGGAAATTACTACAAACGCAGCCATCATCAGTGCAGCAGTTGATCCAAATAAGCCAAACATGGAAGCCGATCCAAGCCGGTCGTTTACGGCATGTTGAATACCTCTTTCAAAAACGCCGGCACCATCTGTCATTCCGCGCAATGGAAGAGCATTCAGATAAACGAAATTGGCGAGTATATAAAGTATAGTGACCAGTGTAACTCCCGTTACCAGGCTGAGAGGGATATTCCGTTTTGGATTTTTCACCTCGGCAGCGGCAAAGGTGATATTGTTCCAGGCATCGGACGAAAACAATGATCCAACCATCGCAACCCCTATTGATGCAATTAATGCCCAACCGCTCAGTGTTGCGCCATCCAGCGCAACGGGTTGCCAGAAATAGCTGTTATTCATAGCTATGGCTTCAGGGTTCTTTGCAAAAAATAAACCCAGGATAATAAAGCCAATCAACAGAGCTATTTTCAGAAAGGTAAAAATATTCTGAACCCATTTACCGTTCCGTATTCCGAGAAGGTTATTACCAGTAAGCAGCAGTATCATCGTTATTGCCAGGAGATGAACCGTACTGATTTTTATAAAGCCAAAACTGATCAGGATATTGCTTTCGGAAAACCAGGGTATAAGCACCCCGGCAAATTTGGCGAAAGCCATTGCCACAGCGGCTATAGTACCGGTTTGAATAACTGTAAAAAATGTCCAGCCATAAAGAAATCCAGCCAGGGGGTTGAATGCTTCACGTATATAAACATATTGACCACCTGCTTTTGGCATCATAGAAGCGAGTTCACCATAACTAAGAGCAGCGAAAATGGTCATCAGGCCGGTTATAACCCAAACTATCAGCATCCAGCCGGGGGATCCTACATTACGGGCAATATCAGCACTTACAATAAAAATTCCCGATCCAATCATCGAACCGGCTACAAGTGCGGTTGAATCAATAAATCCAAGACTCTTTTTGAATTCTGACTTTTCAGTTTCCATATTTTAATGCTCTATTCTTCGGTGTACGAATCGGGTTCATCATTAGGTTTGGTAAACAAAACCCGGATAAAAAAATAAAGTGTCAGCCCTGTAATTATCACTTCGGCTGAGACCATAAATATAAGTGCCTGTGTTTGCATAATCTGCGTTAATTAAAGTTCAAATGTTTTATTAAATAGACGTCTGATGCCGATTTCCATATGCCGGATTCCTATCAAATCCTGTTTTCGCGCACACGCTTGCGGTATGCGTAGTACACTGTAAAACCAATCAGAACGAAAATGACCGTTAACAGGAAGCGCGAAATATCAATGAAGAACACTTTATTGATAACACCACCGGTGTATAAAATATCACCTTTGGCAACCTGGTCACCAATTTTAACGATCAGGGTATTTTTGCTTTTATATTCGAAATCTGCTGACGAACGGGCAGATCCACTTGTATCGCTTACCCGGATAAAATTATTATCCCTCAGCATATAAACCGAATCTACCACTCCTGACTTTTCCGAATAAAATGCATCACTGAAATAAGTATGATTAGGACCAATATTGTTGTGCAACATCTGCCCAAGGATACTTTCGTGATGTAACTCCCAACCGCGAAAACTCAGTTTGCTCCAATCGTCATTAATCGGGCGTAATAGTGAACCGAAGAAAACGGCAATGAGCATAAGAGGTGTAACGAATTTGAGAATAAACTTATATATATTGGGTATACGGATATCAGCCCCGGCTGTAAGTTCGGCCCATCCTTTTTTAATACCAAAAACCCAGGAGAACAAAATAATTTCGAGCATCGCAAATACCACGAGCGAAACAGTTCCCGCCCAGTAGTCGTATTCATCAAAAACACCCTGCTGAAAAAACAACACTGTTGGGAGTCCAAGAACCAGAACTGCCACGCCAAAAGCAACGGCTGAACTTCCACGCTGCCATTTGAATTCGTCCATCAGGAAAGACATGGCAGGTGTGCCCATAGCAAGAGAACTGGTGATACCAGCAAAAAACAATAATCCAAAAAACGAAACTCCTGCCATTACCGATAGCAATGGCCCCCATTGTTCGAAAAGGAAAGGCATAACCCGAAAACCTAGTCCAAGACCACCAAGTTGCGTTAGTTCAACAACTCTATCCAATCCAAAATAGCCAATAGCTATGGGTATAATGATAGCACTCCCGAGAACAACTTCAACAAATTCGTTCATCCAACCAGCCGACATGGAGTTGAGTACGATATCATCCTTTTTTTTTACATACGAAGCATAACATTGCACTGAGCCCTGCCCCAGTGAAAGAGTAAAAAATATCTGTCCTGCAGCGGCAAGCCATACTTTAGGATTAGCAAGTGTATCGTACTGTGGTGTCCATAAAAAATTAAGGCCTACAACACCATCGAACAAAGCTCCACTTTCGCCGGCTTTTAGGGTTATCCCCCTTATAGCAAGGAAAACACCAAACAATATTAATAATGGCATCATTATTTTTGCGGCTTTCTCCACTCCGCCACTCAAACCTTTGCTGAGTATCCATACATTTAATGCCAGGCACAACACATAAAAAACAACAGCCTCATAAGGAATTCCGGTAGTTGAGGTAGAGATGTCGAGGTAATTTGTAAAGAATTCCGAAACTCCATGCTGCGACAATCCATTAAAAGTACCCGCTGCGGAATGAATGGTATATGACAGCGTCCAGCTTTCGATGTAACAATAATAGGCTGCAATTGATAAGTTTGAAAAAATCCCGAAAACACCAATGTACTTCCATAGCCACCGGCTGTTCATTTTATGGAAAGCAAACGGAGTTGTATGATGTCCGAATTGCCCGCCAAACCTGCCTGTTGTCCACTCAACAAATAAAAGCGGAATTCCCATTAACAGGAAACACACCAGGTAAGGAATAATAAATGCTCCTCCGCCATTTTGAATTGCCTGCATAGGGAAACGCAGAAAGTTTCCAAGTCCGACCGCATTACCGGCCATTGCCAGAATGAGTCCGACTCTGGATCCCCAGGCTTCGTTGTTCGCCATAGTATTTTAGTTTGAGAGTATTGATATTAAAAGAGTTTCTGGATTCAAGTTTCAGTTTACGGGGCACTGTACCGAAGTAATCGTTAATGTTCTCTGGCTTCCTTTCAATCCCATCAATCTCTTAAATCCCATCAATCTCTTCAATCTCATCAAACCTTTATCCTTTAAGCAATTCATTCCCAATTCTGCAACTCAAACACTTTTTCAAATCGCAATAATTTGTTTTAAGTTCGAGTAGCGACTGGGTAGCGGCAGCATTGGAAACATCAACGCCTAATTCAGCCCAGTTTCGTATAATTGAGTTATCCTCGCCCTTGATCTGCATAAGCATATCAATTGGCTTTTCGGTCATTCCGGTATCGTTTTTACGCCGACCGTAAGCAAGCAACAATGGAGCAACCAGGTTAATAATCAGCAAATCAACGGATGAAGCACCAAGAGTTTTTCGTCGTGGCGAGGAAACTTTATCGAATGTATAATGCGTATTCCAGTATTCCGATGCTTGAGTGCCAAAAAGTTTTCGATAGGGAGGAACATCATTAGTATTAAAAAGCTCACCGATAATATTTCCAGAATGGTGGATAATGGAGGCAAATTGTGCCAAACGCAGGGTTGGAAAATTCCCGGGATGAAGTCGCATAAACCGCCAGAGATGTGCTTCTATTGGTATTAAATCAAACTTCTTCTGCAGAAATTCGTATTCCTTCTTTAGTTTTTTGGGATAATCGTCGATGAAGGGTCCTGCCAGTAAACCTGCCTGACCAAAAACCATGGCTTCAATCTGTGAAAGATCATCAGCATGTTTGGCAAGGAAAGAATAGGGCAAGGAAAAAGCGAGCATTTCGAAAGCCTGGTTGTTCAGTTTGAAGCCCATATTCCGGGCAAGTAAACGGTAAAAAGTATGCGCCCAATCATTACTGTTAATTGATAATATATGCTCAACTTCCAAGGCTTTTCGCTCGAGGCGTTCAATCAGTACCCTATCGAGCCATGCATTCCGAATGAATGGATCAACTTTTGAAATCGCAGTATTACAAGGAATCCACTGCCTGGAATTCATAAACCCCAGGTAACTTTTCCAGGCATGTTCATTATATAATCCATCCAGTTCGAGCGTAGGAATAGCTGTTCCATCAGCGCGTAAAACTTCCGAATCATCACGCCACACAACATGAAGAATCACATTATCATAACTCATATCATGCTGATGTTTATGACGATTCCAATCCGACGAAAGAATATGAATCTCAATATTTCCAGCCCAGATGGTTTCTCCGATCCTGATCTTAGCATTAAAAAAATCAGGACCAGAATCGCTGTTATGAATTCCGGGGTGCAGCACCTCAGCCTTTTCGCCTGATTGCAGCACGAGATGAGGGCTATAAATTCGGTATTGCCAGATATAATGCAGGAATTCCTCTGTCATGACACAAATATAAGTGAAAAATAAAATGCAATGTCAATTTTATTTTCTTCATCCGAAGGAAAGATTGTACTATTATTGTTTCGAATATACACACATTATACTGAGCAGAATGCAATTCAAATTTTAATCAATTGAATATCAATGAAAAAACTACTCGAAGGTGCGGTTACATTCAGGCAAAATGATTTCGAAGCCCATGAAACTCTTTTTCAGAATCTTGGCAACGAACAGAAACCACATACCCTTTTTATCGGTTGTTCCGACTCGCGCCTGGTTCCGAATATGATTACTGCCACAATGCCCGGCGAACTTTTTATTATCCGCAACATAGCTAATATAGTACCAAATTATAAGTTTTCGGGCGAATACCTGGCAACTATTTCGGCTATTGAATTTGCTGTTCAGGCACTTGGAGTGGAAAATATTATTGTCTGCGGTCATTCGAATTGCGGCGGGTGTGCGGCTCTTTATAAACCTGATTCTTATTTTGAGAAATTACCTCATACCCGCAAATGGCTCGAATTATCCATGCCGGTTCGCGATAAAGTAAATTTACTTTTGCCCGAAGCAAATGCCGCTGCCCGCGAATGGCTTACCGAACAAATGAATGTAGTAGAACAATTAAAGCATCTGCTCACCTATCCTTATATTGCCGAGAAGCACAAAGCCGGCGAGCTGAATATCAGCGGCTGGCACTATATTATTGAAACAGGCGAAATATTCGCATATAATTCCGAAAAAGGGTTCTTCGAATTAATAAATTGATTTAAAATGACTTAAACTATTTTTACCAGAATAAATGTTATATTATTGTTAATATCTCTTTTAGTAGTTATATTTGCACCTGTTACTTCAAGTGTCAAGTGCGATTAAATAAATGGAAGACTTAAGCAAGCTGGTTAAAGGACTGGATATCAAAAGCAGGCAACTAGTACTCAGGCACAAAACACTTAAAGATGAATTCATCAAACTGGAACAAAAATACCTTGAAACCGAAAATAGCTTACTTCAACAAAAAAAAATAATACTTGAACTGGAAAAACAAATACAAATACTAACAATAGCAAAATCAATCCCAACCGGCAAGGAATCATCCAAAGCCAAAAAGAAGATAAATGAACTACTGCGGGAACTTGATACATGCATTGATCTTTTAAACAATAAAACAATATAAAAGCCTATGGCCGACGAATTACCCATCACCATTAACATTGCAGGAAGACCTTATAAGCTTACTGTAAACCGTAATGAGGAAGAAACAATTCGTAAAGCCGCGAAACATATTGAAGGACAAATCAACCACTATGCAAAAAACTTTCGCTACAGCGACAAACAGGATTTACTGGCAATGGTAGTATTACATTTTGCTACTTTGGCTATTAATAATCATAACGAAGTAGAATTTGCTGCCAACAGTTTATCCCCGACACTAAGTGAGATTGACCGCATACTGACCGATGCTTTAAAAGACTGATGTTACACGTTCTTTGAAAATACAAGGATTAAAACCCGCATTAATTCAATCCGTTTGGAAACTCAACATATTTACAATCGGGCGAAGCTATTGAAATAACAGGACAGGCCTTACCGTATACTTTCGGGTATACGGATCCCTTCAGGGGGACATTGGAAGCCCGACGATTTCAGGCAGCCTAAACTTGTCGTTTTGGGGTTTCCCGAAATGCATGAATTAATCGCGGGTTTTTTCTTTTTTCTTCTTTCTGATCCATGCCCGGTTATATGTTTAACCACCATATACCAACATGAAATGAGCAATATTATAGTAGCTGTTATTACAGCTATTGTCGGGTTAGGTGCAGGGCTTGCCCTCGCGACCACCCTCCTGCGAAAGGCGATCGAGAAAAAGAGTATCCACCTGCTGCAGGACGCCGAAGAGAAAGCCGAAATGGTCAAAAAAGAAAAAATGCTTCAGGCCAAAGAGAAGTTTCTCCAGTTAAAAACGGATCACGAAAATATGATCCAGGAAAAAAACAACAATGTAGCAAAAAACGAAAACCGTCAGAAACAACGCGAACAACAACTTAACCAACGTCACGACGAAATTCAGAAAAAGAACGAAGAAGTTCAGAAACAACTCAAAGAACTTACAGAAACCAAAGTAACTCTCGACCAGCAAAAAGAAATAATTAGCCGGAAACAGCAGGAAATTGACAAAGCACATAAACAATATATCGATCAACTAGAAATTATTTCAGGTTTTACTGCTGAAGAAGCAAAGAATCAACTTGTTGAAAACCTGAAGGACGAAGCCCAGACCCAGGCCATGGCCCAGATCAACGAAATAGTTGAGGAAGCCAGACTGAAAGCCAACAACGAAGCCAAAAAGATTATTGTCGAAACCATTCAGCGTACTGCTGCCGAGCAAACTATTGAAAATACCGTTTCCGTTTTCAATATTGAAAGCGAAGAAATAAAAGGCCGAATTATTGGTCGCGAAGGACGTAACATCCGCGCCCTTGAAGCACTTACCGGCATTGAAATTATTATTGACGATTCGCCCGATGCCATTATTCTCTCCGGCTTCGATCCGGTGCGCCGCGAAATTGCACGACTGTCATTACACAAACTGGTAACTGATGGCCGTATTCACCCGGCCCGTATCGAAGAAGTTGTTGCCAAAACAAAAAAACAGGTTGAACAGGAAATGATTGAGGCTGGTAAACGAACTACCATCGACCTTGGTATTCACGGTCTCCATCCTGAACTGGTTCGGTTGATAGGTAAAATGAAATATCGTTCATCCTACGGGCAAAACCTTTTGCAACATTCGCGCGAAGTGGCTAATCTCTGCGCTACCATGGCTGCCGAACTGGGGCTGAATGTAAAAAAAGCCAAACGCGCCGGACTTCTCCATGATATTGGAAAAGTTGCCGAAAACGAAGCCGAATTGCCACACGCAATCCTCGGTATGAAGATTGCCAAGGAATTCAAAGAGCTACCGGATATATGCAATGCCATTGGTGCCCACCACGATGAAATAGAGATGGAGACACTAATTGCTCCGATCGTTCAGGTGTGTGATGCTATTTCGGGAGCCCGTCCGGGAGCCCGCCGCGAAGTGGTGGAAGCATATATTCAGCGTCTTAACAAACTCGAAGAGCTTGCCCTCTCCTACCCTGGTGTAGTTAAAACCTATGCTATTCAGGCAGGTCGCGAACTGCGCGTAATTGTCGGAGCTGATAAAGTTACCGATGAAGAATCGAACCAGATAGCTTTCGACCTCTCACGTAAGATACAGGAAGAAATGACCTATCCGGGTCAGATCAAGATTACAGTTATTCGTGAAACAAGGGCTATAAGTTTTGCCAAATAAATAAATTTATTTTCAGAAAAGGAGTTCTTCTCGGAAGGGCTCCTTTTTTGTTTAGTGAGGCTAGTGAAAAGAGAAATCCGATTTGTGATTCGGGGGTTGCAATTAGTGATTCAATAATTTTTTTTCTCCAAAATTTAACATCCGACATCATACATACGAAATTTAAAGATTATGGATACCAGCCAGCTAAACCTTTTCAAAAAGATACTGCCAGGATTACTGCCAATCTTTGTATTTATTCTTGTTGATTTTTTCTGGTCAACGGAGGCTGGGCTTGTAGTTGCTGTTATATTCGGAGTGGTTCAACTAATATATGTTTTTGTCCGCGAGCGTCGTCTTGACAGATTTGTGCTTTTTGACACTGCTTTGCTGGTTGCATTGGGAGGAATCTCACTTGCGCTGAAAGATGAGATATTCTTTAAGCTAAAGCCTGCACTTATCAACCTGCTATTATGCGGCATACTTGGTTATTCAGCTTTTAGCAGTAAAAACCTGATGATGATTTATACCCAACGCTATATGGGTGATATGAAGATGCCTGCCGGAGCAGAAAAAGCCATGCAGGAAACTATGCGCATTTTATTCTGGATGATGCTGGGTTATACTTTACTGATCATTTATTCGGCATATTTCATGAGCAAGGAAGCATGGGCATTTATCAGCGGCGGATTACTCTATATACTTTTCGGGCTGTATTTCGCATGGCAATACCTTACATCTAAACGAAAAGTAAAATCCACTGTACATCCTGCTGATGAATGGGTTCCCCTTGTGGATGAAGAAGGTAAAATAATCGGGAAAGCAACACGCAAGGAAGTCCACAGCGGACCAGGAAAACTTCATCCGGTTGTACACTTACAAATTTTCAACAGCAAAGGTGAAATTTACCTTCAGAAACGAGCATTGCACAAAGATGTTGAACCTGGGAAATGGGATTCAGCCGTTGGCGGACATGTCGATCTGGGAGAAACCATTGAACAGGCTCTGCTCCGTGAAACGGCTGAAGAACTGAATATAACAGGTATTCATCCTGTTCCATTGGCAAAATACAAATGGGAATCAGCAGTTGAATCGGAACTGGTTTTCAGCTTTATGGCATTGTATAACGCCACACCGGTTTTTAATAAAATGGAAATTGAAGACGGTCGTTTCTGGACGATTGGCGAAATCAGGGAAAATCTGGGGAAAGGAGTGTTTACCCCGAATTTTGAAAATGAGTTTCCGGTGATAGTGAGCAATTGGGCTGACAAACGATAGAATCTGAGTTGAAAGGCCATATCCCAACGGAGGTCAGGGATAAGATTTGCTTTTTCACTCTTTAATTTGCAATTGATGGGAATTGGTTGGTTTATGATTGTAATTCTAATAAGAGATTAATTACCTATATTTTTTTCTTGACTATGTTGCAATTTCACTAATATACACTATACTTACATATCCTAAAATTTATAAAATTATGAAGCAACATATTATTATCATTACTCTGGTTATCTGCTCATTGCATTCAATCTGCCAGATTAATCACTCTGAAAGATTTTCAATTTCTGATTTTGTTATGTGTGATGCCTTATGTCCTGACAATCAGATATACACCTACTTCCCCGCATTGCCAGATGCGACGCTTTCTCAACCTGGGCAGCCTGCATTACCCATGGTTTCTGTTAAATTTCTCATACCAACTCAGAGTCGAATTGATATTAAAATTATCGGCGGAGATACTACTATGGTTTTCTTAAGCCATAAGATATTCCCTGCACAGTCTCCTGTTCCAACTTGCATTAATTGCCTTGTACCAGGGTTTACGTCTATTGATTCGTCAGTTTAGTTAAACAATTCTTATTTCCCATCAGATGAGCCAATTTCTAATATTGGATATTGGTATTTGGCACAAATTGTTACAATTGATCTTACTCCATTCAAATATTATCCAAAGGAAAATAAACTTGTGTTTTGCACTTCCAAGAATATAATTGTTTATTATTCAGATAATAATGGAAATAACGGAACTCAAACCGTAAAGATG
>Ga0105047_10015832_pt1 | contig 11865 bp, 10 predicted proteins | sample MAT04_FD_78384 | JGI IMG/M metagenome (GOLD analysis project Ga0105047, IMG submission 78384) | Freshwater microbial communities from Lake Fryxell liftoff mats and glacier meltwater in Antarctica - MAT-04 (megahit assembly) | ecosystem: Environmental > Aquatic > Freshwater > Ice > Liftoff... | reverse complement strand
GGACGTCCGAAGACGTCGAGCGCGAGGTGATCCGCACCAGCTTCGCGCTCGGCGAGGCGCGCAGTCGGCTCGAGGCGCTCGCGCGCGAGACTGGCATCGCGCGCACGGAGGGGTGGCTGCCCGAGATCACCGTTGACGCGCACACGGAGCGTGACGGCGCGCGCTGGGAGATTGGTGGTGGAGCGCACATCTCGGTTCCGATCTTCGACCAGCGGCAGGGGACGCGTGCAGCGCTCGAGTCCGAGTTCGACGCGCAGCTCGAGCGCTACCTGGGGCTCGCAGTGGACCTCCGCTCCGAGGCGCGTGAGCTCACCGGTCGCCTCCGCTCTACCGAAGCGCGCGCGCGGCAGATGGGGGAGGTCGTCCTCCCGGCGCGCCAGCGAGTCTTCGAGCAGACGCTGCTTCAGTACAACGCGATGCAGCTCGGGACCTTCCAGCTGCTCGAGGCGCAGCGCGCGGTGCTCGATGCCGAGCTGCGTCGGCTCGAGGTGCTGCGCGAGCTCTGGACCACACGGGCCGCGCTCGACGCGCTGGTCGCGGGACATCGCGTCGGGCGGATGCCCACGACGGGCGCGACCGCCTTTGGCGCCGCGAGTGATTCCACAGGAGGACACTGAAGATGGATCGACGACAGTTTCTGAAGTGGAGTGGCATCGCGACGGGCGCTGCCGCCGTCGCCACGATCGGCGGAGCGGCTGACGCTCAGGATGCGACACCAGGTGCGCGCACCGCAGCGGCGCACGCGGGCGCTGTCGCGAACGCAGCGAGCGCCCTGCCGGTTCACGGATCGGCTGCGCGAGGGCGCATCGCCGCGCCCGGAGGGCAGGTAGCGGTCCACACGCCCAACGGCTCCACCTTGACCCTTCGCCTCGTCGATGGCGTGAAGGTCGGGCACCTCGTCGCCGGCGAGTTCGACCACGAGTTCACCACCGGCGTGCGCGCGCGCTGCTGGGGCTACAACGGCGGCACACCGGGGCCCACCATCGAGGCCGTCGAAGGCGACCGGCTGCGAATCTACGTGACCAACCGCCTCCCCGAGCCGACGACGGTGCACTGGCACGGCCTGATCCTGCCCAACGGCATGGACGGCGTCGCCGGTTTGAACCAGCGCCCCATCCCACCCGGCGAGACCTTCGTCTACGAGTTCACGCTCTCGCGCCCGGGCACGTTCATGTACCACCCGCACTACGACGAGATGACCCAGCTAGCGCTCGGCATGATGGGCATGTTCATCGTTCACCCACGCCGGCCCGTGGGACCGCGCGTGGACCGCGACTTCGCGCTGATGACGCACGAGTGGCGCCTCGAGGCCGGCGCGCGGCGCCCCGATCCGAACGCGATGAGCGACTTCAACGTGCTGACCTTCAACAGCCGCGCGTTCCCGAGCACCGAGCCCCTACTCGTCGGGCGCGGCGAGCGCGTCCGCATCCGCCTCGGGAACCTGAGCCCGATGGACCACCACCCGATCCACCTGCACGGGCTGTTCTTCCACGAGACCGCCACCGACGGCGGCTACATCCCCGCCTCGGCGCAGCGGCCCGAGACGACGGTGCTGGTCCCGGTGGGCTCGACGCGCGTGATCGAGTTCGTCGCCGACGAGCCCGGCGACTGGGCGATGCACTGCCACATGACGCACCACGTGATGATGCAGATGGGGCATGCGCGCTCGATGCTGGGTGCCGACACGCGCACCCTCGACCGGCGCATGAGCCGCGTGTCCCCCGAGTACATGAGCATGGGCCAGCGCGGCATGGGCGGGATGGGCGAGATGCCGATGGCCGTGCCGCCGAACAGCGCGCCGATGCGCGGTGGCGAGGGCCCGTTCTCGTACATCGACATGGGCGGCATGTTCACCGTCCTAAAGGTGCGCGACGACGTGGGCTCCGCGGATCCGCGCGGCTGGTTCACCCACCCCGCCGGCAGCGTCGCCGGACCCGCAGACGCCGCGCGCCGGCGCGCCGATGGCATCGACGATTGAGTGCATTACTTGCAGTGCGGGGATCACGGTCGCCGCGGGCACTGGAAGCAGGATGAGCAAACAGGCGCCGGCCATCTCGCTACCGGTCCTGATTGCCGACGTCGAGCGTCGATGTGGGATGAGCGCGCTTCATTCTGGCTTGGTCTTCGCGTGCTGCGCGAGAATGTTGGCGAGAATGGTCTTCATCGCCGGATCTTCGGTATCTGGACTCTCGCCGGAGAGGAAGAGTTCGAGGTGCTCTACGAACTGGGCGAATGCGGACTGGGCGTGGCCGAGGGCGAGCAGATGAAAGAGGCGATGCCACGGGACGCCGCGTGAGAACGGGTAGCGGGCCGCCAGCCAGCGCGGAAAGAACGTGAAGAGCGGCTCCGCCATGGACTCAACGACGCCGATGTCGCGCTCGGCCCAGCGAAACCCGCTGCAGAAGGCCCAGATCTGGAACATCCCGGAAATCATTGCCGAAGTACATCATCGGCTTCTCGCTCATGGGGCGGAGGATAGCGACCCGTGGCTTCCGAACCGCATCCGACGATTCGAACGCCGGCGCCGGCCGGTTGGGGATGTTCGCGCGGCTGCGCAGCTCGAAGTACACGTCGAACGCGTCGCGGTCGTCGGTCGCGAGAAACGTTGCCAGTATCTCTATGCGACCCCAGTTGAATGCATTGAGCCGACTGGCATGCTCCGTTGTGACCTCGAGCTGTGCCTGGAGCCAGCCCTGCAGCCCAGTCCGGCTGCGCCAACGCCGGAGCGCCCCATCGCTGGCGCCCCGCGTCGTAGCCCGTCAAGTATGCCGTGAGAGCATCCAAGCTCCGGCAGGACAGGTGTTGCGCCGGATCCGCCCGGACGCGGTCGAGCACGTCGTCGATGTCGTCTTGCATGTTCACCCTGCGAGTTCGCCCACCACTCTCTACTCCCGCTCTCGAACTCCCCCTCACCCAATCAACTCCCGCACTCGCACACCCGCACTCCCGACATCGCCGCCGAGCTCCGCGAGTCCCGCTTCGATCGTCAGCGCGCCGCCGCGTGACGCCAATGCGCGCAATGGTTCCGCAACGCGCGGATTGCGGAACCAGTCTTCGTCGGCGTGTTCGCGTAGCGCGGCGTGCAGCGCGAGCGCGGCGCGGCGTCCGCGGAAGCGCGCGGCGAGCGCGGCGGGCGTCAGCACGATCAGCGCCGCGAGCGCGTTTGGGACGCGCGCTCCGCCGACAGCGCGGCTCATCGCTTCGGCGGCGACGGGGAGGCGATCGGCGCCGGTCGCGCGACGCGCGATGAGAGCGGCGGCGCTGATGCGCAGCTCGAGCAAGACGAGGAGCGAGGCGGCGCGGGCGGTGGTGTCGAGCTCGCGGCCGGAGAGGCCGCGCGCGTGGCGGAGAAAGACGCGATCGGCGTGTAGCTGGACGAAGAGCGCGCCGAAAGCGCGTGAGACGCTGGCGTCGAGGGGGCGTGCGAGGGCTGAGGGGAGCGCGGGCGCGGCGAGCGCGAGGGCGAGCGCGCGGCCGGTGGCGTCGATGGCGCTGAGCTCGCTGTAGAGGCCGTGCTCGAGGCTCGGCGCGCCGATGCGGATGTCACGCGGCGCGGTGATCACGGCGAGGTGGGCGCGCGGATCGAGTCCGCCGTGGGTGCCGGCGACGCGGACGTGGGCGCTGAGCTCGCGGTCGAAGCCAAGCGGTGCGAGCAGCGCGCCGAAGCGGCGGAAGCGGCCAGCGCGCGGGAACTTGCCGTCGAGCGCGCGGGCACGCGCAGCGGTGAGGACGTCGTGCCACTGGAGATCGTTGCTGCTCGGCGTGGTGCCGCTGTTGCGCTGCGCAGCACTGACGAGATCGCGCACGGCGTCGTCGGTGGCGTCGAGGAGCGCGCTCGCTTCAGTGAGGAGCGCGGCTTGTTCGGGGCCGGCATCGGGGCGCGTGGGGAGTCCGCGGAGCGCGTGGGCGCCGGCTTCGTCGGCGAGGGCGCGCGCGTCGAGGAGCATCGGCAGCTGGCGCTCGGCCGTCGCGGCGAGCGCGCGTGCGTAGACGTTGCGGCGGCGCGCATCGGGCTCGACGGCGACGTCTTCGACGAGCTGCGTGAGCGCGACGGCGTCACCGTTGACATCGGCGGGTGTCGCGGCGAGCGCACGCAGCGCGATGCGCGCAGGGGCGAGCGCGTGTTCGGCGACGGCGCGCGCGAGGTGCCCCGCGAGCGCGCCGCCTTCTTCGGGGGTGACGGCGCCGGCGCTGATGAGGTGCGCGCAAAGCTCACGCGCTTCTGCGCCGCGCAGCCAGCCGTGTCGCGCGGAGACGTCCGCGGCGGAGGCGGCGTCGGGCAGCGCGGCCCAGCGCGACACGCGCTCGTGCGCTTCTTCACCGCGCCACGCGTCGACGGCGCGCATCAGCTTGCCAGCGGGGCCCGTATCGCGCGCTCTCATGGCGCGAGCGCGCACTGCGGCGTGAGGCGCCCGGCGTGAGGCGCGAGCAGGCGCGCGGGGCCGAGCGCAGACGCGAGCGGGTGCGCAGCGCCGAGCACGGCCGCGGCGGTCACTTCGGCGGCGGCGAGGCCGAGCGTCATGCCTTGCCCACCGAGGCCGGCGAGCCACGCGAGGCCCGCGACGCGCGGATCTACGCCGGCGACGCTGACGCGATCGGGCGCAAAGGTGCGCAAGCAGCCCCACGCGCGGCGCACGCCACCTTCGAGGAGGCGCGGCGCGAGCGCACGGAGCTTGGTGGCGAGCAGCTCGAGCGCAGCAGGATCGGTGTCGGGCACACCGGCCGCGTGCGGAACTTCATCGCACGGACTCGCGAGCACGCCGCCAGACTCTGGGCGGAAATACACCTCGTCGTCGACGGCCCACACCACCGGTCCGCGCCGCAGCTCGGGCGCATCGCGCGGCGCGTCGAGCCATACCAGATGTCGGCGAAGCGGCGCGAGCGGCAGCGCGAGGCCAGCCGACGCAGCGAGTCCCTCCGACCACGCGCCACCGGCGATCACCACGCTGCCTGATGCGAGCGCAGTGCCGTCGGCGAGCTCGACGCCCGCGACGCGTCCGCGAACGACCACCAGGCGCTGCACCTCGCTGACGACGCGGATCTCGACGCCGCCCGCGCGCGCGCTGGTGGTCAGCGCGGCGACGATCGCGTGCGCGTCGAGCACACCGCTGCGCGGCAGATGCAGCGCGGCGCGCGCCCTGCCCTCGCGCAGCAGCGGCACCGTAGCGACGAGCGCGGCATGGTCGATCGCCTCACACAGAACGCCGCCCGCGCGCGCCGCTTGAAACGCGAAGTCGAGCCGCTCAGCGCGCTCGGCGACGAGCAGCGCGCCGCGCGCATCGAGCCAGGTGCCGCCGTCGAACAGCGCGTCGAGCAGCGCGGCTTGGCGCGCCGCGAGGCGCATCGAGGCTTCGTCACGCTCGACGGGTAAGAAGATCGCGGCGTTGCGCGCCGTCGCGTGCGAGGCGAGCAGCGGCTCACGCTCGAGCAGCACGACGCGCCCGGCGCCCATATGCGCGAGGTGATGCGCGACCGCGAGGCCGGCGATTCCTCCGCCGATGATGACGACGTCTGCCGCGCGGGCTGCTTCGGCCACGTTCTCTTAGACCACGATCCGATAGCCGACGCCACGCACGGTCACGAGGTGACGCGGCGCGGTGCCATCGTCTTCGAGCTTGCCGCGCAGCTGCGCCATGAAGTTGTCGATCGTGCGCGTAGTGCCGTGGTGATTGGGGCCCCACACGGTCTCGAAGATCTGCTGACGCGAGAGCACGCGGCCGTTCACGCCGAGCAGCGTCACGAGGATGTCGAACTCCTTCGCGGTGACCTCGACCAGCTCCCCCGACCGGCGCACCTCGCGCGTCTCCGGATCGACGACGACGTTGCCGAACTTCCACGCGCGCGTGGCGACGCGGGCCGGTGCGCGCTCCGGCACGATGCGCCGCAGCGCGACGCGGACGCGCGCGAGGAGCTCGGCCAGGCTGAACGGCTTGGTGACGTAGTCTTCGGCGCCGAGCTCGAGGCCGAGCACTTTGTCCATCTCGCCGTTGCGCGCGCTCAGCATGATCACCGGCGTGCGCACGCCGCGGGCGCGCAGCGCCTTCAGCACCTCGAAGCCGTTGAGGTGCGGCAGCATGACGTCGAGGATCAGCAGATCCCAGCCATCCATCGCGCGGGTGAGGCCGACCTCGCCGTCTTCGGCGAGCGCGACCTCGTAGCCCTCCGACTCGAGGTTCATCCGCAGGCCGAGCGAGATCGACGGATCGTCCTCGACCACGAGGATGCGGCGCTTGCTCGGCGGCTCTTCGGTCCCTTGGCTCACGTGCTGGGCTCCGCTGCGCTGAGCCGCGCCTTCTCGAGGGCGCGCGCCGGCGCGTGCGGCACGGCGATGGTGAACGTCGCGCCCTTGCCCGGCTCGCTCTCGAGATCGATGCGGCCGTGATGCGCGTGGACGACGTGGCGCACGATGGCGAGGCCGAGACCGGAGCCCTCCGTCGCCGAGGAGAGTCGTTCGTCGACGCGATAGAACTTCTCGAACACGCGCCGATGTTCACGACGCGGAATGCCAATGCCGTTGTCGCGCACCCAGAGGTAGACGAACTTCTCGTCGGCGCGCGCACCAATGCTGATCTTCTTGTCGTCGCCCGAATATTTGTAGGCGTTGGTCAGCAGGTTCACCAGCGCGTCCTCGATCGCCGAGCGGTCGGCGAGGATCTTCGGCAGGCCACTGGCGACGCGGATCTCGATCGCGACACCACGTCCGACGGTGCTCGCGTCGAACAGCGACACGGCGTCGGCGATGATCGGCTCGACGCTCTCGACGGCCAGGCCGTAGACGCGACGTCCGGCCTCCATGCGCCCCCAGTCGAGCAGCCGATCGATGCGCTCGTTGAGCCGCGTCGTCTCCTTCTGCAGGACGGCGATGCACTGCTCGAGCTCCGCCGGGCTCGACGCGCGCTTCATCTGCAGCATGTCGACGAACATGCGAATCGAGGTGAGCGGCGTCTTGAGTTCGTGGCTGACCTTCGAGACGAAGTCCATCTGCAGCTTCGACAGGTTCGCCTCGCGGCGCAAGAACACGAGCGCGAGCGCTATGCCGATGACGGTGCAGCCGACCAACGCGAGCACGAAGATGCCGAACAGGACGTTCAGGTTCGTCTCGTTGAAGACGAGCATCAGGCTGCCGACGACGAGCAGGAGCGCGGTCGGCACGGAGACCAGCCAGATCAGCGAGATCACGATGCGGCGAAAGCCACGCCCCTGCGCGGTCGACGACGTCCCCTGCATCAGTCCGCTGCTCATCGCCTCTACATAGTACGCGGCCGCGGGACCGCCAGAGTGCTAGCTTCGTCGTCTCTCTTCGTCACGGAGGATCTCGTGCGCGGCATTCCGGCATACAACGTGTTCGTCGTCGCGCTGGGGATGGCGGCGGCAAGCGTGAGCATCGGCTGCGATGAAGGATCGACGACGCCGGGGATCGACGACGTGATCTTCGAGGGCGCGGCCTCCGACGAGGCGTGGGTCGCCATCGACGAGGCCACGTCGACGGACGACACCTCCGGCTGGCTGTTCGCGCCGAGGAGCTTCGCGCGCGCCGCGACCCCGCCGAGCTTCACCTGGTCGCGACCAGCCGCCGCACGTCGACAGCGACGCACGCTGCCCGTCGAGCCGCAAGAAGAGGGCCCGATCGAGCACTTCGCGCGCGGCCTCGCGGAGCTCCTGCACCCGGTGGCGCGTGCGCACCTGCCGCCGGTGAGCGGCGATGTGTATCGTCTCGTCTTCACCATCCAGGGCGACGCCGCGCCGCTGCGTATCCTCACCACCGATCCGAACTACACGCCGGCCGGCTCCGCGTTCACGAAGCTCGCGGCGACGACGGGCCCGATCTCGCTCGAGCTGGTGCGCACCTATCTGATGGACAATCGCGTGATGGAGGGCCCGTTCCGCCTCCCGACGATCAGCATCACCGCGGAATGAAGATGTTTGCGCGCGTGCGAACGCCTGCGGCTCCGTCGCCCGCTGCTCCGTTGGACACTGCGCCGCGATGTCTGGCAAACGTGCGCGTGATCGCGGCGCTGATCGTCGCAGCTCTGGCGATCGCCGCATGCGGCGAGGATCTGCCGTCGACCTCGCAGTGGACGAGCGGGCACGACATCGTGCGCGGCGAAGCGCCGCTCGCGTACATCTCCGACAACGGCTCGGACACGGTGAGCATCGTCGAGCTGCGCACCATGACGCTGCGCGCGCGGCTGCCCGTCGGGCTCGACATCGTGCAGCGTGAGGCGCCGCATCATCTCGTCGCGGCCGCGGATCTCGGCGCGCTCTACGTCGGGCTGAGCAACGTCTTGCCGAGCGGCCTCGTCGGCATCCACGCGGATCACGGCGGCGGCGATCTCGACAGCTACGTGCAGCGGCTCGACATCGCGGACCTCTCGCCGGACGGCTGGGTGCGCGTCGACTCGAACCTCGGTGACATCGTGCGCGTACCGGGGACGAGCCGCTTCGTGACCAGCCACTTTGATCTCAAGCGCGCGCTCGACGTGATCACCGCCGGTGATCCGATCGAAGACGCGAGCGCGGCGCTAGTGATCATCGACGGGGAGACGATGCAGCGCATCGCGAGCCTGACGATCTGTATCGCACCGCACGGTGTGGTCATCAACACCGCCGGACTCGCAGCTGTCGCGTGTTACGGCGAGGACAGCGTCGCGATCGTCGATGTCGCGGCGAGCCCGCCGGTGTTGCGCGCGCGTGTGCCGGTCGGCGCCGCTGCGCAGGCGCTGCCACCGCCCACGTACGGGCCATACGCGATGACGCTCAGCCCCGATGGATCGCGCGCGTTCGTCGGACTGAGCGAGGGGCGCGGCTACCGCGTGCTCGACATGGTGAGCGCGTCGATGATGCCAGGGATGGTCGCCGACGTGACCGGCGCCGCGTTCTTCGGCGCGTTCTCGCCCGATGGCGCGACGTTCTACGGGCCGACGCAGCAGCTCGACACGATCGTCGCGATCGACGCCGCGACGCTCGCGCCGATCGCGTCGGTGACGCTCGACGCGGAAGTGTGCGTGGCGCCTCACGTGATCGAATACGTCGCCGCGCTCGGCGAGCTGATGCTCGTCTGCGAAGGCGATCACCGAACCGCGGGCACGGTCGTCGCGCTCGATCCGGCGACGCTCGAGGTGCGCGCATTCGTCGCGGTCGGAGTCTATCCAGACGGCATCAGCGTCGTCGACGAGGTCAGCTGGTGACACGCGTGCGCGCAGCGCTGCTGTCGAGCGTCGGTGCGCTGCTCCTGCTCGCTGGCTGCGCGGACACGACGCCGCAAGAGCGTGGCGCAGCGCTGTTCGTCGCGCCGGATCTGTCGGGCTCACCGACGAACGCTGCGTCGTGCGCGACGTGCCATGCGACGGGCGCGATCCCAGCGGATTGGATCCCGGTGGGCGGCACGCTCGCCGGAGTCACGCAGCGGCCGAGCTTTTTCGGCGGCGGAGAGCTCGACCTGCGCACGTCGATCAACTTCTGCCTGCGCCGCTTCATGCGCGCGCCGGCGATCGAGCCGCTCGCTGAAGACGATCCGCGCGGGCGCGACCTGCTCAGCTATCTCGAGACGCTCGAGGGGCCCGCCGACGCGGTGCCGTGGACCCTCGGCAGCATCGCGGACGATCTGCCGCCCGGCGACGCAGCGCGCGGAGCGGTCGTGTGGGACGCGGCTTGTCGCGGCTGCCACGGACAGCCACGCACTGGCGCAGGAAGGCTCTCCAGTCTCGTCGCGATCCTGCCGGACGAGACCATCGAAGAGCACGGCGCGGACGCGCGACTACGCACCATCGAGAAGGTCCGCAATGGGCAGTTCTACGAGGCCGGCGGCGACATGGCGCCCTATTCCATCGAGCTGCTCTCCGACCAGCAGCTCGCCGACGTGCTCGCGCACCTCGGCCTAGCAGAGTAGCGCGTTGATCCGCGATGCGCGGCGACGACGCATGCGCAGCGCGACGAGCGCGACGACGGCGGCGAGCAGCGTGCCCGCGCGCCCACCGCTCGAGCGCGTCCCGGCGACGGCGCAGCAGCCACCCGTTCCCGTCGGAGGTGCGGCTGTGCCCGCGTCGAAGGGCGGGCCTGCGTCGAGCTCGCCAGCGTCGCCGCGCGGACCGGCGTCCGTCTCGGACGGCACGAACATCGCGCGCAGGTCGGGGAACGCTGGGCCGCACAACATCGTGACGGGCGAGTCCGCGGCACACTCGGGCACGCCGGCGAGGAACTTGAAGCGCAGCACCGGCTCGAAGTTCGCGCCGCCGTCGATCGAGCGACCGAGCGTGAAGCCGTCGACGTAGTCGTTGCCGCAAGCCCAGAGCTCGTCACCGCGCACCGCGAGGCAGTTCACGCGCTCGATGCCGCCGGTCACCGGCGCAAACGTCTCGCCGCGATCGGCCGAGCGCCAGAGTCCGCGCGCGTCGCTCCCGGCGTAGACCGTCGCGCCATCGTCCGAGCGCGCGAAGCCGCGCATCACGGGCATGCGCAGCACCTCGTGGAACGACTGGCCGCCGTCGTCGCTGATCAGCAGGCGATCGTCGGGATCCCCCGAGACGCGCACGAAGATGCGATCCGGATCGTCCGGATCGATCGCCGAGATGAAGATGTTCTTGTCGCGCTGCGTGGCGGTAATCTCGAGCGGAAACGCGTAGCGCTCCCAGGCGAGCCCGCCGTTGGTCGAGCGGAATACGAACGGCATGCGCGGCAAAGTCGACGTCGGCGGGATGGCGCCGGTGAGATAGAGGCGCTGCGGATCGGAGGGCGCGACCTCGATGGTCTCGAACAGGATCGCCGACTCGAACGGATCGCCGACGGGCGTCCACGTCGCGCCGTCGTCGTCGGTGAGCCACGGCTGGTTCTCGCGGCCGCCGCTCGAGGTCAGCGCGTACGCGCGATCGACGTTCGACGGATCGACGCAGTTGTCGATGACGACCGCGCTGCCGAGCGTCGCGTCTGGCTCGACGAAGTCGCAGTCGTCCGGCGTGCCGCGGCGCAGGCCCGCGAACAGCGCGACGAGCGTCGAGCCATCCCCCATGCGCGCGATCGGCGGATCTTCAGTCGGGCGAAAGTCGAGCGCTTCTTCGCACACCCACGACCAGGTCACGCCCGCGTCATGCGTGACCAGCAAGCCGAACGTCGTGCGCGCGGTGATGACGCGCATGTCGCGCGGATGGAACACGATCTGGCTCGACTGCGGGAAGCGTCCATTCGCGCGCGCAGCGGGCGCGAAGAGCGGGCTGGCGACGAGCAGCGCGAAGAAAGCAGCGAAGAGGCGGCGCATTGCGCAGAGCATAGAGTTCGCGCGTAGCCCGAGCCAGCGCATGACGCGTGCAGGGCAGAGCCAGCGTTGCGAGTGACGTGCTAGCGTCGCGCCCCGATGACCATCGACAAGAAGATCGCGTTCCTCGGCGCGGGCAACATGGCGGGCGCGCTGGTCAAAGGCCTGCTCGGCGCGCGCGCGTGCAACCCCGAGCAGATCCTCGTGACCGATGTGCGCGAGGATCGGCTGGCGCAGCTGCAGCGTGATCACGGCGTCGCGATCAGCACGGACAATGCGTATGCGGCGGCGTGGGCCGACGTCGTCGTCCTCGCGACCAAGCCGCAGGTCTTCGATCGCCTGCTGACGCAGATCGAGACCGCGGTCCGCGCGGAGACGCTGGTCGTCTCGATCGCGGCGGGGGTACCGGTGAGCGCGATCGAGGCGCGTCTACCAAAGGGCACGCGCGTCGTCCGCACGATGCCGAACACGCCGGCCATCGTCGAGGCCGGCGCGACCGCGATCGCAGCGGGCACGCACGCGACCGCGGACGACCTCGCGGTGACCAAGGCGATCTTCACCAGCGTCGGCGTCGTCGTCCAGCTCGACGAGTCACTCGTCGACGCGGCCACTGGCCT
>Ga0105047_10015831_pt1 | contig 11866 bp, 8 predicted proteins | sample MAT04_FD_78384 | JGI IMG/M metagenome (GOLD analysis project Ga0105047, IMG submission 78384) | Freshwater microbial communities from Lake Fryxell liftoff mats and glacier meltwater in Antarctica - MAT-04 (megahit assembly) | ecosystem: Environmental > Aquatic > Freshwater > Ice > Liftoff... | reverse complement strand
CAACGCAGCCAGGCGAGATGGATCGGCGGCCTCAACCCTTCAACTTCACTGTGCAGAGCTACTAGTCCCGCCACGTCAACGCAGCAGCTCCTTCGCCAGGTGCGCGCCGATCAGCGCGAAGCCCTTCTCGAGGAACTTCGCCCCTTCGCTGGACTCGAGCATGTCCCACGCCTCACCCGCGGCGACGCCGGCGCCGACGTCGATCAGCAGGATCACCGCGGCAAAGGCGCCATCCTCGCGCGCAGCCGCTTTGATCGGCTGCCAGCGCTTGTTCTTCGAGAGCTTTTTCTGCACGCGCTCCATCAGCGCCGCCTCGTCGAGATCGGGCTTCAGCCTCATCAGGCCCATCCACGCCCCGCGCTGCAGGCCATCGGCGAGCTTGATCTGGCGCATCGCCTCGTCCAGCCGATCGGCGGCCTCGTTGGGATCGATGTTGCGCGCGAGCGCGTACGACGACGCCATCATCTCGACCAGGAGATGGCGGTTCATCATCGCGATCAGGCGCCTCGGGACCTGCGTCATAGGCAAGCCCAAAGCCGAGGGTCAGGCTCCGCATGCCCGAAGGCGACGGCGCGCAGCGAGCCGGCGAGCGGAGTCATAAGGCCAGCACGTCGCTGATGTCCTCGAACAGTTTTTTGCGCCACTTCGCGCGCTCGTTGCTGCCGTCGAGCATCCGCTCGGTCTCCTCGAGCACGGCGGTGATCGGCACCAGCCAGCACTGCGGATCCGCTTCGGCGCGCTCGCCCGCCTCGACCTTGGTCCCGGCCCACGGTCCCCACGCCGCCATCAATCCGCTCTTGCCGGCGAGCAGCGCGCGCACCGCGACGTGTGCCAGGCGCGATCCGAGGATGCGATCCATCGCGGTCGGGCGCCCGCCGCGCACGATGTGCCCGAGCACCGTGACGCGCGTTTCGGGCGGGTCGGTGCGATCGATCGCCGGATCGGACGCCAGGCGCGCGTCGACCAGCGACTTCAGGCGCTCGGCCGGCACACCCACGCCCTCGGCCTTGATCACCAGCACCCGACGCGCGCGGCCCTTCTTGCGCCGCGCGCCGAGCACCACCTTCGCGATGCGCTCGACCAGCTCTTCCTCGGTCTGCCCCGACTCGCGGAACAGCACCGCGTTGGCCGCCGCGGCGATTCCGCTGCTCATCGCCAGGTAGCCCGAGTCGCGGCCCATCACCTCGACGATGAAGGCGCGATCGTGCGCGCTGGCGGTGTCGGAGATGTTGTCGCACGCGGCGACGATGGTGTTCATCGCGGTGTCCACGCCGATCGCCATCCCGGTATAGGCGATGTCGTTGTCGATCGAGGCCGGCAGGCCGATCACCTTGGTGGTGAACTCCGGCGGCGCCTCGGCTGGATCCACCAGCGCCCGCGCGCCGGCGAGGGAGCCGTTGCCGCCGATCACCAGCAGGCCGTCGATGCCGCGCTTCATGAGGTGCTCGCGGGCGCGCACGCGACCGGCCGGCTCACGGAACACCAGCGATCGCGCCGATCCCAGGATGGTCCCTCCCTCGCGGATGATCCCGCTGACGTCGTCGGCGACGAGCGGCACCATCTCGTCTTCGAGCAGCCCCTTGTATCCGGCGCGCACGCCGACGACCTCGGCGCCGCGCGCGATCGCCAGCAGAGTCGCGGCGCGGATCGCGGCGTTCATTCCGGGTGAGTCTCCGCCGCTGGTGAGGATCGCGAGCTTGAACGGCTTCTGCATCGCGGGCGACCATAACGCCACAGAAGAGCATGTGCTAGAGCGCGGTCCATGACCTTGATCGAGACAGCCTTCGACGAAGGCGTGATGACACTGACGCTCGACGATCCGCCTGCGAATACTTATTCGTACGACATGATGCGGGCGCTCGAGGACGCGATCCTCGCAGCGCGCATGGACGAGAAGGTGCACGTCATCGTGCTCACCGGGGCGGGCGAGAAGTTCTTCTGCGCAGGCGCGAACATCGCGATGCTCCAGTCGGTCACGCCGACGTTCAAGTATTACTTCTGTCTGCACGCCAACGAGACGCTGGTGCGGCTGGAGCAGACGCCGAAGCTGGTGATCGCGGCGCTCAACGGGCACGCGGTGGGCGGCGGGCTCGAGGTCGCCCTGGCGGCCGACATCCGCATCGCCAAGCGCGGCGGCGGGAAGATCGGCCTCCCCGAGGTGCACCTCGGCGTGCTGCCTGGGACCGGCGGGACGCAGCGCCTGGTGCGGCTGCTGGGCCGTGCGCGCGCGACCGAGCTGATGATCACCGGCAAGAACATGGACGCCGACGAGGCCAAGGCGATGGGCCTGGTCAACGAGGTGTTCGAGGCGGCGGGCTTCATGGATCAGGTGAAAGCGTACGCGAAGAACTTCGTCCCCCCGGGCCGCGCTTCGAAGGCGGTCGGCCTGATCAAGCGCGCCGTGCTGGCAGGCGGCGAGATGAGCTTCGCCGATGGCCTCTCGTACGAGCGCGAGCTCCAGCAGCAGCTCTTCACCAGCGCGGATGCAGGGGAGGGCCTCGCCGCCTACGTCGAGAAGCGAAAGCCGGTATTCAGGGGCGGCTGACGCCGCGTATGCTCGCGCGCGTGCGGTGGGCGCTACTCCTCGCGGCCTGCGCGGCGTGCGCACCCGATCTCTACGTGGTGGTGGACGTCGGCGAGGCGAAGAGCGCGCTCCTCGTCATTCCGGAGGGGAGCTCGTTTCGCGCGGTCGCCGCCGACGTCGCCGAGCTCGCCGCCACTCCGCTGCGCGCGTCGGCCATCGACAGCGCGGAGCTCTACCTGTTCGATCGCGATCTCGCGGCGCTGCGTCTCTCGCGCCAGCCCAACGTCGTCGTGACCCCCGGCTGCGCCGCCGACGAGCTGGACACCGCGATCGCCATCAGCCGCCGCTGCTTCGGGAATGACACCTTCGCGGACTGCGCCCCGTTCCCGCGGCGCGTGTCGCGCGAGCCATACATGGGGCAGCCCTGCTTCGAGTGGTCGCTCGAGCAGCTGAGCGTGCTGGAGTTCGATCTCGATCCACCGCACAGCGAGCTCGCCACGTTGCTCGTCTCGCTCGGCCCGGATCGGGTGCTCCTCGGTCAGCTCTCCGGGGGCGACACGCTGATCGGCGTCATCGACAGCGCCGACACCCTCTCGAGCACGGTCGCGTTCGTCGGGCCGCGCCTGCGTTTGCCGGGCAGGTGGCGCACGGCGATCGCCCGCGATGCACGCACCGCGTTCCTGGTCGGGGCCAGCGGCGCGGTGCATACGCTCGACATCCAGACCGGCTCGATCGCCGCGATCATCGAGCCGGCGAGCGCGGGCAGCGTCGTCGCGCTCGCCGCGGCGCCCGACGATCCGGATCGTCTCCTCGCCGGCACCGATCGCTGCGCGTTACTGCGGCGCGATGGCGCGCGCTGGGTCGAGCTCGTCCCGCCGACCGATCTCTCGCTCGTCGACGACGTGCGCTGCGCGCCGCAGATCGAGTGGGTCGGTCCGGATGAGGCCATCGCGATCGGCCTATTTCGCGGTCAAACGCCGCGCACGTCCCCGGCGTTCACCGCCGAGATGCGCAGCGTCGTCCGCATCCGCGGCGATCAGCTCACCGTCGAGCCCCTGCCGTGGTCCACCGACGATCCGGAGGGCATCGTGCGCGGGCTGCGGTCCTATGTCGCCGCCGACAGCACGCGCGTCGACGTCGTCACCGGCCAGCAATCGCACGAGTACCCGTTCGCGGGCCCGACGCTCAAGCCCTGGTTCATCCTCGATCCGCGGCTCGGCGACGGCTGGGTGCGCCTCGACGACGGCTACAGCGCCGATGTCGACCCGATCACGTACCTCGTGCGGTGGGGCGACGGCGTGATCGGCACCGGAGGCTTCACGCAGGCGTTCAGCGATCCGCACTGGCGCGACGTGCCAAGCGCTGCGCTCAGCGCGCGCGTCGGATCCGGTTTGTTCATCGATCGCCTCTTCGGCCTGGTGGCCGACGATGGGCACGGCGGCTTCTTCATCGCGTCGAACGAGGAGACCTCCGAGCGATCGGCGTTCGTCTGGCGACGCCAGCGACGTTAGTCCACCAAACAGCCTTCCAGCATCATGCAGCCGGTGGGGCGGCTGTTCTTGGTCTGCTTGCAGCTGGTGACGCGCGCGAACGTCACGCCGGTCGTGACATCGGGCCCGAACGCCGCCGCGCTCCACACCGCGTTGATCGCGTGGGCCGCGGTGTCGCGGATCTCGACGTTCCGGAAGTCCGTCGCCGCGGGGACGTAGCTCGAGGTGAAGGTGCCCACCGTCAGCGCGGCGAAATCGGTGCTGTTGGGCGGCTTGCAGTTGCTGCTGGTGATGCCGTTCGGGCCGCCCGCGTACTCGATCACCACGTGCTCGAGCTCCGACCCCTGTGCGGTGCGGAGCCAGATCCCCGGCCAGTCACCGGCCGCGCGCGTGCTCTTCGCCGACGTGAAGACGATCTTCTCGTTCGCGGTGCCGATCGCGCGCAGGACCCCGGTGTGCTCGCCGCCGCCGCCCACGATGCCGAACGAGATGTAGTCGTCGAAGCGGAGTTCGTTTCCGGGCTCGATCGTCAGCGTGACGGTGGGGAAGGGCGCGACCTTCGCCACGACCTGCACGCGGCCGAACACGAAGTGGATGGGGACACCGAAGTTGCGGATGGTGAGATCGCTCGTCACGTCGAGGGTCTGCTCGACGCGGATCAGGTCGGCGAAGTTCCCGGTGTAGCTGCCGGTCGGGAGCGTCGCCAGCGCGGCGATCGTCAGCGAGAGCACCGCCGCGTTGGCGGCCTCACCGGAGTCGCGGATGGTGAGATCGCGCGAGGTCGCGGTGAACGCGGCCGCGGCGCCGAGCAGGACGCCGTAGCCCTTCGAGTGCGAGATCACCACGTGATCGGCGGCGATCACCGGGCTCGGCTCGCCCTGCACGTTGGCGCCCTGCAGATCGAGCGTCGCGCCGTTGCCGGTGGTCGCGCCGCCGCCGTCGAGCGTGACGTACGCGAGGTCGACGAAGGTGAACGCGCTGAACCCACGGATGCCGCCCCACGCATCGCCAGCGACGCGCCGCTCGAAGCGAATGGGCTGTTCGGCGGTCCCGCGCGCGATCAGGCGGGCCATGCTCATGGCGCTGTCACCGCGCAGCGTGATCGTCCGGCCGGCGGCGACCTGCACCACCGCGCACGGCTCGATCGTCAGCGTCGCGGGCGCGCGGACGTTGATGTACTCCTTCACGAAGTGGGTCGTGCCGCCGGCCCAGGTCTCGCTCGCGGCGATGTCGTTGCTGTGCTCGACCACGCCGCTCGGCGCGGCGCAGGTGGGCGCGACCGCGGCGTCTGGGGTCGCGCTCGCGGCGTCGGCGTTCGCGCTCGCGGCAGCGTCGGCGTTCGTCGCAGCATCGGGCTTCGGGGACGCGTCCGCGGCGCTGATCGCGGCGTCGAGGAGCGTCGCTCCCGCGTCGGTGGTGGTGATGTCGGGGTCGCCGCAGGCCAGCGCGGTGAGGCTCGTGAGCAGGACGAAGCACGTTCGCATTCACGCGACATTGCCAGGTCGATTTTCGAAAACAAGAGTGGGCCGCGGCCCTCAGTGAGCGCGATCTCGTACGGTAAAACAGGCCTAGCGCGCGCGGCGAGGACCACCGCGTCCGCGAGGTGCCGGGCCCGACCGACCGCGCGGGGCCGTCACACGTCCGCGCGGCGCGTCACCCCGTCCTCTTCCCCGCGGCGCATCCGAACGTCCGCGAGGCGCGTCCGAACGTCCGCGAGGCGCGTCCGCACGTCCGCGAGGCGCGTCCGCACGTCCGCGAGGCGCGTCACCTCGTCCCCGAGGTGCAGCGGATCGCGGCGCGCCCCAGAGCGGCACCGCCGACTCCTCGTCCCGTGCCGGCGCTCTGCGCGCGCCGCCGCCGCCTCCGAAGATGTCCGATGCCGTTCGCTTGGGACGATCGATCCCTGCCTTTCGGGGCCGCGGCGCTTCCTCGGTGCGCGTCCGCGCGCGCGGCGCATCTTCGCGATGAGCTGGCTGACGAACGACCTGCTCGCGTCCTTCGCCGCGCCCCTCGCGACCATCCTGCGGGCGCTTCGGCCGCTTCGCCGCGACCTCCGCCTTCTCGTACTTCGACAGCGTCCGCTGCGGCGCCTCTGCGGCCGGCCGCTCGCGCGGCGCGTTCCTGCGATTGGGCTTGGTCTTCGCCATCACGCGCGGCTTCTCTCCGCTGCGGAGCCGCTCGGCGCCCTCGCTGCGCATGCGGAACGGCGCCTGCGGCCCGCGCACCGCCTGCTTGGGATCGAGCCAGGCGTAGAGCGTGATCTCGTCGCCGTCGGCGTGGAGCTGGCGCGCCTTGATGCCCTTCCAGCCGGCCTCCTCGAGCACCGCGATCACCTCGCGCACCGCCTCGAGCTTCTGCTTCATCGGCAGGAGGAAGTTCGCCACGACCTGCCGGGCCCACGCGCGCCGGCCCCACTTCGCGACCAGCTGCGCGACCTCCATCGGCCGCCACGCCAGGTGGACCATCAGCCAGTCCGACGTCTCTTCCGGCGCGTATTCGAAGGGCGACGCGTGAACGACCTCGATCTTCCACTTCGGATCGGGCTCGATCTTGGACTTCGCGCGATCGACCGCGATGACCTTGGCGCCGCGCTCGGCGACCACCGTGGTCCACGCGCCGGGCCCGCTGCCGAGATCGGTGCAGGTCTCGCCGGCGTCGGGGCCGATGCCGATCCAATCCAGCGCCTCCTGGATCTTGAGACCCGATCGCGCCCGCAGCGCCGCCCGACCCACGCCCGAGTCCGCCGGTGCGGAGCGCGAGAGCGCGTCGTCGGTGTGCGTCACGCCGATCAGCGCCTGGGTCTCGTCGACGATCCAGACCTGGGCGAGCAGGGCGGCCTCGCGCGGATCATCGACGTAGCGATCGGCGATCGTGCGGGCCAGGCGGGCGTCGAGGGCCTCGGTCAGCGATCCGTCGATCTGCGCCGCCAGCCGGCGCCGGGGATCGCGGGGCCGGGTCGAGTCCGGCGACACCACCTCCAGGGTCCAGGTCGGCGGATCGTCGCGCCGCTTCCCGATCGCGCGAGCCAGCGTCGCCGCCAGGGCGTTGGCCACCGGCTCGGCCCGCGGCTCGATCGCCGTGCCGTCGGTCCGCATCGCCTGGCTGGCGAAGATCGGCCGCACCGCCTCGTGGTGGATGTCGCGCGGCCGGCCATGCGTGAGCACGATGCCCTCGCCGATCATGGCTGCGCCCGGGCCCAGCTCGGCCACCACCTGGTCCTCCAGGCCGGACCGGCAGAGAAATGCCCACCGCTCGCGCTCGTAGGGCTTGGGGGGCTTTTTCGACATCGCGGCCCTGCTATCCCATCGTTGACGCACCTGTCACGCCGTAGTACCCGCGGCGCCAGCGATGGCGGATCTCCTCACAACGGTCGTCTTCCTCCCGACGGCCGGCGCTCTGGTCCTCGCCTTCTTCCCTGCCGAAGAGCACCGCAACCTGAAGGCGGCGGCGCTGGGCATCTCGCTGATCACGTTCGCGATGTCGGTCGTGCTCTGGATGCGCTTCAACGGCCTCGAGGGCGGCTTCCAGATGCTGGTGGACGTGCCGTGGATCGACGCGTTCGGCATCCGCTACACCATCGGCCTCGACGGGGTCTCGTTCCTTCTGTTCATGCTGACCACGTTCCTGGTCCCGATCACGCTCCTCGGCGCGTGGACGGCGATCGAGAACCGGGTCCGCGAGTTCGTCATCGCCATGCTGCTGCTCGAGTCGGGCATGCTCGGCGCGTTCGTCTCCCTCGACCTGTTCCTCTTCTACGTCTTCTGGGAGGCGATGCTCATCCCGATGTACTTCCTGATCGGGATCTGGGGCGGAAACAAGCGCATCTACGCGGCGATCAAGTTCTTCATCTTCACCTTCGCCGCCTCGCTCCTGATGCTCGTCGCGATCATCTACGTCGCCAAGCAGCCCGGCGGATCGTGGGACTTCTCGATCGCCAGCGCGATGAAGCGCACCTTCACGATGCGCGAGCAGATCTGGCTCTTCAGCGCTTTTGCCCTCGCTTTCGCGGTCAAAGTGCCGATGTTCCCGGTCCACACCTGGCTGCCCGACGCCCATACCGAGGCGCCGACGCCTGGCTCGGTCATCCTGGCCGGCGTGCTGCTGAAGTTCGGCATCTACGGCTTCATCCGCTTCGCCTACCCGCTCTTCCCGCAGGCCGCGATGGCCGCCGCCCCGATCATCGGCTGGCTCGCGGTGATCGGCATCGTCTACGGCGCGCTCGCTGCCTGGGTGCAGCCGGACATGAAGCGCCTGGTCGCCTATTCATCGGTCAGCCACTTGGGCTTCTGCATGCTGGGCCTCGCGGCGATGACCACCGAGGGTGTCATCGGCGCGGTCTACACGTGCCTCGCCCACGGCATCTCGACCGGCGCGCTGTTCATGCTGGTCGGCGTGCTCTACGAGCGCCGCCACACCCGCCTGCTCGCCGACTACGGCGGCATCGCCCGCGTCGCGCCGAAGTTCGCCTTCTTCCTGGTCGTCATCGTGATGGCCTCCGCCGGCCTGCCCGCGCTCTGCGGCTTCCCGGGCGAGTTCATGATCCTCACCGGCACGTTCACCGGCGGGTCCCCGCTCGATCAGGTGGTCTTCCACGGCGCGACCTGGTCGCTGCGCCTGCACCAGGTGCTGACCATCGTCGCCGCCACGGGCGTCATCTTCGCTGCGGTGTACCTCTTGTGGATGACCCAGAAGGTGCTCTTCGGGCCGCTCCAGGATCCCGCCAACGAGCACCTCGAGGACATGAACTCGCGCGAGATCGTGGTGCTGATCCCCTTCGTCCTGATGGCGGTGATCATGGGCATCTTCCCCGGCTATTTCATGGAGAAGATGGAGCCGTCGGTCGCTCGCTTCGTCGCCGACACCCATCTGCGCGCCGGCCGTGCCTACGCCGCGGATCCAGGCATCAAGCGCCTCGCCCAGAACACCGCGCTCCCCGAGGTCCGCGTCGCTCCGCGGCTCGTTCTGCCCGGTGGCCGTGTACCGATCGGCAATGCCGCCCTCCCGGAGGTGGTGCGCCCCGCGCGCGCCGCTGACGGCCGCGTGATCCTCGAAGCGGCGCCGCAGCCGATCGGCCACTGATCCAGGAGCCCCAAGTGACGATGTCCATGCTCGCTCCGCTCACTCCCGCCGCGATCGTGCTCTTCACGGCGCTGTTGCTCCTGATGTTCGAGGTCTATTCGAGCGGTGAAGACCGCCGCTGGAGCGCGATGCTCTCGGTGGTCGGCTGCAGCCTCGCGCTGTTCGCGACCTTCTCGCGCATGAACGAGCCGCCGATGGTGATGTTTGGCAGCCCGCAGCGCCTCGGCCCGATCGTCGTCGACACCTTCGCGCAGTACTCCTGGGCCCTGATGATCGCCGGCGCGCTGGTCACGTCGCTGATCTCTCCAGCGTACCTGAAGAACGCCGGCGCCGCGCATGCCGAGTACTACGCGCTCGTGCTGCTCGCGCTGTTCGGCATGATGGTGATGGCCGCGGCGAACGATTTGTTCACGCTGTTCCTCGGCATCGAGATCATGTCGATCGCCGTCTACGTCCTCACGGGCTTGCGCCGCAACGATCCGCGGGCCGCCGAGGCCGCGCTCAAGTACTTCCTGATGGGCGCGTTCGCGACCGGCTTCTTGCTCTTTGGCATCGCGCTCGTGTTCGGCGCCACCGGATCGGTCGCGCTGAAGGACGTGGCGATGGGCACCGCGGGCGGGATGAGCGCAAAGCCGCTCCTCGCGCTCGGCATCGTGCTTCTCTTGATCGGCCTGGCGTTCAAGATCGCCGCGGTCCCGTTCCACCTCTGGGCCCCCGATGTGTACGAAGGCGCGCCCACGCCGGTCACCGGCTTCATGGCGGTCGGCGTGAAGGCCGCGGCGTTCGTGGGTCTCTTGCGCCTGGTGGTCGTCGGTCTCGGCACCGAAGGCGCCACCGGCCCGGTGCTGGTCCCGATGCTCTCGGCGCTGGCCTACCTGACGATCATCGTCGGCAACATCCTCGCGGCCATGCAGCGCAACGTGAAGCGCATGCTCGCGTACTCGTCGATCTCGCACGCGGGCTACGCGATGATCGGCATCGTCGCCGCCGCGCGCGGCGAGCCCTCTGCGGGCGCTGCGGTGCTGTTCTACCTGCTCGGCTACACCTTCACGACGCTGGGCGCCTTCGGCGTCCTGACGTTCCTCGAGCGCAAGGACAGCGGCGCAGAGGCCGAGCGCTTCGGCGCCTTTGCCGGCGTCGGCTTCCGCCACCCCGCGCTGGGGATGGCGATGTCGCTGTTCATGGTCGCGCTCGCGGGCATGCCGCCGACAGCCGGCTTCTTCGGCAAGCTCTACGTGTTCTCGGCGGCGCTGCGGGCGGGCGACATCGGCCTGGTCATCGCCGGCGTCATCGGCTCGATCATCAGCGTCTATTACTACCTGCGCGTCATCGTCGCGTTCTACATGCGCGACGTTCCGGATCCGGGCCCGCTCCCGACCGCTACCCGCTCGCGCGGCATCACCCTTGGTCTGGCCCTCGCCAGCATCGCCGTCGTCTATCTGGGCGTGTTCCCGGGACGGTGGATCGACCTCGGTAAATTGGCGATGCAATCGCTCAAGATCGGCTGAGCGCTTGGGACGCAAGAGCCGGGAGAAGCAAGCGCGCCGCGACACGGAGCGCGAGAATGCGGAGCGGTTGACCACGGACTCGGAGCGACGAGCCCAGCTCCTCGCTCGGCTGACCGCGGGCGATGTCGCTAGCTCCGCTTTTCGCGCCGCGTGCGAAGAGGTAGCGTTCGAGGCCGAGCGTCTGCGCTGCGCGGGCGCTCTCACCGAAGCGCTCGATCTCGCGAGCGCCGGTGGCAGGCGAACGGCGAAGCTCGCGACCGAAGAAGCGCTGGCGGCTTTCGCGCTCGGGCTCGACGATCGGGCAGAGTCGGCGGCTTCTGGCGTGCCCGAGACACGCAGCTTCTTGGCGCCCTTGCTGGCCGCGGCGAGAGGCGAGTCGGTGCGGGCATCCAAGCGCGTGAGCGCCCTGGCGCGGGAGGCGATTCAGTGCGCCAAGGTGCTGGCGGCGATTCGTACGGGTGATGCGCGCAAGGCGGAGCGCGAGCGCTCGGCGACCATCGACGCCCAGCTCGCCCCTCCGCTGCTCGCTGCCGCGAGCTCGGCCGAGGTCGCCGCTCGGTCAAGCCCGCACGAATGGTCGCCGCTGTGGACCGACGTCCCTCCTGCCATCTCCGAGCAGGCGGCCGCGACCATCGGCGCCCGCCATTCGCGGGATGTGTTGAGCTTCGCGTTGGAGGTGCCTGAGCGGTGGGCGGCGATCGCGTGCGCGAGCGCGCTCGGGAGCCGCGCGGCGGAGGGCCACGCGGATGGGGTGCGTCTGGCCGAGCTGCTGGCTCGGCTCGGTCCGAGCGTCGTCCCCGAAGCGCAGCGCGCGACCGGTGCTCTCTACGCCAGCTTTGGCGTGCTGGCGACATCTCCCGAGCAGGCGCTCGTGCTGCTCGAGTCCGCCCTCGGCCGCGGGGCGGACCTCGCGGAGTGCCTGCGCGGCATGTGGCTCGCCGAAGATCAGCTCGAACGACCTGGCCGTGCCGCCAAGCACGCGTTGCGTCTCTCTCGCCATCTCGCCGCCACACCGGGCGGAGTCGAGATGGCGATCGCGGCGTGCGTCGAGGCAGCGCGGTTGCTGGCGTCGAGCGCGGGCGCGCGTGTGCGGGAAGCGCTCGATCTCGGGCTCGGCCTCGCCCAGCGCGCCGGTCTGGCCGAGGGCACGGTGGGGCGCCAACTTCAGGTCGCCGAGGCGCTTTCGATGGTCAGCAGCGCGCCGGAGGCTGCACGAAAGATCATCGAAGACGTGCTGAAAGACGACCCCAAGCTGGTGTCGGCCT
>Ga0105047_10015828_pt1 | contig 11866 bp, 11 predicted proteins | sample MAT04_FD_78384 | JGI IMG/M metagenome (GOLD analysis project Ga0105047, IMG submission 78384) | Freshwater microbial communities from Lake Fryxell liftoff mats and glacier meltwater in Antarctica - MAT-04 (megahit assembly) | ecosystem: Environmental > Aquatic > Freshwater > Ice > Liftoff... | reverse complement strand
GCGGAGATCGCGGAGATCGTCGAGTCGTTCGGCGACGCGGCGTGGCGGTGTCGGGAAGGTGGCCTCGACGGCGTCGACCTGCACGCGTCGTCGGGGTACCTGATCGAACAGTTCCTGTCGCCGGCGAACAACACCCGCACCGATGACTACGGCGGATCGCTCGAGAACCGGATGCGGTTCCTGATGGAGATCCTGAGCACCATCCGCGACCGCGTGGGTGACGGCTACTGCGTGGGGATCCGACTACCCAACGAGGAGTACATCCCCGGCGGACTCACGCCCGAAGAGGTCGCCGAGATCGCCCGCATCGTCGAGCCACAGGTCGACTACGTGTCGCTGCACATGGGGTCGTACTGGCGCTTCTACAAGTTGCTCGCGCCGATGGATGAGCCGCTGGCCAACGAGATGGCCTCGAACGCGCCGATCACGGCGGTCCTCACGAAGCCGACGATGGTGGTCGGCCGGATCATGACGCTCGACGATGCCGAGCGGATCGTGGCCGATGGGGGCGCGGACATGGTGTCGATGGTCCGAGCCCTGATCGCCGATCCGGAGTTGGTGAACAAGTCGGCCCGCGGCGACGCGCACCTCGTGCGCCCGTGCATCGGATCGAACATCGGATGCGTGGGGCAGCTGATGTCGACCGGTGTGCTGAGCTGCGTGGTCAACGTCGCTGCGGCGCACGAGGCGACCGTGTCCGCCGAACCGGAAGGCCCGGCCGCGGTACGTAAGCGCGTGCTCGTCGTGGGCGGCGGGCCGGCGGGATTGGAGGCTGCGCGGACCGCTGCGCTGCGCGGTCACGAGGTGCACCTGCACGAGGCCACTCGTCGTCTGGGTGGACAGGTGACGATCGCTGCGACGGCGCCGCACCGCAGCGACATCGGTGCGATCACCGAGTGGCTTGCGAGCGAGGTGGAACGGCTCGGGGTGACGATCCGGCTGAACTCGATGGTCGACCCCGACATCGTGGCCGAACTGGCACCCGATGAGATCGTCGTCGCCACCGGTACCAGCCCGCGTCGCGATGGGTTCCAGCTGTCCACCCCGGTGACACCCGTGCCGGGACATCACCTGCCCCACGTGTACTCGTCGTGGGACGTGTTCGGCTTCGGCGGTCGGGCGACCCTCGCCGGCCCGGCACTCGTCTACGACGACACCGGTACCTTCGAGGCGATCTCGGTCGCTGACGCGCTGCTCGAGGCGGGTCTCGCCGTCACCATGGTGGGGCGGCTCGATGCGATCGGCGCCACGCTGGCGTACCCGCCGGCGACCGTGGCTGCGGCGAAGGAGCGACTGATGTCGGGGGCGTTCGACTTCGTCGGCGGACATCATCTCCGTGAGATCCGTGCCGACGAAGTGGCGATCGGTGTGCCGTTCACCGAGCGCGAACGGATCGTGCCCGCCTCGATGGTGGTGATCGTGAGCTATGGCCACCCGAACCGTGAGGTCGCGGCAGTGCTCGACGACGGCACCCGCCCCATGCACCGCATCGGTGACATCACCGGCACGAACGGGATCCTGGCGGCCATCCATCAGGCGGCGGCGGTGGCCCGCTCGATCTGAGCGGGCCGGCCCCCCCCGACCGCGGACGTGTCAGCTGGCCTCGCGGGCCACGACCATTCGCGTGCCCGACCAGGTGGAGTTCATCTTGGCCCCGCTGGTCACACCGGCATCGACCACCAGGGTCTGGCCGGTGACGTAGCTACCGCCGTCGCTCATGAAGTACAGCACTGCCTCGGCGATGTCGTTCGCGTGGCCGGCGCGACCGAGTGGCGAGGTGCGGGCGATGTGCTCGGTGACCTTCTCGAGATCGTCGGGGTTGCCGGTCGTGACGTGGGCGGTCATAGCGGTGGGGATGCTGCCCGGCGCGATGGCGTTGACGCGGATGCCGCTGGCGGCGAGTTCGGAGGCGGCCGATCGGGCGAGGCCGACGACGCCGGTCTTCGCGACGCTGTACGCGTGGGGGCCGAGGCCACCCTGCACTCCGGCGATCGACGACGTCATCACGATGCTGCCACCGTTGCCGGCCGCCTGCATCGCGCGTGCTGCGTGCTTCACGGTGACGAACACGCCGCGGACCAGCACGGCGATGGTGCGGTCGAAGTCGTCCATCGGCGTCTCGGCGATCGGTCCGGCGACGCCGACGATGCCGGCGTTGGCGAACGCACCATCGAGGCGGCCCCAGGTGCTGACGGCGAGGTCGATCGCCGCCGCGACGTCGGCCTCGACGGTCACGTCGCACTTCGCGAACCGCGCCGCATCACCGAGTGAGTCGGCGACGGCCTGCCCGCGCTCGCCGTCGTAGTCGGCGACGACGACCTTGCCACCTTCGGCCACGAGCAGACGCGCGGTGGCTTCACCCAGTCCACTCGCCCCACCGGTGACGACAGCGACCTTGTTCTCGAAACGATTCCCCATGGGCGGTGACCATAGGCAGCGAGGCCGGAGCGGGGCGAAGCGAGCGCAGGTGTCAGGCGAAGCGAACGATGTTGGTGCCGGCGTCGACCACGTAGGTGGCGTGCACGTACATGTCGGCGCTCGGCTCCTTCACGGTCTCGACCATGCGGTACTCGGCGCTCCACCGCTCGGGTGTCACCGTGTGCAGGATGTAGCCGCGGTGCTCGAGTTCGACGTCGATGATGTCGGGGATCGCCTTCACCACCTCGCTGACGGCCGGATCGACGCGGCCGCCCGACGAGATCGAGGTGGCCACGAACTCGACGCCGACGGCGGTGCCCTCGCCACGAGCTCCTTGACGGATGATGCCCGTGCCCGCGAAGTGGATGTCGCCGGTGAGCACCACGGTGTTGTTCGTGGGCTGCAACGAGTCGACGATGCGGTTGCGTGCGACGGGATAGCCGTCCCACTGGTCGTAGTTCAGCACCGCGCCGCCCAGGGTGACATCGCCGAACACGGTCTGCTGGCCGATCACCTGCCAGGTGGCGTCGGCCGCCCCGAGGGTGCCGAGCAGCCATTGCTCCTGCTCCGCGCCGAGCATCGATCGTGACTCGTCGAAGGTCTCGGGGCACGGCGGGTCGAGGCTGAGACCCGGATCACCGCAGGCCTGGTCGGAGCGGTACTGCCTGCCGTCGAGGATCGCCAGATCGACGAGGTCGCCCCATTGCGCACTGCGGTAGATCGTGTACTCGTCGGCGTCGGGCGCCGGCAGACCCACCGGCTGGTGCTCCCACCATGCCTGGTACGCGGCCCGGCGACGTTGCGCGAACGTGGCTGCGTCGGCGTCGGACTGCGGCACCATGCCTGCGTAGTTGTTCTCGACCTCGTGGTCGTCCCAGGTGACGAACCACGGGCACGACGCATGTGCCGCCTGCAGATCGGGGTCGGCCTTGTACAGCGCGTAGCGGTTCCGGTAGGCGTCGAGCGTGGTCGCCTCGTCGGTGCCGTGCGTGCGGACCACGAAGTTCTCGCCGATCGTGGCGGCGCCTCCTTCGTAGATGTAGTCGCCGAGGAAGGTGACGAAGTCGAGCTGTTGGTCGGCGATGTCACGATGTGCCGTGTAGAAGCCGTCCTGGTAGTTCTGGCAGCTCGCGCTCGCGAAGCGCAGCTCGGCGACGGCGTCGTCGGCGCGTGGAGCCGTGCGGGTGCGGCCGACCGGGCTCGTGTAACCGCCGACGCGGAATCGGTACGACCACCACCCGGGGCCGAGCTCGGCGAGGGCGTGCACGCTGTGGCCGTGTAGCGCGGTGGTCGTGAAGGTGCCACTGGCAGCGATGTCGGCGAACGTGTCGTCGGCGGCTGCCTCCCACAGCACCTCGATGTCGTTGGCGGGCATGCCGCCGCCGTTCGACGGGTCGGGTGCCAGCCGGGTCCACAGCACCACGGTGCCTGGTGCCGGGTCGCCGCTGGCCACCCCGAGCGTGAACGGGTCGGCCCCGAGGTCGATCACCTCGGTGGTCGACGTGTCCGGGTCGGTCGTGTCTGGGTCGGTCGTCGCTGGGTCGGTCGCGGCCGGGGCCGTCGAAGTGCCATCGCGCTGGCTGGCGGCCGGACCGGTGCTGGGTGCAGCATCGGTGGCGGGCACCGCGGTCTCGTCGCTGCTGCAGGCGCTCAGCGCTGTGGCGCCGCCGGTGAGGACGGCGACAGAGCCGGCCAGGAAGAGGCGGCGGGAGATGGGCTGCATCGGGGCAGTCTCGCGGACGACGGCGGCTGGGATCGCCGCAGGAGGCGGTGATGGGTGAAACTGTGGCCATGACCACCACGGATCGTCCTGCACCGGTGTCGCTCGACGGGTTCAACCCGTTCAGCGAAGCCGTGCAGCAGTGCCCGCATCTCTACTACCGAGCGATGCAAGAGCAGGCCCCCGTCTTCCACGTGCCCGGCACCGACCTGTTCATGATCACCCGCCACGACATGGTGACGCCGATCCTGCGCGACACCCAGTTGTTCTCCAACCGGTTCGGCAGCGCCGGCGAGGCCGCCAAGGGCGATGCGGCGACGAGGATCAGGGAGATCCTGGCCACCGGGTGGCCGCAGATCCCCACCATGCTCACGATCGATCCGCCGTACCACACCCGCTACCGCGGCACCGTGGCCAGCTATTTCACACCGCGCAAGATGGGCGAGCTCCGGGCGCCGGTCGAGGCCATCGTCGACAGGCTCATCGACCAGCTGCCCGAGGGCGAGTTCGACCTGGTGCCGAACTTCGCGGTGCCGCTGCCGATCGAGGCGATCGCATGCATCCTCAACGTCTCGTCCGACCGGATGGCCGACTTCAAGCGTTGGAGCGACGACTCGATCGCCAACATCGGCACCGCGATCAGCGACGACGAGCGCGTCGCCGCCTATCACGGCATCGTCGAGTTCCAGCACTACTTCGCCGCCCAGCTCGAGCGTCGCCGCACCGAGCCGCAGAACGACCTGATGACCGACCTCGTGAACGCTCTGATCGACACCGATCCGGTGCCGGGGGTCGACGGAGGCGAAGCGACCCCCGGCGAGAAGCGCCCGCTCGAGATGGCCGAGATGCTGTCGATCGTGCAGCAGTTGCTGGTTGCCGGGAACGAGACCACCACCAAAGCGCTCACCGAGGGCACGATGCTGCTGGCCCAGCACCCCGAGGTGTTCGCCAAGCTCAAGGCCGATCCGGCCGGCTACGCCCCGCTGGTCACCGAAGAGGTGCTGCGGCTCTCGACGCCCACCCAGGGCATGTTCCGGGTGGCCACGCGCGACACCGAGCTCGAGGGTGTGGCCATCCCCAAGGGTTCCCGTCTCGTGGTGGTCTACGCAGGCGCCAACCGCGACCCCGAGGTGTGGGGCGACGATCCCGATCGGTTCGACCCGGATCGCCCCAACCTCAAAGAGCACGTCGCCTTCGGCAAGGGCATCCACTTCTGCCTGGGTGCGCCGCTGTCGCGGCTCGAGATGCAGGTGACCTTCGAGCGCCTCGGGCGCCGGATCGAGCGCATCGAACTGGCCGACGACAACGAGTTCCGCTACTTCCCCAGTTTCATGTTGCGAGGACTGACCGGTCTTCGGGTCAGGATGATCAAGGCCGCGAACGCAGACGAGGAGATGGCAGATGTCTGATCGGGTGCTGGTGGCGAAGGTGGGTCTCGACGGCCACGACCGTGGCGTGAAGGTGGTGGCGCGCATTCTTCGCGACGCGGGCTTCGAGGTGATCTACACCGGGCTGTTCCAGACGCCGGAGAAGGTGGCCGCTGCGGCGATCGACGAAGACGTCGATGCCGTCGGCCTGTCGATGCTCAGCGGTGCCCACATGACGCTGGCGCCGCTCGTGGTCGCCAAGCTGCGCGAGATGGGCGCCGACATCCCGGTGGTGGTCGGTGGGATCATCCCCGGTCGCGACGCGACGAAGTTGCGCGATGCCGGTGTCGCTGGCGTGCTGACGCCCGGTGCCACGGCCGACCAGGTGGTCGAGTGCGTGCGTGAGGTCATCGCCGCCAGCCGCGGCTGACGCCATCGAGGCGGTGCACCGACCACCTCGCTGGGTACATCCCCGGGTACATCCCTGGGTACATCCCTGGGTACATCCCGGCAGGTCGAGCGGCGGCCGGTTCCATCCCGTACATTCACCGTGATGGCGTCGCCGCTCGAACGAGTCACCAACCTGCTCACGCTCCTGTTGGAGACGCGCGTCCCGCTCACCCTCAAGCAGATCCAGCACGAGCTCACGGGGATGTACCCCGACAACCCGGTGGCACTCCGTGGTGCGTTCGAGCGCGACAAGGCGTTGCTGCGCGACATCGGTGTGCCGATCGAGACCGAGGTGCTCGGCGGCGACCAGGCGGGCGAGACCGCGTACCTCATCGACCGCGATCGCTACGAGCTCCGCGGGCTGCAACTCGACGACGACGAGCGCCACGCGCTGCAGATGGCGGTCGCCACCATCCGGTCAGAGACCGGTCAGGAAGGTGTGTGGAAGCTGGGTGGCTCGGCGCTCCCCACATCGACGGTGGTGGCCAACGTCGCCCAGCACGAGGCCCTGCCCACCCTGCGCGGTGCATCCGGCGCGCGCACCACCGTCGGGTTCCGTTACCGGGGCACCGATCGTGAGCTCGATCCCTACGGCCTGCTGCTGCGCGAGGGTTTCTGGTACGTGATCGGGCACGACCACCGTCATGGTGAGGTGCGCACGTACCGCGTCGACCGGATCGAGGGCGCCGTCACCGTGTTCGACGGCCGCTCGTTCGAGCGCCCGAGCGGCTTCGACGTGCGAGCGGCCTTCCCGGCCGACGCCAAGATGCTCGGCGAGCCAGAGGACGGAGCCACCTCTGCCGTGGTCGCCGTCGATCCGCCGCTCGCCTCAGTGGTGCGCACCGAGCTGGGCGACGAGGCGGTGCTCGACCCCGCGAGCGCCGGCGCCGCGTACGCCGGCGCCGCGTACGCCGGCGCGCTGTCGGGTGCGAGGGGCGCGTCGGGTGCGGTGGTGTTCCGGGTGCCGTGTGCCAACCGCGACGCCTTCCGCTCGTGGGTGCTCGGGCTCGGTCTCCACGCCGAGGTGCTCGGTCCGCCGGAGGTGCGCGCAGATCTCGTGTCGTGGCTGCGCTCGTTCGGCGATGCCACGCCGACGCCGAGCGTCGCCGCAGCAACCGGAGCGACCGGAGCGACCGGAGCGACCGGAGCGACCGGAGCGACGTCGTGAGCCCCCGCGGTCCATCGCCGCTGAAGGTCAGGTTGCGTCGGCTCCTCGTCATCCTGCCGTGGCTCGCCGAGCGGGGCAGCGCGTCGCTCGCGGAGATGAGTGAGCGGTTCCAGATCAGCGAGAAGGAGCTGATGACCGACCTCCTCCAGGCAGCGATGTGCGGTCTGCCACCGTTCCTCGACGAGCTGGTCGATCTGTACATCGACGACGACGGCGTCGCTCACCTCGGCGTGCCGCGGTTCTTCGTCCGTCCGCTCCGGCTCACCGCCCCAGAGGGCCTGTCGCTGCTGATCGCCGGTCGGACGGCGCTGGCGATGCCCGGTGCCGACCCCGCAGGGCCGCTGGCGCGGGCGCTCGCCAAGCTCGAAGCCGTACTCGGCTCCGACGGCATGGTGCTCGATCTCGCCCAGCCGCCTGCGACCGCCGAGCTGGCGGCCGCCGCCGCGGAGCTGGCCGAGGTGCGTGTCGACTACTGGTCGGCATCGAGCGACGAGGTCAGCGATCGCAGGCTGGTGCCGCGTGCGGTCTTCTCCGACCGGGGCCGGTGGTACCTACTGGCCGACGACGATCGTTCGGGTGAGGAGCGCACCTTCCGCATCGATCGCATCCTCGGGTGCGAACGCACCGGTCGACATGGCGAACCTCGTGCCGTCGAGGTGCCCACGGGCGACGACTGGTTCGACGATCTCGCGTCAGCGGCCACCGTGACACTGCGGTTGCCCGTGGCCGATCGTTGGGTCGTCGAGCGGTTCCCGGTGCGTTCAGTGGGCGAGCACGGCGACCACCTGGTGGCTGAGATGGCGGTGGCGAGCGAGAGCTGGCTGCGTGAACTGCTGCTCCGTCTCGGCCCTGCGACGGTGGTGGTGTCGCCCGACGAATGGCGCGACCTGGGTGCGACCTCGGCGCGTGAACTGCTCGAGGCGCGTTACGCCGCCGACTGACGCCGAACCCGCTCACCGATCTGCTCGCGGCTGGTGATGCCATGCGCGGCGAGCAGGTGAGGGAGCACTGCGGCCGTGGCGTCGGCGTCGGCCAGTGCATCGTGCGGGCGCACCAGGGCCACCTCGTACCGTTCGCACAGGGCGCCGAGGCGATGCGACAGCGAGCGATCCGGATCGAGCTGGCGCGACAACCACAGGGTGCACAGGGAGGCGTCGATGGGGAGCGCGACGGCCGCCTCGTCGGCCGCCTTGCGCAGGAAGGCGAGATCGAACGAGACGTTGTGGGCGACGAACACCGAGCCGTGCAACGACTCGCCGAGGCGACCCATCACCAGGTCGAGCGGTGGTGCGTTGCGCACGTCCCGCCGGTGGATGCCGTGGACGCGGGTGGGCCCCACTCGATGGAACCACCGCCGTCGGGGCCGCACGAGGCTCGCCCAACGGTCGACGACCGAGCCGGTGCCATCGATCACCACGACACCGACCTGCAGCACGCGATGGCGACGGACCGACAGGCCGGATGTCTCGACGTCGACCACGGCGAATCGCAGCGTAGGATCGTCGAGGAAGGTCACGCACTCACCTTAAACCGCAGGTGTGATGCGGCGGGCGGGCGGCACGACGACTCGCCAGGTGCCAGGTGCCAGGTGTCAGGTGTCAGCTGACGCAGGCGCGGGCGCGGACACCGATCGGTGCAGCGACCGTGTAGCCGGCGAGGTGACGATCCTCTTCGCTCTCGCCGCCCCAGAAGCCGTATTCATGTCCGCCGCGGGCGAACTCCTGGCATGGTGTGCGCACCGGGCAGGTGGAACAGATCAGTCGGGCCTGGGCTTCACGGCGCATCCGCGCCTGCGGCCGCTCGGCACGGGGCGGGAAGAACAGGTTCGTCCGTCCCTTGCACACCGCACGTTCCATCCAGTGCTGGCCGTCCGGTACCTCGAACGGGAGGTCGAACCGGATGTCGAACTCGATCGACTCGACTGCTGCCATGGCCCCTCGGCTTTCCTGCTGGCGGGTGTTCGAGCGGCGTCATACCGGGAGGGGTGGTTCCCTCGCCGCTCGGATCCAACAGTAATTGACCGATCAGTCGGTGGAAAGCAGTTTTCGCACTAAATGGAATCGCGAACGTCACAGAGCCGGGAAAATCCGCAGGTGCCCTCGGAGCCGTATGGCCGGCCAGTTCAGAGCAGCTCGGCGGCGAGGCTGGCCACGGCGCTGCGCTCGCACGACGAGAGTGTGATGTGGCCGAAGCACCGTTGGCCGCCGAATGCCTGGATGAGCACGGCGAGGGCGTTGTTCGACTCGCCGAGGTACGGCGCGTCGATCTGGCTGGTGTCGCCGGTGAAGATCACCTTGGTGCCCTCCCCGATGCGGGTGAGGATCGTCTTCAGCGTGGTGGGTTCGAGGTTCTGCGCTTCGTCGACCACGACGATCTGGCGGTGCAGCGAGCGACCGCGCAGGAAGGTGACACTCTCGAGCGACAACTGATTCCGGGTGGTGAGCTCGTCGATGAGTGTGCGTGCGTCCTGACTGCTGCGCTGGTCGGTGAGGGCCACGATCGCATCGTGGATCGCCGACATCCACGGGTCGAGCTTCTCGTCGAGACCACCGGGCAGGAAGCCGACATCAGCGCGACCCACCGGGACGAGCGGCCGGTAGATCGCGAGGCGCTCGAAGGCCCGCGCCTCGACCACCTGCTCGAGTCCGGCAGCGATCGCCAGCAGCGTCTTGCCAGTGCCGGCACGGCCGTCGAGGGCGACCACGCTGACCTCGGGGTCGAGCAGCAGTTCGAGTGCGAACCGTTGCTCCTTCGACCGTGCACGCAGTCCCCACGCCTCGGGCGCATGATGGGGGAGCAGCACCCACTCGTCGGCGATGCGACGCACGAGGGCCGACTGCGAGCCGGCGCGCAACACGGCGAAGGTGTTCTCCGTGGCGTCACGGACCTCGGGCTGGTAGGCGAGAGCCTCGGCGGCGATCGCCCCTGCTGCGTAGAGGCTGTCGATCAGCTCGCGGTCGGCGGCGACGGTGCGCCAACCGGTGTCACGGGTGGTGATGCTGCGCCCGACCGGGTGGTGCTCGGCGGCACTGAGGCCCAGGTGCGCCGCCTTGATGCGCAACGCAGCATCGTTGGAAACCATCGTGGTGGGGGCGAGGTGCGCCTGGCCGAGCGCTGCACCGATGATCCGGTTGTCGGGCACCGCCGGGTCGAGACCGTGCTCGAGCAGGAGGTGCTTCTGCACCCCGTTGATCTCGATCTGCAGCGTGCCCTGTGCACCGTGGTGCAGCGGGACTGCCGTGGCCAACGAGCCCCCGGCGCCCACGCGCAGGTCTTCGATCGAACGCAACGCGGTACGAGCGGCTCGCCCGACGTCGTCCATCCGGGTCTTCAACGAGTCGAGTTCCTCGATCACCGTGAGAGGGATCACGACGGCCGCATCGCGGAACCCGTGGATGCACGCCGGATCAGCGACGAGCACCGAGGTGTCGAGGACGATACGGGTGCGCGGTGGCGCGTCGGCCGTTGTTGGCTCACCCCCCTCCGTCGATCCGTGGGACGACATGGGGGCAGCCAGGTCGGTCAACGCGACTCCTCGCTCTGAAGGACCCGTGACGGGGCGGTGGATGTGCTGGAAGGCAACGCTCCGTTCTTATCTCAATCCGGTCATCCGGAGACGGATTTCGCTCAGCGGTTCACGCGCCGTTCACCCTCACGGAGTGTCGGGTCACCGTCAGAGCATGTCGGGTCGCCGTCACAGCGTGTCGGGGATGCCCTCGTCGAGCTCGACGCCGCAGCTGTTCAACGCCATCGACACGAGGTGGTAGTTGCCGACGGTGAAGATCACGTCGAGCATCTGCTCGGTCGAGTAGCGCTCGGCCAGCGCAGCCCAGGTGCTGTCGGAGATGCGGCTGTCGTCGTGCAGTTCGTCGGCCGCTCGCAGCAGCGCCGCGTCGAACGGCGACCAGGCGTGGTGCTCGGCACCGTGCTTCACACGTTCGATCTCGTCGACGGTGATGTCGCATCGCTGTGCGATCACGTGGTGCTGGCCGAACTCGTACGGAGCGGCGCAACGCACCCCGACCCGCAGGATGAGCAGCTCGCGGTCGCGCGGCGTGAGCGTGTTCTTCGACATCACGTGGGTTGCGAACACGAGCCAACGACGCAGGAGTGCTGGGTGGTGCGCCAGCGTGGCGAAGATGTTGAGCGGCGTGCCGTCGGGTGCCTGCATCCCTCCCTTCTCGTAGAGGTCGACCACTTCGGGCGAGGGGTCGGTGATCGGATGGATTCGAGGCGTGCGCATCGATGGATCTTCGCGCCGTCGAGCAGCCGAGCCAGACTCGTGATGTGGTGACGATGTTCGTTGTACGGGATGGACGAGATGGACGAGATGGACGAGATGGACGAGATGGACGAGATGGACGAGATGGACGAGATGGACGAGATGGACGAGTGGACGCGGTGACCGGTGACGGGTGTGTGTTCTGTGCGATCGTCGCCGGGACGGTGCCGGCGGACGTCGTGCTCGCCGACGAGGTGGTGGTCGCGTTCCTCGATCGATCACCCGTGTTCAAGGGCCACGTCCTGGTGGTGCCGCGTCATCACGTGATCTCCTTGCCCGATATGGCTCAGGAGGTGGTCGGCCCGTTCTTCGAGCGCGTGCAACTGATCGCTCGAGTACTCCCGCAGGCGCTCGGCGCCGACGGGACGTTCGTCGCGAACAACAACGTCGTGAGCCAGAGCGTGGCCCATCTCCATGTGCACGTGGTGCCGCGGCGGAGGCGTGACGGACTGCGCGGGTTC
>Ga0105047_10015827_pt1 | contig 11867 bp, 8 predicted proteins | sample MAT04_FD_78384 | JGI IMG/M metagenome (GOLD analysis project Ga0105047, IMG submission 78384) | Freshwater microbial communities from Lake Fryxell liftoff mats and glacier meltwater in Antarctica - MAT-04 (megahit assembly) | ecosystem: Environmental > Aquatic > Freshwater > Ice > Liftoff... | reverse complement strand
TGAAATAAGTTAATAAAATACTTATTCAAATATAACAAATATAAATATTATATTCTACGTATAGATAGCGGTTTAGTATAATATACCCGTGCCCATCGGGTGTTTCCACCCGACGCCATTCCTATATCTTAAAGTCACAAATTGTAACCTCAAAATTAAATAATAATTTTTCCTATATATCCGTGCCCTTCGGTTTTTACATTACTTGTCCCCATCAGGCGTTTCCACCTCACGGTCTTTCTTCCCAACATCAGAATCCCCTGTCCCAACATCAGAGTCCCGTGTCCGAACATCAGAATCCCGTGTCCGAACAACAGAATCCCGTGTCCGAACAACAGAATCCCGTGTCCGAACATCAGAATCCCGTGTCCGAACATCAGAATCCCGTGTCCGAACATCAGAATCCCGTGCCCCAACACCAGATTATTTTCTCCCTACTTCAAAATATTCACTTGCTTCTCAACATAATTCTTCCTAATTTCCAGAAAACAAAAAAACTAAATCACATTATATTATGCTATACACTAACTTAAAGAAACTTTACGACCTCAGAGGAATCAAAAACCCCGTCAAATTCCTTATGCAAAATGGCTTCTCAAGAAATATGGCTTACGACCTCGTCTCTGCCCGTTTCATTTACCTCAATATGAACAAAGTCGAGAAACTCTGCATCGCCCTCTCCTGCACACCAAACGACCTCCTCGAATGGCAGCCAAACCCCGATGTAAAAATCCCCGAATCTCACCCCCTCCACGCCCTCAAACCAAACCCAAACTCCAACCTCACCGAAGCACTAAAAAATATCCCTATCCACCAAATCCCCGAAATCATCAAAGCCATCGAAACCGCAAAACAAAACCTCAAAACTTAATAACGCCGCTTAAAAATATTCAACTCTAAATACACTTTTACATTCATTTTAAATAATATATCCGTTATTTTAACATATAAGATTTTAATAAAATTATAAAATTTAAATTAAATTATTTTGAAAAAGAACTTACTTCTCTCGACAATCATAATTATGGTTGTTTCATTTCTTTTTACAAATTTATTTGCACAAAAGAATTATAACTCGGATCAGGAAAAATATTCTAAGGTTAGAATATCCCTGAAATCCGAATTCGATGCCAGAAAACTTACAGCGGCAGATTTACACCTTGAAGGTGGTATCTCCAAACCCGGTGAGTATTTTGAAACCTGGTTATCTGAAACAGAAATTTCTTTACTAAATAAATCTGGTGTACCTTATACAATAGAGATAGCAGACTGGATGGAATACTATAATAGTCTTCCGCAGATGAGCCCTGCACAGATTCAGCAGGCATTGCAGAAGTCACAACAGGATTTCGCAATAAGCCATTCCATATACGGAACAATGGGCGGACATTTAAAATGGGCTGAAGCTTTAAATAAAATTGATTCACTGGCTATACAGTATCCTACTTTAGTATCTGCAAAATGGTCTATAGGCAACAGTTATGAAAGCAGACCTATGTGGACTGTACGCATAACAAAGAATCCTTCTGCTCCGACAGGCAGACCTGAAATATGGCTAAACGGCGTTACTCACGCCCGTGAACCTCTGGGAATGTCAAACATTCTGTATTATATTTACTGGTTAGTTGAAAACTACAACATCGACCCGATTGCTACATACATACTTAACAATCGTGAAATTTATTTCACACCTTTCATAAATCCAGATGGATATGTTTATAACGAAACAACAAATCCAAATGGAGGTGGAAACTGGAGAAAAAACCGCAGGCCACAAACAGGTGCAACAGGTGTTGACTTAAACAGAAACTTTGGTACTTATAATTTCTGGAATTCTGCTAACGGTGGTTCATCTACATCACCATCTTCTGACACATACAGAGGTACTGCACCTTTTTCAGAACCGGAAACACAAAACTTTAAAACATTCTATAATTCAAGAAATTTTACTGTTAATTTAGATTATCATACATACGGTAATCTTTTAATTAAACCTTATGCGTGGTGTGATCCTCTTCCAACTCCTGACGATAATGTGTTTAATGAGTATGGTAATGATATCATAGCAGTTAACCATTTCCTCTTTGGTACACCTTTTCAGACTGTTAATTATTACGTCCGCGGCGGTGATATAGATTGGTGTTACAGTAATGATTCAACAGGTCATGCAACTCATAGGTTTGGAATGACTCCTGAAGTTGGTCCTTCTTTTTGGCCAACACAGGCTGAGATATTGCCTCTTGCACAATCGTGTCTTGAAATGAACAAATATATGTGCTTAGTCGCAGGTGATTATGTAGGTTTGAAAAGTGCAACTTTAAATAAAACCGGATATCTGCAGGGTGAAACAGGTAACCTGAAAGTAGTATTCAGAAATAAAGGGCGTTCCGTAGCTTCAAACGTTAAAGTTGAATTAACACCACTGTCTGGTTATTTAACAGTCCCGACACAGATATACACAAGACCTACATTAGGTACATTTGTATCTGACAGTACAACATTCAATTTTACAATAGGGGCTACAGCACCTAATAATTCAGTAATCTATGCAAGACTTCGCTTAAGACAAAATGATACTGTAACTATGTACGATAAAAACGTAAGCATCTTTGTCGGTACAGGTTATACAGTTTTAAAAGATAGTGCTGAAAATGGCACCACTAAATTCCCGACAATGACTAACTGGTCAATAGTTACAAATAAATATTTATCGCCCACTCATTCTTTCAAGGGTGCCTGCACAGACAACGGAGTGAATCAGATGGTATCTGTACCATTAAATGTATCATCTTATCCTGCTGTATATTTAAGCTGGTATCAGAAATATGCTCTCGAAACAGGTTATGATTTTGGTTTTGTTGATGTCTCCAGCAATAACGGTACATCATGGTCAAGAATTGCATCCTTCAACGGTCTGGATTCTTCTACATGGAAATTACAAAGCTTCAATATATCTCCTTACGTAGGTAGTTCTACAAATATGCTTATTCGTTTCAGAGATTCATGTGACACGAATTTAAACTGGGATGGCTGGTATGTTGATAATATAAACGTTACTGCTTTTCAGGTTGCTCCGACAGGTATTGAAGGCGGCAATGCTTTATTACCGACAAAATATGAATTGAATCAGAACTATCCGAATCCGTTTAATCCAACAACAAAGATTAACTTTGCAATTCCGAAAGACGGGTTTGTAAAGATAACTATCTTTGATTTGCTCGGACGGGAAATAAGAACTTTGGTTAATGAAAATAAAACAGCAGGATACTACTCTGTTGATTTCAGCAGTGAAAACTTATCAAGTGGATTCTATTTCTATAAAATGGAAAGTGCTTCATTCATAGAAACCAAAAAAATGATGCTCGTTAAATAAATATATAAATTTTGTTTCATCAAAAAGGGTTATCCTTAAAGGATAACCCTTTTTCTTTTTAACCGTAACAATAATATACTTCTAATTATCTTTTTTCTCTTATTCGAATATCATAGTTTTACCTTATGAATAAAAGCCGTGATATTATTATTAAGAAATTTTCATTCCTTAAACCTAAGAACATAATTATTATATCAGTAGTACTGATTGTTATAATTATTGTCTCAACGATTTATGAATACAAATCCAATAAGAATGAGATTTATCATTTGCTCGGTGAGTACGCAAATTCAATGCTGCACGTCATTTCAAAAAGCAGTGAGAACTCCATCGTATCTGACAGTGAAATGGAAAACCTTTTAGCTCAGCATTTACTCGGTGTTGCAAGAAATGTCGCACGGCTTGACAGTCTTAAAATAATTACAGATGAATTACTTATTAAAATTGCGGAAGAAAATGATGTGTTTAGGATAAATGTTTTTAATCAGAACAAGGAAAGAGCATTTAGTAATGCTAACCTCGATTCGAAACATCAATTCCAGAAAGGAAAATACTCCCCTGATGACTATCTTGCTCCTTTGTATGAAGGTAAAGAAAAGGAGATTGTAATAGGACTTAAAGAGGCACGTCTCGAACAAGGTTCAAGGTTTGCAGTCGCAGTCAGACGTGCATATAACAACGGAGTCATAGTCGTAAACCTCGATGCCGAATCATACCTGAATTTTAAAAATAAAATCGGCTTTGGCAAATTAATCCTCGATATGGGTTCTGGTACTGACATCGTTTATGTGGTACTGCAGAATGAGAAAGAAATATTAGCTGCAAATAAGAATGTAAACGAACTCTCAATCATTAAAGATGATAACGAGCTTAAAGTTTTACTCGCAGGTGGAGAGAGTATTTCCCGTGTTATTAAATTTCAGGGTAATGATGTTTTTGAATCCGTAAGCCTGTTTAAGATTGATAATGAAAAGATAGGAATATTCAGGGTCGGACTTTCAATGGAGGAAGTTTCTTCCGTTGAATCACGTATGCTTACCCGAACAATTATTGTATCCTTACTCGTTATAGTTATTACTGTTATCATTCTGTCCGTTATCATTTCAAACCAGAACTATAATCTTGTCTCGAATGAATTTAAACGAATACAGACTTTTACTGGTAACATTCTTGAAAACCTCTCACTTGCTTTGATAACAATCGATGACGAGGGTAAAATTAAAATCTTCAATAAAGCTGCGTTTGAAATGTTCGTTATACCTTATAAAGATATTATTGGTTTTCACATTTCCGATGTTACTCCCGTTGCTGACAAAATATTTGAAATCCTTATTGCTAAAAAACAGGTTAGGAATTACGAAGTAGAAGAAGAGGTCTTTAACATTAAAAAGACTTTTATGCTGAATTCTACAGCTGTTTATGCTGAGAACAATGTACTCGATACATATTCTCTTGTCATTGAGGATACCACAGAAATTAGAAAAATTGAGAAACAGTTAAGTCAGAATGATAAGTTCTTCGCAATGGGTGAGCTTGCATCAGGAGTGGCACACGAGATAAGAAACCCTCTTAACACTATAAATATGATATCTCAAAGACTCGAAAGGGAATATGGAAGTAAATTCAATTCAGAAGATTTTAATACTTTAACAGAAGTTTTACATTCAGAGTCATTAAGAGTCAACGGTATCATTGAACAATTTTTAAGATTCACAAAACCTGCAAAATTATTGTTGCAGAAAATAAAAGTATCTGAATTCATTGATGAATTATTGAAAATTGTAAGTATTCAGGCAGAAGCAAAAGGGATAAAAGTAAATACTCAGATTGATTCGGATGAAGATGTAAATATAGATTATCAGCAAATGAAACAGGTTTTCATTAACCTCTTCAGAAATTCAATAGACGCTACTGAAAAAGGCGGTACGATTAATTTTAAGTACAATAAATCAATTGGTAAATCAGTCTTTGAATTAAGTGATACTGGCATCGGAATACTGAAAAAAAACTTGAAAAAGATTTTTGATATATATTATACTACTAAGTCTGACGGTACGGGAATGGGTTTAAGTATAGTACGACAGATAATACTTCAGCATAACGGAAATATAGATGTGGAAAGCGAAATTAATAAAGGAACAAAAATTATAATAACTATACCTTAATTATGGATGTAACAATTTTAGTGGTTGATGATGAAAAAGCCCAGAGAGTGATACTGTCTGGAGACTTAAAAAGCCGTGGGTTTAATGTTCTTGAAACTGATTCTGTTGATAGTGCTTTGAGTCTGGTTATGAAAAACAGAGTTGACATAATACTCTCAGACTTAAAGATGCCGGGTGCTTCAGGTATAGACCTTGTAAATCAGCTTAAGTTTATTAATCCTGAAATATCAGTCGTGATTATGACTGCTTTTGCTTCGGTTGAAACAGCTGTCCTTGCAATGAAACAGGGTGCTTATGATTTTATCACAAAACCTTACAATCTGGACGAGATTGAACTTGTAATAAAAAGAATACTTGAAAAGAATAATCTCATTTCAGAAATTAAAATACTTCGCGAACAGCTGGAATCAGGAAATAAACTGGAAGGTATCGTTACCGCTTCTTTAAAAATGCAGAAGATTCTTGATGTCGTTGGAAGAGTTGCAAACTCTAAAGCTTCGGTTCTAATTCTCGGTGAAAGTGGAACAGGCAAAGAAGTTCTTGCAAGGGCAATACATTTTGCTAGCAAAAGAAAAGATAAACTCTTTGTTACTGTCAACTGTGCCGCCTTAAATGAGAATTTACTCGAGAGTGAATTGTTCGGTCACGAGAAAGGCTCATTCACGGGTGCTGAAAGACAACATAAAGGAAGGTTTGAAATAGCTGATGAAGGGACTATCTTTCTTGACGAAATCGGTGACCTGCCATTGCATATTCAGGTTAAGCTTCTTCGTGTTTTACAAGAGGAGCAGTTTGAAAGAGTAGGTGGAAGTTCTACTATCAGTGTTGACGTAAGAGTTATTGCTGCTACAAATAGAAATATTGAAGAATTAATCAAAGAAGGTAAATTCAGAGAAGATTTATACTATAGATTAAATGTTGTTAATATTAGTCTTCCCGCTTTAAGGGAACGAAAAGAAGATATCCCATTACTGATTTCTACATTTATTAATAAATACAAAAGTGATTCCAGTAAACCAAATAGCGATTTCTCAAAAGAGGCTCTGGATATATTAATGAAATATAATTATCCTGGTAATATAAGGGAACTGGAAAATGTTGTACACCACTCTATCGTATTGTCACGAAATGAAGTCATAACAACAGATGATTTGCCTTTAGGTATTAGGAAGCCAAAGAGCGAAAAAGATGTAAACTCATGCTTTAAGGAAGGGAATTCCTTGACCGAAAAGGTGGAATGCCTTGAACGTAAATTGGTTAATGAAGCATTGCATCAGTCTAAAGGGAATCAATCGGCTGCTGCAAAACTTCTTGGTATTTCCGAAAGAAATTTAAGATACCGGCTTGAAAAATGGGGTCTAAAGAATAAAGTTTAGGCACGATATTTGCTAATATAGTTGTTATATTGTTGTACACTTTTAAAAATATTGCCTTTATTCTGGTTTTCATAGCAGTTTCTGCTTGCAATAAACAGGAATCTAATAATTTTCTTATTACTAAGGAATCTTCATCTAATAAGTGTGATACTGTTTCTACAATATGTAATAAGTGCTTTAATAAACATGAAGTTAGTAATCCTGAATATGTCCCTCCATGCGATGGAGGTGTTAATGGGAAATGGTGTAATAATCGTCATCGCCTCTTAACAAACGATAGTAATTGCTATTTCCTAAAGGGAAATAAAAAAGATATACAGACAAAGTAAGTATCGTCAGAATTGTTACAATGCGAGTTTGTTCGTCAAAATTGTCGAAATATTATTATAAATCATTTAAACTAAACGGAGGTCAAAAATCTTTATGAAGAAATTTATTGTTTTATTGTTCGTAGCTTTATCATTTATAACCATAAATGTTCAGGCACAGATAGATTCAACTGAAATAACGTCAAGCGTACCCGAATTATCTCAGTTTCACGATATAATATATGTCATCTGGCACGAAGCATATCCGTCGAAAGACATAGCAGCTTTAAAAGGGATGGTTGAAAAAATTAAGCCTGATATGGATAAGATAAATAATGCTCAGTTACCTGGAATATTGAAGGACAAAGAAGCAAAATGGAAAGATGGTTTAAAAGTTTTTAATTCTTCTGCAGAAAATTATTACAATATTGCAAACGGTACCGATGATCAGGCAATGCTTGATGCAGCAGAGAAACTTCATTCTGATTATGAAATGATGGTAAGAATCCTCAGACCAGTAAGCAAGGAAGTTGACTCGTATCACAAAGACCTTTATGTGATATATCATAAATATTTCCCTGCAAAAGATTATAAAGCAATAGCCGGATTAATGGATATTATGATCGCAAAAGCCGAAGCCTGTGCTAATGCAAGGCTTCCGAAGAAACTTGAAGGTAAAGAAGACTTGTACAAGAATACAGTTAAAGAGCTTGTTGAAAAAACAACTGCCTTACAGGAAGCACTGAAAACAAACGACGGTGCAGTTATCGATAAAGCCGTTGATGTTATGCATTCAAAGTATCAGGATCTGGAAAAATTATACAATTAAATTCAATAATAAAAGACGACATTAAACCCCTTTCTTCTTATGTGGAGGAAGGGGTTTGTTCTTAAATTCCCACTATTTATAGCCTTCTCGAATCACATCTCATATTTTGTTATTGATGTATTATTAACTTGACATATTAATTTAATATTCATAATTTTGAATAATGAATATTCATTCAAAAATAAACATAATCAAATGAGAATAAAAGAAGGCAACAAAGAGGCTGATATTCTAGCAGCCGGAATTAATGTATTTGCTGAAACAGGCTTCTACGATGCTAAAATTTCAAAGATAGCTGAAATGGCAAATGTTTCTATTGGAAGTATCTATGTCTATTATGAAAATAAAGACGATATATTGTTCAAAATATTTGAAAAGATATGGGGAGGCCTTTATAATAATCTGAATGAATTAGTCTCAAGAAAAGACTTTTCAATGGTGGAAAAATACGATGCAATGATTGATATGATTTTTGATACTTTTACTGAAAATTCAGCAACTGCGATAGTTATTGCACATGAACAGCAGAGACTCCTGATGAGATATCCAAAGAAGTTTACTCCTTTTTATGAAAAATTTGTAGGACTTGGCGAAAAGATTGTTAAAGAAGGAATTAAGAAGGGTACTTTTAACCCTAATATTAATGTAAACATTTTCAGGCATTTCTTACTGGGTGCTTTCAGGGATTTAATTAATTCCTGGGCTGTGAATCCCAAAGATTTTCCCCTTAATGCCATGCGCCAGAATATAAAGTTTCTGTCGAAATATGGTTTACTAAATCATAAATAATTTTTAATGAAAAAGAATAGCGTGAAATATTTATTGATAGTATTGCTTTTGTATGTTACGAATACGGTTTTTGCGCAACCCATAACTCTTAAACAGGCAATAAACATTGCTATTTCAAACAATGATAAAATTAAACAGTATTCTGAAAAAGTTGAACAGAAGAATAAAGCTTTAGCGGAATCAAAAGGCAATTTCCTTCCGACTATCAACCTTACAGGCGGGTTTAATCACATGGACGATAATCTTATCATGGATCTTGAACCTGTAAGACAGGCAATGATAAAAATACAGTCAGGCAATCAGGTCGAATTTGCTAATGTATATAACATACTTCAGGGGGGTTCTGGTTTGACCCCTCAACAAAGAGCTTCATTGTATTCAAATTATTCAAATACACTGAGCAAACAAATCCCCTTATTTTTAGAAACTGTTAAAAAACAGGATTACTGGTCAACTACTTTGACAGGTACTCAGCCGCTTTTTCTTGGCGGAAAAATTATTTCTGTAAACCATATTGCCGAAAATGAAAAAGAGATTGCGCAAGCCGAACTTGAGAAAACAAAGAACGAAATTACTTCTGAAGTTATTTCAAACTACCTGAATGTTGTATTACTTCAGAACATTATAAAGGTAAGGCAGAATGTGTATTCAGGAATGGTACAGCACAGAAACGATGCTAAAAGAATATACGAAGAAGGAGTAATAGCAAAAAATCAGTTCCTTCGTTCTGAAGTTGCACTTGCAGATGCTGAAAGAAACCTTTCCGATGATTTAAACAGACTTAGCCTTGCTTTCATCGCTTTAAAGAACTCTATGGGCAAGAACGGCAAAGAGGATATTGACATTAATGATGAACTTTTATTTAAGGTTTACTCCGACTCCCTAAACACTATTAAGTCTGCTGCCTATTCCTCTCAGCCGATATTCAGAATCATTGAACTTAAAAAAGAACAGATATCTGATAAGTATAAAATTGAACGCTCTGAATTCCTTCCTAAGATATTTCTTTTCGGTAAGTATGAAGTCATAGACAAATACCTGTCTATTCTTGAACCGAAGTGGATTGTTGGTGTTCAGGGTAGTATAAATCTGTTTAATGGATTTAAGGATAAGAATAAACTTCAGCAGACAAAACATCAGGGTAAGGAAATCGATTATCTTGAAGCCGATACCAGAAACAAGATTGATTTATTGCTTGAAAAGAATTATAGGGATATGCTCAATTCAAAATACAGGTTCGAAAAACTTGAAGCGAACATTAATCTAGCTGAGGAAAATTTACGGTTAACATCGGGACGCTTTCAAACGGGAATGAGCACTTCGCTCGATGTTATAGATGCACAACTTGTTCTCGAGAAAAATCTTATAGAGCGAAAATTCTCTTTATTTGAATATTATAAATCAATAAATGAAATATATCTCGCAGTAGGTAATCCTGAAGATTTTTTAAAAGTATGGAATAAATAATTTTAATAATGAATAAGTTTAAAAAGATTTTAATAGTAACTATCCCAATTATAATAATCCTCGTCTCTGTAGGTGTCTTGATGAGCCGCTCAAATAAAATTGAAGCCGTTTACTTAACAGGGATTGTTGAAGCTACTCACGTTGATGTTTCTTCAAAAGTCCCGGGAAGAATTGATACTGTTATGGTTAAAGAAGGTGACCCTGTCTATAAAGGACAGAAAGTCGCAATAATCATAAGTAAAGAAATGGATGCAAAACTCGAGCAGGCAAGGTCTGTTATGGAAGCCGCATACCAAAAACTTCAGATTGCTGTTAACGGTGCACGTCCCGAAGAGAAAGAAATGGCGGAAAGATTGTTCCTCCAGGCAGAGCATCAATACGATTTAGCAGATAATACATACAGGAGAATACTAAACCTTTACAGGGATAGTTTAATTTCAACACAGGAAAAAGAACAAATAGAATTCCAGTATAAAGCGGCGAAAGAACAGATGGAAACGGCAAGGGCAAAGTTTGAACTTGTTAAAAAAGGTGCGCGAAACGAAGAAGTATTGATGGCTGATGCAGGCTACAGACTGGCAGAAAATACATTCAGGGAAGTTCTTGCATATAAAGAGGAGTTAACTTTAGTCAGCCCTCTCGCAGGTGAAGTTAGTAAGCGTATTGTTGACCCAGGTGAAATTCTTTCAGCAGGTTATCCTGTGTTTACAATAACCGACTTGAATGATATCTGGGTCGTTTTGCAGGTAAGAGAAAACCAGATGTCAGGAATTAAAAAAGATGTAACCTTCAAAGCTTTAATTCCTGCGTTAGGAAATTCTGAATTCGAATTCTATGTGTCGTATATTTCGGCTGTAGGAGATTATGCTACCTGGAAACCTACAAACCAGAAAGGTGAATATGACCTTAAAACTTTTGAAGTAAGACTCAGACCTAAAAACAAGTTACAGGGCTTAAGACCCGGTATGACCGTTAATATAAAGATGAATTAATATCTTATGAATGCAATCGTCAATGTTGCAAAGAGAGAGATAGAAAGAATTGCAAGCTCGAAGATTTATATGTTTTTGCTTTTAATACTCCCTTTAACTCTTTTCATATTCCTTGCTTATATTTATAAAACAGGCCTCGTCAGGGATATTCCTGTTGCAGTCTGTAATTCAGACAATGGTGAATTATCACGTACATTTACGAATATGATTGAGACAACAGGTTCTATGAAAATTGTTAAGTATGTAGCAAGCGAAACAGACCTGAAGAATGAATTCCTGAACGGAAATATTTACGCCGGTTTTTATATCCCCAATGGATTTGAAGCTGACATAAAGTCGGGTCACGGCTCGTCGGTTGTAGTGTACAACAATACTACAAACTTGATTACAGGTAATACCGTTCTAAAAGATGCCTCTACATTCATAAAAACCTTTTCAGCAGGAGTATTGTTGAAAAAAATTCGTTCCAAAGGTATCGGAGAGGAACAGGCAATGAACATTGTCAACCCTGTTAGAATTGATACACGTCCTTTGTACAATCCCAATTATAATTACTTGAACTATCTGG
>Ga0105047_10015824_pt1 | contig 11867 bp, 12 predicted proteins | sample MAT04_FD_78384 | JGI IMG/M metagenome (GOLD analysis project Ga0105047, IMG submission 78384) | Freshwater microbial communities from Lake Fryxell liftoff mats and glacier meltwater in Antarctica - MAT-04 (megahit assembly) | ecosystem: Environmental > Aquatic > Freshwater > Ice > Liftoff... | reverse complement strand
TCCGCACCCCCACGCCTCCGACGGCACCGATGACCTCCGCCTTGTCGTCGGGCGTGAGGAGCAACTTCACCGCGAACGGGCCTTCGGATCGAGCGTCCACGATCGCCGAGGCGGAGCGATACCCGGGCATGTCGGCTTCGTAGGCGGTAGGGCCGTTCTTCGCGACGGACCAGGTGACGTCGCCATCCATCGCAGTCCAGACGAGCGCGATCGGCAGCGTGATCAGCCCGACGACGCCGCCCGTGATGGCGAGCCCAAGCCCGACACCCACCATCGTGCTGTCCTCGGTGCGGAACGCTTCGTCGCCCGAACCCGACGCGACCATGCCGCCGCCGACGGCGCCCATCACGGCCGCGATCCCGGTCGCGATCCACATCCCCGTGCCGCTATCGAAGACCGAGTCGGTCCGCTCGAGCTCGTGATCCAGCGCACCGCGCCCGAGCGCGCGACGCCCGGACGCATCGCTCACCGTCACCATCGCGCCGGCCGGCTCCGTCTCGACGCGCACGGGCACCCGCGTCACCACCTCGCGCTGGCTTGCGCAAGCACACGTCAGAGCCAGGACCGGAGCCAGCAGCCTCACGCCCGCCCCCTAGCAGGATGACGGGTACCCTGACCATCGTCCTTCGAATAGGGTCCGCCGCGTGATCGCGCTCCTCCTCCTCCTCGCCGCGCCCGCCCCCTCCGCCGACTGGGCGGCCTTTGCCGAGGCCAGGAGCGGGGAGTGCGTGGGCCCCGCCGGCTCGCTCGCGGCGCCGATCGAGCTGACCGCCGGTACGCGCAGGTATCGCCTGGAAGGCGACCGGCTGATCGAGGTCGGGAATGACGCCGACAAGACGCTGAGCATCGGCGTGATCTCCGCGCTCAAGGACTCGCGCGACGAGACGCTCGCCCAGGCGCGCGCGCTGATCGCCCGCCTCGGGAAGATTGACGTGCTGATCGCCAACGGCGATCTCGCGACCAACCTCTTCGAGCTCCAGAAGGTGCTCCCGATGCTGGCCGAAACGAACGCGCTGGTGGTCGTGATCACCGGCAACACCGAGTCCTGCGGCGCCTTCAACCAGGCCGCGCAGGAGGTCTTCGCGACGCACAAGAACTTCATCAACGGCAACTGGGTACGCCGGCTCGAGCTCGACGACGGCACGCTCATCACCCTGCCCGGCTATTACGATCGCCGCTTCACGCACACCGGCGGCGCCGCCCACTACGACGAAAAGGACCTCGAATTCACCCGCGATCTCACCCGCGACGCGCCCGGCCCGATGGTGCTCGTCTCGCACGGCCCGCCGAAGGGCGAGACCAAGGTCGGCATCGACGTCGCGACCGACGTCGGCAACGTCGGCGACCCCGCGATGACCACGCTGATGACCGACGCCAAGATGAGCTTCGGCATCTTCGGCCACATCCTCGAGGCCGGCGGCCGCGCGACCGACCCGCTCGGCAAGACCGCCCGCGCCCCCGGCAAGTGGCACCCCTCGCTGATCGTGAACGCCGGCACCGCCAACCCCGATCCGTGGAGCATGCTCGGCGGAGGGACCGCCTACGGCATGGCGCTCAAGTTCGAGCTCGAGCCGAAGCGCGCGAAGTATAGCGTCGAGCGCGCGGCGAAGCCGAAGGACTGAGCGTCCGGATTCGTCCGGCACTTCGTTCGGACCGGGTCGGACTTTTCACCGAACATTCCGTGGTGGCCTTGGCCTGGATCTGCTTTGGCGAAGTGCGTATTGAAGGGGCTCAACGCCGCCGGCGGTCGCGAGGACGAGCGAGATCGTGCGGAACTTCTGTTCCAGGGGACTAAATTTAGCGGCAGGCGGTGACTTCGACCGACCACGATCGCAGCGCTCCGGTGTCGAGCGCATCGAGATCCTGCACCGTCATCGTCCACGCCCCTGCCGCGCCGATCCCCGTGAACCCACGCACCGCAGCTCCCGACAAGACCAGTTGTCGGCGTCGTCTCCCGCTCGGTTCGACACCACGACTCGCGCGCCGGTCGGACCGGCGAGGGACACCACCAGATCGCCGCGGTAAGGATGCCGCACGTCGACCGACAGGCGGACCGACGTCACCGTCCCGGCCGCCGCGAGCCCGACGGCGGAGCGTACGCCAGTGGCGTTGTTGTCGGGGATGCTGAGCCGGAGGCCCGTGGCGCGCATGGTGGTGGTGGCGCAGATCGGCGCGGGCGCAATGGGAGCCACCGGAGCGACCGCCGCCGCCGGCACGTTTTGGACGATCCACGGCTGGAACGACGAGACGCGGCTGTAGAGTCCCGGGAATCCGGCGTCGCCACAGCCCGAGCCCCAGCTCACCACGCCGGCGAGGACGCGCCCCGTGCCCGCGGCGTTCGCCACCGTGAGCGGACCTCCGCTATCGCTCTGACACGAGTCGTGTCCGGTGCTGCCGGCGGGGAGCTGGTCGGCCGTGAGCGTCACCCCGTATGCGCGGCTCGCAACGGCGAGCGCGACGATGGGGACCGTCACCTTCATCAGCTCGTCGGGGCCGGTCGTCGCTCCGGACGCCAGCGTTCCCCAGCCCGACGCCGTCGCCTGGACCCCAGCGTTCATCAGCCCGGCCGTCGCCTGGGCCGGCGTCGCCACCGCGATCGCCCGCGCGCTCCCGTCTGCCCTCGCGAGATCGAGCGCCGTCCTGAGGTGGAGCAGCGCGATGTCCTTGCCCTGCTCCGAGGTGACGTATCCGGGATAGATGATGACGCGATCGACGAGCTTGCTCTGTCCGAGCGCCGGCCCCGCGCACGGACCTATGTCATGAATGGAGTAATAGCTGGCACCAACTCAGCCAAATTCCGTCATGACTTCGCGCACTTGTCTCGTGTTGAGGCGTAATGAATTCGGGCTGAAAGTATGCGGCTGGCGTCCGTTGTCGCTCTGGCGCTCGCAAAGCGGCGCTTTGTCGCCTTGGCAGCTGCGGAGCCCCGCACCTCCGCTGCGCTCGCCGCGGTCCGTGCGCTGCTACGGGCTGGCAGTATCCCGCGCGCCGCGATCACGGTCGGCCGCGACAAGGTGACGATCGAGCTGACCCGCAAGCAGGTCGACCGCCTCGACCGTTGAGGTCAGACGCCTGGCGCTCCACGGCCAGACGCCTGGCTCCTTGGGACATCGAGTGGATTGGAGAGCGGATCGGTGAGTGAGTACCAGTGCTATGAGTTCGTGGCGATCGATCGTCCGCTGACGGCGAAGCAGATGGCCGAGCTGCGCGCGATCTCGACGCGCGCGGAGATCTCCCCGACGCGCTTCTGGGACCAATACAACTGGGGCGGCCTCAAGACCGACCCCGCCCGGCTCATGGCGCGCTACTTCGACGCGCACCTGTACTTCGGCAACTGGGGCTCGCACCGGCTGATGCTGCGCATGCCGAAGGCGCGCGTAGACCGTGAGGCGCTCGAGGCGTACTTCGGCGACGGGCCCGCTGCGCAGATCACGAACGTGGGCGAGCACGTGTTGATCGACCTCGACGGCGACACCGAGGAGCCACCGGACGATGAGCCGACCCAGGCCTCGCTCGCCGCGCTCACTCCGCTGCGCGCCGAGCTGATGCGCGGTGACCTGCGTCCCGCGTATCTGGCGTGGTTGCTCGCGGTCGGCGCCGGGCACGTCGACGACGACGCAGACGAGCCACCGGTCCCCGCCGGGCTCGGGCAGCTGAGCCCCGCACAAGAAGCGATGGTCGAGGTCTTTCGCATCGACGTTGATCTCATCGCGGCGGCGGCCAGCGAGAGCGCGGGCGCGACCGATGACACCGCGCCGTTGAGCCGATGGGTGGCGAGCCTCTCGATCAAGGCCAAGGACGCGTGGCTGATGCGCGCCGTGGAGCAACCTGACCTTGCCCTGGCGGGGAGCTGGTGAGCGCGACGTTCTATCTGGCGGAGTCGGACGACTAAGCCGGGCTCAACGAGGAGTGGACGAAGGAGCCCGGACGTCACCGGCCACGGGTCCTCGGTGGTCGTCGCCAGCAGCGTGCGCGTGGCGGGATCCCAGCTCAGCGATGAGACGCGCCCGTTCGGCCCGGTGCCCATGCGAGGCTTCTTCGATCGCTGGAAACGTGCGAACCACTCCGGGTCCGAAGTTCGGTGACGACATTGGCGACGACGAAACGATCACGACCTCGGCGAGCTCCCAACTCATGGACGGTCGTCCGCTTGCCCGAGAGCGATCTCGGAGCCGTCGTCCTCGATGTCGCCGCCCCGCTCCTCGAGCGCCTCGGCCCGGCGCCTCGCGCCGAAGACGTGCGCGGCGCGATCGAGCTGGCCGTCGCGTTCTGGAACGCCAGCGTGCTCGCGTCGAAGCGCTGGGAATATCCGCGGCTCAAGGCGCTGAACGAGCTGCGCAAGCGCATGCGCGGGCGACAGGCCGCGCCGGGCGACGCCGCGACCTTTGACCTGCTCGCGGAGCGCTGGCGCGCGCACTGGCTCGATCCGCGGCTCGTCGGCATCTGGACCTACGACGCGCACGACGGCAACGCGCGGCGTCTCGTATGCGCGGTCGCCGTGCCCGACGGCGTCAGAGTCGAGGTTCCGCCCCCGCTCGAGAAGCGCGTCGCCATTGGCGGCAAGTTTCTCGACGAGGTGGGCATTTCGCTGGGCGGAAACGCGTCTTTGCGATTTCCGGTGGAGCGCCATAGCGGTGTGCTCGATGAGCACGGCACCGCGACGGTGCATGCGATGATGCCAGCGGCGCTGCAGCTCTTCGCCGAAGGCCTGTTGCCTCGCGTCGGCGGCGATCCGGTGGAGATCATGGTGGCTGGCCAGAAGCTCGCGTCGATGGTCCTCGTCGAGGTGCGCTGCGGAGGCGGCTACGGCCAGCACGACATCGCAATACTCGTCTTCAAGCCCGCAACCGGCACCTGTCGAAGCACGAATCAATGAACCGTCGCCAGCCGCGCGCGCTGCACGTCGTCCACCTCGATGGACCGTCCGTCGTCGCCGAAGATCGAGGGCGTGGCTGAGTTTGCGCCTCCCATCATCTCGGCTCGACGAGCGTCAGCTTCGGCCGCCCTTTGGGCGCTCCGCGCTGCGGAAAAACGTCGAAGCCGTAGGTGTAGTATCCGAGGTCGTCCTGGGTCTCCATCTCTACCCGCAGCGCTGGACCGCGGCGTTCTACGCGCATCGACTTCACGCGCTGGGCCCAGCGGCCGAGCACCGCGTGGATCCAAGCCACGACCTGCGCATCCCACTGGCGCGTCAGAGCGTCCTCGTCGAATCGATGCAGCGCCGCCTCGAGCGCCGCCTGGATCCGCCCCACGTCGACCGAGGCGGCGTGAAAGCCGGTCACGAAGTTGGCGCCGGCGACATGCGAGCCCTCGAGCGCCGCGGTCAGATTCTCCGTAATGCGCTGGGCGCGCGTCTGGCGGGGATCGGGGCCCACGATCGGCGGATCGGGGTAGGCGGGGAGCTCGATGTCGGCCATGGCACGTCCGATCGTCAGAGGTCCGCGCCGCAGCTCGCGGTCAACGCGTCGCACGCCCCGCTCGAGATCATCGGCGCGGCGCAGGTGTCCATCGCGATGATCACCGGCACGCACGTCCGCGCGACGCAGCCCATGTCGCTCGGATCGACGTTGCAGCTCTCGAGGCACTGGAGGAAGGCGTCGATCGGCTGCACGCAGTCGTCGATCGTGCACGCCACGACGGACGAGAGCACGCACTTCGGGCAATCGGATCGCGACGCAGCGCTACACTGGAGTGCGCAGCCCATCGCGATCGTATTCGGCTGCTGGCGACAGGCGTCATAACAAGCTTGAAAACCAGGGCAGGCGTCGCCCGGCTGCACCACGGGCAACGGCACGAACGGCGTCACCATCATCACGTACGCCAGGCACATCTCGTCGAGCGTGCCCTCGCCCCAAGTCACGGCGCGCGAGGGGAGCTTCGCGCCGCCGACGACCGGCTGGTTGGCCGGCGAGTTGTCGTAGGTGCAGTCGACGCGGATCGAGTCGCCAGGCGGGATCGTCACCTCCTCGCCGGGAAGGAAGCGATAGGATTGCTGCCAGCCGAAGTCCCAGTGCGGGATGTCGATCATGCAGCGCGTCTCGGTGGCGCTCAGCGCGCGCACCTGGATGCGCTCGCCGAGCATGTGCATGTGCGGCGCGACCGCGATGATGCGCCACGGCTCGGCGTCGCGGTTGGTGTACACGCGCGACTGCACCGACGACGGATCGTTCACCGCGATCGAGAGCCCGAGGTGCGCGAGCGGCTTCACGGTGATCAGGTGGGTGGGCGGGGTGTCGCTCAGCCACAGATCGACCTGCGACTGATCGGGCTCCGGGCCTCCGCTCAGCGTGTTGTAGTGGAGCTGCATGATGATCCGCGCGCCTTTCGGGATGCGGATCGCAGCGTCACCCGGCGTCGCCGACGGCGGCCCGCCCGGGACCCACGCGCCGATCGTCTCGGGGAGGCCGATGCCCGGACCACCGAAGCAGGTGTAGCCGGACCCCGGATCGGCGCTGTCGACGCGCTCGATCTCGGACGCGTACTGCGCCTGCACCAGGTACAGCAGCACGTGGTGCACTTGCTTGCGCACGCCCGGCTGGACGACCGAGCGCGACAGATAGACCTCGTGATCGAAGGTGTGCTCCAGCGGAAAACAGCGGTAATCGTCGGGTCGATCGGTGCGCGGCGTATACGGCGCCACCGCGCGCAACGAGAGCGTCGGCTCTGGCAGCGGCGGCGCGCCCTGCGCCGCCGCTGCGGTCGATGGATCGCCTTCCAGCGCACCGCCAGCGGCCCACGCGACGATCGTGTCGATGTCGCCTTGCGGCAGCGCGCGCTCGCTCACGTAGTGGCGGCAGCGCGTGTCCGGGAGCCACGGCGGCATGCGCCGGGTCCGCACCGCTTCGGCGGCGAGCGTCGCGTAGGTCTTCGCGGAGGCGTACGTATCCAGCGCAAAAGGCGCGATCCCGCCGTTCACGTGGCAGGCGCCGCAGTGGGTGTCGAGGAGCGCCTTGGTCGCGCCCCAGTACGTCGGCGCGCCGGACGAAGGTGGCGTCGCCTCGGTGGTGCACGCAGCGAAGAGGAGGACGACGGCGATCGGCGCTCTCATGGACGACCACACACCGAGACCGGGCGGCTGGTCCCGTCGGGCAGCCCGAAATTCACGTTCGGGGCGCAGCGCGTGAGCTGGCCGCCCGCGGCGCAGTCGGCCGCGTCATCGCAGACCGAAGTGCACGCCTTGAGCACGCAGTCGGTGCCCTGGCAGACCTCCCCGTTCGCGCATGCGGCGCAGCCGACGCCCGCGCGCGTGTTGGTGAAGCAGATGCCGGACTGGCAATCGCTGCCGACCGCGCACGTTACGCCGAGCGCGGTCGCACCGGCCGTGGCCTGACACACCGTCGTCAACTGCCAGGCGAGCGCGCGATCCAGGTACGACTGGGTCGAGCAGAGGGTGCCGGGCGTGACGCAGTCGGCGTCGTCGCCGCAGGTGCGGTTGCAGACCGGGATCCACACGTCGCCCGGGTTGTACGGATAGGCGACGCAGCCGTAGCCCGGCGGACAGTCGGTCGCCGCGTCGGTGCAGACCTGGCTGCACTCGTTGGCGAGGCCGTCGAGGCACAGGCCGCTTCCGCAATCGAGATCCCCGCCGCACTGCTCGCCGATCAAGCGGGCCGGCGCGAAGCTGTTCGGCGGACCGCAGCGGGTCACGATGGTGTTGTTCTCCACGACCAGGCGGCCGCAGACCTCCGCGCCAGCGATGCAGTCGCCGGCGCGCGTGCAGATGTTGCCGGCGTCGGTGGTGATGGCGCCATCGCCGGTTCCGGCCGCATCGGGCTGCGCGGGGACCGCGGCGTCATCGTTCGCGACGATCGCCGCGTCGTCCGCGCCCGGGACCGCCACGTCGGGCCGCGAGGAGCTCGCCGCGTCGCCGGCCGCGGGGAACGAGGCGTCGGCGCCGGACGAAGTGACCGTGGCATCGGGAGACGCGACGAGCGCATCGGGCAGTCCCGAAGCCGCGGCGTCGTCGGCGCCGGCGATCGCATCGAGATCGACGAGACCGCTATCTGCGGCGACGCTCGCACCATCGAGCGCGCCATTGGCGGCCGGGGCTTCGCTCGAGCACGCGACCGCGCTCAGCAAGATGATGGAGAGCGAGAGCCTCACTGCGCCTTTGTAGCGCGATTCACACTCGAGATCACCCAGGCCGCGTACGCCCAGCTCGACGTGACCCGCCCGAGGAGCTCGCGCAGGTCTTCAAGGCGGGCGGTTAGCACCAACGCCGGCCGGCCTCGGATCCGAAGAGAAGATCCAGTTGCGCCCTTTGCGTCCACTTGGCGTCGTCTGCGCGAGATCTTTTCGCGCAAAGGACACGAAGACGGACGGGAAGGACGCTAATTTGGACTTCTTTTTTCGGACCGGATCGTAGCTCAAGGCGGGCAGCTGATCGGCGTCATCGAGAACCGGAGCGGCGCGACAACATCGCCGGCGACAGGTTTCTAGCGCGCCACTCGGCGAGCGAGCGCGTCGACCTGCTCCTGCGTGAGGATCCCGCGCTCGACGAAGTACTGGCCGATCGGCCGCTGCAGGCGGCGCTGCTTCGCGAGCACGGCGAGGCGGTGAAAGCTGCTCATCGCCCCATTCGCGACCGCGAAGTCGCAGAAGAGCTGCGTCTTCGGCTTCTGATCGAGGAGCACGCTGACCTGATCGAGCGTCATGATGCGCCAGTCGACCGCGATCTGTCCGACCGCTGGGCGCTGCGCGCGCTGCCAGTCGATCGCCGCGGTGAGCTCGGAGAGCGTGATGAAGCCTTCGCCCAGCAGGTAGCGGCCGAACAGCGGCGGCGACATCGAGAACGAGGCGGTGAACGGAGGGAAGCGCCGCAAAGGAAGCGCGCGCGCGATCGCGCCCGGCGGCGTCAACCGCGGGACCGCGACGCGGGGCCTCTCGTCCTGCTCCGGAAGCACCCAGACATAGCCGCGATCGCCGAAGAGCCGCGAGAGGAGCGCGTACGCATCATCGAGCTCGGCCGGCGCGACCCCGCCCGAATCGGCGTGCAGCGCGCGGAACAGATCTTCGAGCTGACGGCGCTCGAGCACCCCGCCGAGATCCGGTCGATAGGTCCCGACCAGCGTCTCCCACGCCCCGCCCAGCGCGCTGATGGGCTCCCTGATTCGCGTCTTCACCTTGGCTCCCCTGACGTCATCGGTCCCGCGCCGACGACGTTGCGCCCCGATCGTATGCGGAGACGGACGCGAGTGGTCAATGGAGCGGGTCGACGCGCAGATGTTTGTCGGGTGTCTCGGAACCATACGGATCGAGCTCCGTATCGTCCTGAGGCGCAGTGCTGACGCGCTCTGCCGCAGGATCGACCGTCACGAGCGTGATCCGCTCGAGTGTGTTGTCGAACAGGGGCTTCGTCTTGTCCCGCGCGGGGTCCGCCAGCTTCTCCTCCACCTGGCGCGTCGTGACGAAGTCGCGCGTGAAGATGGTGTGGACGGCCAGCGCCTTGCCCTGCCAGTCGCGATGCACCGCGACCGGGAGCTGCTGCACCTGCCGATCGTTCAGGATCGTCGGCGCGTACGCCGGCTCGCGGTGATCGGTCCACTCCGGCACCTGCCAGTAGATCTCGTTCTTCTCGTCGATCACGAACACCAGCAGCCGCTCCCACGTCGACGTGTGCACGTACGCGAACGCCAGCCGATCCTTCGGCGCGATGATGTTGCCCGCGAGGAGCCCCTTTCTTCCGTCGGGTCGCACGCGCGCGATCCGCACCTCGGAGATCGTGATGCCCGCGCCGACCTTCCGATCCGTCGCGACGTCCTCGTCGGGCGCGAAGAAGTCCGGCAGCGCGATCATCGCCACCGCGACCACGACGGCGATCCCTCCGAACACCAGCGTATCGACCAGCGCGCGCACCGGTCCCGGCAGGACGCCCTGCGGCTCGGGCTCCACGATCGGAGCGGCGACGGGAGGAACCACGAGGATCGGCGTCCCCTCGGGGGGCGTCGCCGCTTCGTGGAGATCTTCTTGGGCGCTGGATTGAACCGCGGCCAGGCATTCCGCACACGTCGGGATGTGTGCGGAAATTGCCGCCTGCGCTTCGGGAGTGGTGGTGCCGGCCAGGTGGAGATCCACCACGGGCCGCATGGGACACCCCGCGTCGCGGGGCGAGGCCATTTAGCGCGAGGCGCGACCCTTCTTCTCGCGCTCGAGCTGCTCCTTGTAGGAGACCGAGTAGCGCGTCCACGGGCGGGCCTCGAGACGGCGGCGCTCGATGGGCTCTTCGGTGCCCTCGCAGATGCCGTACGTGCCGTCCTCGAACTTGCGCAGCGCCGCCTCGATCTCGCGGAGAAGCTTCACCTCTTTGTCGAGGAGCCGCATGTTGAAGGCCTCCTCGGTCGCGTGCGCGGCCTGATCGATCTCTTCGGTGAGCTCGTTGAAGTTCTCGACGCGCGTGGTGCTCGCGCGGTCGCGGATGCGGTTCGCAACCTCGTCGCGCAGCTCGATCAAGCGAGCCTTGAACTTATCGAGCTCCTTCTTGGTGAGGGGCTTCTCGGTCTCAGCCTTCTTTGCCGGAACTTTCGTCGTCGCCACTGGAACCTCTACTTAGAGGGATCTCCGCTGACCGAAGATCCGTCCCAACCCTCGGATCGGGGCGTCGAGACATAACATCACCCCAGCCCGAGCGATAGACCGCCGGCCCTCGTCGTATTGGCCGCCGGAGACTCCGACAGCAATGTACCGAGCCGATGGCGCAAGTGCCTCTCGCGGTGGTCGGCATGGCCTGCCGCCTCCCTGGTGCCTCGGACGTCTCGTCCCTCTGGCGCAACGTCGTGACGGACACTTGTGCGATCCGACCGCTCCCTCCGGAGCGCTTCCACAAGGAGCGCTACTACGACCCCGAGATCGGCGCGTACGGGAAGAGCTACTCGGCGATCGGCGGCGTGGTCGAGGATGGGAAATTCGATCCGACTGGCCTCGGTCTCGAGGGCGAGGACCTGGCCGGTGTAGACCGCGCGCACCTCTGGGCGCTCGACGTGGCGCGGACCACCATCGCCGACTCCGGCTTCGATCAGGGATCGCTCGCGGCGCGGCGCGTCGGCGTGGTCATCGGTCATGCGCGCGGCTCGATGCTCAGCTCCGATCTCGCGTTCGGCTGCGCCGTCGAGGGCCTGGTCGAGTCCGCGATCGCGGTCCCCGAGCTCGGCGACCTCTCGGCAGACGCGCGCGCGCGGATCGGTCGCGAGGCCGTCGCCCGCGTTCGCCGCCGCTTCCCGTCCCGCGGATCGCACGATCTCGCCTCCACGCTCGCCGCCGGCCTCGCCGGTCGCATCGCGCACGCGTTCGATCTCAAGGGCCGATCGATGGTGGTCGACGCCGCTTGCGCCTCCAGCTTCGCCGCGCTCGACGTCGCGGCCCGCGCGCTCGCCAGCGGCCGGCTCGATGCGGCGCTGGTCGGCGGCGCCTCGTACAGCCAGGAGCTGTCGGTGGTGCTGTTCGCGCAGTCGCGCGCGCTCTCGCCCGACGGCAGCTTCCCGTTCGACGAGCGCGCCAACGGCTTCATCTCCAGCGACGGCGTGGCGTTCTTCCTGGTAATGCGCCTCGACGACGCGATCAAGGCCGGCGCCCGCATCCGCGCGGTGATCCGCGGCGTGGGCGGCGCGTGCGACGGCAAGGGCAAGGCGCTCTGGGCTCCGCGCAAGGAGGGCCAGGTCCTCGCCATGCGCCGCGCGTACGAGGGATCGGGCGTCGATCCCGCGTCGATCGACATCATCGAGGCCCACGCCACCAGCACCCCGATCGGTGACGCCACCGAGATCGGCGCGGTCGAGGAGGTCTTCGGCGCAGCGATGCGCGCGGCCGGACGCAAGCTCCCGATCGGCTCGATCCAGGGCAACATGAGGCACACCCGCGAGACCTCCGGCGCC
>Ga0105047_10015823_pt1 | contig 11868 bp, 8 predicted proteins | sample MAT04_FD_78384 | JGI IMG/M metagenome (GOLD analysis project Ga0105047, IMG submission 78384) | Freshwater microbial communities from Lake Fryxell liftoff mats and glacier meltwater in Antarctica - MAT-04 (megahit assembly) | ecosystem: Environmental > Aquatic > Freshwater > Ice > Liftoff... | reverse complement strand
CGGTGCAAAAAGCTGGTATTCAGCTCCGTTTTTCATCACTGCATACATACTCATTACGGCTTCGTGTATTTCGGAACCGTCGTAAACGCCACAGCCGGCGAGGATTATTGCGAATTTTTTCATTGGATGTCTATATTTGGGGGTTTAAAATTACAAAATGAAACCGTTGAATAAAAAATTAATAAAAAATTCGCAAACATTAAAAATAATTATATACTTGATAGCACAATTAAACAGATATTATTTGTTGAAATCCCATAAAGTGATCTAAATGAAATCTATAATTTTTACTATACAATCCGGAATAACTTATTTCTGTAGAGAGAGAGAGAGAGAGACAGTGAGAGAGAGAGAGGTCTGATCACCCACCTTAGCTACAATAGTTTCATAGCAAATTATCGGCTTTCGAATGCCCTGATTTGTGTATAGTCGAAAATTTAATCAATTGAGCAATAACAATTTAATTTTATATTCAATGAAAACAAGAACTCTTTATCAAATAGCTTCACTTCTATTCAAAATGAAAAAAACTTTCACCCTAATACTATGCTTTTTATTGTTTTCACTCGCGTACAGCCAGGCAAAGTATCTAAAAATACTTTCATCACCATTAAATGAATCTGCCAATATTTCAATGGAAACGGAAACAGGTGAAATAATAATGGTTACAGAAATAAACTCTGATTTTTTAACTAATGATTACATTTTATTTTTAAAAATCAACTTATCAGGTGATACAATTGCTTCTCGAAAAATTATAAGAATTGAAGATGTTTATACTTTTAATAAGATTCTTTATTTAGGCAACGACAAATTTGTTGCATTAGGAGGAGCATTTAACTTTGGTCCAAATTATTATACAAGTATTAATAACAAAATGATTCAATTCACATTTAATAGCAATCTTGACTCAATATCTACAGCGGAAATCAGTATTTCTGTAAATGCTATTCAATTACTTAGTTAACGAGATTGCATAATAAATCATAACAATCATATTGTTTCACTTTTGGAAGATATGAGTGGCAAGAATATTATGATACTGGAATCAACCATAGAAGGTGATTCTATTGCATTTAAACAAATTGTACCTGCAAGTTCTTCACAAATATTTGCAATTATGGAACAACCAGATTCAGTTGGCTACTATATTTCTTCATATGGATATTTTAATGATTTGACGGGAAATTCAAATGAAAACATCATTTCAATCGATAACAATCTGACTTACCTAAGCCAAGATTCATTACCCGGTAGTTGCAGTTATATGTCACACATAAGGAAATTTAACAACAATATATTAGTTGGAGGTCGCGCTCAACGGTTCTGGCTAAAATACCCACCTTTTATTACCGAGGAATACTGCATTGAAAAACTTGATAATGCATTGCAACCCCTAAAACAGGTTTTTCTTTCGCATGTTGTTTTGAACCATTCGCAGGAAACAGAAAAGGATACGATTTCTTATCCGGCACTGTCTCAAAATTTCGACTTCATTGATACTAATAATATTTATACCTGTCATTACAGAGAATACCCTCTGTCAATTTATCCCCAAAACTTTAACTACTTTGTTGTGGCAAAATTTAACTCAAACCTAGAAGTTAAATGGCAATACTATTTTGGGTATGATGCATATTATGCCCCAAATCAAATACTTGCTACAAATGATGGCGGTTGCTTCGTAAGCGGGAAAAGGTATGATTATATAACTCAAAATCAAGAATATGATGTTTTTTATCTAAAGTTGGACTCAACTGGTATTTTCACCTCAGCAGGCGAATCAAATATGGCAGTTCATTCAGCTATGGTGTTTCCTAACCCAGGTACCGATATTCTACACCTGGAATCGGGGCCGCAGGTGCTTGGTAACCATTTCCAGCTTTACAATATGCAGGGCATAAATGTGGGTGAACAAATTATTACCGGAAATATACAACAGATTGATGCCAGTAATCTGCCTGCCGGAACATACGTATGGCGTATTGTTAAAAAAGGGAAAGTAGTTGATTCAGGGAAATGGATAAAAACAGAGTGATGACGTTTAATTGGTCCTGGTAATGGATTACTTAAGTTTTTATAATCCTGTTTTAAGTTTACTTCTTGTGTAAACCTATTTCAGGAATAGACACCCTTCTCCTTTTCTCCCATTCCCTGTTTCTCCCCTTCCCCGTGTCACACCTTCTCCCAAACCTCCGGCACATCATTCCTGGCTGAATTTACCAGTTTCGAAACCGGATAAGCATCCATTTCATCAGAAGGAAATTGCTTAAGCAAAGCGAGAATTTGTTCAGGATCTTTGCCTGTAAGCCATGTTTTCTCATCTTCCTGTTTGAGGATCACCGGCATGCGACTATGAATGGGTTTCATAAAACTATTGGCTTCGGTAGTAATAATACTGAATGAATCAATCACTCCGCCATCGGGCGATTTCCAGCGTTCCCATAATCCGGCCATGGAGAAAATGGGATTGTTTTTTACAAAAATCCGGTAAGGTTGTTTAGCGGCATCCTGCTGCCATTCGTAAAAACCATCGGCAGGAACCAGGCAGCGCTTACTGAATAATGGGGTTCGGAAGGATGGCTTTTCGGTAATGGTTTCGGCACGTGCATTTATCATTTTATTGCCGATTGAAATATCTTTAGCCCAGGGCGGAATTAAACCCCAGCGGTGATAACTCAGTTTGCCAGGATTTTCGTTGGTGATAACGGCCAACAATTGGGTTGGTGCTCCGTTATAACGCGGAACATAAGGCGCATCGCCGCCGGCAAGTTCAAACCGGAGGTTGAGTTCTGCTTCATTTGCTGTAAGTGAAAAACGACCACACATTTGTTAGAGGTTGGGGTTGGATTTAGAAGAGAGGGAGACAAGGAGGGATGGGGATAAGGAGAAAATTTATCTATGGCGTAAGCAAACTGCAGCCCCGGATATCGCTATGATCAAACCTTCCCAGCACTTCGAAAGTTCCGTCTTCGAAAACCCGACCCAGATCCTGTGTAGCAATGAATGAACAGGAATGAAAATTTGCCAGGTCGATAATGTTGATGCCACCTGTACGTCCTGTTTCGAGAAAACTCAGGGGATCGTTGGTATCGGCTATCATTACTTTCATCCATGGCGGGCAGCGGAATATTCCATCGCCAGCCGACCATGCCTGTGATAAAAGCTCCGTCATTCCATATTCAGATTGAATTTTGTGCACTCCAAATCCTCTACAGAGTTGTTCGTGCAGTTCCATACGGGTAATTTCGCTGCGCCGGCCTTTCATACCGCCGGTTTCAATAATTATAGCTTCGGGTATGCTTACAGGAAATTTTTCTGCCATATCGAGCAAAGCAAAAGTAACGCCGAAAAGCATAATTTTCAAACCTAGTCGCTGAGCTTCCTTCATCTGTCGTTGCAATTCGCCTAACTCATTCAGGTAAAAACCACCCATCTGACGGTTCGATTGCATCAGAATTTTCTCAACCATATACACTAACGAAGAGTTTTTACGCTCAAGGTAGGATGGCAGTAACGCGAAAATTACATACTGCGATAAATCGCCGTAAGCAAGCTGGAGTCCGCAGGTAAAACTTTCCTGGTAACAGGAGGCATCCACCACATAATGTTTGCTGGTCTCCATTCCAGAAGTACCGCTGCTTTCAAAAATAAGTTCTTCGGCATAAGAGCCTGCAACTATTTTATGTGTTTTAAAAAAACTGACTGGAAGAAAAGGAATTTGTTCAGGATGATATACATGACTCTCAGTTACACCTAAAGCATCCACAAAATTTTTATAAATTTCGTTTTTCCTATATTGATACCGAAATAAACTGACAGCTATTTCGTTAAACTCAAAAGGGCTTTGCAGATTAAATATACTATGTTTAAATGCTGTGAAGTCCATACCGGAAATTTTGTAATTTTATGCCTTATTAACTAAGCGAATGAAAATATACACAAAGATAACATTTTTTCTGCTGATTTCATTCTTCTTCGGGCTTGCATCCTGCATTAAGGAAGAGGAATACCCTAAAGAACCTAATATTGAGTTTGGTGGCTTTGCAACAGCTAAGGATATAACCGGGAAGGATTCGATGGGTATTATCACCATTTCTTATACTGATGGCGATGGCAATATAGGGCTATTTGCATGGGATACCGTGGAGCCAATGAAATACAATTTCTATCTGAAATTCATGGAATTAGTTAACAATGAGCTGGTTGAAATTGAACCTGTTGACAGTACTCTCACTTTTAATGCACGCATTCCTTTACTTACTCCTGCGGGGCGCAATAAAAATATAAAAGGTGATATTAAGATGTATCTCGAACTGTATTTTGCCCGGCAAATATTAAAAAGTGATACTATCGCTTTCGAAATTTATATCCGCGATCGCGACCTGAACAACAGCAATGTAATTAAAACGCCGCTGTTTCTTATAAAAAGATAAGTGGGGTTTGATGAGATTGAAGGGATTGAGTGAATTTTAATTTTCTGATTATGTTGGATATTTTTTAAAACAGGCATCGAAGCAGGTTTAAATGCGCTAGTAAGAAGATGAAAAAGAAAACCAGCCGCATAGGGCATATTCTGAAAATAATTCTGATGACAAGCGGTTTCATATTCCTTACGTTTTGTATCCTGGCACTCACCACACTTCCTTACTGGGCGTATTACAACCTAGGAACCAGTAGGAGTAAAATCACAGCACCACCACAAACCATTGTTTTATTGAGCGGCACCGGCATCCCGAGCGAAAGTGGTTTGTTACGGGCCTATTATACCGCCCGCCTGGCAAAAGCTAATCCGGATGCTGCCATTGTTATTTCAATTCCCGGCGACTTGGCTGACAGCGCTGGCGCTGCACAACTCACTGCCAATGAGATACTTCTCCGCGGTATCGCAAAAGAACGGATACACTTCGAAAACGAAGGCCGCAATACCCGCGAACAGGCTCAGAAACTGGCAGCAGACAAAACTCCTGAACAGTTAAAACAACCCATCACACTGGTAACTTCGCCTGAGCATATGAAACGGGCTGTACTCGCTTTCCGCAAATGTGGATTTACAACAGTAAGCGGATTGCCTACTTTTGAGCATTCGCTCGAAATGGATCTTACATTTAACGACAGCGACCTGAAAGGAAACAAATATGTACCTCCGATAGGGAATAACCTTCAGGTGCGTTACCAGTTCTGGACACATCTGAAACTTGAAATTATAACGCTCCGGGAGTATTTCGGACTCACTTATTATAAAATACGGGGATGGATTTAGCAATGTAAAAAAGGGTGAGCATCCTATAATACCGGCGTTTACTTTTATCAGTTTATTAAAGATAATCAAATAGTTGACAGCGGGAAATGGGTTAAAATCTCTGAGTGATAATTTAAGTACCTCTTCTCAGGAAGATGAGCGCGAAAGGCTTTTGATTCAGTTTCTGAGAACCCGGAATATCTATAATCAGAAATTGCTATTGTTGAATCATTGTTTCAGTGTAAAAATGCGAAATAAATGTAAAAAGGGTTCGATTTATATACAAATTAATTTCCTGATAGGAAGGATTTGAATTGAAAGCTTAGGGAAACACACATGCACTATGAAATCGGATTTGCAGTGGTTATGCATGAATTTGGTGAAACCAATCGGTTTAGCAGGTTTGTCCCAGTTCCTTTTTAATCATATTTTCGATGTGCAGGGTAAGTTCGGTGGTATCCCAGGCAGAAGGCTCAATGGGATCGAGTGCGGTAAATTTCAGCTGGCAGCCTAAAGACATAGGGAAATAACCGTTTTTCATGACTTCGAAGTTACCGCTTATCGCAAACGGTACAATTACTGCCGATGGCGCCGAGCGAATTAGTGATGCTATACCTGCCGGCTGAAAGGTCTTAACCAGCCCGTCCTTGGTACGCGTTCCCTCAGGAAAAATACAAGCTGCATAATTATTGGCTTCAATGTGTTTGCCAAGCCGTAAAATATCTTTTACTGACTGTGAATGATTTTTCCGGTCTATTAGCACCGAACCGCTATGACGCAGATTATACGAAACACTGGGAATTCCTTTCCCCAGTTCAATCTTTGAAATAAATTTCGGATGGTTTTTGCGGAAGCCTACTACTATTGGAGGAATATCGAGCATACCCTGGTGATTAGCCACAATGATTACCGGACGGTTATGCGGCACTTTTTCTAATCCAAGAAAAGTAATGCGGGTTCCCAGTATCCAACTTCCGTATAATAAACTATAATTCAATATATCAACTACCCGCTTTCGTACCGGGTATCCCCAAATCCAATTGGTTATAACCTGTATAGGATGAAATATAACAATCAAAAATGCAAATACAAAAAGATACACCGGAGTAAGGACAAACGACAGAATTTTCTTCATTTCAAATCAATTAACATTAATCGCAAAAATAACAAATAACATATTTTAGACGACATTTTTTGTCATAACGTTGAAGACAAAATTGTATTTCGTGTTCAGTTTACATAAACAATACTCCGTTATTGATATATTTAACACTAAGACGCAAAGCAATAAGTAACAAATTATCATGCTATCAGGATCCAAAGACCATATTTTATATATTATTGATAATAAAACTATTATGGATTATTAATGGCCTGTTGCATAAAGTAACGCTGTATTGTATTACTAATGGGTTTAACATATCTGCAATTATTTTACATTTGCAATATCAAACCTTTCCTTCTCATAAACTATAGCCAAGACTACCTGATAATTAACTCAGCAACCATCTCAACCTCAAACCCATGATTTTACGAACTCTACTTTTTGCAGCACTTTTCGGTGTTGCTTCACTGCAAATACTGGCACAATCGGATGAACCTGTTCACCCAACTGTTCTTGGAGCCGGAACATTAAATGGCATTTCGCAGCCTTTAAAAGATATTCCGCCTTTAACTGATACTGAAATTGAGGCTTTTAAAGAGAGAGCCGCGACAAAAGTCCTGAATAAAAAATTAAGGAACCGCGACTATCCATTTGCCGAAACAGCACAGCCCAAAGGTGCTGATGCCGCCTGGCAGAAATCGATGGGATCAACCGGCAACCCGAAAGCTCCACTTGTGAATTTCGAAGGTCAATCCTCTCCGTATTACCCACCCGATTGCAACGGAACGGCCGGTCCGAACCATTATATGCAAACGGTAAACTCAACATATGCTATTTACAGTAAAACAGGCACTTTGCTTGCCGGACCTACCAATATGAACCTCCTTTTTGGAAGTGTAACCGGTGCCAACTGCAACGATGGCGACCCGCTTATCCTTTTTGATGAGCAGGCCAACCGATGGCTGGCAGTGGAGTTTTCGCTGTGCGGAACCACTGACCGTATGCTTATTGCTGTTTCAACCACCAATGATCCTACCGGTACCTGGTACCAGTATTCATTTGATGTGGACGATATGCCGGATTATGAAAAATTCGGAATATGGCCCGACGGATATTATATGGGCTCGAATAACAGCTTAACCAATGATATTTACGTTTTTGAACGTGCACAAATGCTAACCGGAGGCACCTCCCCAAAAATGGTAGGTTTTAATAATCCGTGGAGACCAACTACCATTGATGGCTTTATGTGCGTTCCTCCTGTTGATAACGATGGCCCTGCAGCTCCTGCCGGAACACCGGGTCTGTTTATCACCATTAACGATGATGCTATCGGCGGCGGCAGCGACCAACTCTGGATTTATGAACTGGCCGTTAACTGGACAACCACAGCATCATCTACTTTTAATCGCACACAACAGATTAATGTTACTGCTTTCGACAGCAATTTCGGCAACAACTGGGATAATATCAAGCAACAAGGAACTTCGCAGGAGCTGGATGGTATTCCCCAGGTAATTATGAATGTACCGCAATACCGTAATTTTGGAACCTACCAGACTATTGTGTGTTGCCATACTGTAGATGTTGACGCAACTGATCATGCCGGTATACGATGGTACGAACTCAGGAAAACTTCCGGTCCATGGAGCGTTCGCCAAACGGGTACTTACGCGCCTGATATTCACTCACGCTGGATGGGAAGCATCATGTTGAATGCTAATAATAAAATCGGACTGGGTTATTCTATTTCCAGCTCTACCATGTATCCGGGCATTCGATATGCCGGTCAAACAGCAGATGCTTATGCCACAGGCAATGGATTACTTGATGTTCCGGAAGAAATAATACACACAGGTACCAATTCGCAGACAAGTTACAACCGCTGGGGTGATTACTCTCTCATGTCAGTTGATCCTGTGGATAACGAAACTTTCTGGTTTACCACGCAGTACATAGGGACTGGTGGAAGCCGGAAAACAAAAATCGCTTCGTTTAAAATCGGCAATGCGCCAACAGCTATCACCTTGGCTGCTACAGCCGTTACTGCTTCATCAGCTACCCTCAATGGCACCGTGAACCCGAATTCGCTGGCTACAAACTACTATTTCGAGTGGGGAACCACAATATCCTATGGCAATGTTACACCAACTATTGCAGCCGGTAACGGAGCTGCCAACCTGGCTGTTAATGCGGCCATTTCGGGTCTTACAGGCGGTACAACATACCATTTCAGGGTTGTAGCTATTAATGCTGACGGAACAACCAATGGCAGCGACCTCATATTTACACCCGGAGCTGCAGTTGTAACTACTGCTGCTGTAACCGGAATTTCACTTACAGGAGCACTTTCGGGAGGAAACGTAACTTCCGACGTCGGATCGCCGGTAACAGCACGCGGAGTATGCTGGTCAATAACGGCCAACCCAGTTTCAAGCGGGTTGCATACTACCGATGGCTCAGGAACAGGTACTTTTACCAGCACCATAACGGGGCTTTCGGCCAATACCGTTTATCATGTAAGGGCTTATGCGACCAATGCAAGCGGAACTTTTTACGGCTCTGATATTACTTTTACAACCTTATGCGGCATTTATACCCTGCCATTTACCGAATCCTTTTCGGGAACAACTATTCCTACCTGCTGGACCAATATTGACAACCAGGGTAGCGGACAAGTGTGGCAGTTTGGTATCATCACAGGTCAGTCGCCAAATCCTGCACTTACAGGCAATTATGCATACCTTAACAGCGACAGCTACGGAAGCGGCAGCTCGCAGAATGCTGACCTTATTACGCCAACCATTGATATGAGTGCATACTCGGCGGTTAACCTCCAGTTTAAGCATTTTTTCAAATCATATTTAGGTTCATCAGGTACGCTTTCGTACAGTATTAATAACGGATCGTCGTGGAATGTGATCCAAACATTTACCACAACATCATCAGCCAACCCGGTAACATTTAACCAGGCTGTGGCAGCAGTAGCAGGTCAGGCAGCAGTTAAATTCAAATGGAATTATATTGGCTCTTACGGCTATTACTGGGGTATTGATGATATTTCGATAACCGGCACAGGTACTGTAACACTTACTGTAACACCTGCCAACCAGAATGTAAGCGCAACAGCCGGAACCACTCCATTTGCTGTTACTACTCCAGCTGCATGGTCGGCAGTAAGTGATGTAGCATGGTGTACAGTTACTCCCTCAGGAACCGGTAACGGAACACTGACAGCCACTTTCGAAGCTAACGCAGGCGCTGCCTCAAGGGTTGCAACTATCACTGTGTCAGCTACAGGTGCTCCTTCGGTAACGGTAACTGTAACACAAGGCGGAACATCACCCACACTAACCGTTACTCCTGCAAATCAGAATGTTACTGCCCCTGCCGGAAACACCAGCTTTGCTGTTACCTCCAACTCAGCCTGGACAGCAGTATGCAATGCCGCGTGGTGCACAGTTACTCCGTCAGGAAACGGAAACGGAAGCATTGCGGCAACATACTCTCAAAACACTTTACTCGTAAGCCGCACCGCAACGATTACTGTTACCGTTACCGGACTTCCCGCTGTAACAGTTACCATTACCCAGGCAGCAGGAGCGCCAATGTTAAGCGTTACACCTGCTAACCAGAATGTTAGCGCAGCTTCAGGAAATACTACATTTACTGTTACCTCCAATACCAACTGGCAGGCAAGCAGCGATGCAGCCTGGTGCACCGTTACATTGGCCGGCAGCGGAAACGGAACCATTACAGCAACTTTTACCGCAAATGTTTCGGTTAATTCACGCGTTGCGAATATTACCGTTTCAGCTACAGGTGCTGCATCTGTGGTGGTTACAGTTACTCAATCGGGCAACTCGCCGACACTTACTGTAACTCCTGCTAACCAAAGTGTTACCGCACCAGCCGGAAATACCAATTTTACTGTTACATCAAATTCAGCATGGTCAACAACAAGCGATGCAGCATGGTGTACCGTTACCTCTTCAGGATCAGGCAACGGAACGCTTGCAGCTACGTATGAGGGAAATACCACTTTGAACATACGCGTAGCCAATATCACAGTAAGCGTTGCCGGACTTACACCTGTAATTGTTACTGTAACACAGGCAGGCACAACGCCGACTTTAACAGTTACACCAACGAATATTAATGTGCCCGCTTCGGCAGGGATAGCCAACTATACGGTAACAACCAATGCTGCCTGGACGGCGACCAGCACAACCAACTGGTGCCCGGTAACGACTTCCGGTAACGGAAACGGCATCATGGCAGCGACTTATGAAGCTAATACATCGCTTGATGAACGGATTTCGTACCTCACCGTATATGTAACCGGTGTCCCAAATGCCAATGTTACACTTACACAGTCAGGCGCTGCGCCATTCCTTTCGGTAGATCCGCATAACCAGAATGTAGGTATCGCGGCAGGGACGACTAATTTTGCCGTGAGTTCGAATATGCCCTGGACAGCATCGAGTGATGCCGACTGGTGCACGGTAACACCTTCGGGCACAGGAAACGGAACTATTGTTGCTGTCTTCGGCGAAAATATTTTTGCAGCTACCCGCACTGCCACTATTATGATAAATGCAATGGGAATAGCACCTGTAACAATAACGGTAGTTCAACAAGGACCGGCTGCCACTTTAAATGTTACACCGGCTACCCGAACAGTAACCGATCCTGCTGGAAATACCACTTTTAATGTATCGTCCAATACGGCATGGACAAGCAGCAGCGATGCAGGCTGGTGCCAGGTTACGCCTTCGGGATCAGGAATTGCGTTATTAACTGCCACCTATGAGCAAAACCTTAGCCCTGTAATACGCACAGCCAATATCGAAGTTATTGCTCCCGGTGTTAGCCCGGTAACCGTGCAGGTATTGCAGTTGCCTTCGTTCGTTTCGGTTGGCGAAGCACCCGTAAATATGCTACAGGTTTATCCAAACCCAACAAACGGCTTGTTTGTAATCAGCAGCCCATCGGCAGAAATGATGGAAATGAAAGCAACCATTATCAATGCAAAGGGGAAAACCATACTTACAAAACAATGCAAAGGAGCCAACAGTTATACGTTTGATCTTTCGCAGGCAGCCAGTGGCAACTACTTCCTGAAAGTAGAAACCAACGGGCAAACACATGTTATGAAGATAGTTGTACAATAAGTAATCAGGCTGTTACTCACTACTTTCACTACCTGAATTGGAAAAAGCGCTTGCCTTAACTGGTGAGCGCTTTTTTAAAGAATATTCCACAAAATAAAATATCTAACTATATTTATTGGAGTTATAGGAATGTTTCTATATTTGTTAAACCAATTATTAACCTCAACCAATTAAAAAAACTTCACCCAATGGACTTTAATTTCACCGAAGAGCAGCTGATGATCCGTGATGCAGCACGCGATTTTGCACAACGCGAATTAATTACTGATGTTATTGAACGCGATGCAGGCGCTATTTACCCTACCAAACATGTACAACGCATGGCCGAACTTGGTTTCCTGGGTATG